>Ga0134126_10000030_pt1 | contig 179461 bp, 128 predicted proteins | sample KB31752_FD_96881 | JGI IMG/M metagenome (GOLD analysis project Ga0134126, IMG submission 96881) | Terrestrial soil microbial communities with excess Nitrogen fertilizer from Kellogg Biological Station, Michigan, USA - KB3-175-2 | ecosystem: Environmental > Terrestrial > Soil > Unclassified ...
GGGGCTGTAGTTGGGAGCATTTCGGGGGGGGGGGGGGGGGAGCATACCGCCGATGAACATGTGGCTCCAAGGACCATGCACCAGCAAAGAACATGTGCGTAAAATTGAGATCCAAAGATACGTTTACAATACCAAAAAGAATTGACACGCGAAAAGAACATGGACATTACAACTACGATTGCATATCCTCTTGCGTGCCAACGGCGGGTTCGGTGTCGGCTTGGGCTGTCAATTTCTGTTTGAAACGTTGCAATTTGGCCAGGTTTCCATCTACCTCCAGCTTGAGTTTGTCTTGCGAATACTCAATGACATCAAAGTCCTCGATATCGTCTAGATCGAGAGTGTGTCGATCCCCAACCAAGTTAGCATTGTCCCCTTGAGTCCAGACGCATACGACTCCGCCGTTTGTAGTTGCCTTTATTCCACCCACAGTAACCGGGTCATACACTTTGCCGTCCTTGGTGTAAATCGCCAGTTTATCACCTGGTACACAAGTCTGCCCTTTGGTCGAATACAGCCTGTGCCACATGATTTGCCATGGGGCAAGAGTACGCAGTGATACAATGTCCTTGTGTTCAGCCATCAATGTTAATGGTTGCTTTTTTTTTATTCCCGGTCTGAGAAGGACAAGGAAAGTCTGAGTGTCTGTCTGAGAACGGAACAAGGAAAATTCCGAGTGCCTGTCTGAGACAGACAAGAGAGAAATAAATTAATTCGGGTTAAAAATCCAGAGTTTTTTTTCCTGTTTGCTTTTGGAAATTGTGATTTTTGTTCTTTTTCCGAAAGGGAGCGTTCTTACTATTGTTTTCCATCCCGAACCACACATTTTGATCGCTACAATAAGGGTCATACCATATATTAAAGGCCGAAAATGAAAGCCGGAAGTTATTTTAGTGATTTATTCTTGTAAAGAAATCTAGATTGACCGGCTTCGGTAATTCAATCGAAAGTTAAAAAGATTCGCGGATTCTGGCTCGTAAAATCGAATTAAAAAAGTTTTTTACTTTGATATGGAAATCAAGTTGGATTTCCTTTTTTCGGAAGCTGGCGATTGAGAATCACCGCAGTTCTCGCCGTACCTCGGCGAGGAGGATGGCTATGGCGGTTAGGTCAATGACCGTGTCTTGATACATGCGTAAAAAGGTACACAGGTCAGTCGAGGGTTTTTTGACAGTGGTCCGTATATCCTCGGCAAATAAACAAGGCGCACACGAGACATGCCGAAATAAACAGTCGCGATAACGCTGGTCCAATCCAAAGTATTCCGTTTGTATAGACACGGGCCAGACTGACGTGTCAATATGGGCACGATCTCGACTGGGGTTGATCCATACATGATAGTATTGGCTCGAAGCTTGTGCGAGCGATAGATAGGTATAGGCAAGAAAATTGTACATGAATAATTCGACTACGGCCGAGCGAGGCGCCATGAACGGTACATACGCCAACTCGGCGCCGTGCATGGCGACTACACACTCGGCTTGGAGCCATTCGCGCGCCTGTTCCCGCAAGGGCGTGTCATGGGAAAAGGTCATGACACGCGGCTCAAACCCGTGACTGTGCAAGAGTTGAGTCAAGGCATCGACATTCAGAATGCGTCGATATTGGGTACGTGCAATGAGAGTGGTAGAAATGGGGCATGTCTTGCACCGGATGCCACTACTTGGTACAGGTAATCCTAGACTCGTCCACATGAGCTCTCGAGCCACGTTCACATCGTGCTGAACGAGCCGTGTGGTGCGATCGAATTGAGTGTCCATGTTGCCATTCCCGATAATCGCCGTGTCATAACAGGTGGTAGTGTCATGTTGCAACTCGGCTTGCCGAAACTTGAACCCCGTCTCGTTCCATATACGTATGTTGGAATCGGACGTGACACGATGATGATCCAAGAACAAGACGTGAGCTTGTGCGGCACGATGTGGATACGGTACCTGTTGAAGCACAGGATTTTGATCATTCTCGCTGTTCCGCGCGTACGCGTGAACCAGACGCCATGTGGCCATGGTGGATAAGAAATCATTAACGAGTGCGTGATAGAAATTATAGGGCCAAAAACGACGTATTACCAAGGCCAATACATTCCTTTCCCACATGATTGATCCGGTTAATTCCAATTCGGTATAATACGGAATGGTATAGAGACTTGACGGATCCGTGTCGATACTGTGACGCGTCGTCACATGTACGGGCGGACATACACTGTGATTCGCATTGGATGGATTGGACAAGACAAAGACGCCGTATTGACGATTGATACATACATTACGCGATACACATGCATAGAATGTACGAGTGGGACCTTCGTCAAAGGCACTGTTGCTCACTAGTGGTACCACCACGTGATCTATAACTGTTGTATTGTCCTTGTTCAATGACAAAATGTAGGTCGTTCTCTTGTAAGAGGATAGGGAATACGGCCAGAAATGATGAGGTAGTAAAGTAACGAGGAATACCATGACCATCAATGGTATCAGAATACGGTGTAATTTGCATTTGATTTTCATTTTCCTTTTTCTACATGAAAAATGGATGCTCGACACTGTTGAAAAGTTAGGGTTTAAAGGTAAAAAATGACAAGTCGTTCTGAAAATAGGCCTGATATGAAAAGACAGGAAATTCTCTCAAATAAAGGACCGAGTCGACACAAATTGCGAACGAGAATTCGGCTTGATAAAATACCACTTGACTCCGTCCACGTGCAATTCCAGTTTCGTCCAGGCTTGAAATTCATTTACGACTTTCACGACCTCGGGCCAATGTTCCAAATCATAATCGTCACCCACCATGACGCCACCGACCCGGACCATGGGCCACCAGGCTTGAATGTCCAATAACAACATTTGGTATTCATGTGCACCATCAATATGAATCAAGTCAATCCACAGGTCATGTTTTCGCACCCATATTGCGGCTTGCAAGGAAGGTAGTGGTAATGGTACTACGTATTCGGCTAGACCCAATTGTTTCATATTGGACATGAATGTCCAAATGACCGTCGGCCAGCCATTGACTATTTCGAGCCCACGTTCAGGATCATTGTCATTGGTCCAAAACTCGGGCGCACCAGTAAAGGTATCGACTGCCAAGACAAGTCCGCCTGCCATTTGGGTTTTTAATTCCGTGGCAATCACGGCCGTGGATCGGCCTTTCCATACTCCTACCTCAATAGCGAGTCGTGGTTGGGACAAGACCACCATTCGCTTCCAGAATTCATCATTAGTATTGAACCAACCTTGCAAATCCAATGGACGCACCGCCAGTTGATCATAGGGATCGTGCCGAAAGTATACCGACTGGACCGAGATGTGATTCAAATTGCCCGCATATCCAGGATACGCTGTACATATGCCGTTACGACACATGCCTCTCTGACACGGTACATCTATACTACACGTAGGTTCAGGTAAAGGAACGTATGTCTCGTTCCAATGCGACCATATATTATTGGCACAGGCGACGCGAAACAAGTTCCAATTGATAATGATCATGCCTATCATGACGAGTACCACGGTCAATAATTTGGAATTCATTTTCAGAGTCGGACAGAGACTTGATGCAAGAAAAAGTACGTGATATTTTTAAATAAAACATTTATTAATTTACACCCGATTATCGATCTTTTTTTCTTGGAGATAGGACCACGTGCGTTGGAAAACAAGGAAAAAAAAGTATTGTACGTTGCGGGATTCGAACATCGCATCTTTCCCGTAAAATTTTTGTGTTCGGGACTCCTTTCAAACCTTTCGGACAAACGTACTGAACTGAATTCAATTAACCATTTTCACAAGGACATTACCACAGTACATCTACGCTACATGTATTAATATCAGAGAATCAATTTTTTTTCCAGGTTGATAATATCAATTAAAGATTCCCATTCATAATAAAAGTCAGAATTCTTTTTCTTTCTCAAACGTAGTGGGTAATTTTCTTCTTGGGATCCAGGCGTGGAAAATGGAAACCAAGCGTACACGTACGCAAGTACGTAGCCAGTCGGTTGCCGTGCAAGGCGCGATTGTCGCGGGCATGTCACTGGTACTCGTCGCCATTATCATTGTCATTACGGTACCTACATCTAAATCCCGCAATTTTCCCAGTACACCCAACATCACAATCAGTTCCAGTGGACCCACAAGTTCGAGCAGTGCAGAAAGTAGCTCGAGTGGACTCGTCAGTTCAAGTAGCTCGACCGGACTCGCCAGTCCAAGCAGTTCGAGTGGACCCGTTAGTTCGAGTAGTGCAGGGGGCAGCTCGTCCATTGGTAGTTCCAGCGTGACAGCGAGTTCCAGTAGTGATGGTGTCAGTTCGAGCAGTGCCGGAAGCGGTCCCGTCGGTAGTTCCAGTGGTTTCGTCAGTTCAAGTAGTGGATTTGCGAGTTCGAGTAGTGCCCTTGCTAGTTCCAGTAGCAGTACAGGCAGTGCCGTACCTTACGGCTGCAATTTGCTACCGTGTCTCAATGGTGGCACGTGTATATCGGTAGGACTTGGGAATTTCACGTGCAATTGTTTGCCGGGCGTGTCGGGGACACTGTGTGAGATTCCGGGCTGTATTGATAGCACCACGACTCAATTGGCCAATCAGATAAACATTACATGTTGGGAAAATGGACCCGACCCTCACTTTGTGCCCACGTACGTTACGCCTTTCTTGGACAATTCTACCGGCACCGTCATGGACGGTTTCGTCATGGTGTCGCTCTCCTCGAATGTCGTCTATGCAGCATATTCCGACTTGTCACGGTCGTGTGTCTATACATTTCTCGGATCCCCGGCCAATGGATACGTATCCGTGGCTAACTTCAGCTATTGGCGTGATGAAACCCATTCGCCCTTGTTTTACGTGACACCATTCTCCTGCAGTACTACGACACCATGTGTCCTTTTACTGCGATTGGAACCATTTGATTTCTTTTCGACCTTGGATACCATTACCGCTAATCAGATACGCGCTCTGGGCATTGCCCACTTGGGTCCCACTTTCTTCTTGCCCTTGTTGGCGGCGAATGATTACACACGTGCCGTCTGGTTTATTTTCCGCGACAGTTTGGGCCAGGTTTTTCTCACGCGTTGGTCGAGCGATTTGCGTACCTATTATGGGTATCAGAATGTCACCTTTATCCAAACCACGGCCAAACTGGATTTCGATGCGGGCACGAGCCGCTTGTACATGCAATACCCCACGTATGTGCAATATGTGCAATTGAATCCGAATGTGAGCACCCCGGCGCAATTTATCTTGGGCGGGGTGCAGATGTTTTTCCGCGTCAATGAAACCGTGTATCCCGTCATAACATCCACTTTACCCGCCGATCCAGCCTCGTCCTACATGCCTACCCAGCAGATTCTCGGATTTGGCACGGGCAGTCCCGGTTATCCGTGGCTCGTGGTCCAATACGCCTCCTCCGTCGTGACCAACACGACGATTAGTGGGTGGTTCCATGTCTCCTCGAACTTAAGCTTTTCCCTGCCCCACGGTAATGCCAGTGTGTTTGGCTATCCCTATCTCGACGGCGGCATTCCATTGTTGGTCAGTTCGCCGTGGGGCACGACGGTCATGCTAGTTTCTGGGCAAGTCGTGTCGCGGTCGTGCCAATCTTTCTTGTCTACGTGTTGTACCGTGTCCACGACCTTGTGCGATGTGGACTGCAACGTGCAGCAAGGCACGTGTATCTATTCCGAATGCCGCTGTCGGCCGAGTGTGTTGACGGGACTGTATGCACCCTCGCAATGCATGGATGTGGATGAATGTCTGGTACCCGACAATGTACTCAGTTGCCAGGCAGGCACCAATTGTGTCAATTACTTTGGTGGTTACGGTTGTTATTATGCGGGTAGCATAATTCCCACGTGGCGTAGTCTGTTGTTGGCCACTAATCCCACCACTTTTACCGCCTCGGGTGGTACGGGGTTCTTTCATGGAGCCATGGTAGCGTCCAACACGACGTCTGCCGGAACGCAAACGATTGTAACGGCATTTGCAGAGATTGAAAGCACGACTGCAAACAAGTATCCATTACTCCAGAGTCAGATCAATTCGTCCGATCCCAATCTCGACCGAAACATCGCAACCCACATCTTTACTACCAATGTTCTGACCCCGTCCTTGTTCCTCTCGCCCGTCTTGTTTTCCTATTCATTTGCTTTTAATAGCAGTGATTTCATATATATTTACCCGGGGAACCAAGCTATCTCACCTCCGAATCCGTTGCTGGAATACTATCAGATTAGCACACATACCACTATATTTTCGAGGACGAGTACAGATATTGTATCGACTGCTGGATTCTGTACCAATAACGCAGATAGTGATGTTATCGTCTTACTATATACTCAGCAACAGTCCAATGGTAATGTGTTGGCTTATTTCCAAATGAGTGGTGGCTTTGCGTTTCAGGGAGCCGTCATGACTGAATGGGATGCCCATTTTACCAAACTGGTATTCTGTTACCCATTCATAGACATTCCGTCGAATTGTGCGGCCAATTTCAATTTGGGTGACACAACCCAGAATTACCAATGTGGACAACAAACCATCAATGGTTTATACGGTACATCTCCTGCATTTCCTCCGAGTATTGCCCACAGCATCACATTCTTCGCCAATGCTACGGGTTATCTATTGTTTAATCCATTTCTGACGGCGTCCAATCTGGAAATCTCCTCGCCAGATGATACGGCCTACATTACCACATTTACCGTATTAGGAGACAGTACCTTGGCCTCGGGATATGCTGGATCCTTGCCGGATCGTGTCAGTGTATTTCGAAGCATCTTTGTGTTGGATCCATTGACTGGTAATTTGACAAGCGAAATCCCAGTTGTCACGGTACCTTTCTTCAACTCCTATACTTCTGCATACAGGTATTTCATCAATACTGCAGTGGATCGTACTGGCCTATTGGTTACGACACCCAATCAAATGCCTGCCTCGATTGCCACTGACTTGGGTGGCGATCAGGTACCTCTACCCTTGGCCAATTTGGCAGCCATGCACATTGTGTCCTCGCCCGATGGCAGTCCATGCAATTCCACTTCCAATGGCGGCTGTGGCACGCGCTATTGTGTCGAAACCATCTCGGCCCATACGGTGTGTGACCTGTGCAGTCAGTATCAGCCCTTAGTCTCCAATGCCCTTGAACCCATCACTGCCGAATTTCCGGATTTCCAAGTGAGTGTCATGTACTCGGACCCCTTCTTCCCACAACCCACGTCACGTCAATTGTGGGTAGCCAGCGACAAGATTTTCAATAGTTTATTTGTCTTGGACTTGGATTTCCAATCCCAAGGCAGTGGCACATTTGTTCCAATGATTTCATGGCCCCTGTATGGCATCAGCATGTCGTTTGAATCGCATACGTATTCCCTATTTGCCGTGTCGCGATTGATTGATACCACGTCTCCCAATTCCACATGGCTGACGCATACCAATTTCATCAATGGTCAAAACTTGGCCTATTCGAACGTATCGCACCTGGTGCACGCCATTCCCATTTTAACGGAAACCTTTTACGATGTCACGGGCTTTACCGTCGACAATGTAGGGCTGGTATGGGTCTTGTTTCAATCCGACACCCATTCAATTCTAAGCAAGTGGCATCCCGGAAACTTAACCATTTTAAGTTGGTCCAATATCACTGATTTCTTGCCCACAGGCATCGGAAAACGAGCCATGACGCGGTTTGCCTATGATTTCCACCGCATTTATTGGAATGTGAATGACACGTATCCCATTTCGACCTATGTCTTGGGCGGTGTCGATTATGTGCCCGAATTTCTTGGAGACATTCTCTATTCCGTTTACGACTTTTACCAGTTTCCATCGACTCGACTCATTAACGGATCAGTGTGGGCCATGGATGTCAGTCCATTCGGATTTGTGGCCGCCGTGGTGTCAGCACGCCCCGTACATCAATCCGGGTACATGACCGTGGGCTATAACGTCACGATTTACGATAACAATTTTGAACAAGTCCAATCCCGCCCCTTGCTCCTCTCCAGTAATAGCTTTACCGGCTTTTCATCCGATGATCGGCCCAGTGCCATTCATCTGTCGGCCTTTGGCGATGTGTTTATTACCATGATGCCATCGGGTGCCTTTCTCCAATTTCCATGTGTGGATGTCACGTAAAACCGGTAACTTCTCCAGTCGGTACCCTTGAAAAATTATGGAAAATTCATTTAATAAATCAAATTTAGTCTAGAAATTCTAATCCGGTTCAACAAAATCACTTTCTTCTAGTAAAAAGATTTAGACTCCCAAAGTCTTATTCCTCTCAAATTGGATTATTAAGGAAAAAGGCAATGGAGTTGGCCTTGAAGTTCTTGACGAGTCGCCTGTGTCAAGTCGTGATACCCAATAGCGAAAAGGGCTGGGATGCCGCCACTTGGCAAGAGTATGAACAGGGCAAGGCGAAAATCCTGTTTCCCAATCATTTGGTACTCCGGCTGGTCCATCGTGTCCTCTTTTTCCATCGCATTGATTCGTTACCCAAAAAGGCACCGGCATCCAAGAAGGCGGAATACGCCAAGCGTCTCAAGCCACAAACGTGTGCACACCAACGTGGCTTGGCCCTGGGTCACGTATGTTTCCTGGTCCACGGTACCCCGTCAAAACAGACGCTAGCTCCAGGCCAGAAACCGGTCGAATACCGATCGTACGGAAGCATGTCTACCCTAACCGATTTCCTTCAATGGTACGCGACTGTTCCCTATTCAGCCCGTACCCTTTACCAAGTCATTTTTCCATTGTGGCGTGTGTGTCTTGTACTCGACATGGATCGCGACGTAGAACTGACCGCCACTACCACGTATGAACTCGAATTGGGCAAATGGTATACCATGGTCTGGACATTTATGGCCCACGTGGCCCGTATTTTGACGCGTATCATGGGGACCGACTATGGTACACGTTTGGTCGCGCGTATGAATGACTGGTCCATGGCGTTTCGGCATCGTCAACACACGACTCCCTCGCAAGACGGGCAAGCGACCAAGTCGTCGATTCGCTTCTCCAATCACATTTTACATGCCGATGTCATGTTTAACGATTATTGGGTGGAATGTATTACCTTCAACATTGTGTTAGTGAATGACGCCGAATTCCAAGCCGATGATAGTATGTGGTATTTGAAGGACGGTGTACGTACCCCCATACACGACCAAACACTAGACACGAAATACCGCCTGTTCCTGGTACCCGGGTCCTACAAGGCCAATAAACCCAAGGAACCGCCATTTTTACTGCACACGCGTGATTTTGTACGCGACAAGCACGTGCCCACCGAATTTGGTCAAGCCCAGTTTCAACCAGAACAGTGGAGTACGCCCAATCTGGACGAGCGCGGGTTCATCCGCATGTTTCCGCCGGAACAAGAGGAGACATACCGTGGCAAACACGACTTACCCTTGATTACTCTAGACCATGTGCTGAGATATCTCCAATCGGTATCGGGCGAGGAGAAATCGTCATTAGTCGATCAATTCCATGCCCATTTTCAACCAGATCAAACCTGGACCTCGAAAGACGTGTATGCCTTGTTTCAATCAACCAAGATCAAGTCGAGTCATGGACGCCCGCATGGTACTCGTGGTGGTTTGGCCACGGATGAGGAAAAATTGTCGAACCAAAAGTATTATCCTGTAGCCACGCCGGTACCAACGGTATCGGACGATCGTGCCAAACACAGTACAAATCCACATGATGATTTAATTTCATGTTTACGTCAAGTGTATGACAATAAGATTGGTCGATTGGCGTCCATGCCCCCGTAACATTTTAAAACATTAATGACCCATAACATTTTAAAGCGTGTCTCCGTAACATTTTAATTCAATTGAAAATTGAATTAATGGTTTTTAAGAATGAATGGATGGACACGCATTCGGTACAGAGAGAATCAAACACTCGTCCGGTACACGGCCCTCCTTGTCCCGAATTTCATCAATCAATGCTTGTCGTGTCTTTCGTGCTTGTTCAAACACGAGATTGGCCTCTTCCAGTCGGACATGTCGCTTATAGTCGACATCGTGCCATCTATCGCTGGCTGCATAGTCTGCTGCCAAGGAAGCCAGCACAGACGGTAATCCAGACCATTCGCCCACTAATTTAGTGTAGAGCATACACTTGGGACAACACTTGCTGTTTTCCGTTTCAAAAGTGTCACTATCCATTTGTAGATTGATATCGATTTGGTTTGCGGTGGCACATTTCATGCAGCAATACATGATGTCATCATGATGTGGACTTTGGTGCATGAAAAATGGAGGCGATCGATCGTCGGGATTCTCCGTAAAGAGATGGTCTTCGCACAACCAACAGAATTCCTCGTCTCCGCGACGGTATCGTGGCAACGCACGCAAATAACCAATGCGGGCCTCGTGACTATCGTAGAATTCACGCGCTTGCGTTTCGGTCATTTTTGCAATCTTCTCGGATAGGGAGTGCGTCGCCACTGTTTTGACGTTCGAGCCTAGCTCTTCTACTTTTTCCTCGCTTCGAACTTTGCCCAGGTCCTTGTCCTTGATTTCCAACTTGCGTTTTCTCGACATTTTTGATTTTGGATTTTGAATTGTGTGAGAATAAGCAACCTAGAATTTTCCGTATGCTGAATTTTTCCAAGTCTAGACTTTAATTTATTTCCCGCAAAAATGGCTTTAATATAGATGTTTGCGTAATCGAAACACCGTATCAAGCAGTCGACGATGTTTCAAACAAGCGTCCTCTCCTTGAGTGTCAAGCTCGGCCCAACATAACCCAAGAGTTCGCATAAACACATGAGAAGGATTGTCGGTGCATTTGTAGCATTCATCGCCCAAATCACAGTTGCATTGAATACATTCACAACTGTCCAAAGTGTCCAATTGACACGAGTCGCACTTGTCCTAGATTCATAGTAATCGAAAGATTAACTACATGAATTCAAGACGGTTGCGGATCTCTTGTAGCAATTCTTGATTCGTTGGATCCTTGTGTTCAATGTCATGGTCTGATGAATCCACATATTGGGCATTTGCTTGTTTGGAATCGGCTCGTGCCCGCTTTCTGGAACCATGTCGTTTCCCTGGCTTGCCCGGGTTTGATCTAGACGCCGTAGATCGTGTGTTCCGTCTGGTAATCTCTGAGAATTGAACCAGTGCTAGAGCAATGGATAGAACAGAAGAGGTAGGTTGATCATTCGCTAGGTCGGCCGGTTCGTTATTATTATCCTGGCCCTTGGTCGACTCGTCGACTGTATCACAATCCCGCCTGGTTTGGATTTTGCAAGACATTCGACAATGAAAACAGAATTATGGGGTTTTTTGGGACCTCTTGAATTAAAGTCCGTCCTATTTTGTGCGTGGGAAATTAAAGTTCACTGAATTTCTCAATGTATGGGAGAAAATTCCCAAGCAACATGAAGATTTAATTACTTGATTTACATTCGATATTAATCTTGTACGATTTAGACTCGGTTTAAAAAGTGTTTTTCGGAAAATGTCAAATCTCCAAATGCTGCAACGCGACGTGTACGATGCGTCCGAAAGTACATTTGAAATTGTGCAAAGTCGCATCTTTCACAAGTTTGACATTTACGCCTATCGGACCTATGTACTCACACTATTGAATGATCCCAGTGTATTTCTACGCCTGGAAAAGGGCTTTGATAAGCTGACTGAATTCTTCATGACGGTCTCGGATGCCGATGTCATTGAATCGTGTCGGAAAAAACACATAAAACTCTCTCCTATCAACAACAAGGGTAAAAAGACGCGTGCCAAGCCCAGGGCAAAACGTTCTAGGCGAGGCCAAGTGGATGGTGAAATGATTCAGGTAGACCCAAGTACACGACTCAAGCCTATTCGGAAACCGGTACCCGACGAGGCCGTGGAAACGGAACGCGCACACATTCGCGATGGTCGTATGAAGGATTTCTATGAATTTATGATTGTATGTACCATGGTGGGATGTGGTTTGATTGACGACTCATTCCGGCAACGCTTGTTTACCGAATACCAGAATTCTATAAGCTTATACACGTCCAAAAAGACGAGTAGTCAGGAAGATTCAATGAAAAAAACACTGGACAAGAAAATAGAGACAAGAGACACGGACAAACTGAAAGCCAAACCCAAGAAGATTGCCAACGATACAGACGGGTCGGATACCGACATTGAAATCCAGACGGGAAAACAACCAATCATCAAAACCAAGACATCCAAGAAACAAAAACGAGACGACTCGTCCGAGTCGGACGAGGAAAAAGTCAAGACTCTAAAAGTGGATAGACCGCCAATTCCAGAAAAGGAATTGGCGGTAAAAGTGGATAGACCGCCGATCCCGGAAAAGGAATCGGCGGTAAGAGATTTGTCGAATAGTATACCAACCGCCAAGGACGAGTCCGATGTGGAAAATCTTCCGACTCAATCGGTAGAAGAGGACGACTCAGAAGTAGACGATGATGATGGTTCCAGTGACGAGGGATCCACGGAAGAAGAGGATTCATCATGATCCCTTTGTGACACCAGGGCAGCGTACAGTAACGTGTGTAATACTTTTTTTTGATCCTCGGTAAAATTGCGATTCGCAATCAGTTCAAAGGGGTTGGCCACCGTACAGATATTGGTCAAGGCGTGTTGATACCGTAATAGGTGCGTCATGTCGGTAGGCGAATGTTCTTGATCAAAGTCTGAAATCAGCTTGCCAATCTTGCTCAATTTCCACTTTTCCGAGCCCTTGGGCTCAATCGAACCTGCCTGGTCCGGTTGTTGGATTCTCTGGCTCAGACTCTTGACGTCACTTGTCAAGAAATGATCCAAGGAATTGCGTTTGCGTTCCGACGCTTGTAGGCCTTTTCGAAACTCGTCCAGTAGCAATTGGGCCTTGACGGTATTTAGTCTCTGAACTTTGCCACCGTTCCCCACGTATACTCCACAGTCGTCTGGGATTTCACATTCCAAATCCTGGAACCACGGCTTGGTACTGTTTCGACTGTCTTGAAACTTTTGGAGCGTGTCCTCGTCATCGGATACCAATACAAAATGACGTGGTTGTATCAGAGTGGTTTCAAAATCGTCTAGTATCTCACCATCTTGCACCAGGTAGACGGGTATTTTAAATGCACGACTGAACTTGGGCCAGGCCTCTTCTTTTGCAAATAATGTCATTTTTCCGTTTGTTCTTTTCTGGATGACGAGTCTGCTCCTTGGTCACGATTTACGGCTTTTTAAATCGGCTAAGTCTATGAAGAATGAATTTTAATTACAAAAAGAATCTGCAGGGAAAAGAATCTAAAGTGACAATAAATCCGAATACTGATTAAGGAATTTTTTTCCCTGTTGATAATCTGAATAGTTTAAGGACCGATTCCAGTTCCGCTGTTTCCGCCACTGTTTATATCACTCCCACTGGCATCACCCGTCAGACTGCCTCCTGTAGAAGACGGTTCGCCACCTCCAGACGATGAACTGGATTGTACTGGATTGTCATGTGTATTATTAATGGCGGAATAGTATGCAATGAGGCTAACGCCAATTACCAGTCCGGCAATGACTAGGAAGATAAACACTTGATCTCCCACAGGTGTATTGGGATTTACAACTCGAGTATTGCCGCCGTATCTCATTTCCGGTTCAGGTTTCTTTTAGTAGTTAGAAACGAAACTTAAAAAGGAAATAAAGAAATATCAACTTAATATCATGTGCTAGATGATGACTACATCTTTTTAAGACTCTGCAGTTACGGAGTTGTCCCCATAAATGTTAACTGCTAGTTTAGAAAAAAGTGGGGCAGTCTCCTGTCCCATCTGTTCGACTAACAATAATGTTACATAACGAAAGACCAATGAGGATTGACAAAACCAGTTTATACATCTTGTCTGATTAAGTAGGTGGGACAGGAGGATTGTGCCACTTGTCTTTGGAATACGTAACACGATCAGTAATAGGATTTAATAAAGGTGTCTAATCAATTGCTATTTTCGTACCAATTACACAAGTAGGACATTCCGCTTGTCCCACTTTTTTCACATTATAAAATTTTCCAGGTTAATTTTTTATGCCCTGAATTTAATTGATACAAACTTGATGGAAAAGGTGGGGCAATCCTTCGTCCCACATTTTTAACTAAAACTAACCTATCTAGAAAATTTCAATTGAGTATTGTTATGTTAAGGCTGTGGTTTCTATAGTCGAAATATGTAGGACAAGCAGATTTCCCACTTATTTCACAATAAGTAATGTATTGAGCTCTGCGAATCTAATGAGGGTGTCTTGTAATCCCAAAATTTTTTTAAATTGTATAGGTAGGACAATTTGCCTGTCCCACTTTTTTCTGATAATTCTGTTAGTAAGTTATCCATTATTTAAAAATAACACGAAAAATTCACAAACTGAGAAAAAAGTGGGACAGGCGGATTGTCCTACTTGTATAATTTTTAAAATTCTTGTCACGAACTCGACACCTTCATTAAATTTTCTGGCTGTATAACATTACCAACAACAAAATAGGTGGGACTTTCCACTTGTCCTACCTTTCCATTCATTAGGAGGTACAACTTTAACATGATGTTCCCCATTGAAATTGTCCAGATAGCATCTATCTTACCAAGGAAGGTTGGACAAGAGATTGTCCGACTTCTTCACAAAGAATGACAACGCTAAAATCGCAACATATCATCCTTATCAGAAATCGACGGGTAGGTTGTGTCATTAGTAAATTAGGTGGGACAGAGGTAAATGTCCCACCTATTTAGCGAGTACATATCTCACATCCCTCCTATTTTTTCTTCCCCCAAGTTTTTTCCCCCCCATAAAAAAAGCGGGACAACTCGCCTGTCCTACTCTTTTTCTTTATCAAGTTAAGACCAAAAATTTTTTCATCGACTATTTTTCTGAAGAATGGCGAGTACAAGTCAATCAAGCAGGAAACGAAAGGCGCAATCCGAGGGCTCTTCACAAGAAGTACTTCCAGCGTCAAGCACCAATTGGGAATTTAAATGGACCAGGTACTCGGAAATCAAAGACTGGAAAAGAATATTCAAGGAAGCACGGGCAAATAAAACGTTCAAATATGTCGGATATGTCGAGAGAACCGACTCCAAAACGGAAGAAACGTGGTTGGAAGGCTTTGTCAAGACATTTTCCAAGATGCGCAAAGCAACACTCACAAAACGAAGTCATCTAGCGATTAACTGGAAACCGGTGGTCGGAGGTTGGGGATCTCACAAGGAGTTCCGTCGCCTTGTTAAGAACGGTGAACTAATCGAATCCGGGAAATGTCCGGGGACAGGCAAGAGCGCTCACCAGGGTAAACGAACCGACCTGGAAAAGATAAACGAAGAATTGACGGGCGGCAAAGCTTTGGAAACAGTTGTGTTGAACAATCCAAAGTATGCCAAGAAATATAAAAAGAGTATGAAGCGGGTGTATTCACATCATAAAGCCAAGAAACCCCGAGTATTGGTTCTGTGTGGTTCGCAAATGACCTCCCAGCTGGCCTTTGCGGTTCAATTTTGCAAACACAAGGATATCGGTTACCTAGTACAGGCCGAAAAGAAAACCGAAGAATACGACAAGCAGAAATGTGTCATTACGGAGAACATCCACAGCCACATTCCAGTCGAGGAACTGATTCAATTCATGAATGGATCGCAACCTAAAGTGAAGATGATTATCCTAACATCAACTGTACCATTGAAACAGTGGTTCAAGAGCATGACAAATGATCAATATGTCCGGCTTCGATCATCCGTGGATCTCTACATTTGGAAAGATGAATCAGGAACTTCCGTGGTTCGAAAGTCAGACGAAGAAGAACAACGAGAAGATTCTACTTCGGACATTGAATTTATCACCGACTTGAAATTTGACACGGCCAAGACTACTACGACTTGTACTGATGAAGTGGATTGAGAAGTCTGGAAGCGAATGATTAATTTCTTTTTTTTTTAAATTTTTATTAGAGGAAATCACATCGTGTAAAACGGACGATTAAAACATGTAACTTTTTCTCTTTACTCTACTTCGCTGTCGGTCGCATCGGGATCAATTTGACGTTCACGGACAAGCGCCTCTTTTTGGATACGAGAACCATCGGTGGGACACGTAGCACTAGCAGCCAAGAGACTGGCCTTGGTCATGGGCATGCTGGACTTTTCACCAATCCAATGTAGACTAACGTTGCGGTGCAAGACACATTCGGTCCACGCTTTTCGAACGTGTGCAATGAGTTTCCGGTTGCTGGATTGTTGCCATTTGTACGTGGATGCCAAGACACGATGAGCATAGGCACTGGTAGTGAGTATGGCTAAATCGACGAGCTTCATGTCTGTGGTTTCCTGTTCCTGCGTGAACTGGGTATCGGCGCGTGATACATGGGTCAAGACAAGGTGTATCGCTAGCAAATGCGCCTGTCGAATAGTACAATCCGGTCCGAGTGATAATTTCAAATCCTCGGCCGCGCCAGAATGGGTATGTTGCGTCAAGACAACGGCCGCGCCGCCATACCCATCCTCGGCGACTTGACCGGCTACATATGCCAGCGTTGCCGAATCGTTTTCGAGGAGTCTTGAAATGGTATCTCGAGTATCATTCGTTTGTTTCTGTTCAGGCGTCCATTTTTTGGTGTGCCGTTTCTTTTTGATTTCTTCCAATGCTTGTTGTGACTGGGATTCGCGCGGCTTTCTTTTCCGGCTAATCTTGGGCGGCATTCAGAGTGCCTAGTTTTTTAAAATATTTGTGGAGAAACAAAAAAATTGTTGGGAGAATTACATTAATTTGGTGAATCAATAATTTTAACAATCCGTCTTCTTGAACAAGATTGGAAAAAAGGAAAATGTTTGGAGCCGCAATCGACGTATTGAAAAATGCATTGTGGAACGTGATACAAACACCGTTTCTCCGCGCGACAGTAATCGTACTGGCAATATATTCCGTCTTCAATTGGATGAATAAAGTGTACACCAAATGGTATCCAGTCGTAGAATGGACAGGCGAATTTCCGAATTTGATTCGCCGTCGACGGAAACGCAATCGCTATGAAGAGATCCATGAAGCCGTAGAAGCCAATCTACCTAATACTTTGGTCAAGTTACAATTGAATTCCGAGGAATGGAGAGTGGCTTTGTGGACTTCAGTGGTGTTTCAATCCTTGACGGTATTTCGGCATATGCTTGATACCATGAGCCACGCCATGTTATTGACGTGCAGCCAACATGTCGAATATCCAACCATGGCATTATTGAGTGGCAACATTGAATTGTGCCGGAGTCTTCTTGACAAGCTCGGTCCAACGTATCGAGACCGATTCAGGGAAATACCTAATCTATGTCTTGATGTGTACAAGGGTGAGGTATATGATGGTCCTGTCCTTTACAAACAATCACCTGAGCATCATCCGGTGATTGTGGCATTGATACTTGGCCAAACGGACTTTGCACAAGAATTGATTGACCAGGGTTGGGAAATTCCACCACAAAATAGCGTCGAGTCTAATCCAGGACCCGAATCCGATTGGCGATACGTTAATGAAGGCGACACATGGGGACCCATGGAAATCGCCAAGGAAGCACGCGCACAGGACAATATATGCTGTGGAAAGAAACATCCGATTCTTCGAACCTTGGCGATTTTCAAATTTCAGACTTGGAATACCCTCAATCCGAGTGTTGCACAATTATTCTATGTGCATCGTCCACGGGATCCGAGCCGGTTTTCATATGGAGAAATCCAAGATGGATACGCGTCCACACATTGGCGTGACGTGTGGAAAGTGTGGTATTCTCGCTTTATTGAAAATCACGCGAATGCAAGAGCCCGCACTCGAGCGATGATTATTAATGAACTACGGCCGACTCAATTACCTGATTCTCTTATTGAGTTGATTGTCGGCCTCTTACCGTCCTTGGCACGCCATACTATACAAGATTTAATGGCAGTTTCAACATGAGAGACTTGTTTATCAAGTTCTGGGTCCACTTCAGACTTGACAGAGGGTGGAGTACAGGATAAAAAAGACTTGACGGGAAATCAAGGTACAGGATAAAAAAAAAGTTTTTTTACGATTGCACGAGAAATTTAGACACTTCCTCCTGATTTAGACTGGAACGGGAATAGGTATGGACAATTGATCGGCTGTCATTGACTAGCCTGAGTAAAAATGCAGTCCATGCCTCGTCCAATGTGCGGTGTGCAGCCGTCATATCGGTCCACCGACTCATCCGACTCTCTTCGTTCAGGGCAAATGGACCTTGTTTCCCCTTGTTCAAGTATCGAATGTAGAATCGAAGCGGATGCACTCGACTGTCATAAAAAGTCACTTGGAAAATTGTGCAACAATCTCGTTTTGGATGGTCATTTGTACACAGTTTCAGATCAAACTCGATACGTCCGTCGCTATTTACGAGTGATTTCCATTCCGGTGCCAAAAATGGCCGATTGCGATGATGGAAATACCATCCAAGATAGAATAATACACATAATAGAATCAGGAGATACCACATTTTCCCCTCTTCTTTTTCCTTGTCTACAATGATAGAATGTAGACAAGGAAAACTACAACTACCTGGACTTGCCAAGGAAAAATTTTTCCATGAAACCAAGCGCCTAGAAAATTTAACACTTGGAAAAAAAGTGAGATAGTCTCTTTAGTATTTCAAACCCTCCATACAACATTCACGATTTGGGCAATTCACCCGACAACAAGATGTACATCGTCAAACGCTCGGGTACGCGGCAGAAAATCATGTTTGATAAAATCACGGCACGCGTACGTAAACTGTGTTATGGATTGGACAAGTGCGTGGATCCGACACTGCTAACGGGTAATATTGCGACGAAAGTCACGTCGGGCATGACCACGTCTGAAATTGATGAATTAACTTCGGAAGTCGCGGCCCACTTGTCCTCGGTGCATCCCGATTTCGGTGACTTGGCATCTCGCATTGAAGTGTCCAACTTGCACAAGGACACGCTTAAATCCTTTGTCGATACCAGCGAATTACTGTTTGCAAATGTAGATCGCAAAACGAAACAACCTTCGCCCTTGGTGAGTGCCGAATACATGCAAGTGGTCCGAGACCACAGAGAAATGATTGAAAATGCAATCGTGTATGATCGCGACTATGATTACGATTACTTTGGCTTCAAGACCTTACGCAAAGGCTACTTGATCAAGATCAATGGTCGTGTCGTGGAACGTCCACAACACTTGCTGATGCGAGTCGCCATTGGCATTCACGGTGCTAATATTGAATCGGCCATTCTATCGTACCAATACATGTCGCAACGCTGGTTTACCCACGCGTCCCCCACGCTCTTTGGCGCGGGTACGCCTCGACCGCAACTGTCATCGTGTTTTCTATTGACTATCAAAGCCGACAGCATCCGCGGAATCTATCATACACTAGGAGATTGTGCCGACATTTCCAAGGAAGCGGGGGGTATTGGATTGGCGGTGCACGATATCCGCTCCACGGGCAGTTATATCCGAGGCACGAATGGCACGTCGAATGGTATTGTGCCCATGTTGCGCGTGTTCAACAATACCGCACGTTACGTGGATCAGGGCGGAGGCAAACGCAAGGGTGCCTTTGCCATTTACTTGGAACCATGGCACGCCGACGTTTATGCATTCTTGGATTTGCGCAAGAACCATGGTATTGAAGAAGACCGTGCTCGTGACTTGTTTTATGGCCTGTGGGTACCCGACTTGTTCATGGAGCGCGTGGAGTCCGACGGAAAATGGAGCTTGTTTTGCCCCAATGAAGCACCTGGACTGGCAAATGTGTGGGGACCGGCCTTTAATTCCTTGTATACACGATACGAGGCCCAAGAGGGTCTGCCCCGCAAGACGGTCGACGCACGTCACTTGTGGCAAGCCATCTTGGAAGCCCAAGTCGAGACGGGTACTCCCTACATGCTGTACAAGGACCATTGCAATGGCAAGAGCAACCAACAAAACTTGGGCACGATACGCTCCAGTAACTTGTGTACAGAAATTATCGAATACACGGCGCCCGATGAGATTGCCGTGTGTAACTTGGCATCGATTGCACTACCGATGTTTGTCGATCGCCGAGGACCCACGTATGATTTCCAGAAATTGTATGAAGTCACGTACCACGTGTGCAAGAACCTCAACCGTGTCATTGATATCAATTACTATCCCGTACCGGAAGCCAAGAAATCCAATATGCGACATCGCCCCATTGGCATTGGTGTGCAAGGCTTGGCCGATGCGTTTATTTTCATGCGGTTCCCGTTTGACAGTGTCGAGGCTGCCCAACTCAACAAGGATATTTTTGAAACGCTCTACTTTGCGGCACTGCATGCGTCCAAGGACTTGGCTAAAGTCGATGGACCGTATGAGACGTACGCGGGTTCGCCCGTTAGCAAGGGAGTGTTGCAGTATGACATGTGGGGCGTGACGCCCTCGAAACGCTGGGACTGGGCCGCGCTCAAGCGCGAAATTGCCCAGCACGGAATTCGCAACAGTCTCTTGATTGCACCCATGCCCACGGCCTCGACTTCACAGATCCTGGGCAATAATGAATGTTTTGAACCCTACACATCCAACCTATACGTCCGTCGGACGTTGGCGGGCGAGTTTGTCTGTGTCCAACGTCATTTGTTGCGCGACTTGCTCAAGCGCGGACTGTGGAATGCCGAACTCAAGAGCAAACTGATTGCGGCCAATGGCTCGGTGCAGTTCTTGGATATTCCAAAGGACTTGAAAGCCCTGTACAAGACGGTATGGGAAATAAAGGGTAAGGTTTTGATCGATATGGCGGCCGATCGTGGTGCCTTTATCGATCAATCCCAATCCTTGAATGTGTTTATGCCCGAACCTAATTTTGGCAAATTGACATCGATGCATTTTCACGCGTGGAAACGTGGATTGAAAACGGGCATGTATTACTTGCGCACCCAGGCGGCTACCGAGGCCATCAAATTTACCGTAGATGCCAAGGATTTAAAGGAGGCCGAACAAGCCAAGTCGGATGATAAGAAGAAGAAGGCCGAAGCGGTGGCAGTGGGAGAGCAGAAGAAGGAAGAGGTCAAGGCGAATCCCGACTTGGAACAGATTAAACGACTGGAATCGCAATTGTGGTCGGACTTGGGACAGCCTGCTATTCTGGAAACGGTCTTGTCGCCACGTGATTCAGGTCTGAATATACTGTCTCCTGCGCGACAGACATCGGATTCGCCCGTGTCGAGTCCAAACACGACGGTGATGAGTCCGATTGTAGTAACGGAATCGACCGAAGATGTGGCACGCATCAAAATGCTGTGCAAACGTGGGGAAGATTGTGTGAGTTGTGGATCCTAGACCTGGTTTAAAGCAGTGCCTTTTCGCGTTTTAAATTAAAAAAATTTATCTGTCGAAATTTCTTATTACCGGGCACGAAAATTAATCGGAATTCTCGAAGAATTAGAAAATAATTTATTCCTGTTTCAAATTACTATTTCAAAAAAATATTTCTTGTACATCCAAGAGCCCAACAGATGGAGTCTGCAACAGAGAAAAAGTCTGAATCCGTGGAACCGGTCCATGAAACACTATCCATTGCCGGAACCGCCTCCTCGACCTCCTCGACCTCCTCGACCTCCTCGACGGAACATTCAGACAAAATCTTGGCAAAAATATCCCTCGGCTTGGTAACCAGTCGAGTTACTTTTTGCAAAGGCAGCAAAGCTTGAGAAGTACAAGAAACTAAACCCTCCTACATTCAAACGAATCACTAAGCGTTGGCCTATACCGCGGTACAGGACTGGAGCAACGCCGGAACAAAAGACCGAGCTTGACACAATACTCGCGCAAGCCGCCGGACGGCTGGACGATCCCGACATCCACATCACATACAACGACGTGCTGACCGCAAGGAAGAACGGTGACCCAGACTCGTCGGTGCTGGAGATGGCCACAAAGCTCCAACATCTCTTGGAAAGGCCGGTAGTTTAGTGTTTAAAGATCCGACTCTTTTTTTCTTCTCTTATTTAAAATGGAAACGAAACGAAACAACTGGGTCCAAACGAAATCAGGCAAGAAATACCATGTAAAAGGGTGCCTATCGATAAAAGGACGTAAAGTAACTTCATGCGTGCTACCTACATCACGTACACCCTGTGGGCGCTGTTTTCCTACCCAGACACCTGACTCGGGCATGGGCACCGTCTTGTTCCTGGATACCGAAGGCAATCCCGTACTCCATCAAATCGCTGCCATTGAACAAGTATCAGGCCGCTTTTTCGAAGCGATGAAACCGAAAGCCACACGTCATGTCAAGGATAGCGAGTGGCTCGACGCGACCTTGCACGAATTCAACATGTTTGTTGACTCGTTTCCCAAACCTATAACACTGGTAATCCAAAATCCAGCGCATGACTTGGCCTTGTTACCCGTAAAGCCCGAATGGCGTATCGTGGATTCGACTGCCATCTTGTGTGACCATTACCCCGATAAAAAGTCGTATCGACTTGGTCCATTGGTGCGTGACGTGTGCAGTATGAAGTCCGGTGAACGCTTCAGTAAGCTGATTGCTGAACGATTTGTGGAAAAGGAATTGATCAATCGACTCAAGAAACGCAGTCTCCACACGGCACTCATGGACGCTGCCTTATTGCGTGTCTTGTTCAAATCTCTTTTGGGTTATTCCTCTGAAACTTAGTTTTGGCAATTCCTCAGCAATGATCAATTATCCACTTTCTGTTGTTTTTCAAATCTTTCGTTTCTTTAACTTGGTAAATGTCTTTTCCAGTATGTCATAAACTGGTACAAACCACTGATTATGTAATGAGACCTTTAATCATGACTGAGCATTTTGGGACATGCTCAAAGAGGTGTCGACAAAATTCCGTGGGCACTCTCCCCCCTCCCCCGTAAAAAAAAATTTTGAGGTGATTTGGATGAAGATGATTTTTTTTGACCTTTTCTCTACCTAACCCACCTATCACCCATTAATCAACCATTATACAATGACTTGATACAATCATAGACTCTCCAAGAATCAATGAACAGAAAGAAAAAAAGAACATGGACTAACCTTAAAAAGAAAAGAGAAAAATGAACAAAAAAAAAGACGGGGAAAAAAGAAAGGGGGAAATGACGGGGCCAGTCAAAAGATTAAAGGCATGATTAAAGCCAATTTTTTTACCTAGCGATGAATGGCCGAGGGTGAGGCGACCCACAAAAAAAAGTTTGAAAAAAATTAAGGAAAAACCAAAAAAAAAATTCCAGTGCTGCCTGGGCCAGAATGATATAAGGCCAAATTCCATGTAAGGCCAAAAAAAGCCAGCACATGCCCCGTCAAAATGACGGGGGTAGCCTGCGCTACCCTACGGTTGCCCCGTGATATTAAAGTCGCCCCGTCATTTCTGTGCTACCCTGTCTTGCCCCGTTATATTACATGTCAAGCTACAGTCAACATTAAAGCCAAGAACATTAAAGGCCGCCCCGTCATGATTAAACTTATATTGATCAAAGGCCGAGCGATCGCAAAAAAATTTTAGGTTAGCTTTAAATGGAAAAATCTAGGATTGCTTGGAAACATACACGACAGGATGACAGAAAAATAAACTAGAAGTGGGGTCCGAGACTGATGCATGGCTAAACATGTGCTTGGCATGATACCAAGTCACGTCTAGAATCTCGAGAATGGCCAACATGGACTTGGCAAAGTCAGCTTCAGAGTGTTGAAGCAAGGCCGTGCGAATGGGATTGGACAAGGCTTCCGTCGTCTCGCCCGACATGTGAACAAACTTGCGTTTGAGCGCCTTGAGTCTGGGGCACGCCTCTTCGGGCGATGGAATTTGTGCCAGGCCGCCAATCAGTTGATACACATCCTTGAGTCGCGAGGCCATGTGCTTGAACTGAGGTGACTTGGGAAAGAATGGACTCGCTGCGCAGACATTGAAAAAGAGTTCGTCGGTGGTGGGCGCCTTTTCGCGTTCACCATCAAGTACGAGGTTCAAGACGGTTTCGAGCTTGTCGGGCAACGCGGGGTGCGATGATTGGGCCAGGAAACGGGCATAGCGTTGACCATCGGGATCGAATGCGGCAAACCATTCGGTCCAGGTCTTGTGGTCCTTGCCACCACTCGAGAGGATATTCTCGGTCGTGACAATGCGTCGCGCCCACTGCGCTACATAGAGCGGGCCTTCGGCTTCCTTTGAAGCCTTGGATTCGCGTAGCCTATCGATTACTATTTCTGGCTTGTTTTCAATTTCAATCTTGATAACAAAGGAATCGTCTACTGCCAAACTGGACTTGGACTCGACAATGACAGGCTCTGGACCATCACTAGGAAGCACCACGTCTGACGGTAGACTACTAGGCGGCACCACATCGGGCGACAAACGACTACTACTAGATGGCGCCACATCGGACAACAAACGACTACTACTAGACGGCACCACATCGGACAACAAACGACTACTAGACGACACGACATCGGACGACAAACGACTACTAGGCGGTACATAGAGTACCCCCATTGTCCAAAAGACACGACGCACAGAGGCCAGGTCTTGGACCGACGTCAATTTCATGTGCAACAATTGCGATTCTAAATACAAGTTCTCTACGGCTACGCTCGTGAGATAATTGGTACTGGTAGGCTTGACCGAGGTGAGACACAAGGCCTTGGGGCAATCCTTGTCCCGTGTCGCATTGATTCGGTGTCGCAAGATGCGCCGAATATTGCCCGTTGAATCCACCGTCCACCAAATGCCAAGAGACGGCGGATGATGACTGGCTAATTTGGGTGCCGTGGGGCAGACACGCAGACAGGCCGTAGCTATGAACTGAAGCACGGGAGCCCAGTCAGCATGGAGATGAAGTCGATCATACGATACGAGCAATTCCTTGTCGTCGGCGGTTTGGAACAATACACCACATGAAAGAGTGTCCGTGTCCGTCAGGGTACATGAAGACTGGAACCCTAGCCAGTACTTGAGCACCAAGCCCGTGTTGGGATCTTTGCAATTGTCTGGTAAACGACAGGCCGGCATGGGATGTTTCGGCTCCTTTTTCGCGCCTTGTAGATCGTATCGTACAAGTCCGCATTTACCCTTTTTGGGCGCGCGAGACTTGACTGGAACGAGTGGTAGCAGTGTCGGAGTGGAGGATGCCTACCACGATAAAAAAGACTGATTCCCACACACCTGAACGATGATAGTGTCTTGAGATCGTCGTCTCTTTTTCGTTTGCATTTTCTTGAACAGACTGATTTTTTGTTGTTTAGTTTTTCAGTTTCTGGCGAATTTTTAGAATTCGCCTCGTCTTTTCTCTGCAAATTTCCGGAAAATGTCCGGCCTTTAATTAAAAAGAACTCGAATACGTAAGAATTTCGCGGACGGTATCGTGTTCGCCGACTTCTGCCACGAAAAACGGCTGCTCCAAGTCTCCTACTAGTTTCGAGTAAGATGCACACGCCCGTAGAAATTTGCCATCCTTGTACAGTGCGTATTTGCCGCGAATATTGTTCAGTCGTCCTTGCTGCCAATCATTCAAATAGGCTGCCTTGTCGGCTGCAATTTTTGACTCCAAGCCCTTATTATCCTTGTTTTCAGGTTGCATTCTTGTTTCGTAAATTAAAAAAAAAAGTTTTTTGGAAAGTGTATCGACACTATTCCGCGCGTTCTCTTGTCAATTTCCGGGAATTTTCCATCCGTAAAAGGTAAATGATTAAAATGGGTTTGTCTGCTGGTCAAGTGATGGTTGAAAAATGTAAACGATTTAATTTCGAAGAAAAAAAACTTTCTATAGTACGACACAACAAGCAACCATCTTTCGTTTGGGTGGGTTGAACTCGTGGCCTCGAGGGACCAACACATAATAACAATCATCTTCCATGTCTATTGTTTGGACGATTTCTCGACATGTTGAAACTGAATAAACACGATCTGCGCGCGGGTCTTGTCGAACCGTGTCGTTTGCGGCTTGTAGAAACTCATTCCAATCCATTCCCTTGCCCATGCCAAAGACGCGTGCTGTTTTGTAACGCCCGTCGTTTGGGTACAAGAAGATTCGTATCGTCGGTCGCCAGATGTCGTCCGTCACGCGAACGTCGTCGTTGTCGCTCATTCGGTTAACCCGGCTTTTTTTTTCTGTTTTGGTCACTATTGTTCCGATAAAATAATAAATGTTGAGAAATTTCATTGGACTCTTCAATTCCAATCAAGTCTTAAATTTTATTTCTGTACAATCCAATACAAGCGAAAATTGAATTCAAATATTATCTGCAAACAATTACACGCCTTTGCAAGTAAACCCGGCCTTTTTGTTCTTCTTCTGAACAAGTGTAAATCTAGAATCGCCATTTTGATTGGTGCTCAGAAAACGGGCCAAGATCTGGGTCCAGGTATTGTGACGGTCCGTGTACACGATCCATTCCTCCGTTGCTTCAACAGTCTCGGCATTTCGGGCAATGGCCACGATTTTGTATTGCTTTCCCGTCACGCGATGTATCCATTCTTGGCCTCTTTGTGGAATGTGTTTCAGTCCGATTCGAACCATGCAAATTCTCGAATTGAAATGAAAAGGTTTAACCGTAACATAAAAAATAGACTGGGAGGAAATGGAGCAAAATGACGAAATTCTAATAATGCAACACACGGAAAAATTGCCACTTGAGTCGCGATACATCCTCCACAAAACGAGCCAAAAAACATACGATAAACCAACGAAAGACAATTGGAGTGGATTCGCGTCGAATGACGGACCTCCACAAGTGTTCGCGATCGTACTTGGTACGACGCGATAATCCGGTTGCAAATGGGACCATCAGTTGACGGACCAGCTTGAGTTGACTCGAAGACACTCCATTCAGCAATCGCCCAACTAACCATTCGTGTTGCGTGATCGTCATCTTGGCTAACAATTGGCAAATGTCTTGGACTTCTGTCAAGGGAGACAATGGGTCACGTCGAATTACAATGTCTGGATCCAGCTTCGAAACGTCAGAGCAGAGATTGTGGTATTTGTGGGCAGTCTTGGATAATACCTGCATGGCACGCTCGTGCCTCGAGCTGGAGTCGGTCGATTTGGGGGCAGTCTCGCGTTGAATACGAACGTCCGTCGTCCATTCATCGCTCTCGGTCTCGGCCTCGTCTTCGCCGTAACAACCAGCGACCAGACTTGGATCTACTTCTTCCTTGGATTCAAACGTCTTGTCTTCTTCGTCTCCTCTGGTTGATGTTTCCGGTCGAGATTCGCCCGTGTCTTGGGCTGCTACCACTGGCGGAGTTCCCGACGGTTCGTCATCGGCTGCAATGACGGGTTCCTCTTCCTGTTTTCCTTCTGCCATGGCAGAAGCCACACGATCTATAGCTATCGTCTCGCTTGACACGGGTGCATCACCGTCTATTACGATGCATTCGCAATCCTCATCGTCCATGGTAATTGGAACAATGCGCGATCGGTGACGTGGTACAAGAGGAGGCGACTGTGGAGCGTCAACCGACAATGGACGTTTCTTGCCACGCCGACCTGCTCAATCCAAAATTTGACAATTCTCTGGTCAATTGACTCGCCATTAATTGACATCCTAAACGAAATTGACTCACCATTGTTGAGATCCTGAACGAGCGATGAATGGTCCTGAGGTGGCAGAGGCATACCGGCTTCCAATAAATCGTTTTCCTGAGTTAATTGTCAGAGAAAACTGAGAGTGCCTACCGGAGGGAGATATTCAATAGGGGATGGAAAATCGTGGTCAAAGAATGCCGAATCATCTGGAATAACCACGTCCAATTCTTCTGGTTCGAGTTCCAGATCCAATGCCTTGTAATCGGGCGCGATATCACTAGGGACACCAATCGAGTCAAGGAAGGGCCGTTCAAGATCAGAAATAACACGCGCTCGATTCAATTCGTGCACCGCCTCAATCAACTTGGCCTTTTGTCCCGCGGTCCAAGCCGTTTTGTACCGCACCTAACCAAGAAAAAAGAAAAAAAATCGATTACGACTACACAAGTTTTACCTGTTCGTAAATGGCGACAAACTGCGAATGTCCTTGACACGCCGTCATGAGGTTTCGAGTGAAACGCAGCCCAAACTCGAGGAAATAAGAGTATGGCTGAGCATTCCTAAAACAAAAAAAAAACGAATCAACAACAAAGAAATAACTGTTACCAGGCGGATATCATGGGCAATACTGTTTGTTGTTCATATTCGTCAATCTTGTCCTTGTACTGTGCATCGTATTTGCGGTACAAGGCAAGCATGTACAAAGAGAGCTTGAGATATTGGTCATGACGCAGCAAGTCATAGGTAATGTCCCAACGTTCGATATCCGCAGCGCCCAAGTCGAGTCGTTTCATTGAAAGTGAAGAAAAAAAAAATTTTTGTGGCGTGTCTTGTCTCCAAGCTTAAATGAGGAACCCGATATGTCAAATGTACAGTTCAGGATAGGAAATTAAATGTCCAATGAATTACAGGCCAGAACGTGCACCGAAAAATCCGTCTGTTAATCCTTTAACGGGTCACGAACGCGACTTTTTCTTGGATGAAATCAAGAGTAACCAAACGTCATATATTGGCTCTGACGGGTTGCCTGGTAGTGGGCTATTTTATGTGGCTGATACGCGCATTGGGATCCCACCCCATATTTTACTTGCCATGCGATGTGCAGATGAAAAAGTCTGAACTGCAAGTCTGGACCGACTCGGCTGTCAATAAGCGTGTGATTGAATGTCATGATGTGCCGAGTTGGACCCACGATGTACCGACAGTGCTTACATACTATGAACCACGGCAAGAAGAAACCGACTATTCAGCCGACATTCTACGACTATGGAGTAACATGTGGCAACACCATGGCTGGAATGTCGTGGTATTGAATGAATCAATGGCCCGTACTCATTTCATGTATCAAGATTTCAAAGAAGCAGTCGCACGGTTACCCACCATCAATTCCAAGTCATATGAAATGAATTGCTACATGCGATGGCTCGCCTATGAAAAATGGACCGAGTGTACCCGAGTACCTGTATTGGTAGTGGATTATGATGTACTCAATCAAGGATTGAATCCCACGGAATGGACTCGCCTTCTCATGGGCCGATCCACCACTTGGGACTCGCGCTTGCACGCGGAACCATTGTGTGCATTGCATTACCCCGACGTACCGGCGCTGGTTACTGTCAATCATCTAGGATTGGTGCGACTACGTACACTCTTCATGTGGCAAGCGACTCACTGTCAAGTGTATCCCGTCAGTTGGCGTGAATTCTGGCCACGGATTCACACGAGTGACATGATGATTTTACGCGATCAAGCTGAATCTTGTCCTTTTATGAAATTGGATTCTTATCTAGTATCGGAATTTGGCGACCCTTATTGGGATACCTCTCTGGTGTGTCATTTTTCACATCACCACACGCATTCCCAAGGCTATGCATTACAATGGCAGGCCATGACCCAACATGTCTCGTCTCAATTTACCTTTCTTCTGTAAATGTGGCCTTTAATTCCAGAACGGTCACGCAATGTACTAACGAAAATAGACAATGAAGTTCATTTACAGTAAAGGCACATCATGTCGGGAATAGCTTTTTCTTTTCTAAAACCGAAGGAACTGAATCCATTCTAAAACCGAAGGAACTGATCCAATTCATCTTCGCCCAATTTTGAGGACGGATGTACCTTGGGCTTGGGCACCAAAACTACATCATTGGATAAGATTGTGGGGCAAACTGAGTTGCATACTAAAGTTTCAAGACTTGACACACCTTTGGCACTAGTCGCATTGATAATGGGATTCAAAGGTATAGTATGAGTTGCTACAGACTTTTTCGACAGACTAGCACTGGTACTGGCGGTACTAACGGGTTCGTCACGGTCCGCATGTCGTGACTTGGAGCCGTCTGCAACTTGTGCAGGCTCTAGTTTCTTGACCGTCACGACCTTGAATGAACCAGTAATATTTCCAATCCTAGTTACCTGTAATCGACAATTTACAAACTGTCTTGGGATCAATAATCCTTGATCCTTGGGAACTGATCCTACAAACATCAGGCCGCCTTCATTCATTGTCAGATGATCGCCTGAATCGTTCAATTCCACTTTCATTCCTAGCCGGATGAGTTCCGGTTCGGCTTCAATCGTCAGATATAATTGAGGGCTGCCGTCATAACTAAGCGACTGTGCATAGTTTCGCTTTTGTTCTGCATCATTTCCGAATCTTGACTTGAGTATGGTACATTGTCCAAGCAACCAGCCCGTTTTCTGTTGCAAGTCCAAGATTTTGAATCCTTCTAGGACAATTGCCATGATTTTGCGCGAGTCAATCTTTTCTTTCCTGGCCCATTTGACAGCGAAACCACACTCGTTTTGTTCGAGTTCCTGCTCGAAATCGGTCATTTCATGTTTTATGAGTTTAGTCATCCGTACTTGCAATGTAATTTGGATACGATGATTTCTTGTGAATTTAGAAAAAACATACAAAAAAGTTTAGAGGAAAAAAATAATTTTACCGAATGAATTTCCAAGGAAATTTATTCCAGAATTTACATTCACTAACTTTCTCACACTTGGAATTTCAATCGAGGTCTTGACAAGAACAAGAAAAATGACTTCCAGCAACAGGAATATCGTGACGGATCACATGCTTCGACCGCAAGAAAATCCATTCAAGTCGATTGCAAAATTATTGTCAGCATCTGGAACCAAGGACACCACAGCCATGACCGATGTGGAATCGGTAGCAGAGGAAAAGCAAAAGGAGGAACCCAAAGACAGCAACGACGCCATCTGGACCTTGATGGAGGACGTTAGTCGCCTGGATCAAGTTTCGCGTGCATGCGTCCTGGCGGAAAGCTATGGCACGAAATTCACTACCGTCACCTGGGAAGACACGGCACGCACAAAAGGGTCATGCTGGGGCCCGAATATTTCCGACATGACCTTGTTTGCCGTGGGCCCGACGTCTGTCGAACGTGGACAAGGCGCCGTGGGTCGTAACATGTGCGTCGTGCGTCGTCCCAATTTTGCCGATGTATCGGCCGATGTGCTCATTGAGAAATTCAAGGTCACGGTTGGCAATGAGAATGGCTCGGCTCCTAGGCGCATTCCATTCAAGGAGTATCTACAAGACATTGCCAAGTACACGGGCAATGACAAGTTGAAAAGCATGTATTTGCCACGCGACGAAAAGATCTTGATCTCGCCCCAGTACTGCATCTTGCCCATGCGACACAGTGAATGCGAATTCAATTCACGACTCTTCAACTATCAGTCGACGCCCGAAGAATCCGCGGTATTGGTGGTGATTGCCAGTGCCCAGGGCACCTCGGCCCAGGTGCTAACGGGCAAGACGCAAAGTCTCTTTTTCAATGCCAATGGTCAAGCGTGCAATTGGTTGACAAAGCGTTTGAAGCAAGACCGCATTGAACGCGGCAAGACGGATTTGACGGCTAAGATGGACAAGGACGAGCAAGAACGCAATTGCTTGTTTATCTATCAAATTCCCTTGAAGCTCAAGCCCAAGCCTCGTGCGGTTCTTCAATATGGGATGGATTCGTCACCCCAGCTATGGAGTGCCTCGGCCACGTCGTTTGGAGGCAATTCGTTTGGTGGAGGATCATTTGGTGGAGGATCATTTGGTGGAGCGTATCCCAAATTCGACCAGACACCATCCTATTCGTTTGGTGGGGCATCAACCACTTCATTCGATGCACCCAAGTCATTTGGCGATAACTCTGATTATGAACAGGAAAGTTACAATTCTGATCAATCTTTCCAAGCCATGTTCTTCGGCTCGCCCGCAATGGGTGCACCCGTTCTACAGAGTCTGTCTTACACTCCTCAAAGCCGAAGCGTGATGCTAGAAAGTGCACGCAAGGCAGAAAAGCCCCTCGGCTTGGATCATGCCATGCTCATGGTGGGCAAACCGCACTCCAAATTCGAGGGCACCAAGAACCGCGCCTTGGAACGTGATCCGAATTTCCCCATTCGCTGCACGGCGCAATTCTATGAAGTCACGGACACGACGGATTTACCCGAGGCCATTTTCAAGGAAATCAATGACAAGATTAAGCACATTTACGACATGGCGTCGGCCAGTGGGTCCTTGGTTTTGGACGGTGATACGGGTCGTGTGACGGAACCCAATCTTCAGAAATCGACGAATCCAGCAGTGCCCATGGCGTTTCCCGTGCCCGCCGGTCCCGTGGAAGATGCCTTGTTTGCTGATTTCTTCTAAAGCCTTGTACTGCTCCTGCATGTAATTTTCTTTTCTTTTTTAAAAGTCAAGGTACACACAATCTTGATCAGGATGGTAAACAGTCGAATTTTACGAAAGAGGGTCAATTTACTTTTTTAAAAATCGCAAAACTGAATCGAGGGAGGAAACAAAAACTAGTCCACAGTCTCACTCAGCTTCGGTTTGGGCGTCTTTCGGCCATTGATAATGTGCGTGTCCACGACATGAAACTTGTTCAAGATCTTGGCTTCATGGCATTTTCCGGGCCTACACTTTTCGCCTCCATTGCACTCGATTTGATAGCCCTTGGTCATTGAGGCTGAACCCTTGAACATCTGGAAGCAAGGACTGCAGTATCCCCTCATGGTGTTGAAGAAATCATCCCTCACGGCAGCACCCTTTGGGAATTGCCATAGTACGGTATGACCCGTAGGCATGTGAATCTCGTATATAACGGCCATGTTTTTATTCTTTTTCGACATGTTGCGTACGATTCACAAAGTAGACAAATGTTTAAAGTTAATGAATTAACAATGATTTAAGGTGTACCGTTGAAAAATTGGACGCGCTGAATTTTTCCCCATTTTTTGCATTATAAATGGGGGGTTAATCTGGAATTGAGGTGTTTCAGTTATGAGGATGCAGATGCAGATGGTGTGGAAAGCCGTTGAGAGGCACATGACGGACACATGTTGAATCCATTAACTGCTACGGCCGTGGCACAATCAAAGTCTTGTTCGCACATCAAACATCCGAGCATGGTGTGATCCCGTTTCAACTGGTCCACCCAATTATTGGTGGCTGCAAAGATTTTCTCTACATTTTCAGCCGTCAAATTGAAACTCTCGGCGATTCTTTCCGCGGGTCGTACACGATCGGTATCTTTCTTGAGTTCCTGTTTTTGATCCATTCAATCTGTAAATGTCGCAGGGTTTTTTTTTGAAAGAATGAATCGAGGAAAAGAGTTTTATGAATGAAATCGAGGAAAAGTGCTTGTGAATGAAATCGAGGAAAAGATTTTTACAATAAAAAAATTTTCTGGGATGGCGATTTCTATGAATAACCGGTAAATCCAAGAGATCTAGTGGTTGTTGTCAACCTTTTACAGACAGAAGATGGGTTCAATCTCATACGAGGGCTTAGCCTTGTCCAGGAATTCATCCAATAGCTCCGATTCCAATAGACTTTGCAAGGCTGCTTCGGGTGTGCTGGCACGTGTCGACGCTCGTGTCCGTTTGCGTGTACGCACTTGTTGCAAGGGTATTTGAAGCCATGTGGCGACCCATTCCAATTGAGAACGAGTGATGGCCAATTGGTCGATTCGCGAACTTGCCACGTGCAAATACCAGGTAGCATCACCCATGGCTTTCAGGGCTTGATCAAGACTGTACGTCTGGACTTCACTGTCGGGTGTCATGGAGAATTGCAAGTGGCTAAATACGACATCTTCCTTGAACGTTTCTTCCAGTACTTCCAAAGCGAGTGTATGTCGACCGGCAAGCGTGCGTTTGGCAGCCAAATCCCAAGCATCATTTTGTTCGAGAATGTCAAATATCTTGGTTTCCGGGTTGAATACCGCACAGATCCGGTCGTTGAACTGTATCCGGATTTGATTATCGGAAAGTTTGTCTTCAATCTTGTCCCATCGTGCCTCGACCATTTCCATTAGAGTCGCATGTTTCTCTTCTTTCTTGGGCGATTCTATCCATGATATTTTTCCGCTACTGTCGATCTGGACGGTTTGGTATGCACTGGACGCCATGCTTCTCCTTTTCGGTAAAAAATTAGTTGCACGGTCGACTTACAGGGAAAGATTCTATTTTTTGGATTTTACCTTAAATGTAAATGTTCAATCCAATTTTTATTGATGTTTTTTCTTGACTTTGCCGATTTCTTGTTTCGTCGAAATTAAAAATCTTTTTTATGGACTCTGGAGAATAGGGAACTTGGCTTAGACACGGATAAATTTTATTTTAAATTTTACCGAGTCAATTGGGATTAAGATATCATTTCAATGTAATCTTTTAGGTTCTGGAAACTAAATTGTTCAAATTCGTTGGCAATACCCGAAACGTCAATACCGAGTTCAATCATTTTTTGAGTAATCTGGGCTTCCAGACGACTTCTCTCAAGCCTGCTTTCCATCTCGATTGGATGTGTCTTGTACTCGTTTTTGGAATCGCTCATATTTTACGAAAATTCACAATGAACGATACAGAATTGACAAAAGGACAATTAAGAATTTAAAGAAATCAAAGTCTGAGATTTGGCAAGAAAAAAAGTTAATTTGCTAAGCTTTTCGCCAATGATCATATTGGACCGGCTTGGGCAGCGCTGAAATATGAGCCTGCCTCATCTTTTCTACATCGGCAATCAACTTGGCTTGATCAAACAAGGGCTTGTTGACATGATCATGTTCAGGGGCTTGTTCAATCTTGGATTGTTCGACTTCTACCATTTTCGAAAAGGTACGATCCAGTCGGTGTCCCACATACGATTGGTACGCCGCACGCCAAAATTCTTGATGGTGTTGTGGACGGTCCAGATTGGGGTGCATTTTCGTATCGTATACAAAACAAACAGTGTAAACCGTCTTTGGATGGTCCTCGAGACCATCTTGGAACGTCATGTCTTGCACCAATTGAGTAAAGGCGCCCTTGAAATTGCGTGGCGGCTCGCCGATACCGACCCCGTGGGCCACGTGCGTGCCCAGCATCATGACGGTATCCATGACTCGTGTAGTCCACGATGGATTCAACATGTTGTAGGCGTCATCGTCTTGCCAATTCATATAGCTCCATACGGGTGTCTGGAGCGAATATTCATTGGCCACGCCCCAAATGCGACGTACCCGTGCACTGCCGGCCCAACATTCTTGGGCCACTGGTACACGATTACCCATCACTTGCTTTAAGGGATAGAGTTTGGCCAAGGTTGGACCCACGGCCTTGTTCCAGACGGCTTCAATGGGTCGTAGAGTCGATCGGGATATGGGTATAATCTCGAAACTGGTATCCATGGAAGGATACAATTCATCCAGATGCAATAGCATCACATGCGCCAAGGCCATTTCTTCACACAGGACCTCCATTAACACATCATGACACGTCTTGGACAATTCGGGCACGGCCACGGTGGTCCATTGGGCCAAGTATTGTTCATACACGACCAAGACGTGTCCAAGCCATTGGGTAGCCATGAGCTTGAGTTTGTCGGTACTCGCCGTGTTTTGCTTGGAGCCACGTGATGTGTCGGAATGGAACCGAAACCAATCGCCCGTGGCTCTGCTGGCGACGCGTGTGGCCTCGTCCAGGAGATCACGCATTTGTTCATGCAAGGATGGCTGGAAATCCGTCGGTAACGTACGTGACTGGGTATTCATGGCAAAGTCGCGTTGATGGCCCAGGGGTGGTACTTGACCCAAGGTCGGTATGCGTTCATGTCGTGATTGTAGAATGGTATTGGTCAGTCCCAGGTTGACCGTGTCTTTTTTACCTGCAGTAACTAGACCCATCCATCCCAGTAACAAACAGAACCACATTTTTTTTCTGGTCTCGAGGAGAAAAAATCAAATTCGGGATTAATGAAACAAGACAAAATCGTTGATTTTCTTTCTTTTCTTATCGTGTATTTTTTTCCTTTCCTCGACGAAAGAGAGAGGGGTTTAATTCCCTCGACGGAAAAGGGAGGGGTTTACTTTTAAAAAGGAAAGAAAAAGGAACAAAACAGAAAATGGACGATTACAAAGATAAATGGCAAGACATTGTACACTATATATTCCACGCACGACAGCCGTGTGTCGAGTTTGGATTGCTCAAACGGTCAATGGTACGCAAATCGAAAACCACTCAGAATTTACTCGAAACGTCACGTGATTGGCAAGACGAGGACAAGCATGAATTGATTGTACTACCGCGTGACTTGTTTTTCATGAAGAATAAAAGTCACAAGAAACGCAACCCCATTAAACGACTGCCCGATGACCCAGAGCGTGTCAAGGCCAGTCCAGCGGTTCCTATACCCAAGCCCAAGCCGGTGGAAAAACCTGTACCGAAACCCAAGCCCAGGAAGAAAAAGACGGACTTGCCTCGGACCGAGACACCCCCAAAAAAGAAGAAAGCGACACCCAAGAAAAAGGCGGGGCCTTTAATTCCACCTTCTCCGGAATTAAAGGCCGACGTGGAGGTCAAGGCCGAGGTGCAAACCAAGGCCTCTTCACCCACAAGTGGAACAGATAAAAAAGATACAAAAATGCCAATCCAAAAAGACAAGAAACGCCCCAAACCACCTCGCATCCAATTGGACAATACCAGTGCACCCTTGGTTCCCATGCCGGCGGCGGTCAAACCCTCGTGGCGCGTGGCCAAACCCGCGGTTCATCAAGTCAAGGACGATTGTCCCGATGAAGTGATTCAAGCCTATGTGGCGTGGATGAATAATCCCATGATTTTACCCGAGGCGGATCAAGGACCGGAAGTGCACAAGTGTCTGGCCTCGTGTGTGTTTCGACAGATTCCGTCCTTGTCTACTGACTCGTCGTTGGATCATCGTGTGTTTTTCATTTGTCAAGTGTCGGGCAATATTCATAGTTGTGGTAGCCAAATCTGTTTGTACATTTCGTGTACTGAAGCCCAAACCATTTGTTCACTGACGGGTGTCGTCTTGTCCAATGATATGAGTTACATGGCAGACCCCACGTCCAAAGTACTCACACATGTCCGTCATGTTTCGTCTTCTGTTGTTAAACGTAAAACTTGACAAAATTATCTCTTCGATTGTTTTAACCGGAAAAATGGAAAATCATTGAACCACTTTTAGTTCAACGTCATTCTGCCACGCGCGTACACGTCGCTTCTTGTCGCGCGTAATACGAGTGGCCTGATACGCTCGAAGCGGTGCACCGGTCGACGGATGAAACAATGCAAATCCCGTGACAATCGTTTCTTCGAGACTTGGGTAATCGGATTCCAACTTGAACTGAGTCGCCATGGAAATAACGGCCTTGCACACGAAATCAAATGTATTGTAGTTGGAGGGTTCGCCTTGAACAATGCCGGGCGTATAGTCCCAAGAATGATTCGAGTCAAACCCATAGGTATGGCCACGGCTAAATGAAATGCCGCCCGGTACCAGAATATGGTCTAACTTGGAACTCATGGTGCTACACTTGGCGAGCGGATGACCAACCGGTAGAGTAACGTAGCCACACCAGGTCCAGAAACACTTGTCTCGGATGATTTGCATTTGGTATCCGTGTTCTTCCCATTCATAAATGTCAAATGGATGATCTTGGATATCGTGAATCCAAGGACCCACGATCGTTTGTTCCTTGTCGGCCCAACTCCAAACATCTTTGCGTGGCGTGTCTTCGGATGATGATCTAGTCATGCCCGTTTTCATTTCAGCTAATTTTGGGATTCTAAACAGCATTTTCTCTTTCTTGTTTTGAGACTTTTTGTAGGAAAATGTAACTATGTGACTTGGGTCAAACGGCAAATTTTTCTTTTTCGTGGTTGAGAATTTTTCTTTTAAAATTTTGTTTCGAATTTTCCGTCTTGGAAAATTAAAGATTAATCAAGTAAATTGGAGTGCAAGTCCTTCATGTTTGCACAAGGCCTTGTCCATGTCGTTAAATATCTTGACCCACTCGGGTTGAGAGAGGGTTTTGTCATCGAGCCCCGAATGGACGTGTTTCAGCGCATCACGCATCTCGGCCAGTATGGCGAGAAACTGTGGGACGTAGACTGGCGGTTCAAGATTGCCCTTGGACGCTCGTTCTGCGAAAAAGACCGCTTCTTCATCAAGATCTGGGAGGTCAGTCTTGTCCTTGGTCAGGACAGGTGGTGCTGGGTCGATCGTGAGCGTAGCCCGTTTCCCGAATAGAATGGTCCATCTTTTCCCAATGGCATTGTAATCGGTGATCGAAATCTTGTGGTTTGTTCTATAATCGACAAGGACTTCAGATTCCCTTGCCGCAGTTTCCTTGTTCTTCTCATCTTCCACCAGACCTAGGTCATCAAATTCTTTCCACATTTGTGCAAGATTTTCCGATTCGGCTTGGGTGAGTGCGGGCGATTCTGATTCTGCTTGGGTAAGTGCAGGCGATTCTGATTCTGCTTGGGTAAGTGCGGGCGATTCCGATAGCGGAACGGCACGAGAACTCGACTCGAGTTTTGCATTGGTATCGCAATTCTCTTCCGCCATTCTTAAAAGACCCACTCTATCAAGATTTTTTCGGGGAAATTGATTATGCAAAATATACTAGAGAACTAAAGATAATGGAAAAATTCTTTTAAATAATAATTCATTGGTGAAATAATCCGCTACAGCCGTGTGGAGAAAAGAGAAATGCAGGCCGTCATTCCATTCTTGGAAAATGTCCAATTGCCAAGAGATGTTGCAGTCTTGGTATCACAATACATATGCAAATACGAGCATCTGGCCCTGTACTTGATACATACCATTCCAGAATATACAGATTCCAACCCTAGCTGGAATCGATACATTTGCCGATCCTGCAAAGATCAACCAATTGTGCATTTTTCGAGCACAAGTGGAATATGCAAGCGGTGCTTTACCATTTTTATAGGGTTTCATACTAGCACATCACTTCGCACTCTTTTTAAACATCACAACGCAGGTCATGAATTCTTCTACTACATACCCACGTCGTATTGTTGCACCGCAAACAAAGACAATTCATCTTACCGCAGTGTCCAATTGACGACACTCTGTGATGGATGCGGCGAATGTGCAGTACGATGGAGTCAATGTGAGGCACATATCCAAGCCGCTACCGTTTTTTGTTTATCGTGCCAGTCGTCCGACTGGTACAAGGCTCGTTATCCCAAGGCTAACAACTTGCTCAAGTAGACAAGAAGAAATTCTTGACTGTTGATTATTCTTTTACTTTTCTTTATTAAAAGGGAAGACGGTTATTTGACGCGAAAATCAGTTTACGATAGAACTAGTCGACCATGTTGTTCGTGTCCACTGGATAAAAGGAAAAGAAAAATGGGCGAACCCGAAATTGAACTGGGACGCACCGAAGTGCAGAAATATGTAGAAGCCAAACACTTTTACCAAGAAGAGCAAGCACGACTCTTGCAAGAACTGCGAAACCAGAGCAAGGAAGATCCGATTGACGACATTTACAATCGATGGTATACGAAAATCACGAACGTTGCACCCTTTGCTGGGTTATGGATCACGTGTGTCATTCTAGCGGCCGTCTTTGGCGGGGTCTTTCCGTCGGGTTATACGCATTGGGGCTGGGGAATTGATCAAGACACCTATGAAACGTATTTTGGCGACAAGCGTACCAATTGGCAAGAGGAATGTACCTTGTTCAATGCGCGTTCCACGCTCCTTGCACTCGGCAAACCGGAGCTGGCGGCCAACATCACATCGGCCGATGCAGGGTTGCAGGCATGTTTCCAATTGGATTACGTACGTACGCATCCGCTCAAGGATTCTAATGTGGTACTACTACTCGGATTCTACATTGACACGCCTGCACTATACTTTTCGCTGCTCGTCTTTGTCACGGTGTCCATGTTTCTCAGTACGTTTTTCAACGCCATTCCGGCTACATACTTGTCCAATGAAGTACAAGATTCGTGTGTCAAGGACATTCCATTCTCGTATTCCGAGATTCAATCAAGCGGTGTCTATTTGCAAGGATATTTCAACATGTCGCAAATCTTGGAATTGCAAGTGGCCTTTGTCCAATTGAGTTTTGCCCTGTCGGGTACGGTAGGGGCATGCATTGCACGCGTATGGATTACCCACATTTTCATGAAGCGACGAGAACAGGAACGTGCTCGAGATGAGTTGGTGCGCAAGAATCATGCGTTACAAATTCAACGCGACTTATTGGATAAGGTGGCCAAACACCATTCCAAGAATCGACACGAGGTGGATGAAACGGAATTTGACTCGTTGCCACTTATTCCGGTCCTTCCCCAGAGGGTACATCGTGCGGGTGGATTTCGGACTGGTAGATGATTTTCGTTTTTCTTCTCCTCTAGTTTTTCGACCATTATTTTTATTAATGGTGTTTTAAATTAACCTTCAATTCTTCTTTCTAAACCTTACGATCGATTCACTATCTGAAAAGAAAAATGTTACTCATTGCGTTATTGGTTAACCTGTCTACATGGTATCAACATCGGCATCCGTGGCAGCAGTTATCGAACAACATAGATAACGTTCGGGCACTTGCCCAACATTGCATGGCGCAAGACGTGAGTCTAGGTTATTCAAGTTCAAATCCTTCATTGGTCCAGGTATACCAACAGTATTTTATACTGAGCAAAGAATATCTCACATCCAATTACAAGAGTCAGACACAATCGAAACTGGATACGACAGTTAAACTTGAAGAATCCGAGTCGTACGTATCAATTGACCATAGTGGTAATATTCACAATCTCCATTGGGGCGTATCATGGCCGGTTGATTGCCGTCACGGTGCAATTCGCCATGAATCCGCCATTCGAATGTACCATCCGGATCTTCATAAGCTGGCAAGTCGCCCACTCTGTGCAATTGGTTCCGCCACCACCATTGACGAGTTCCATCGGAAAGCACGACCGCGGGTTTCCCGTGGGCACGATGCAGCAGCCCATGGTCCCACCACTCACGAGGTCCATTGTCATTTTCAATGGCGGGCAAATCACCGTCCCGATGCAACATGCCGTTAACATCTTTCCATACACGGTGTTTTCCGTCGAATTTTTCCACCACGGGCCGACCCCGTGCACGTAGGGGTTTGCCGTGGCACCACCACTCTTTTCGCCCGTTTGCCATAATGACGGCCGGTTGGTCATTGTCGCGATGCAGTTTTCCACGGTACCACCATTCTTTATCGCCATTGGCACGTTCAATTGCGGGTCGATCACGCTCCCGGTGCAATCGATCCAATTGGTACCATCTGCGAGTACCGTCTGCGTCCATGACTGCAGGCTGGTCACCGTCGCGACGGACTTGGCCGTGAATACACCATACTTGACCGATTGCGTTTGCTACAGCGGGTTGATCGTGTCCTCGGTGCAATTGACCATTCTTGTACCATCTTTGGTCAATACCCCCGTTACCCACAAATGCAGGTTGGTCATGTAATCGCCCCAAACGACCACGAATATACCAACTTTTCGAACCCATGGCCGTTTCGGTACAGTGGACATCATCCAAGGAATGCAATACACCATTCACTGTAGTACCCTTGTCCTCGGTCTCGCTATCGTAATACTTTTCGATACGTGTATGCTTCCGCCACGGTTTTTCGAATCCAGGCAGGAACACGTCGTGGACGATATCGAGATAACCGACGATTTCGCTTAATAGGTCTTTTGCTACTTTTCTTTTCCTCGCTTTTCGTGCGCGGACCAAAAAGGAAGAGCCATAACATGTCTTCCGCTTCATTTTTTCTTCTTTCCCGGAAAGAATATAATCTTGGGACCCCCTCTGGAAATTTATTTTATTGCTGAAAGATGGAATAAAAATAGTCGAGAGAGAAATTAAATCGTTTTGATTTGATCTCTTGTAATATTCTTAACCCAGAATAGAAGTTTTTTAACCCGCAATCGAACGAACCTGAAAAAAGAAAAAATGGAAGGACAATCCTCACACAGCGAAACCATGTGGTTCGAATTTATGATGTCCCTGGGACCGTCATGCGTTACGAAACGATTGCGCAAGAGCGATATTGCCTTTTGGGACATGATTGAATGCCTCTGTCACTATACCCTCATGCGCGTCTGTGGATCCTTGTCCATCTTGGATGCGATTCGCGGCGACGAGTTCGGAACTGATATTCGAGACAAGCGATTTGTGGGACCCGAAACCTTGGATCATGCGGATTTCAAGATCATGTATGCGTTTGTGGACCAAGTCACGTCCAGATCCGAGCGTGCAGTGCCCAATCGCCTCTTGACGTGGTTTGTGGACGAGTGCACCGGCACGGACCAGAAATACGAGACACCTACCGTGCTCTTTATGGAACACTTGATTCATGAAATCAAAACCGACTGGGGTCAAGCACTCGACATGCCAGAGGACAAAACCGAGAGTATCAAAGACATTTCAAAAAGCGAGATCAAGAGTACCAAAGATCTCGAGAGTGAGATCAAGAGTACCAAAGACGTCCCAAAGAACGAAATCAAGAATACCGAAGACTCCGACTGGGTAACGGGCGACGACGACAAGGAAGAACCCAGTATTAAATGGGCCGATACCGTGGCACGTATTGCTCAGAAACTGACATCTTGTCCCGTCCGAGTGCAAACAGACGACCAGGACGAGGGCTGCATCATCCGGGGCGACTGCTACTCGTCGATGCTCGTGATTCAATCCAAGAGTCGTGGCCCGGCTTTGCAACGCTTGTGGTCACCGACAAGTTACTTGGCCAGCACCCAGTTGTCGGCTTTGCACTTTCCGTGCCTGACCCAGGTGTTGCGGCTCCATGATCCCAGTTTCGGATCGCAATGCGGATGCGGCATGTCTGCCAAACACACGCTCACGGAAGAAACCAACACCTTGCTCTTGCAAAACGTTGCACGGCTCCCGCACTTGCAAGAATTAGCGCGTTTGGTCTTGATCTGGCAATACCCCGTACACTCGGGAATCGCACGATTGACCAAACAAGACATGCATTCCATAAGTTGCGCATTCCATCAGGAATTGGCAAGTCACAGGCCCAATACGTTACTGGCGCCAATATTAGATGTCATGACAGAAGAACCTGATCTTTCAGTCCAGGATCGAAACCGAAAGCTTCGAGCCTTGACAGACACCTTGATTGAAAAGGTCAAGGGGTACAAGTTCAATCGACAATGGTCTTATGATCCATTACCCGACAAGTGTCGTGAACGCCGAGCCGATGATCGACGTTCCTGGTTGGTTTCGGGCATTGTATTTGGCATGATGCTCGTGCTTTTCACGTGGTTTGCATGGTCTAAAAGGATGGTCATAGTATCCATTTCGAATCATCCACCATCACCAAGTGATGACAAATCAGAATCTCCTTTCCAAAATGACCCTCTTCCAGTCGGTTCACTTGTATTACTGGACCGCCTGTCGGCACTGGAGCACCTGGTAAAGACAATCAATCAGTCGGATACTTTCCAGCACTGGGCCAATCGGACTGCCGAGATGAAACAAGACCAATTGTTTCTATTCAATCAAACGGTTATGGCATCGGACCGAATCCAGAAGCTGGAACAGCGACTGGACCATCATGAAGGGATAACGGATAATTTCACCCGGTTATCACCAGACTCGGTTGAGTCATTTCGTACCCAGGCAACGGTCAAGTCTGGAGACGGGCGTCTGTCGGACAATCGTATTGTCAAACTCGAGGAACGATTGGACCATCTAACACTAAATAGCACATTCTGGGATCTGGGAACTTGGAATCCCACATTTATCTGGTTACTTTGGAACCAACTCCAAGAAACCGAAGATCGAGTGCTAAACCAACCTAGATACGAACGCTCATTTGGCAATCGTATCGTCAAACTGGAGCAACGATTGGACCATCTCTCGGAGAATGACAGCTTTTGGAACTGGACTGTCGGAAATCCTTCCACCCTCTGGTTATTTCGACATCGGATCGCGGAACTTGAAGATGCATTGGTCGGCCAACCTGGATATGACCACACGCCTGGCAATCGTATCGTCAGGCTGAGACAACGACTGGATCATCTTGCACAGAACGATACATTTCGTGATTTAATCATTGACAATTCGACCATGATTTCGCGTTTATGGATGGAAATTCGACGCTTGACGTACGACTTTGGCACTTTCCGAAATCAAACCTTTTTACCATACGAACATCGACAACGTGAAAAGGAAGAGTCGACACAAGTCCAACTGTCCAACCTGGAACAGCGTCTGAACGGCTTGGCCCAAGACGAATCCTTTTGGAAAGGGATTGGTCCGAAACTGGCCGAAATCCGCGGAATTCATTCATTGACATCCGTGTCTCCTCCTGAAGACTCAAACACGGAACCGTCAGTGGGTGTAGATACAACAAAAGCACTTGGAGACCCTCTCTTTCCGGAAGGAACCGTTATATCAGGCAGCCCAATGCAAATAGGAAGAGATGTAGCCGAGGAAGGATATTTTCCTTTGATCTATGCTACCAAGGCAACAATCAGTGACACGCACCCAGAGCCAAAAAAAGGACTGGAAGATGTTGGACAAGTCATTCTTGACCAGCCCCCACCACAACCAGACCGTCAAAACGTTGACAATCCAATTATCCCAGCGGATTTGGCTCGGACAAACAGTCCAATCCTAAAAGTCACCGATATGCCTTGGTCGATAACTTCATTTCCGAGCACTGGTCCAGGTGGGAAACTACTGTACGGTAATATTCACATTGACTGGGATCGAGCAGTTCAACCGGAACAAAACGGCGACAATCTGAAACCTGTCTTAATTCTGTTTCATTTTTTATTTGTATTTTTGTATTTTATTTTATTGTTTACAATCTTTCCAGGAAGGTGGACAGGACGTGCGTGGATATTGGCTCCTTTTGTGCTGGTAGCATGTAGTTGTGCGACATTCGCATTTTTTGCCGGCTGATTAATGTTTTGATGAATCAATGATTTTCCTCGGATTATCGAGTTTTTATAAATGATTTAGTTTACAAAGGGGGGTTCTAAATAAAAGTGAATAATTTAAGATTGACTAATCGACTGTTTTACTCGGGGATCAAAGTCAAGTGACTTGGATACAAGAAACGATCGAGCGGACTGGGTCGAGTCAAACACGGTTCTAGACCTAGAAAATTGGGTTCAAGGATTAAATCCGATTGGGCAATGTCTTGCAATACGAGCATAGTGAGCGACACGTTGAAATTGGACAGAGGCATGTCTCGAGTCCACGAAACTGCTACTTGAAGCGGTCCCGTACTACTGTCCAACAATACACGTTGCACATGGCCCACGACTTGGTCTTGATAATGAACGGGCATGCGTTCGAGTAATGACAACACCAATAACCAATGGTACTTGTCGAGGTCTTGGACGTGGAATCGTCGCCACGTGTGGTCCTTAACCCACATGTCCTCCTTGCGACCGGCATGTGACAAGGCCGATTGGATCAATGCCCAGGACAAGGTTTGCATATCATGACTCAGGACCGTACGCAAGGTACGGTCTGGAATGGTACGATAGTCACAATACGACTCTAGAAATGACACGAGTTTCAATCGGTTTGAACTCATTCGGCTCTTGGTCGAGACGATACTGGTAGGCAAAGAATCGGTCTTGACCTCCCACGAAATGTAACGTCCTGGCGCACGTGGACTTTCGGAAAAGGGCGACCACGAGCCTGTCCAACTGCCATTGAATAATTCAATGCTCGTCTTTTTGAGAGCGAGTGGTTGGGCATTGGCCATTTCCTTGCATTCTAGATGTTTACGTTTTAATCCAATTTGCAGTCGTTCCATTCTTTCTCTCTTTGCTCTTTCCTTTTTGGAAATGAATTTAGACCCGTATCAAGGAAAATTTTTTTTTCTACTAGGGACTCATGAAATTTCCCGGGAACATGACCTGAGAAAAATTGCATGGCTTTTCTGAATCATTAATTGACAATTCTTTTTGTTAAGAGATTCACCCTTGAGAATTAATCGGAGAATAGATGAGTGTTCAAGGTAGGAACATTGTGTAAGCTGGTCAATTGTTTCTAGTAGTCAAGACTAATTTACCTCATCAAGTCCCACTCATGTTACCAGGATCGCCAGGACGTGCCTTTCTGGCATGGCAATCGCATCAAAGAGCCGAAGCATCAACGTCCAATAGTAACAAGCATCTCGGAATTGACATTTCATCACCCAAGTCGTTTCCAGCAGCGAGAAATTACACTCCCAAGATTGGAGTGATTACCGAAGAGACTGCAAGTGATGATGTGGTTCCAGTAGAAATGGAGGCCTTGTCATTAGATTAAACTTTTTCTGGTTTGGATTGTGTTTCTAAGTAGTATGCGGATCAAGCCATTTTCCAAATTGATTTTCTTGTACGGAGGAATGATTTTTTGGACACAGTCCCAGTTTTAAATTCTATTATTATTTTTTATTTTTTTTTCAAGCAAACGTTCAGTACGTTTTATGAATCAGTCAAAAACAAGCTTGGCTGAGAAGTGTCGTCTAGGTTGGGCATTGGATCTAGAATTTTCACAGATATATGTCAATACACAGGGTCAATCGTCATCGATATGGCATGTGGCGCGCGCCATTCAGGCACATCCTCGGTTTAAAATGGATGCATTTCGTGTATTGATCGTCATGGATCAATCCCACACGGCTCAATGGCAACGAGGACTGTCTTCTTTGTATCTATCCAAATCCCAACTCGTACTCATTTCCTCTTCTGACCTTATCGACATTCATCATACAAGTGTAGTCAAGCGTGAAATAGTGCGCCAAAAGGGCTGGAATCATGTGTTTAAAAATACCATCATTGGTCAACCATTTGGGCCCGAGGTTTTACCGGAAAAAAAAGACAATGAAAGGGCCACTGTCACGTCTGAACAATACATGGAACAAGTGTGGAGCCTGTTTACACCATGCACAAAACCATCCTCTTCACTTGTACCATGGGGACTCCACGAATGTACCCGTGTTCACGCAAACGAGTCTATTGCACAAGCACGCACCAAGTGGGAAAATATGACCTTGGAAGAGGTACGAAAAGAGGCCAAGTCCGATTTCTATGAACAAGCCTGGGACTTGTTAATCGTGGACCATTCCTTGCAGCGTGCTTCATTGTGTGATCCATTGCATTCCACGGACCAAGAATGGTCGTGTCGGCTGGCGTATTGGGCGTACTTGGATCATCGTTCCAAAATTTTAATGACGGACCGTCTCTTTTGGACACGACATGAAGATATCATGTGCATTACACGTGTCTTGTCGGCTTCGCCGCGTGCGCCCAAGTGGGCCCCTCTCTGGAAAGCGCTGCTGACGTCCAAGCTTGGGGCCTGTCCATGGAACGAGACACAATTAGCCCAATTCCGACAATTTATTCATGTTACCACCTTGACATGGCCTTTGCGGGTCGTGCCTCGGTTGCAACGTGTGCAGTACCTGGACGAGCCCGAATCGACTGCGCTTATACAGTCGTATCACAAAACAAAACTGGAGTTAAAGGAGGCAGCCGATCAATTACTAGAATTGGGCTGTACCGCACCGAAAACGCGGCATATGTTGATGTCAGCACTTGTGGCACACGTCAATCGTATGCACGAGCAGTCGCCCAAGTTACGGATATGGATCGTGTCGCCCTTTTCCACCTTTATGGCTCACTTGTCCGAATATGTCGCCACATTACAGGATCCCCATTGGTCCCACGCCTCGGATCCCCTCGGAACCCCGGTGCACTTGTACACATCCGATGGCCAAGTCGTGTTTCGTGGTCCGTCGCGTCCCATTTGGATTACCGACTTGTCCAATCCGGTCTTGTTCGAGTGGCCCATTTTAGCACAGGACGTGCATGTGATTTGCGTAGGACCTCCTGCCGTCGACGGACCCTTGCTTCAGTGGCGACTCTTGGCACCATTTGGCATGGAATACTGGCTTTCGTCGCCCTTGCAAGAGTGGATGTATCAGAAATGGTTGGACTATCACGCCTTGTCCCAGTGGTGGTTCCAAGTGTTGAGATCTGATCAATACACGTGGTCCTTGCGCGAGACGGACTTGTTTCGCAAATGTCCATTGATTACCCAACGTGAAGTGGAACGTCTCTTCTTCTCCACGCCGTCGTGTCGACTACCCGACACCGTGGACCAAGCCATTGCACAATTAACACGTATTACGGACAAGCTCAAGAAGAATATCGTATCCTTGTACCGTAATTACTACTTGTACAATATTGCACCCTCGGACACAAGTCTAATGCAATTGTTGCACCTCTTTACTGTACAAGGCAATACCCAAACGGCACAGTGGGCCGAACTCGTATTGAATGTGTGTATTTACTTGCCGCCCGTGTGTTTGGAGGAAACGGTCCGCCTCTTTTATGGCAGTCGAATTTCATTGGACGAATCCCTGCAGACCTATGATTTGTTGCGCGGGAAATCCGTGTACCACTCGCTGCACCCCGATCTTCAATGGATTTTCTGGATCGTCTGTTTGGTGCAACAATCAAATTCGAAATGTTTTGTTACATTGTCCAGATTACTGATTCAATTCTATTATCAATCTCAATTGTATGATCAGGCACGGCAAAAGAGTGGCTCTCCTATTCCATTTGTACGTCTAGTATCCCAATGAATCCCATTTTTTTAAAGATTTTTTTTTATTGTTTCATACGCCTTGTAAAAAAATTAATTCTTTTACTCGTCTCAAATTCATTCTTTCCAATCGAAAGACGATTAAGAAAACACAATAATTTACACGGAAAATGGCAAAACGAACCGACCCCAATTGGACCAAAACGTTGCCATCAGGCAGGATCCTTAAAAGAGTAGGAGCACGTATAGTGGTAGTGGATCCGGACCAACCCAAAGTCGAGGTAAGATTAATGTTTTCTCTTCTGAATCTGGTCAGAAACCCGAGAAGAATTTCCAAATCACAGAAGAAGAGGAAAAACAACTCAAGGAACGTTTTGGCCAATTATCATCAGAAAAGCAACTGTCAACGGTACTGAATGTTTGGTTGATTCCAGAGTGAGTCTTGACAGGTGACCAGCATATTCGAGGAATGGCTCCGGGACAAGGATTTTAGTAGCGCAGCCGTTTTTGCCCAACACAGCCGTGCCGAGGTCCGTTTCATGGTTCCAGTTTAAATTCCGAATTAGATGAGATCCATAGTTGTCAATTGGTTTACAAACAAGATCAAGAATGAAGCAGACTTGGTACTTTTCCTCAAGGAATTGGACAAAAATCACTGAAACGTTGGTCCTGATTTTTTCATTGTGTCTCTGTACATCTGATTCTTTCTGTGTTTCCCAAGAACCGAATCGCAAGTTGATTTATTCCAAAGGATACAAACATTTTCCAGAAAAGTTCCCCATTTTCCAGTTAATTGTATTATTTAGGATTTTTACATTTTGAGAAATTCGCGAGTAACTAGTCGATAACCCAAAAAAAAAGGAAAATGGAAACCAAGCCAACACTTGACCTAGCCAAGGGAGCGGGAATAGACATAAAAACGGTCGACCCACACGATGCTGTTCAAGTCCAGGAGAACAGAGAGACAATAGATGCAAAGGCAATTACAATCGAACCGGTCCAGTCTGTAGAAGAACAACTGGCATGGCTAGAATTTGATCTTGAAATGGTCCACACTGGACTTTTTGACAAGCCAAAACTCCTCAAGCTTCTCAAAGATCGAGAAGAAGATTTTGATCATCACGTCATTGTCCGAACGATACAAAACATACTGGACGTGTGGCAAGGATTAGAAACTCGCATGACCGCATTGTCCGAGGACCAGCAAGACCGTATCTTGAAATTAAAGGCCAAGGTACACCAATTCCAGGACTTGCCCAATGTCAAGACACGTTTCGAGCCTAGGCTAGCCATTGTCAAGAACGAGGACGAGAAAGAAAAAGAGAAGAAACCAAAAACACACAAGTTCAAGATACTATATCACGAAGCCGAACTTGCACCAGAGTTGCTCGATACTTTCAAAACCGATGCACAACCCATTATTGCCCGACTTCAATCCGTCCTACGTAATGCGAGTGATTTTAGCCGACAGGGATACGGCAAGTTTCCAGCGGGTATAGCATCGGGAAAAACGGCCATTGAGCTACTGGATCAATTGATCCTCTTGTCGGAAACAGTAGAGCAAAAGGAACTCGTCAAGACCTTGTTGGAACTCATGACCAAGGCCACGGATGAAATGGAGGAAGGATATTCGAAATGGGAAGCCGAACGTCGACAGACACGACGACGCACACGTCTTGTCCGTTTCGGTCGAATACTGGTCTGGTTCCTGTTGACGGTCGTCTGTTTAGCGTCCTTGTCCTCGTCCTTGATACTGTGCACTTTGTTGACGTATTACGTGGCGGCTATTTTGATATTTATCGTGTCGGGTATTCTTTTCATTGGTTGGTACCGTTATACCAGAGACATGGTTCACGATTGGGAATAAAAACCCAGTGTATTTTTCGGAAATCTAGCAAACCCGTTTCTTTTACCTTCCGTTAACTGTTTCTTTTATTTTCTGTTAACCGTTTCTTTTGCCTTTTTTCTCTTCTAGAAATCTTAACGGAATATTCTGTGAAACGGTTTCAGTGTGAATCTCATAATCTGGAAATTCGTCTGCTTTAAAAAATATCCAACACTCGAATGGGTAACAACTGGTCCAAGAAGAAAAAGCCACGATTCACACATGACCCAGTCGTCTCTTTGGAATTAAAGGCCAAGTACACGGTCGATGCCATCATTAATTTGTTTACAACCGAATCCCCCATTGAAACGGAATTGCGACTGGGCAAGGCGGAGCCAGAAAACAAGAACGTGACCGTCTTGGGGCAACCCGAGCCGGAACCGGTCCGGATTGGATTGGTCCAGGCACGGAATCAATACTTGTTTCAAATCAGACACTATTTGAACTTGAAATTGCCACATGACAATACCACATTACTGGTGTTTCAAGATTATTTGAACCGAATTATTCGGCTCATGCCAGGCGAGGTGGACGAAAGACGACCGGTGCTAATTAAGAACTTGGCTGAATACATGGTACAATCTCCCATTTGTCTCGAGGCACTGGATTACATTGTACAAGCGCGTGCTTGTCTCAATGCATCGTGACGGTCCGACTGTATCAATGATTGTATACTAGTTGACTACTGGATAATCGTAAAAATCGTATTCTCTTTAAAAACTCTATTTTAAACCGACATTAGGTTCCAATCAGTTTCTCTCGTTTTCGAATCTCTTCAGCTCGCTGGATAGCCGAGTTACGAATAGCCTCGGCCAATTCTTGTTTGACGGCTTGATCCACGATACCATGATCCTTGGCAAAATCTTCAAATGCCGCGGGCCACAAGACATTGTACTCTTTGTCGAGACGTTCACGATTGAGCGTCGCCCTGGCAATGATTTGTTTGGCCTCTTTTTCGGCATTGACCTCATTGCTGTAATTTTGTTTAATCAGTTGGAGACGTGGTGTCTTGTCAATTTCAGTACCAGCATACAATTGACCCGCGTACACCGTCAAGGTTTGGATCGCCAATGCCTTGTGTCGAATTCGAATGGCTTCGTTATTGGTATTGATTTGAGTAACATGACTTTCAAGTACTTTCTTGAGTTCGGCGAATGCACGCGGACTAGTGGGTGTAACCCCATTGAGGCCCGACACGAGCGACTTGTTGTCAGTCAATATTTGGATAGAGGTGGGTCGAACGCCCTTGTCACCGTAATAGGCTTCGTTAAATATAGCCACATTGGCCTTCCATGAAGGCGCGTCATTCATTCTGGGATTGTCCAGATTAATGAGAGAAATCACCACACTGAGCTTGGCATTGTACTGCAACACCAAGGCGCCATAGGTGTCGGCCAATTGCCACTGACTCCCAAATTGTTGCCGTTGTTCTTCCGACACGGGCCACGTCAAGGGCCGTACGAAGGTAAACTTGGTGCCATATCGATTATCGAAAAATCCTCGACTGTCTTGTGGCGCGGTCAAGAAGGAATGCGTTTGCAACATGGCTTCCGCCGTGTCGTCTGTATCCAATCGAATGAGATTGCTACGGATACTGTCGGACAATTGCCGCATAGACGTGGCGGACTCGACCAATTCCAAGATGGGGGCGCGGGTAATGCCTTTACGACCATGCACTTTTACCGTGCTTGCCCGAATTTTGTGACAAGAGGCAAAGAGTTTAGCAAGAGTATCCGACAATTCACGTTCCAAGTGATGGAAAATCAACATTTCCATATTACCCGATACGGAATGCTTGTCTCGACTCAAGCCCCGGTTCACGGCCCATTGATCCATGTCCTTGAGTTGGCCATACAGCGATACCTGGATCGAGCCATCATCATTGCGTTCCAGCAACAAAATGACGACGAGACCATCGGTATCCATGGGTTCCGAGGCTTGCCCCGACTCGCCCACTTGCTCAAAATGGGCACAGCACCATTCTTGCAGCTCGCGACTGATATCTCGCGTAATGGTGGTTTCGCCTTGAAGGGGGTCCCAGTTTCCCATGGGTTCCGAGTGGGGCCGATGACGCAGGCGGTTCACAATGCGCATTTGCAAGGCATATGTCCGATCCGAGCGGTTGGCCGAATCGGGCGACACGAAAGACGAGCGGTACGCTTTGCTGTTGTCCACCTTTTCCAAGTGCGTCAATGGATGAGTTTTGCCACTCCCGGCAAACATGGAACTGAGATGTTTCACCATTTTACGCAACCCATCACCGGCATCGTTCTTGGCCGCTTCGATCTGCATGTCAGTCTTGGGTCCGGGTTTGTTCACGTGACCACTGCCCGTTTTGGTAACGGTCGTGGCGTGGGAATGGGCATCGGCATTGGGCGTGGGTGCGACCGAACCTGATCCTTGACTGATGGATTTACCCTTGATCTTGCGCTGGTGAGGAACCGACACGGAAATCGAGGCCTTGGCCTTGGCTGTATTACGTCGACGCGGGGTAGCAGCTTTTTTGGAATGCACCGTACCTGTATGGGGTGCCGTCGTATGGTGGTGTACGTGATGGTGAACATGGGACGAGGCCCGTGATGCATTGCATGCATACTTGTCCTTTAATTCTTGGATATCGTGTGAAATGTCCAACTCACTCATCTTCTCGTGTGTCGTACTGTTTTGCACTAACCACTTTTTCTCTTGCCTTGATAAAAAAGGAAATTCAAAAAAAAATTTTTCTGAATTTGGACAATGTACATTTTTATGACGGGGGATCCTCTTCATTCGTTTAAAAAACTCTTTGATCAAGAAATGGATACCGTAGGGCGAAGAATGAAGAGGAGAAAGAGGGAAGCCAGAAAGAAGGAGATTAGCGAATCACCGCCATACACCAATGGGCTTGCACCAGACAGTCTAGCTGGATTTCCGCAAGATGTATTTATTTCAACAATCCATCATGTATTAGGAGACACATGGCACGTGGCCAAGGCTCTGCGACTATTGATTATCGAGTACCTGATCCTCGAATTTACACTGGTACTCTATGACCTTGAAGACTCGCTAGAAGGTCTAGTGTGGATGGGTGTATCTGTCACGCCACTGAAACGCCATGTAGCACTAGCTTATCAACTTGAAGTATCCAATTCCAATGTACCCTTATTCATAAGCGATGACAATGATGAATTCAACATCTTTAGAGCAGTAGAGGGACCGTATGAAAAGGCCAATTCCGCATTGACTCAACTCATGACGGATGCTCGATGTTGTGAATGGTCCAACATGTCCATCTTTGGGCGGGTCCACGTCAATGACGGGACACGTTTTAGCATCATGTCGACCCACGTTATGGACTCTTGTACCCAATTTGCCAAGACGATTGATTGCTTTGTACGACACGTATCCAAGTTGTGGCTCGATTATACTCTTTCGGATTTTCGACACGCTTTTCCCTCGACTGACATTGGCTTTGATTTCTTTCAGCGTGGCAATCGCTGTTGCGAATCTGATGAGATTATTGTTTAGAGTTACACGTGAAAACGTCTTTCTTTTTAAAGGAAACGATTTTTAATTTCAATTTTCCTCTGACGAGGTCGAAAATAAAAAAAGAAAAATGAACGACTACGTCTCGAGCTTGGATGTAGCCTTCTTAGTAGATCGGGTCTTGCGTTTCTTGCTGGTCACATTTGAACGTTTGTCCTTTGAGTCCACCACACCACGTCGGGTATCGGCAGATTCCGTCGTGTCACTGGATGACGAATCTGACTTGGATTCGTCCTTGGTCAAGGTGTAGCTCTTTTGAATGTGTGCTTCTAGCACGTGAAACGGCGTGTCCTCCACTTCGGCTACAAAGTCGTGGTTCCGCTTGTAATTGGATCCAATCTGGATACGTTGAATCTTGACCAGTGACTTGCGCGCTTGCATGTCCAGTCCCAAGATTTGGGTCAAGGCCAGATCTTGTTCCTTGTTCGTGCAAATCATCGTCCTCGAGTGGATAGTCCCTCGTATTGATTTGACATGCCGACACGGCTTCGATCGGACACTGAAACGAGGCATTGATGGTAAAGAGTTGATGATCCCACAATGGATGGTCCTTCTTTTTCTTGGCCTCGGTTTTGGACGGTTTGCCTCGACCCAGTGACACCATTCCCGTCGGAATAGACGGATGAACCGTCTTGGCTTCGTCTGCCGCTTCCTCGTGTCCGTGATAGTGAAGCGTGGGTACAAATAGACGTCCATCCTTGAGACGCGACGACACGTAGGCCAAAGGAGGCATGCCAGGCGTCTTGGTCATGAAACGGCAACACAGGAAACTGAAGTTTGCCGGGTAATTGGTGTGTAAAAAGGCCAGGACATCATCGGCCTTGGACAAGTTGAGTTGTTTGGTGGGGATCCGGGTCAAGTCGTCGCAAGTCAAGGCCACGACAAATTCCAAGTCGCCGCAATGTTGGATTTCAAGCATGTCGGACCGGCCGCCTCCACCGCGACTGAGGCCCATGCCTATCCCCTTGCTTTTTTTCTGGAGCTTGTCCTTGGGGAACACGATGCGATTCAAGTGTTTAGCCAGCTTAAAGCTGGGGCGATCCTCGGCCTTGACTTGAGCCGTGTCGATCCCAAAGTCGGTATTGATGAACCGCAATGGTTTGCCCGCGGGAAAGGGCAAGATCATGGCTTGTACGTCTTCTGAATCGTGAAATTGGATCTTGTTTTGGTAGCACGTGATTTGTTCGTCCTTGTCCACGGCCGCCACGAAAATCATGGTATTAGAAACACGTTCAACTCGTCCAACGGTGACGCACATTTTTTCTTTTCTTGGTGTTGTAGATCGATCAAGGAAAATTGAAGAAGTGAGGAGACTATTTCCATTTATTCTAGCAAGTATCAAGTTATTTCCAAGAATTTTCTTTTTCGTCCTTTTTCTCGACAATTGTCCAGGAAAAATCCTTGACTTGAAGAATTCGTACTTTCTTAATTTCCGTGTAATCATTTTATACTTTTTTCAGTACTTCCAAGTTCAGCACTGAAAATGGATCCATTGGCCAACACCCAGGACAAGGCTCCAGTTGCCACGACCGTGACAGAAACAGAGATTAAGGATCCGGTCGATCCATTGGCCATACTCAAATTAGCGATCAAGGGCTGCATTCGTTTTCCAGACGAAGCCGAAACAACGTGCGAAGAAGCCTGGGAAGATGTCACATGTGCCTGGGACAAGAACCAAACCATCCTAGAATTGACACACTTGGCAAAACAAAATTGGTCACAAGCTACCGCTTTCTGGGCGCCCGAGGACGATCGGACATTCAATGCGGATTGGGTCGTCTTATCTTGGATCTTTCGGAAACAAGATCACAAGGGCACGGAACCGCCTGCATGGGCAATGCGGGCGAATGCCATTTTAATGAAAAATGTGCCGGGTCGGACTGTAGCACAAACCATTCAAGAAATTCTCGCGGTTCTCGCTGAAAAGGACGCGAACCTCGCTGAAAAGGATGCGAATCTATCCAAAGAGGATGCGAATCTATCCAAAGAGGATGCGAATCTCGCTGAAAAAGACGTATAGCCATTTGCGTTTCCTTGGTAAATCCCCAAACACTTGTCCCACAATTTTCTCAATTTAAGATTTACCAGACGGTTCCGTTACAGAATGTAAAGAGGAAAATTTTTAAAGCCTAAGTATCCGTATCAAAAGTCTCTAGATGATTAAAAGAACGAAACAGGCGACTAGGGTTAACATCGGGTATCGATTCCATCTCGTCTGGTGGCCTAGTGGGATATTCCACTCTCTTGAGTGCACCCGACTTGGGTAACAGAAACAAGCGCGCCACTGGATCACGTGTATCCCGTTCGACCGTTTGCGGTTCACGACAACAATGAATAATCGTTTCCCAGACGGACGGTTTTTCAAATGCATGCAAGATAAAGAATGAACCCAATCCGGCTAAAAACATCCAAGCGGAATGGAGCCAAATGTAATTGTCATCGGATTGCAACAGATAACATATACCGGCCACGACCAGTAACAGAACCCCTGTAATGAGACTTGGCAGGTTTATGTAATCGTTATAGTACTTCAAACTTTCACCCTTTTGCCAAATGAGAAGAGCACGTACTAGGATGTTGCCCACAGCAAACAGGATATTGATAATAAGCGGTGCCGTCATGCTGGGCGCATACACGGAAATGAAAATGGAATTGAACTCGAAAATCGAAATGATCATTACAATTTGTTGCGTGAGGGGAACGTCAGGTCCGTACACGGACACGGCCACCACAAACCCATAGGCCGTCATGTAATCGCCCAAGGAAAAGCCCGTACCGACGTCATCGCCTTCTCCAATTAAACACTTGCCATTGTACAGGCCGTATCCTACATTGTCTTGACATAGGTGCATGAGCATAGAATTGAGCACGGCATACAGTACATACGTAAACATCCACCATTGTTTACGTATGCCAAGATATACAAGTGTGGGTAGGAATCCAATATGGGCCAGTTCCAGGATGGCACGAGCCGAGGCATTGTTTAGATCTTGCGAGTTTCCCATTTTTTTTCCTTTTTTTTCCTTTACTCTGGTATGCACATGGACTCTCGAGATTGAGATTATGGTTTTAAAAAGAAAGAATAGTGAATGATCCAGGTGTCTGAGATTAACTCAAAAGGAAAAATTCAAAAGAAAAAAAGGGTCACTGGGTGGCACATTTCTCGGTTGAATCATCCGGCTTCTTGGCCGAATGAAGCATGCCCGAATATTTCTTCTTGTTCATCACCTCGTATCCGGCATTTAGCGATTCAAAAGTGGGCTTATCGCCATTGGGCGAAACGTCTGGAAATAGGCGCTTCATAATCGCGGCTTTTCGAATGGCAATGTACTCTTCTTCTTCCGACGTGTACTTGCGAGCACGTACCTGTTGTCGATAGTGGTCCATTAAATCCGACTGATCTTCACCGGGACGTTCCCACAAGTCCTTGGCGGTTTTGGATTGGAATTGCATGTGAAACCCGTGACGCGTCACTAGACCATCCTTGTAGGATTCGCTCCCTTGCATACCCGCCACGATGCGAATCGTGTCTTGTTTCACACCCAATATCATCCAGTCCAATTCGAAAAAGCACGAACTGGATGGTAAATGTTGAAAGGTGATGGCACCACTCGTATCTGGCATGGGTGCCAGCGATTCGCTCTCGTCGGATGCATCCTCGGTTGCCTTTTTCGGCTTGGACGCAAATGCCAAGTCATACGCTGATACCCGCCGATCCCGATCCTCGGCCGTGATTTCAGGTAATATTTCCTCTTGAAGAACATGATCTGTATCCTCCGACGCGCCAGTCTCCTTCTTTGGCGAATCCGTCAGCCAATACTTGTCCGACTCTTTATCGGGCTTGGAAGGTGTCACTTTGAGTTCCTTTTGCTTGGTAAAATCCACGACTTGCAACTTGTCCTTGTAAAGGAGAACAGGAAACAATTGCAAACAATTCCCTGTAATGGAATGTGAGCCCGAGCCTTCCTTGTACTTGTAAATGGATTTCCACCAATTCACATTTTGCTCGCCCTTGCGTGTGGCCAATAATTGAGCCATGAAATTGTGTAGTCGTGGCGTCCAACCCATGGAGCCAAAGAGCTTGTCCACGTCCAATTCGCGAGTGGCATCGTGCAATGTTTGCCAATCTTCGACTTTGCCCAGCAACGTCACGCTGGGAATACCGCAAAAAGTAGCGACACGCCATTTGAACCGCGTCTTGACACATGCAAAGAGTGCAGTGATGGCCGTGAGCGAATGGGTCGGTATCGTGGTGGAAAACTTCATCTTGGCCCAGGTTTGTCCACGATCTGTCAAGTGAGGGGTCGTGACTTTGAGCAATTCCTGGCCGACGAGTACGGGGTCATTCTTCAATTCGGTTTCCGTCATGTAGGCCGTCACTTCCTTCTTTTCCGAATGCTTCACAAACGCGTCCGCGCCCTGTTCTTTCAATGCAATGAGATTGGCAATCCCTTGCAGAATCATGAATTTGATGTCGTCGGGTCGAATGTACAAGGGCTTGTGGTAGGCGAAACATTGGTGCAAGGTTTCGATGAAGCCATGCGTCTTGCCCGATCCATGGAATTCCTCGGTCTTTTCCTTTTTCAAGTCTGTCCTCAGGACGAGCGTCTGATAATATTCACTGCTTGTCGCCATCTTCTTTTTTTGGTCAAGGGTAATAGAATGAATCAAGTAGCGATTAAGAAAAAAGTCATAATGCCGATTTTTTTTACAATGGAAACGAAAATGGAAGAAAAAAATCTTATGTCGGTTTTTAGCATTTTAGAAATAATTGACGTTTCACAGGATCAGGAATCTCTTCCTTTGCAGAGCGCATGGTACATTCGGATGTGTAGGACTTGAATTCTCTCATTGAAAAGAGTTTGTGGAACCGATCGTGGTCCGATATCAATACGTCTCCATCATTCTTGAGTCTCGGTTCCATTTCAAAATAATCCACCCAGTTGCTGATAGTCTTTTTGCCACTGTCTGTGGCTTTGGCATCATTGTCCGTCTTGTCCATTTTTTCCCTTTTTTTCGCTTGACTTTCAAAGAAATAAAAGGCTTCCAAAATCCAAAATTTCGATTGAAATTTTCAAATAAAGTAATTCTAATGTTAACTTTAAATTTCCCTGCAAATTTTATAGTTCGGAAGCGCATCAGTGACCAGGATTTCTGAAAAAAAATAATTAATTTACATCTTGGCAAAGTCAAATGTAATCAATACATTGGGCAAGTCATATTCATGTACAGACTCTTTATCGGTATAGTAGTTACTTAATCCGCGAGACAGGAACAAGGTCTCATCGTATTCGTCTGATTCAATCTCGGAAGGTTCCTCATCGGAATTTTTTCCTGTACTCTTTTTCGTCTGGTGGTTTCTTTTGCGTTTCGTGCTCTTGGAAACAGCATCTTTTTCGAATGAAAAATGTCCAAGATATTCACCGTCTTCATCCACCTTCCACGTAAAGAGATATCCCTTGGCTCGGAGAATCGCCAAAATCTTGGGCAAGGCTGTACCCGGAAGCATCTTGCCTTGATCGGCTTCCCCCGAACCCTTGATCTTGTATACAAAGGGTTGATGTTTGGCTTGGTCACTCTCTAGGTAGCGTTGCATAGCTTTTGCAATTTTCTTGATTTCACGTTGAGCGATTCGCGCCAAGACGGGTTCCACCTCGTCTTGTTTCTCGAGCTGGACCTTGTCCCATTGTCCTTTGGCTTCTATGGCGTCTAGCAGATTTGTATCAGCGAGTTCATCCTCTTTTGGTGTATCGCCTTCTTCCTTGTCACGGTCTTGGACATGGACGTCTCCCTCCTTTGGCACCGATTCTTTTGCTTTTAGGTCCACGAATCCCGGTACGTCTTTTCGTTTTCTCGTAGCGGCCTTGTCCATGTCCCGTCTTTTCCTTTTCTTTTTTTTTCTGTAGTCGGCGTTAACAATCAAAATAGGAATGATTAAATTATTCACAGAAAAGAAGTCCGCATCATTTTCTTTCTCCGAATTCGCTGTTAAAATATTTTACCAATGATTTACAAAAAAATCTAATAATGAAACAGGTACCACGATGCACCCGTTGCACAGGACAACATGAAAAACACATATACGTGGAACCACTTGCCGATTCCTGATAGTCTCCAGCACAAGAAAGAGAGTCCGTATGCCGTGAGAATGAGAAACAGATTCATAATGAATGCATATCGCCGGTCGTTCTTGAGCGTCGAGGCGTCCATAATCATCCATTCATAATCGGGCCATGTCAAGGATCGGTCTTCCGAGTCGGCCCAGACGGTCGTGGTGGTAATAGTCGTATTGTCATTGATGTCACATTTCCACGTATTATGGCAAATGTGGATTCTTAGTGCAACATTGAATGGTTCAACATCAAACGATTCTAGTTTCAAGCCCAGCTTCACAAATGGTTCTTGTGCTGGAAAGGTGGAGCCAAGACCAGCGTCTTGTGGAATAACTGTCCGATCCGATATTGATCCAAGTTGTAATTTGAACATGTCACTTCGCGGTGTCTTGGGGTTCGACTCTGGACCAGAGAGTGACGCAGATGATTGCTCCTTTTTGAAGGGTGCCAAGTTATCAATGACCTTGAGGTAGGCAAGTAAATCCTCATCCAACCATGACCCGGGGAGATTGGATGGATTGATTGATTCTGGAATAGGAGCAGGTTCCTTGGAAACGGGCAAACGTTTCTGAATCGTTTCCTTGAGCTCGGTCAAGCCAAGGGTCAATTGTTTCACGACATTGGCCATGTGATTCAAATCGGATTGTGTCAGTTCAAGTATCTTGCCCGTTTCACTTTGATTCAAGATCAGTGATTCCGTCATGTTGAGAAGTCGATCCATGTTGAGAAAATGCACTGGAGTCCGCCAATGGGCGGATACATTGTCCAATCCCAATGGTTCTGGCCTGACGGCCGAATCGGATAGTGACGGATCAATGGCAGACTTGCACAAGGGCCGTGACCGAAGAAATTGACTCAATACAGGATTAGTTAGTATCGAGAGAAAAAATGCAAACATAAATCCAAAAAACATGTTTCGCCAGCAGTGATCTTTTTGCTGTTCCAGAATTCGATTGGGCAAGGGACGTTCGTGGTGTGCGCCCTTGACGAGCTCAACCAAAATGGGATAGCCCAATTCATCCTCTTTTTCTGGCTCCATATTCGTCTTGGACATGACATCCAACAATGGACGAATACACCATTTGGACGATTCGGATGGATTCTCCAATGCATCGTGAAACAATTTGCCCATGCGAGTCAATTGTACCTCGTTCACGCCCGATACAAAGGGCTTGTCCTGGTATTGCCAATTCAAGATACGCGCGGCCGTCTTGTTCAAAATGGGCAAGTGTGCCGCATTTTGGCGCGTCAGACGTGCCGAGGTCATGGTCGGTGAGTCGAACCATGGAATCAAGCCAAGATCGTCTTGGCCAAACGAGGGTTGATAATACCGCACCAATTCGATGATGGACGGGAATTGACACATGTCGAAACGAGCAATTTCCGTGTACGAGGTATCCGAATACAAGCGTTGCAACCAGGTGCCTTTGCTGCACTCTTGGACCATGATGACATCACAATTGGGATGATGAATCACTTGGCCCAAGTCGTGGTCGTCCTTTTTGGTTTCAATTGGATGTTCCGCCAATTGCCGGGCCACGCGTTCTTGGAGCTCAGCCCAGTCCGACCACGGTGATTCGAGCTGTACCGCGTCCTTGGCTTCAGCCGCAGGATCCACCACGATATCCTTTTTCTCGGATTGGATGGGTGCATGGTTGTATAGAATACCATCCAATAAACGTTCCAATGATAAGATCGTGGGCGAGGCGTAGCATTTCTGCTGTTCGTCAAATACGCTCGAATGGTGCATAAACCAATGCAATTTCGGTCCTTGGATGACGGACACGGTCTTGGTCGTAAGTTCATCTATGAATCGATGAAGAGCTTGCAGTACTTCGAATCTCAGAGATGATCGCGCCACTGTGCTCAAGTAATTGGGACACTTGTTTAGAATCACGGGCGTAGACACGACGCGTGTCAAGATGTAGTGACATAAACAGTCGATCACACTCCAGAATTCCTCATCATGTGCTCCCAGACGTTCGACTTCTGGTCCTTTTTTCAATTGCATTATGAATTTGAACCATGGTGCTTGGATTTCATCATTGGTCTGGCCCTCCATTTCTGTTCTTTAATCTTTTTTTTTGTGAATACTTCCCAGTATTTATGGAAAAGTGTAAAAAGATTTATGGACTTGACAAAGAATGGAAAATAACCATGTTTAAGTTTCAACTGGATTTTTTTCTGTAGGCGATGCAAAAAAAGGCAAACGGAAAATTTACCAAGAGAAGATCATCAATTGGATGGAATCTGAGAGGTCCAACGTTCGACCCAAGCCTTGTGTCCAGCAATGATATGGGTACTAGTGTCAAACAAGTCAATTCCACCCGTTGGATTGAGTCGAGTCAGTGACTCTAGGGTTGTGAAATTAGAAGATATCTCCGGGAGAGTCCCCAGCTGATAATAATTACCCACTGTAGTTCTCTTGTAAAATCCAATGGTAAACAAAGACTCGTCCAAGATACGTCTCAGTTTGGGTATCGTGTCCTTGGAAATACCCATGGACACCAAATTTAGACACAATCCAGCATTATGTTTGAAACAGAAACCCGAACTCCAAAATCCATTATACGATGAGATTTGACTATTTGATTCGTGTATTCGGCGGATGAGCATCTCGTGTGAAATCTTCTTTTCACACTTTTCGCGCGTGTCGAAAAGGGTCTTGGGTTCAAGCAAGCATCGTCCAAATACACGAAATACATTATCATTGCTCAGTGCATAGGCTCGTACCATGGTGGCCATGTACCACTCCGGACATTCGGGGAGAATAGCGTTTTGTACCAAGTCGGTCCATTCCTTTAAGTCGGTCTCGGACAAGGTATCCATACGTATCAAGCTCTTGCAGCACAACATGGCAAAGGACGCTGGATCATCATGGAACAAACCCGATTCCTTGAGTATGGCCAATGGAATGGGAGGATTGCTCTGGTGAAAACACAAGGTATGTAACATCTGTTGTATATGAACTTGCAAATTGCGTTGATAATAGTATCGTTCCTTTGTCGGCATATACGTGACAAACATCTTGACACCCGACACACGTTGAGTCAAGAAGGGCAATGCCGATTCGGCAAAGAAGCTGGAATCGATGACAAAATAGTCCAGAATCGAGTACACGACTCGACAAAACTCGGTCAAGTCAATCATATCCGTGTCCGTGTCTGGACGACCTCTCGCAGACAAGGCGCCACCGACAATCCGAGTCCAGTGAATGCGCGTCATTTCGGGGTGATGCAACATGGACAGGATAAATTCATAATGGAGCGGAGTCGAATCGGGCCGTGCCTCGTGTTTGAATTCCTCGGTGGTGGTTTCCATCCACTTGGCATTGGAGAGAGCATTGAAATGATGGCTTTGTAATTGCAACACCTGGCTTGCTACTTGATAGTGTTGTTCACGTTTTAGATACGGGAAATACACACTGAATCGCACATTGAATGGTTTGCTCAATTCGGTTTCGGCAGTTTCTAGGAAAAGTGCGGTACCCAGCACATTTGGTGGCAATGGTAACAAGGCTTGATCAATCTGGAATGGAATCACGGCATTGGTTTCGTCTCTGGGAATTGCAGAACTTGAGATGGACTTTTCAGGAACCAATGATTTTGGAACAAGACTGTCCGCGGGTTCCGGTAGTGGTTCACTGTCGGAATCAATGAGCGTTTTCGATTCGGGATTTCCGTCAGTGGGATTGTCTTGAGAATCGCGTTCGTTGTCAGGCGACTCGGATGGCGACTTGCGTTTCATTTTTTGGTTCAAAAAAACGATTTCAAACAATAGATAAAAGGATGGATTTAGTTACTGAAATATTCGGATTTTTCTTCTTATCTTTTTCAGAATGGACTAGGAAAAAAGTTTCCCTGAAATTTAAATCAAGGTACAAAGGGGTTCAGGATGGAATCGGTTACCAAGCGACAGGCACGAAAAGACATCAACATTTCACCCGTCAAGCAGAAAAACGGGTCACAGCACCGTAGTCGCACCTACACTCGGCTCATTGGCTCTCAACAAGACAATTTAACAGTGCCAAGCAAGACCCAATTGGTAATAGCGTCTCCACAGAAATCGGTAATATTATTATCACCACCTATTCCATCCTATTGGAACCACAGTCCACTTGCCATTCGTAACAATTGGACCCGTCCCGAATTTGAAAAATGGCTCGCTTCCAATTCCCACTTGATTTGGTCAGGATCGCAGGATTACGTGACCAACTTGACCGACTCGTTTGAAACCGCACCCGTCTTGATGAATACCCTCCTAAGTGACGTGACCATTATTCAACGTCCACTGGTAATGCCCATTCAATGGGGATCTGTCCAATACCATGTACAAGTACATCACTGGTTACTCCATTACAAACCCTTGTCCAAGGACAGGACAATTCTCCACGCCAGTTGGTGGGATTCGCTGCACAAACGAATAGACACCATTATTCCAGTGCACGTGTTTTGGTGTCTGCCTATATCCGTCTTGATCCACACGTGGCGAACCGACAAGACTCTAGCCGAAAAGGCCTATCGTCGCCTGGTGTCGAGTCGTCAATCGATCCATGACTGGCATACTTTCTTTCATGAATTGGATTCGCGATATTTGCTGTCCAATACATTCCATGTCGTGGATCAAATCTATACTGAACTGCAACAGCAACAAGTCCATGATCCACGCGCCTCGTGGCGTGTCTCGAATGAAACCTATTGGAACAAGCGCGTACTTCAAGGAGCAAGTCGAGTGTATGGACCATCCAATACTACTCTTCAAAATTCCACCATGCATTGGATTCGCATAGGCATGGGATATACTCACCATAAAACATCTCCTCGCTTCGCCTCGGGCAGGGAGCTCGTCTACCTTCGCACCAGTCAAATTCAATCGCCCACTGATTTGCCGTCGGGTGCCTATGGTGAAGTGGATCGGTTTTGGGTCATGCCCGAGGTCGAGTTCCGTGTCTTGTGCATGATGCAAACCAAGAATAAGGTCTTGCTTAATTCATGGCTGAGTTTCTTGGCGTCTTCTTCCTTGCACAAGACGGTATTTGCCTCGTTGCATCAATACCTGTACGCTGCCCTGCTCTTTGCATGGCCTTCAGCTTGCATTAAACGCACCAAGCCCAATGGCAAGGAGCCACAAGATCAGTCCCACTTGAGGCAGACAGCCTTTAGTATACAAACCTTGTTCAAGGAACGACATCGTCACTTGTATGAAACGCACGAGGGACTCGTGGAACGCGACACACGTAGTGCCGTGTTCGATCGTATGTTGCAAATCTATCAAGCCGACATGCATGCCCTGTCACCGACGCCCACATTTCAATTGTGGATGGAGGCCGTGACCATGGACTTGGAGCAGGTGCAACGCATATGTTTTGTCCAGCCGGCCTCGAGTGAAGCACGTTGGACAGTACCGGCGCAAGAAATGTACATTCAATTGCTATTGATCATGGTCCAACAATTGGGCATGCAAATCGTGGACATGTATCGTGTCCTTCGATTGTTACACAGCGACTTGAAACCGGCCAATGCGGGTCTCACCATTCGCCCCGATTCTCACTTGGAGTTCAAGTGGTTGGATCTGGATTGTGTATCCTTGGTGGAGGACGGCCCTTGGCTCAATCGGAGTTGTTACACGTTTGTGGATCCTTTCCAATCGATTGAGGAGATTGTCAAGGGCCAAGATCGAGACCGATTGTTTTCAGCGCAATTGTTTCAGATCAGCTACATGGTGTATCGTATGATGACACAAGATCGTCGTGCACCGTACTTGTCGGTGAGGAATCCCAAGAAATCGCAAGTTGATGCATGGACCAAGCATGTGACGGCCGATGTACATCAATGGCTCGTACCTCGGTCGCACACCAATTCCAATTTGCTGCGATACGACGGTACCAATGCATGGATTCGAGATGGGTTATCGTTCTTGGCACAAGTGGTTCAGTTACAGACGCAACCGGGCCGTGTCAATCGACTCGTACCTGACCCGACGACTCGCATGGCTGAATTCGATCGTCTGTTGCGTCAATTGGACGTTATGATGACGCACGTGGATCGACCGGCTCTAGACGTGGAACAGCTGCGGTTGTTGCGTCTCGATGATCGCATCCAGCATACCCAGCTCCACGTGTCAAGGACATGTCCTTTTACGTCGGTGGTGACGGACACGTTTCCAGTTGGCGCAGACGCCTTGGACCTCAAGGAAGATGATGGACCGCCCAAATTAGACACGACTCATCCTAGGTTTCATTTCCGTACGTCCGCCACGGACAATATGAAAAACTTGGATCAACTCATCCAGACGGAAGACGATATACCCAGTTACGAAGACATTCAGCAATTTTTCCCATCCATGGGCCAAGCCCAATTGGAATTTAATAATCTTGAACCGATTGTAGATGAAAAGGAATTGGCCATTGGCACGCCTGTTACCAATCGGGACCTAGTCCTGTTGCAACCCGCGAATTCAGTTCAAGATCAAGAGGCTATGCGGTTCTTGCAACAATCAGCGGGTGAACCCGTGGAAGTGAAAAACGCTCAGTGGCCAGGTCTCTTGGGCCTACACGACGCACCGCGCATTGGGGCTCTGCCCTTGTCCAATGACGATAATCCATTTCAACCGGTAGACATTCGATTCCCCTTTCCAGAATTGTTTCCCAATGCTAATTCACCCGATTCCCTGTCCATGTATCGACTTGGCATTGGACATTCCGGGCTGGGCGATGATCGGTTTTTCCAATCTTAAATTTTCTTTTTCTTGAGATTTTTAAAAAAAATCTAGATAATTTTACTTGTATTAATTCTTACACAATTAGTCTAGTCGAGACCAAAAAACAATTCACAAGAAACACAATACGAATGGACAGTGAGTCGACGGATAAAAAGGTCAATGGTCAAATCGCCGAGGATGCAATGGAACCCAAGGTCGAAACGAATCAGGATGCGAACCAAAAAGACAAAGTTTCTTCAAAGCGAAAATCACCAGACGAGGACCCCAAAAAGTCATTCGTGGACGCACACGGTTGGCCTCGCGACTTTACGGCGAGCCTCATCAAACAACGATACAGATTGGAGAACAAACCCGCCATTAGCCAACTCCAAGAGCAAATTGTCCGCGGCATCAAGGGATCCTGGGATACGACCATTGACGTCAAGGAATACTCGCCGATGGTAGTCCAAGTCGTGATGGATGATCTCTTTCGCTTTGGATTCAAAGTCAGTCTTGGGCCGGATTGGAAATTGCGAGTTTGGATTGGGCCGTGTTAACCTGATTATTTTGACTTGCAAAGAGTCTTGACGAGGAAAAATTAATCTTGGTAAATCGTGTAAATCGTATGTATCATAATTGAGATTTAAGGGGGGAAATCGGACAGTGTAATCGGCTGAGAGTCTTTACTATTTTTCTATTGACTATGGGTCGCCAAGGCAGTTAAGAATTAACTTGGGCAAGTCAATTTTACCAGGAAAAAAAGGGAAAATGAGGAAACGCAAGACACTTGGAAACCCTCGAGATACCGCCATTTTAGCCGACGAGGCAAAAACACGCGGAAAACGACAGGCAAAAACAATCAATCCATCCACAGAAAAAGAGGTGGCATTCCTGAATGACCCCAAACTAGAGGCCAAACCAAGTCGCTACTGGCAAAGGATCGGTATACTGGCCGAGTCACCGCATAGCCTGTGTCACGGAATTCTACTCGTCATTGATAGTTATCTTCGAAATGAAGACCGTAGTCATTTAATGTACTTGGCCATTTCCAAGTGTGTCGAGCGCGGTACCATTCGGAATAAACTGGACCGATTGCTTCTGTTTCCAGTGAATCGGCAATACGGTAGATCACCCAGTGCCAAGGCATTTTTCCACGTGCCACTCGTGTATCGTCACGTAATTCGTGATCGACACATGTATTTCCAAATGTATGGGTCCATGAGACGATTTGGACCCTTGGCGCGGTTTGTAACCATGTATTGTGATTTCCTTCAAGAACATGATGTCGAATTTCAAGTCAAGGACAAGTATCACGTGGTGTTACCAGTGACTACGGAACCGGCATCCAAGTACACGATTAACATCATGTTTAGCATGGCTGATGTCAAGTGGGACAGTTATCCAAATGATGTCCTTGTGTCTCTGCGATCTCATCATTGGCAAGTCCGTTTTCCAGTGGAACATCACGATCAAGTGGGTGTATTGGAACCAGTGGTGTATACACGGCCCATACGTCGATCTGAAGTTGGATTATTGACCGATTAAGGGAACAGTTTGGTAAATGTATTTAATTTAAATTTAACACTTTTGTAATATTTAGACCTTGTAAAGAAAATTGACATTGCGATTTCCTTTATCCGACATTTCAGTTGAAATTACGGAATTACAGAAGTTTAGAATACATTCAAGAGAACGTGTCGACAATCTTGACATTAGCTGGGTCGATTATAAAGTAAGATGCGTCGTAGAATTCGTCTCTCCGCATCTCTATAACGGGCTGACCATTGTCACGACTTCGTTTACCGTCTCGATACCACTCCCTATATGATGGCCCAAGTTCCGGAGGTTGGTCCACTTCTACCGCAGGTCTATCATGATCCCGATGCAACACGCCGTGTCTGACCCAGCGTTTCTCAAAGGCCAACGCGTCATTGTTATCCATCATCATAGCAGGTTCATCATTGATGGAATGTACAACGCCATTCACGTATTGGCATGGTCCGCCTTGGACCATGGTCTGCACAAATACCGTTGCCTTTTTCCATTGTCTTTCAAAACCTGGCAGAAAGACGTCGACGGTCACGTCCAAGTATTGGACGATTTCTCCATGCAAGTCATGTGGTAATTGTCGGGTCGACATCTTCTCTTTTTTCCCCCTTGTGGTGATGGGAGTGAAATTGTGATTAACTATTGAATATTAAATTTTGCAAATCAAAAGAGTTTATCCAAAAAAAGAATTATTCGCTAATGGAGCCATTCTAATACCAACCCCGATAGGAAAAGGCAAAACGCATAGGCAAAGAAACTCCAAACGGGTCCCTTGCACAAGAAAATTCCTTCGGCACCGCCAGGAGTGAGCTTATCGGAAAGGAGCAAGGGCGTGGCAGGGATACCCTGCGCTTGCATTTCAGCGGCAAGCAATGACAAGAGCGACATCATAGAGTCATATTCGGATGAATCGGAAAATTGATAAAGTTTGCTGTAATGGGCAATGGTAGGTGCGCGTGCTGGACTATCTACGTCTGAAACACCCGTGTCCATTTTGACATTTTCCACAAAGGATTGAAACAATCGGACAATCTTGACATTTGTAGGTGCCTTGTTGAGATGAATCCGAACCGTCAAGATCTTGAACTTGTTGCCCTGGCCTCGTTCCAATTTTAGTTTGGCGTCGGGTGTTTCAATGATGCAAATAGGAACGGCCCAAGCGAAACATCCAAACACAATACACACGAGAACGCCCATTTGTAGACCAAATTCGATTAATGATACAATCATCATCATTTTTTTTCCTTTTTTCGATTTATTGAATTCGGGGGTAAATGAAAATAGAAAGTGGAGGTTATGACAAAATTGTTTTTCTACATTTATTGCCAGAAAAAAAGATTAATTGTACATTTAATGGACAAGCAAAAAATAATTAATGAGAAAAGGCACGTTGAACAAGAACAAACAAAAAATTCAATCGGAATGAACAGGTGTCAATGCAAATTGGGTGATAAACACGGTTCCACCATCCTTGTCCAAGATAGTATCGTGGACATCTTGCACCACAATTGAAGTAGGAACAATCAAGGCATCCGAATCAATCGGATCATCCCCTTGACTGAGCAAGCCTCCCAGGCTGGCTTGTTCTGACCCAAAACAGAGAAGATTGTAGAGTTGAGTAATGGGATACACGACTTGATGTTCGTCCTCGAGTGTACAACATTGAATCTCTTCAATGGTTCGGTTCTTGACGCTGATGCGTCGTACATGTCCCGGTCCTTGAGCCACGGTCTTGTAGTACACGTCCGTGGTATACTTGGAATCCAATCGGAAACAATCGGTAAACCCATCCAGTCGAGACATTTCACATGCAGCCTGTGGTACCATGGGTATGTAGAGAATGGCCTTGTCCTTGCTACAAAGACCGACAAAGTAATCTTTCTCATTTGGTTGATTAGGGAAAGATAATGCTGAAACACATACACACTTACCATTCCGTAGTAGTAAGAGACGAGAGCCATGGATCAGGTTGGCAAAATCGAGCTTGGAATTCTTGAACTATTGCTTGAAATTGAACATCAGCAAATTGGACGCGGATTGCATCCAATTCACAATGGATCCCGACTTTTACCATGGAAACTGGAGACAGTGCAGGAAGAGTGCCCGACTTGACAAATTGCGCCAAGAGGAAATCTTTAATAGCTTCTTGCGTCTCCGGATTGGACCAATTGTCACCCAGATATCCCATGGACACGAATCCGCGATGGTATGGTGATTCAAAGAGGAGACGAACACTGAACTTTTTCGTCCTTGGTCCACTTGCCAAATTTGGAGAGTCGGTCCCGACTGTGAGTTTTGGGGCCTCACTCATTATCTCTTGTGTGACTACACTGGTTTTGATAGCGATTTCTTTCGGTTCATTCTTGGAATCAAGTTCCGTAACAGCTAAATCCATTTTTTTAATCCAGAAAAGGGTAGAATTGTGAAAGGCCAGCGTTTAAGAGAAAGATTAATTTTGTGGTTTCGTGTCTTTTTTTCTTGCTATCAAAAAACTTTTTCGGAATAAAGCTTCAAGTTAGGCTAGGCTTTTAATCATGACTGGAGCATTTTTGAAATCGAGTAGGAGGTACCTACAAAATTCGGCCGACACTCTCCCCCCTCCCCCGTAAAAAAAATTTGAGGTGATTTTAGATCAAGATGGAATTTTTTGACTTTTAACCTACATTGACCTATCCAATAAATTCATTAATCAACAACTGTACACAACGATACCCCCTGACTTTATCCTTGAACCTGCCAAAAAAGAAAGAACATGGACTAACCTTGATAAAGAAAAGGAACAAAATAAAAGGGAAAAATAAAGGGGAAAAAAAGGAGGGGAGATTGACGGGCCAGTCAGAAGATTAAAGTCATGATTAAAGCCAATTTTTTTACCTAGCGATCGACGGTCGGTGGTGGGGAGACCCACAAAAAAAAGTTTGAAAAAAATTAAGCAAAAACCAAAAAAAAATTTCGGTGCTGCCTGACCCGAAATGATATAAGGCCAAATTCCATGTAAGGCCGAAAATAAGCCAGCACATGCCCCGTCAAAATGACGGGGAAAGCCTGTGCTACCCTACTGTTGCCCCGTGATATTAAAGTCGCCCCGTCAAAATGTGCTGGCTTAGTTTTGGCTGTGATATGACATGTCAAGCTACAGTCAACATTAAAGGCCAAATATTAAAGGCCGCCCCGTCATGTGCTGTCCTCGAATTAAAGTCCTATATTAAAGCCGAAAAGTTTACCTAGCGATCGACGGTTGGAGGTGGGGAGACCCAGGAAAAAAATTTCAAAAAAAATTAAGCAAAAACCAAAAAAAAATTCCAGTGCTGCCTGGCCCAGAATGATATAAGGCCAAATTCCATGTAAGGCCGAAAATAAGCCAGCACATGCCCCGTCCTTTTAACTGTATAACCCATGCGCTATCCCATGTTTGCCCCGTGATATTAAAGTCGCCCCGTCCTATTACGCTGGCCTGTCTTGCCCCGTTATATTACATGTCAAGCTACAGTCAACATTAAAGGCCTGATATTAAAGGCCGCCCCGTCATGTGCTGTCCTTGAATTAAAGCCAAATTTGAAAGCATAAAATCCCGTCCTGCATTAAGAAAAAAATTTTTTAAAAGACTAGAAAAAAAGTCATTAACCATGTAGGACAAAGGCTTCGAGTTCTTGAATCGATTGGTCGGCAATCCTAGATTCCAGTAATGCCACTACATCCGCAAAGGGACCGTTCATGGCAATGATACGGTCAAAGACGAGTAACACAAGCCAGATTCGATCCGGCTGCTCTTGGATGAATTGGCGAGTCTTGGTCAATCGATCCGAGTCGGAATACTTGAAGATGGACACGGACAAACCCAAATTAACATATCGCATTCGCTCAGTCAATTTGGGGTCGAGTTGGGCAAGTGACTGCAAATGCGGTGTCAGCAATATCACATTATCCGAGAAAACATGGAATTGATAAAAATCAAAATATTGACCATAGGATAGCCACTGATCCACGGCATCTAACCACGCGCGGTCCGGTTTAAAGAACCGATAGGCTGAATACAGATTATTCCCCATGGTCAGGACCGTCTCGGTACGTCCGGCCAAGAAGCGCTTGGGCGTAATCATGGGATAATGGTCATGCATTAGTTTTTCATCGTCCATCAGAGTGGGAATCACCATGTCGGATACAAATTCCACTTGACCAAACCAATACATGTACCAAGCAGTACATTGTGCGTCCGTGGCATTGGGAAACAAGCGTGCTATGCGAGTCAACCGGTCCGAGTCGGGTTTCCTAATCTCAAATCGATACCACTTGGTCCAACTAAAGACATCCGGGTCGCTGTTTTGATAGAATAAATCCGCTGCAATGAAATCGGAAGCCGGGATCCATGGCTCCAGTGTGAGAACCGCCGCAAACCAATCATCAAATTTGATCGTTAATAGTGCTACGGTGCGACGTGGATCATCGGGTGCCAATTCATCGGGGAACAAGGTTTCCAGAATGGCAGCATGCCGTTCCGGAGTAAAGGGTCGTGCATCAAAATTCTCCACATATCGATCATGGTAGGGATCAAGCAGATCCGTCTTGCTGGATGAAATCCATTGATATCCCATGTAGGAACGTGAACAGGCAAACTGGACCAGATCAATCTGTCCATAACGAGCCAAAAACTGCCGGAAACGAGTCGTCGCAAGCCACGCGGTGCCATCCTGACTGGGAGCGCGCCCAAAAGAAAAGCAGAGCTTGCGTAGCCGGTGGTAGAATAACTGAGAGACGGACCATTGCTGCCAATGGGTCAATACAGTATTGGATGCGATTTCCGAGGGATTCAAATGCGTCAACCAGTGCTTGTCGGCCCTACAACTCTCGTGTATCGCATGTAGCAGAATCGAGCCATCCATGTTCGTGGGCAATAACTGAACGCTCATGGGACCGGCCGTGAAAAAGCCTTCATTCGCACATTCCTCGCCGTATCCAATGGGAGTCATGACGGTTTGGTCGCGTCCCATTATATCTCGATTCCGTTCAGGATTGAGCATGACGAGTCGTGCATACTCGGTATTGACGTGGGGTTCGCCATAGTCGGAATCCAGAGTGCCCACATCGTCAATCTCACCATATTGGGCCAATTGCGCAAGCGCATTGGGCGTTTGCAGTACCAATTGAATGACACACAAGTTGACCATGGACAATAACCGGTCCAGCACGGGACCCAATTGGGCCGTGGGCATGTTGAGGAACGGAATACGGTGCTCGCAGAATTGATACACCTTGGTTACATACGGCACGGCACGTTCCCGAATCCATTGTAGCCGAAACAGGCGATTCATGTAGGGTCGCAATTCGTCTCGGACTCGATCCAAACTGGGTAACCCATGCCGAAATTCAGTAAACTCCACCCACGATAGACGGCTCATGGTATCGCCCACTTGGGATTGACACAGGATTTCCACGAGGTCCATGTTTTGAATGGACATTTGGCCATTGGTCATGACCAAGAATTGTTGTGTAATCTGGGAAGGCGTCAGTCCGCTGCGGAAATGAGGTGATGTGAGTAAATCCAACCACACATTTCGCGTGACTAATTTCATTCCGATTTCGCCCAGGTAGCGTGTCGTGCTATTAAGTACGGGCAAGTACTCGTACCCCAGCAAGCCGGCCGCCACGAGACGCAAGAACGCAATGTGTTCTTTCGAGGGAGAAAACGCCAATGAACGAAACAAGTGACGGAATCCACTGATCCAGCCGGGCATGGGTAATTTCTGGGCTTGCAATTCCTCTTGCAATCGAATGAATTCGTAACGCCATTGGTAGGCGATACCATACACGTCGCGGTACACACAGCCAAACCGCGGTGCACGTACTTGTGGGAACCACTGGAAAAAGGTTTCTCGTGCGTGGCCCGATCGTTCCGAAACCGCTGAAAAATCATTGGTCCACACAAATTGGGCTTGTGCAGGCAGGGGCAATTCGGCTCGAGTGGTGTCCCATGCTTGATTCGGATTTGGGAGATGCTCCGCTCCCAGGTTTTTCACGACATACTTGGACCATTGATACTGTTGCCACACTATCGGTGTGGTCTCGATGCGGCCACACGCCATGTCAAACGCGTCGCGTACCGACACGAGTAACATGGGGTCGTCGCCATTCCCGACACGATCCCAATTGGGTACAAATGGACGATTCCATTGAATATCGTACTGTAAATAGTTTTTGGTGGATCGTACGCCCTTCAACACAACGAATAGCGTTTTGGACACTTGCTGGACCGTAGTCAGGGTAGAGACGGAGAGATACGAGGAAATCAAGCGAAGCATTTCAGAAGAGGTCAAGACATCAAAGCTCGAGCGTGACTGCCGTGCCGTATGTTGTATCACGGTACGCAATTCCAGGTTTGCAATTTGTAATTGCATGACTTGCATCTTGACCTCGTCATTGAGTTGGACGGGTCGAGGAATGTACCAGTGCGACGCATGGGCCAAGAGTTGTTCGCGACGTGCATACTGTTGGGGTTGTGCCGCTTGTGCCAATTGTGTACGTGACTCGCGATAACGTACCAAGGCACGTTCAGTGCGTCGTTGGATTTCGTCCGAGACGCTCTTTTCTTCACGTCCTGACTCTTCTTTCACTTCTTGCTCCTCCTTGACTCGGCCTTTGTTGTTCTTCCTTTTTGGTTTTCGACGCAAGGCGCGGTCCGTCTTGCCGGCCGTCGGTGCGGCCATGCGCATGGGTTCCGATGGATACCCATCACGGTCTTGATCCAGCCATTCCGAGCGGCGCGCGGCCAAGACATTTTCCACGTCTTTTCTGGTCACTGTGACCTCTTTGATGGGCGGTACCGATTCTGAATGGGATTCACGAACCACGTGCCTTTTTCTGAGTCGAACAGGAACCACTGGTTGATTAAAGACCAAGTCGGTTTCATCGGATTCAAATTGACGCGTCCATTCATCACGGTCCTTGAGTAGCAACAAGTACGTGACGTTGAGCAACCACTCGTGTTCCAAGCTCGAGTTCCACTCGGACGATTGTGGAAATTGACTCAGGAACGCTAAATCGGAATAAATGTGGAGCAAGGTGCCAGCATTCCAGTCTTTTTTCAGCCCTTGGTCAATTTCCCTGAATCTCTGCATTCTCTAAATCGAGATTCAACTGTTCCGATAAAGAAGATTCCCTTTTAAAAGATAAAAGATACAAGGCGAAAAATCCTTTCCCGATTTTAAAAAGAATTTATTATCCAAGAATTCCCCTGCAGACCAGGAATTCACTTTGTAAGATCCCTGATTCCCATAGAAAATGGAAGTAAAGGAAGAAATGGATACACGACCAGACAATGTTAAACCAACATCGCCAAATGACAAGGATGAATGGTTGAAAGCGTGTGGTATGGGACAAGTGGAACAAGTCAAAAGTATGCTCGACGAAAAGCGAGTCGATCTCTATGAAGGCCTATCAAAAGCCTGTGGCGGAAATCATGTGACCGTGATTCGACTCTTGCTCGATCATGGAGTTGAGGAATGTACGCCAGGATTGGCGGTAGCGTGTGAAGCGGGCCATCAAGAGGCGGCCCAGCTCATGTTGGATCACAATGCCGATATTGAGGCGGGTTTGGATTATGCATGTCGAGGTGGTCAAACGGCCATGGTCCATTTTCTATTGGACAAGGGCGCACACCACTTTGATCGGGGCTTAGTCGGAGCCTGTCTAGGACACCACATGGAACTCGTTCATTTGATGATCTCCAAGGGAGCCACAGATTTTTACAAGGGTCTATGGATTGCGTGCCAACAAGGATTCATGGATCTGGTTGAACTCATGCTCGGCAAGGGAGCTCATTTTTTCGATGAACCGTTTACAGTGGCGTGCAAACATGGACACTTGCCTGAAGCCAAGTTGATGTTGGCCAAGGGTGCTACATGCACCTCGCGGCATTTCAAGGATGCATGTGAAGAGGGACATGCTAATATTGTCCAATTGACATTGGACAAGTTGCTCCAGCTGCCTGGTTTTAATTCTCATCTCTTCGAGGGATTCCATAATGCTTGTCGACATGGCCATGTAGAAATAGTCCAGCTACTAATGGACACGAATCCGGTATTGTCGGCGAGACCCAAGATTATCCAGCAAGGCCTAGTCGAAGCGTGTGTCAGCGGCAATCAAGTTGTGTATCAACTTATGCTCGACAAGGGCGCTAAACTGGATTTATGCGCGTTCAAAGCAGCCTGTGGTAATGGGCATCAACACTTGGTCCAACTCATACTAGACGACGACAAAGACATTCGAGGCGGAAACAATGCCACAATCGACTCGGGCGCAAATGAAGCGGCCATCAATGGACACATGGACCTCGTTCGCTTTCTTGTACTCAAGGGTGCGAGAATTGTTGACATGCGTGCATACAAGACTGTATGTAATAGTGGTAGGGCGGACATTCTTCATCTGCTATTGGACCGCATGCGGACTTACGACCATTGGACGGACGGTCTGATTGGTGCGTGTGAACAAGGGCACGTTGATACAGTATCATTATTGCTGGGTCAAGAATTACCGCGAGACTATGATTACGATGCACTACTTACGGCCGCATGCTGTGGTAGTAGTATTCCAATTGTCCAATTGGTATTGGCCAAGGCTGGACCGGGTCTCGAATTGCTGCAGAACCAGTCCACTCTGTCCCTGGTTCTTGAAATTGGCCACTTGAACATGGTACAATTCCTAGTCCAGTGGAAAAAGGACCATGGTCTTTTAGTACATGTTGGTGTGCGGTTTGGAGCCATTAACTCGGTCTTGGTTTTTCTATGTCGAGAATGGCTCGTAGAACAGTCTATTCCGCCGATTGGAAATGTTACACTCGAGCGATCGCTATGTTTAGTTCAACAGGGCGTGTATCCTTCATTGATCAAGTCTTTCCGCTTGCAAGTTTCTATTACGGCGCTGGTAGTGAATGCCATGTCTTGTACTGATTTGCAATGTGTTCCTCGAGTAATTCATTGTTTAATTTATGAATATCTGTAAATTTTTGAAACACGCAATTATTTCCTCCCACCGTAAATCCAGAAAAATCAGAAACATAAAAAGTTTACCTTTTTATTCCAGGAAATTTCTTGGAATAAAAAAGACATTTGGATTTTGTAGAGTCAAAGGAAATGGAAACCAAAAAAGACAAAACAATGGAAACCACAGAGGATGCTACAATGGAAATCAAAGAAGACGATGCAAATGGCCGTAGGATTCGTCCGATGCAAATGGTACGGCGCGCAATAGACCAACGACTACCGTGGTTCGAAGCCTGCCGGACCGGCAAAATGGACGAGATTAAAGCAATGCTTGCAGAGAAACCATACGACTATGATCTTGGACTAGCGGAAGCATGCAGGGAGAATCGTATAGACGTGATACAGCTTTTACTCCAACATGGGGCTGCTGATTATACTCGTGGATTGAACGCTGCATGTCAGTACGGACACCCAGAAGCGGCCCAACTCATGCTCGACAAGGGTGCTTCCATTGATCACGGATTTGCTTATGCATGTCGATATGGCCAGCTCCCGATGGTGCATTTTTTAATCCAAAAGGGCGCAGATTGTCTAAATGGTTATGTCAATGCGGGGCTCGTCAATGCGTGTTTGGGCCATCACATGGACATTGTTCAGTTTATGCTGTCCAAGGGTGCGACAAACTATGACAAGGCACTATGGGCCGCTTCCAAGGGCGGTTTCATGGATTTGGCTGAACTTATGCTCGACAAGGGCGCCACTAAAGTGAATGAAGCATTTTCAGCCGCGTGTCGATCCGGACATGCGGCCATAGCTCGTCTCTTATTGACCAAGGGCGCCGCGTGTATCGCTTCCACTCTTACCCATGCCTGCACGAATGGGCACACGGAAATTGTCCGATTGTTACTGGAACACAAGGACAAGATAGTCGATTTCAAGAGGCACACCCGGAGTGTCTTTAGAATGGCATGTCGTCATGGTTATGCCGAAGTACTGCAGCTTATACTACCGCTCGTTACTCTTGATGGTCCATTGGCCTCACAAGGATTAGGCGAGGCGTGTTCGAGTGGCAATGAAACGATCTTTCGTCTCATGCTAGAAAAGGGTGCCGAACCCGATTGGGACGCGTTTCAGATGGCGTGCAAAAAGGGACACTTGCATTTAGTTCGACTCTTGATAGACCGAGGTCCGTACTATACCGAAGACGATGCAGATGATCGCTCGACGGGCGCCTTTGAGGCGGCCGTAAATGGTCACATGGACTTGGTTCATTTTCTCGTGTGCAATGGGGCCGCTATTCTGGGCGAACAAGGCTTCCAGATGGTATGCAGTAGTGGTCGTGTGGATATCGTCAAACTCTTGCTGGACCAAGGATGGAATCACTATGATATCGACACTGGATTGGTGGCGGCTTGCGAAGAGGGCCACTTGGAAATTGCCACGCTTTTACTGGATCGAGAACTACCGGCAGACTATGATTATACTGTTATACTTGCGGCCGCATGTCATGGTGGTAGTATTCCCATTATCCAATTGATTTTGACCAAGGCGGGGAAAGATCGTGACTTGTTTTATGATGGATTTACCTTTTCTCTAGCATCAGAATCCATTAACCTAGAAGTAGTGCAGTTTATTCTCTCGCAACGGATAGAAAGAGGATGTAGTCGACCAAAAGTCTGGCCCGATTTTTCGGCAATCAATTCAGTCTTGGTGTTGCTCTGTCGCGAATTCCTCGTGGACCAATCGCGCCCACCATTGGGACATGTTACGACCGACAGAACATTGTATCTGATTGAACACGGTGTTTATCCTTCGTTATTTGTTAATTCGGTTGTCAAAAAGGATATCATGGAACTTGTCTTACGGTTCATGTCGGACACGGCTCTAACCTGTATTCCTGTGGCTGTGCATGGATTAATTTATCAATACTTGTAAATTTTCTAACAATCGTAAATGCACTCCACGTTTTACTCCCATATCAACGAGGGTACTCGTCCTTCGAGCGTCGCCCAATAATCCAGACAAAAACGGACATTGTCCAAGGATTCGGCAAAATCCGGATCGGCCAAGTCTACCAAACGCGTCGAACGATGAGTCTTGGGCACCGCTGATTTAGTGGTGGTAGCGGATTTGCGTTTTTTCGACTTCTTGGGTAGTGGTGATTCGCCTACAATGTCCCACGAACCGTGTGAGGGTTCCTCGGTAAACATGTCGATGGGATCTTCCTTGGACACCGTCTTGGCTTTCGGTGGTCGCGTAATGAACGCGGCCTGCAAGACGGGTCGTAAGTAGCGACTGGTCAAGAGCCCCAAGGATACGGACGACTGGATTTGGACGGGACCGGCCAATTCGCGATTCTTTTCAAGCCGGGAAATACGCGTCTTGTTGGACCGCAAATGCACCAAATAGACACAACAGACAATGGCATCCAAGCCATGTGGGTACTCGTGAAAGACGGTCTGGGCAATCCACGCACCAGGACCCGTGGGTTCGCCCGGTTTGGCTTTTGCTTCCTCGGCTAGGCCTTCTTCGGTACGCATCAAGGGCGGATCCGCTTCATCCGAATTCCAACTAGGGTCGTGTCCCAATAGGAACCGTTCCAATTCTTCGCGGACACGAATTTGACACGTTTTCGAATCCAGTTTACCACGATCGTGGCGGTCTCGCAACTTGACGAGTCGACGCCGCAAGATACGGTACAAGCGTATCCCGAGCCAAATGGACGATTGCCCGACACCATTCAGATACATGGATTTATCCACATAGTCAGTGCCACTCATGATACACCCCAAGGCAAATTCCGTCGACGACAAGCCAGCGGAATAAAGGAGATATTGGGCATACATGGCTTCCATGCATACGGGGTCTTCTTGACGATCATGAGCGCGAATCTGAATCAAGAGTGACTTGGGCGTAAAACGATATGCATTGAGCAAGGCAATGGCAATGTAATCCGTGTCCCCAGCATGAATGAAACAGTGTTCTTTCGTGTGTAGGCCCCACCAGAAACACGCCAAATCGGCCTCGGCAATGCCATTGGCGAACCGCCCATCCATTTGCTCGGCTTCAAACCGTCGGCTCGAGGCATTGTACTGGATACGCCATGGCCCTACAGGGTCGAAATCGAAAATGATACGGAAATATTCGCGTCGCCCATTGACTTGACGGTAAAAGCGCGTGTCATTGACCATTTTTTTCAATAGGTATTGATACAGTTTGATGCGCAAGCCGCGATTGGCATCGCTCATGATGCGCGTCGGATCCATGGCATGGGTCTTGCCATTGGGTAACTGTATCCCATCGTCGGTGATTTCCATTCCTTCGGGCAATGCATCATCCCCTTCTTTTTTTTCTTTTGCGGGATCCTCACTGGACTCGACCGCGGCAGAGGATGAAGAAGACCCGCCTTGAGTTTTTTGCCGTTTCAATTCGGCCGTGCGTTGGGCCGCCTTGGCACGTGCCAATTGCGTCTTGCGTTTACGTGGATGTGATCCTTTATCCACGACCAAGACAATACAATCGACCAACATGTCACGCCCATATTCAATGACGGTCGTAATCAAGTTTTCGTAAAAATTGGCCCCGCTGTTTTTCCACTTTTCAGCCTTGATAATGGACCGATGACGTCGAATGGCCAACATCCAATCTTCAATCTTGACCAATCGTTCCTTGGGTGCAATGTGAACAAACAGGGGGCCCTGTGGAGCGGCCGAGACCATGCGAGACCGATCTTGTCCACGGGCACCTCGATTCAATTCCTTGTCCATTTCGGCCTTGGTTTCCCATGGCTGATACTGGGGGATATGGTGATTCAACAAGTCGACGGGATAGTCGTTGTTCATGAATTTTATGAAATTTTTCAACCCCATTTTTTTTTAACAGTTGGAAAATTTACCGGATTAAAAAAGACATGAAACGTTCTATCCCTCGATCTTTTTTTTGCGTGTCGAGAAAAAAAAATAGAAACGGCTAATTGGCTCGATTGAATATCCCGACAGTCCTCTGACCTCTCAACACCTGACCTTTGATGGTGCCATCCGCAAGCAATACACCCATCATGGTCCAGAAAAACATGCGAGTGTGATTGAACAGAGCCGCGGTCGTGTTACAGCCAAATATGGAATGTTCGATTTGGAGAGCTCGCAGATTTTGCCGTCCAATAAAGAGGTTTTGGATCGCCAGTCGTTGATCAGCTGTCACGGGATCCGGAACGGTGTAGACTGAGTCTGTATCTTGATATACTATTCGGTTCATTTGGTGAGATTTCTTCTTTTTCTCGTTTACTGTACAAGGATTTCAAGGAATGCAAAAAAACACAAACTTGTAGGCAAAAAAAGGTAATTTCTCAGTGAGAAAAAAAAATTAAGGCCCGTGCTGTTGAATAGACGGAAGAAAAATAAAGGGGGAAGGGTCGAATCGTTAACTGACCGAAATGAGCGATACGCAAGGAAACACATCGATTGATGTTACTGTAGAAAAAAATCAAGGGGGAAAAAAGACGGGGACTAAAAATCGAGGGGGAAACACCAGTATGTCTATGGTTCGATTGATTCTCTTTTTATCATTCTTCTCTTTTATCAAAAGGAGTCAAGGGTCAACTACGTGTTGGTTCAAGGAAAACTCTCTTCACGAGGAACAAGTCTTCTTTATCACACGAGACCCTTCTTTACCACCCCTTATTGAGAGATGGAAGACGTTGTGATCAACAACCCCAATGAGATGACCTATGCCGAGCGCAATGCCGCATTCATGCGCATGACCAAGATACACGGCTATCCACTGAGTGGGCGTATCCCCGAAGTGGTGCGTGACCAACCGCGGTTTGGCGGCTTGTCCCTCGACAAGTACCTGCAAGGCGTGTACAATTCGTTTGCAGGCATGAACTGGGCCTTTACCAAATTCTTCCTCGAAGATTTGACTCGCTTGGGACGCTGGATGGACAATGTCTTCCCCATGATGTTGTGGAAGGATGCCAAGAAGAAATACGCCGCCTATTTCGGCTCGGAACAAGGCGACATGGTCGAAGTGTTTAGCGAGTGGAAACTCGACACATTTGTGTATGGTGCCAAGAGCCGTCGTTCGGCCGGTACCATTTACAGCATGGGTCGTCGTAACGGTGAAACGCGTAGTTTCATCTACAAGGGTGGCGGTTTCCGTTTGCCCATGAAGTTTGCCCTTCAAAACACTACCGCCGCCTTGGCCATGAAGCAATTGGAACGCATGGACTACAACATCTACAAGACCTTGGCGTTCGAGATGGTGTCCACCTTGGTGGACGAATCCATTCGTTCGACCATGGAGAGCGAACGCAAGAACTTGCCGTTCCACGACACGAACAATGTGTTGAAGCGTCTGAACTTTTACCGCATGTATCAGTTTATGATGCACAAGCCAGGTGGTTTTGAGCGTTTTGAGAATGCAGCCAACCAAATTCTGGCCAATCAAGAAATCTTGCCCAACTTCTTGTTGACCCACATGTCGACGATGCAGTGGGTGCACTTGGACGATGCATGGCGTCGCGAGTACGCCTCGGCCGGTCCTCAATCCCTCAATGACGAGTACCGTGTGCAGCAATTGGATCCCGATGGTCGTGGTCGTACGCCACTGCACAAGTGGCGTGTCGTGTGCTCCATTCCGTTTTTGCTGGGTGAAGACAAGCGCATCATTGACCCGACGCTGCTCTTGCACCGTTTCGGTCTGTGGTACCAAATGCGTCATCGTCCCGAGTATTTCACTGCCAAGAACTACAAGAACGACTTGCGTGACATTCGCATCATCGACATTGCCAAGAAGCGCGAGGAAACCTTGTCATTTGCCAAGGCCATGCGTCACACGGGTCTCTGGAGCAAACGAGGCGAATTGGATCAAGTCGGACGTCTCGGTTTGCTGATCATGTCGGGCGTGGCCTTGCCGCCGACAGACAAGAACGTGGCCGCCCTCTTGGAAGAAGCCCTGACGGGCAGTGCGACGAAAGCCATGCGGACCAAGCTCAATACCAAGCACAATAACAATTGGAGCAGCATCTTCCGTCCGGATATCCAGAGCATGATCAAGGACCAACGCGATTTGGCCGCCTGTCTCTTGACTGACCCCAAGGTACACACGTCCAAGTGGCACTCGGCCTGGAACCCCGAGTCGATTCACCCCTTTGACAGCTTGCCCTTTATCGTCAATGCCTACACGTGGTATGCGGGCTGCCCTGGCTTTTTGGACGCGTTCTTGTGCAAGGTGCGCAGTTTGCAACCGGATGATTTGGTGTGCTGGGAGAAACTGATTGAAGATTATGTCACCAAAGCGGGTGCCGGATCGCATCGTGGTTATCGTGGAGGCAGCGGCGGCAGTGCGCCTATACCCCGTCGTGGCGCCGGTAGCAGCAGCAGTGGCGGCAGCGGTGACGCCTCGGAATCCTTGGTGGTCCAACGCATTGCCTTGTGTTTAGGTGTAGCCACGCTCGAAACTAGAGGTGTGACAGCCGCCGAACTGGACATCTTGGACAGCGTAGGCGAAGTGGCCCTGACCCAATTGACATGCAGTGGCGACGTGCAACTCAATGTCAAGCAGATTCGCTACTTGTATCTGATTATTCTTCGTCTCTTGCGTGGAGATAACACACCAGCGTTGCAAGCCATTTTCCAGACGTTCCGTAATGCCGAGAAGGACCCGCGTGCCATTGCCGAAGCGATTGTGAGTGCCGTGTCCCGCGTGTCGCGCAAGGAGGATGGTTTGTTTGACGTGGACTTGGCCAGGTCCTTGGGCGTATTGGATTGCGACACGGATGCCAATTGCAATTCGGCCTTGACCAATGTTTGCGGCAAGAGCGATCAAGACTTGAAAATCATGCTCCAAAAGACACGCATCAGCTTGGCGTTTGTCGAGTTCCTATTGTCCAAGAACATTCAGATTCCGTGCAGTCCGCTGTTGCTGCAACCCGACATTACCATTACCACGTGTGCCAACATCGTGGCCAATGTGGGTCCTCGTACAGGCTGTCTGTGTATCAAGGATCCGGCCGTCACTTGGGTGCCCGAAGTCAATCATTCCACGATTGAAGTGCAGTGTGAACTCAAGGCGCGTTTGCTCATTGTGGCCCGTCAGAATTTGCTCATTCTACCCCATGCCTCGATTCACGGCTACCATGGCGGTGGTGGTACCACCTTTGTCGATTATGAAACATACACTCGTATTGAGAACCGGAGACGCGTGCCACCGCACGACTATGGCATCTTTGCCGTGCCCGAACGGCCCGATTACACGCCACCTCACACGGTCATCTCCTCGGCCGGCACGTGGCACCCCGAACTGTATGGACCCAATGATCAGTCGTGGCACTATCCGTTGGCACCCTTCTTCAATCGTCGGTACCAACGTCCTCGGAATTGCCATTTCTTGGATGTGCGCAACTACCCCACGGATCCTCAGGGAGACAAGGAAGCCATGCAAGCCGCACCCGAAAACGACTTGTGCTTTGCGGGTGGCTTTGATTATTATGTAGAGACGGCCAATGGCAATATCGAACCACGCGGCGAAGCGGGTGATTCGCAATTCAACCAGCGACTGACGGTGGCGTCGGCCAAGATGCTACATGGCGAATTTGACGGTCTCGATACCATGCCCGGTCACTCGATTAACACGGCCATTCTTTCGGGCAATGGCGGTCCGCGCTAAGATTTTCCTTCTTTTTTCCCTCGTTTACTTTCCTTGTCTTAAAACTCGAAATTTCCCCGAAAGAATTTTTATGAGAAACATCTCGTTAAGTACCGGAATTCCAAAGAATCAATTTTTTAATAAATTTGAGGACGAGCGAAAAAAGAACATGGTGTCCGTGATCGTTCATGTTTCTGACGGTTCCGAGCCTTGGGTGACGATTGTCAATAGTTGGGAAGATGGTGAAAGAATCTTTAAAGAACAGTGTGCCGATGCCAATGATAGTTCCGGCGAAACTGTGACGTGGGTGTACAAGGAAGACATATCTGATCGGGATGGCAATGGAACATTTTATTCGCAAACCTTTGTCTCGGGAATCGACATGTTTGAATCCATGTTTGATCAATCGATAGAAGACTATGAAAAGGAAATCGAAGATCGTGAAGAAGAGAGAAATAAGGCCAAGACCAAGGGCACATCTCGTTCCAAGTTTAGCGACGAGGAAAAGGGCGACTCAGATCTGGGAGAAGAAGAGGACAATGACACACAACTCAATCGTTTGGATAGTTCCGATACAGAGAGTCGTACATTTCGGCGAAAGCACGGTTCACGTCGTTGTCGTTTCACTGGCCAAAATGGGCGATGCAAACGCAAGGCAGGCGAGGAAAAGTATCGATGTTGGCAACATGTAGATGAACCTACCAATTCAAAGATTTAGCTTTTCTGGGATTCACAATTTTACTGGTCATCTTTTTATTTTCAGACCGTTTCTTAATTTTACATCCGTTATAAAATGAAGTAAATGGGCAATTCGTTTGATTCGTGTTGGTACACGGCCGAAGAACGGTTAAAACGCCAAACACGTGCATTGGAACGGGCCCAGCGTCAAAACACACGTAAAACCCACATTGCCAATCGGGAAATTGATCATCTTGAAAAGGAGAGGGAGAAATATGCCAAGCAAGGGAAATACTGGGAAGTGGGCAATGTCGAGTCACAAATCGAGAGCAAACGCGCCATTGTCGCGTCGAATCAAATGTTGGGCAATTCATTGGCGATTGGCACATACGCCGTGAATCAAACAGGGGTAGCCTTGCAAATCAATGACACGGTGCAAACCACGGCTCACGTCATTCATTCCATTCATGGTACAAGCGACCAGCAGAAATTGGACGCGCGTGTGGACAAGTTTAAGCAGGAGTTGCAGGGCTCAATGGAGCATCGCAACAAGACGGAGGCCGTCATGTCGGAATTGCAACAGCAAATGTTGGAACCAACCAAACCCCGTGTCTCGACCGATGAAGAACAACGCCAATTGGACGCACTCAAGGCCGTATTGGATAGTGCCGATCCGCCACCTGACGATGATGATTTGGACAGGCGTCTCGCTCGGCTGCAAGGTTCCAATTAATTGTCGTTTTCTCTCGTTTTAAATTATTTATCGATAATCTTTCAACTCGATTTGCCAAACCTAAAAACTCTTTTCCATAAAGAAAAAATGAAAAAATGAAAAAGAGAGTGCTACCCAGGGATCTATTGGGAGCCATCGTGGAATACTTGGACATAACCATTGACGAATTCTTGCCAGGATTTGAAACGATATGGGAACGCGCAACTGGAATCGCATACCAAGCCGATCCGGATGAATACAGTCGATTAACCCAGTACCGGAAACATTCCATACAGGAGCAATCATACAGAAGCCTTGATTGGAGTTCTCTTACCTGGTACTGGAAAAACAAGATTCATCGGGACCATGACGCGCCTGCCATTGTAAACAAACATCAACGACAATGGTATCAGTTTGGGAAAAGACATCGTGACAATGACAAGCCCGCAGTGGAATCCACTGATGGATCCAAGGCATGGTATTGGCGTAACCAACTCCATCGCGGAGACGACAACCCGGCGGTAGAAAATGCAAATGGCGATCGAGAATGGTGGGTTCACGGAAAATTGCATCGAGACGGCGACAAACCGGCCGTAGAATATACCAATGGACGAAAGGAATGGCGTTGCAATGGTCAGCTACATCGTGACGATGATAAACCAGCCATGATTACGGCAACTGGTGACCAGGAATGGTGGACTCACGGGAAACGGCATCGGGATGGTGATCGACCCGCCATCCAGCATAAAAATGGCTACTGTGAATGGTGGGTCCGTGGTGAACATCAAGATAATAGATGTACCGATGCCAAAGTATGGAAAGGTTCTTGGATTTGACATTGAGTTGATCCCCTAGTATTCTTTCGAGAAAAAATACTCTCGTTACCTTTTCTACGTGTCATTTTCTTTTAATTCTTTTAAAGAAATTGGAAATCATTTTCAGCGCGTTAACAAGGAGAATGGATCCGAAACAGCAACGGGAATTGGGCCAATACTGTTTTACGGTAGCAAGAGCAAAGGCCCAAATCGAGTTGCAATGGTCAGAAAACCAAGGCCAATTCAATCGGGACTGGGGCCCGAAACGACCCTGGTTTCGGTTCATTCGCGAAAACTTAAAGACCCGTTCCGCCTCGGAATTAAAGGCCATCTGGAGTGAGTGGACCATGGACATGGATCAACTGATGACCTTGGCCAGCATCTTGTACGATTACGTGTACCGCAATCGTGCCCATTTCGCGTTCGTGCAAGACAGTGATTGGCAAATCTTGAACCCTGTGGTGTGGTGGGAATGGTTGTCGGCCAATTGTCGGTTTGCACATGCCTATCAACAACGGGTGCTCACGCCCATTGTGATACGTCAGTTTTTGCAACATCACGAAAAAGATGTGTTGCCCTTGCCCGAGGCCGACGAGTTTGAGGCCTTGTCCAATTGGCAAACGCTCTTGAATGTCGGCATGGCGGAATTTGAAACCATTTACATGAGCTTGGTACGTGACATTGAAGAGAGTTTGTTTCCCGACTCGGCCGCGTGGCCCACACATTCGGTCACGAACGCATTCAATAACACACTGGAACAAGACGTGGGTCGTGTACTCTTGTCGGCCCGTCAATGGGTCCAAACCTGCATTTATCAAGAATATGAATCGGGTCAGGAATTGACCTTGGCCGAACCCGTTACTGCTAGCTTGACTCACTGGTTAGCCGACTTGGAACGGGTCTCGCCGTTTGCATCACGCGCGCCGCGACTCGTCACCGGCGGTGTTGAGACGCGCGTACCATTGGAATCGTCGCGACTGTTTACGGTAACGGCCACGTCCGTCAAGTTTGATCGCTTTGGCAACCCAATTCCTGACTCAAAACCGAAACGACGCAATTCCCTGTCGGAATCAGACGATGACGAGGAAATGAAGAGTACGTCCAATGCAATACCGGATGTGACCATGACAGCGCGACCTCTCTTTACAGCACCGGCCGAGCGTGAACGTAAACAAAAGGAGCGTCGTCAGACGCGACATACGACCATGCATGAAAATCAGCAGAAACGACAACGCATACCCGCGGTGGATGCGTCCGCGCGTGTATTGCAGCAAGCCATTCCCTCGTTTATTGCTCCATCGTTGTCCTCGTCTATCCCTGTACCCTTGGCACCGTCTCGTGTAATTGCGCCTTCGTCTCCCGTCTCGCCTACATTTGTAGCACCATCCTTGTTTTCCTTGGTTCCTCCCGTACCACCAGACGCAATACACGTGTCGTCTCGCGTAATTTCCTCTTCTTCATCCAGTTCGTTAGTGGAAAGAGTACCGGAAGAAGAAGACAGACCGCAAGAGGAAAAAAAAGTGGAGAAACAAGTCCAAGACTTGGTGTTACGTTCGGGCCAAACGATTGTGTTTGTGGCAAGACATAGTAAGGACCGGAAACAACATCGCATTTATCATTGGCTAGATTCCAATCCGTGTCGTGACATGACGACCCATGCACTTGCATGTCAGTGTGTCCGAGTACGCACCTTTTTCGAACGAGGTGGACCGCGAGAAGCGCGCGAAGCCAAAGAAAGATGGCAACATACCTTGCGTACGGGCTATTCCACTCGAACGCGACGCAATGGTACACGTCAGGAAATTCAAGTGCTGTTTAACGACTTGACTGCACTGTCCAAGCGCTATCCGAGTTTAAATGTCTGTAAAGTGTGTGAACGCAACATGGACAAAGTCGATGCACGCACGGGTCGACGGTTGCGCGAATTGGGCCAAGTACCCCGTACCGTATCAGGTCCCTCGATTCGACCCGAAGACGTGCCACTACCCGAAGAAGAAGAAGAGTCACCATACGACGCAGCCAAAGGAGAGAATCCAGTCTCGGAAGAGGAGACGCGGCCCCTACAAGCTGGAGAAGAGGATTATTACTCTTATTCCTCGGAAGAAGAGGAGGAAGAGAAAGAAACAGAAACACCATCGCTCCGCTCACGTGTGGTGGGATTGGCGTGGCGGGGCACAAAGGGCGCATTCCGACTCTTTTGGCGAGGACTGAAAGTAGTCATGACGGATTTCGTGTTTACCAAGCATGGGGCAGTCATCATCTTGGGCGCCATTCTCTTTGCGGCCTACAAATACAATTGTTCATCGTCGGCCCTTCCCCTGTCCTACGACGTACAAGCTCCGATACAAGCCAAGACCGAATGTCAATTCTATGTCAAAACCGCCGAGGTAGTCAGCGGACGATACGAACCGAACGATGAAATTGTATGTGTCACTGGTGGTTCAAGATTATCGACCCTGGATTTGGTATATGAGAGAACCAATGAAGGCAAGGACTTTGGATTGCGAATGTTGTCTTCTCCCAACCCTCCAGCGGCCAATGGCCGCGAATCTACGGAACGTCCACGGCCTTTTACACAGCCCTCTGGGCTAGGTGCACCCGACACCGTCTGGGAATTCCTAGGGTTGGATCAGACCTTGTATCCTGATAAACAAGTGCCACTGTTGGTAGTCCTGCCTCGTATTGCACAATACTGCGGATTACCCAAATTTGATTCCTCGACCCTTTCCGATTCGGCACTTGGACAATTGATCAAGGATTTCATCCTGAACATTGTGTCCGCTATTGGCCAATTACCCAATGCAGATGACATTGATCGTCATATTGCTCGATTTCTGGTTGAATTTTCGGCTACCCTCACACCGCAAGGCGTGGGCCAAAGAGCCAGGGCAAGGATGGGTATTGATGATATCAAAGTCTTGTGTGATTATCAGGATGCATTACGTGCCACCTTTGGCGTGCTTACTTCTGCGTCATCTGTCCAAGATATGCTGGGACATGCCTTGTCTAACTCGACACAAGCTGTACGAACAGCGAGTCAAATTGTGACACCCGTGGTAGATCACCTGTCCAGTGCCATAACCAATTTAACCATTTCGGCGAATTCCAGTAGCTTGACGGGTCGAGTTCCGTCGCAATTTACCACCCTGCCCTTGTCACATGTATCATCCGTATTCGCTCCTATAGCACCAAATGATGTGTCCATTTGCCAAAACTCTTATTCGCCGTTTACCACGAGTCTCGCGGTACCCTCGAATGACTCGGCTGTTGCTTTGATCGATGCAAAGCTCAATCCTGGACCATTGGATCCAGTCGCGGTGCAACGTCTCACTGAAAATTTAAGGATCATGAGCACAACCGATTTGGGTGTTCGATCCCAACCAGTACCACCCACACCATCGTTCTTGTCTCGTCTTACCGACACCTTGCCCTCGATTGACGCCACGGCCGTCTTGGACACGGCACGCTCGGTTGCCAATGTGACGCAATGGACCACGGCAAGCCTGGCGGTGATCAAGGCCACGTACGACCAGCTTCGTACACCACGTGTACCGACCCACTTGCCCGTGAATCACCCCCTCTTGCGATTTGAACACTCACGTTCCATTTTCGAGCAAATTGTCGATCAAGAGTTTGAAGCCTATTCCGATTCCTATCGGCTGCAACATCACGAGAATCCACCGGCCAATCCAACTTTGGTCGCATACCTGCGACGAGGAATGCGTCACGTAGGAAACTATTGTGAAAGCATGCGTCAAATGATTACACGTGTAGAACTGTGGCTGCAATTGGTGGAAAAGGCTGCGGGCGTGATTGTCACGGGTACATCGCTCATGCTCTATTCCAATACCATACTCGTCGAGGCCTGGAAAGTGGTCATTACCGACGAATGGGCTCTTGGGTCCACGATCCTGTACAGTGTCTTGATTGGCCTCAATCTGTGTGTACTGCGGGCCGTGGGCGCTCAACGCACCTTTCTGGGCAAGGTGTTGGGCATTGTGTCCTTGGCGATTCAGTCGTTCCTGGGCTTTGGCTCGTTGGCCACCATTAGCTATCATGTATCCCTCTTGGCCTTTAATTTACTGGGATTACTGCAACGCATTACCTTGCTTCGTCAAGACGATGGATCCAAGGAATCGCTGCGGTTATTCAAAGAGGACCTCGTGCGCTTTTTGCACAATTCGATTCCGACGCCTACCGACCACAAGGATGCACGTACCCATACCCAACGCGTGGCCTCGTGGGTCGACTTGGCCGACCAAGATTCGGACGAATTTTTGGGGCAGGTGCGCATCTGGCACACGCGGCAACGTGGTCAATTGACGCTAGAACAAGAATACATTCCTTCAATTGAAGATACGGTCTCGACCACTCGCGGTCTCTTGGCCTGGCTCAAGCAATGGTCGGTCCGTCGTACGCTGGCGGATGTCGTGGCACAAGAAACACAATTTGTCGCTCAATGGAACAAGCAGTGTACACGGCAAATTGCGCATCTTGCAGATTCGACACTTGTACCCGCCTTGCCACGCACCCTTGAAATAGCACCCTCTTCACCACTCGAACTGACGCGGCTGATACAGACCAACCATACCGAGGTTGTGAGCAAAAGCATGGCACTGGTGCACCTGGAAACATACATGGCACGCGAGGGCAGTTACTTTGAAGCTCCACGCGAAACGCTCATGGGCGAATGGTATTTGGATTTCGCTCAATGGCAGTGGGACAAGTGGGCCACGGTGTCGGATCGATATAGCGTATCCCTGGAATTCAAACGTCAAGCACGTCAGGAGTCCAAGCGTGATACGCTTGAATCTAAACGTGAACGTGTACCCAAAATCACACGAGCACCCATGCCCAACGAGCCCGAGTATGCCATGTATCAATATGCACTGTTCAATGAACACATGGCACCCCATTCCGTGGCTCCCCCCCTCTATTTTGTGCCCCTCTTGATTTGGCCCTTGAACGACAGTTTTACCCTGAACAATCGGTCGGGCGTCGAACGCGACGCCCCGCCCCTCTTGCCCGATGCTTTTCACCTCTTTGCCTTTTCCAAGCATCGCATTTCCAAGTGCCCCTCGTCCTATTCCAACATCAGCATGGGTACACGACGCGAGAACCGTTGGGCCGCACATTTCCGTGACAATTTCTGGTCCATTTCCACGGGTCCCGAGATACCGGGCGTGTTACCGACCGATTTGGAAGCGCGTACCTTGCGTGGTCGTGACGTGCCCTTGATTGGCATGATTGAAGACTTGCAATACCGTCAATTGGAAAATGTAGGGGCCGACAAGACCACGGAAATCCAACGCCTACGCATGGCGGCGGAACGCACGCCTTTTCGAGAACGAGCATCGACCACCTCGACCGCCTTGGTGTCGTCCCATAGTTTGGCACTCGTCTCGTCCAATGGCGTGGCGCTGATAGAACAAAAGGAAAAGGCAGAAACGGCCCACTTCCAAGCACTGCATACCTTGGTACCGTGGGCCCAGATTCACCGCGATTCCAGCATGTTGGAACCTACGACCTTGGGTACTGAATGGCTTAATTACATGCATATCTTGTATCATCCAGTCGAGGTACCGCACAATCGCGAAGCCTTTTACGATCGAGTCCTGTGGCCCACGTCGGAAACTTTGGCACAACCCGACGATTGGGCACGTCGCGCGCTCATGCATTGGAGCGGCCACTTGTACCAGTCCAAGCCCTTGCAAGCCGGGTTACTCGGCCCCATTCCGACCTTGCTGCCCTTGTACTCGACCGGTCCCGAGTGGGGTACCTATTGTGCGCCCGACTTTTTGCTCTTGCCCTTGGGAACGGCACGCCACATTTCGACAGCCACCAATGACTGTCGCCAATTTGAACCGCTGCTGTTACCGTCGGCTGTACGTCTAGACAAGGCACAAGCCGTCGGGTGTGGTGGATGCAGCGCCTCGGACGTCGCTCGCTTGACACGCCGTGCCGCGGTCTTGACCAGTCGCTTGGACATGAGCACCTATGGTGTGGGTAGGATAGAAGAAACGCATGCCAGCCCCTTGTTTGATGCACTACTCCAATTGCGACATTGGGCGCTGCCAGTATCGGAACAGCAACGGCAATTCAAGGCGAGTCGCGAGGAGCGGGCAGATCTGACACGTCAACGTGGCGAGTGGATCGCGAGCTTGAATCCAGGCATGGCCGTCGAAGCCGTACAACCCGTCGCGGCCGATCGCACCACACGCGTATTTGAAATTAAAGCCTGGGTACGTCAAGTGCTGATGGGGCTCATGCATTTCCGATCGGGTATGCGTCGCAATGAAACGTACCTGGATTGGCTCGTCTTGGCATCATCAGGTGATTCTCGGAAACGAGTCGAGGATTTCATCCTAAAATATTGTCTATCGGATGAACAGGACAAGAGTCTGACCAACGGCGTCGATGTGCGGCTGGCCTCGTTTTTGATGAACATTTGGGATCCCGTTACGCCGCAAGCCAAGACTAACGTAGTAAACAACATGGAACAGTGGCAAAAGGACATGGTGCGATCGCATACCTTGGATTTCGAAGCCAAGTATCTAGGAGAAGTGCAAGCGGCACGCACTGAAGTGAATTGGATTCTAGAAGACATGAATCAATTGGCACGTGATTTTGTCACCGTCGACACACCCATTGATTTTCCGGGTTTCCATCCCATTGCGTGTCTGTGGGATTTATACGTCTTGTATCCACTGATTGGCACGAGTGTCTCACAAGAAGATTGGACACGTACCTTGATTCGCTTCTTGCATGTCGCCGCTTTGGAACGCAGTGTGGTCCATACCCCGCCTGCGGCCGCGGCCAGTGCGACGCTCACGACCCATCCCTTTTCACACACGTCGCAACAAGCCTGGGGCTTGTTTCATCTCAAACTGGGTTGGGAGGCCTTGGTCCATGAACCGCCGACCAAAGACGAGGGCAAGGCCAAGTTTGCACGCAGTTTGTCGCTACGCATTCAACCGCATACGTTTCATCGCTTGTACCAGCAACACCGTACCGTCTTGCACGTGAGCACGCCCCTCTTGTACACGGGCCATGCCCCCGTCGAGGGTTCGACCCACTTGGAGCCCTTGGTTACACTCGACGTGTGTTGCCTCTTTGCTCGAGGATCATTTCTATCCCATTTTAGTGTATGCGGGCTGGTTACCGTATCACGTCCCGCGTTACTGGACTGGGTGACGCGTAACCGCGCTCCGTCTCGACGTGGCGAAGGACTAACGAAGTGGATTAAGGATACCTCGAAATGGGGCAATCTGTCTCAAATCCTACAAGGCCAGGGCCAGGCGGTGCTTAGTCGATCGTTGCTGCCCCTACAAGAATTAGTGGAAGCGCACTGGACCAGTCGCTTGTTGGAACAGGTGGATCACCAGGCCGTACCGCCCATGGCCAGCACTGCATACTGGGACCGAGTGACGGGACCCATGACATGCCAAGTGCTCTTGTCGATTCTACGCGAAATGAAATTGGAACCGGTAGCATTGTTTACCCAAGTCCTGGTCCACCCCTGAAAATTGTATTTGATTCTTCCGAGTTGACTGGTTTTTCATAAAGAGTTTTAGAATTGTGAGTTTGCTTCTGTTTGAAAGCCAACAAGCAAAGAATAATTGGCATTTAATTTTTCAACTGGGTGAAAGGGATTCAGAAATTTACTCGGAAAATACTGAAATCGCTAAAATGGATTTCTTGGAAAATGCAAGGGAGAAAAATGGTTGATTTAGATCCTTGGCTTCTTGCGCTTGCCTTGTTCGGAACGAGAATTGTCAATGGACGTGTCCGCCGCTTCCACTTGGCCTTGTCTATCGTCGGGTTGGATCGCTTCTTCCAGTTTGGATGTATCCTTGACTTGGTCCGAGTCAGATGAATCTTTAACATCATCCGGTTCATCCTTGGCCGGATCGGTTTCATTTTCATCGGAATCCGAGTCGTCTTCCACCACGGTCTCGATGTTGTCCGTTGTATCCTTTTTATCGGAATCCGAAGAAAAGAGCCACTTCATCTCACGTGCACCGCCCTTGTAAAGATGGTCCGTCGTGTCCACATCGTCGTCGCCCGTCTTGCGTTGCATCCACTTGGTCAATTCGGGCATGTGTTTCATGGTAATCGGTTTGGGGCAGTTGCTGATCGAATGCGAAGCCATGTAGCCTGTAGTGTCTACATTTTGCTCCATGAAACGATTGAGCTCTCGACGAGTCATGGGTCTCTTGTCGGTATGAAGCTCATAGGTATCATCATCCTCGTCGCCCGTTTCTTGCAAGACTTGCTGAAAGTGTTCTGCCGTTTCATGTGAGTCAAATGGTATGGCGACACACCATGTTTCGTTCTCCCATTGATTACGCTCTGAAAGCCAATAGTACATTCTTTTCTTGTGTTTTATAGGGTCAGAATACGTTTCGCAGATACTACTAGGAATAAAATATTTTACATTTTTTTCAAGTCCCATCAATCCGAAACATGGAAAAATTATTCCTCTTGATTCAAACCAGGCAAACAAAAAAAAAGAGATGACGATATTCCTACTCCTAATCCTGCCTTGTGTGTGCCGAGCACTCCAAGTAAATGGCAATGGCGAGGTCTTTAGCCACGGCCAACTGATTTTTCCATCACCCATTTATCAACATGCCAACTTGAGCCGAGGACTCTTGTGTTCGATCAAAACCAGCCCTTGGTACGTGCCCGAAGGTGTCTGTTACCATTTTCCCGAAAACCAAGTGGGAAATGTGTCGGTTCATATCGGTTGGACCCTTGCCTTAAAAGAACATGGAGGCATCAACATGCGCCATTTGGTCATTTCATCTAATTGCAGCGAATGTGTAGCTTTCCATATTCCACCGCATCCCATTGACACGCGAGGGTTTTCCAAGCCATTGCAAGACTGCAAGTGTACTGAATCCAATTCGCTCTTCTCAGACCGTATATGTTCGATGGTCCAAGACAGGTCCTCTAAACAATACATGGAAGTGTGTTTTTGGTTTCGAAACGTGACACTTCCCGTATCTAATGTCACGCTCCAGTCGGGATGGTTTCCCGACGATGAACCCGTTGAGTATCTGGATGATTCCGAATGGGGTTACCGACACCAAACGGTCGAGGTTCACTCGGATTGTTTTCAATGTGCCGCTGCCCACGCTCCCGTGCAAGACTGGACATGGCACAGCGTTTTGCGGCCCGTGCTCGATTGTGGATGTATCCTTTCAGATCAGGATCATTGTCTTCGATGGCCCACTCGTAGATCATCCCATCCATTTGAATCGGCGGAAACGTGTGTTCAGACGCAAGTACGTGAAGCACAAGCGGCCATCGCGAGAGATTTGAAACTGCCCGATTACACCAAACCGACGAATATCGATTTCGGTTCCTTGGATATCAGCGCTGAACAAGGTGTGCATTTCCATGGACCAGTGTCGATTCATGGGGCCAGGCTGGACAATGACGATTTCTTGGAGTTTGTTCACAATTTCGAGTATTATCACAAACTATTTCTCTACCTAGAGAGGATTCACCCAGACATTGTTCCTTATCTACCAAAGAAAATGTCATTGTTTGAACAGCGTCAAACATGTATGGGAGACATTGGTGAACGAATCAAACATTTACCAAGCTATATGTTTCACAACATGATTCAATGGGCTGAATCCATCTGTGATTAAACTTTAAAGTGTTCGTTTTCCCTTTGGGCGGAAAAAACGGAATACATGATTTATTTTTCTTATTGTGTCTATGGTTAAAAGAAAATCTGATAAACAATGATCCTTCATAGATTTTAGACGGATTTTAATAAAGATTGTTTCCATTGAAGTCTGAGTTTATTTGAATAAACGGTAGGTTATATTCAAGCGACGTTCGTCGCCTCCTTTCAGGAGATCGCGTTCGCTTTCCAGCATCTTGGGCACTTGGTGGCTATAATACGATTGCATAGTGCCCCGCATCACAATAAGCGAATTGTCATTCATCACTATTTCCCGCTTGACGTCAGCTACTCCCGCATTGGGAATCACCCAGAAGCGTCTCGGACAATTAAAGCTAAAACTGTAGATATCACTGTCTGACACGAGTTCAGCCTCATCGTCCGCGTGCTTGCCAATGTGGTCGCGGCCGCTCGTGTAGAAATTCATGAGTATCCCCTTGTACTCCTTGGATGAGTCCCGGCACACCCACTTGGTCAGGGCCATCAAGTACTCATCCGTAATGGGGATGGCCGTGTGCTTTTTACGGGCATACGTGTAGTCGTGCCCCTGGGCCAGTTCATCGCGCGGGATGCGATTGCCCATGAACTATTTTTCAAAAATTAAAGCTTGTGTACATTTACCTTGCCACGTTTGCTCTCTTCAGGTTTCATCGCCCACAGACGCTCAAACACGTCTTTCGTCATGTGAATCTCCTCGGGCAAGGTTTTCATCACGGTCAAGCTCCCGCCATGCTTGAGTGGGATATCCCCTGATTCGGTGATGCGTACCACCTGACACAATTATTTTAATCACCAGTCTTTCACATACCTTGCCGCGGGGTTTCTTGGACTTGCATTCCTTGCGTTCCGTGGCCGGTGTCTTGCGCTTGCCCAGGTATTTTTCTGCAAAGCGCGTGTGGTCCAACTTGGAGGCTGTCTTTTCCCTTTTGCTGACTAGATTATGTAGTTCGCGAGTAGACATGTAGTTTGGGTTTTGTAAAGGGAGAAAACTGAATTGTGTGCTTTTCTGGGCGGTGGTGGGCGAGTATTCTGGTAGAATTTCCTGAAATATTCCTGGAAACTTTTTTCTTCCGTCGTGGAAAATTCTAGAAATTGCTTGGAATTAAAGGCCAAGAATTTTAAATCGCTACTCTTCTGTTTGACCAGTTGAAAAAAATCTTTGAGTGGGTTAAAAAATCTACCAATCACGGCCAAAAAGAAGGGGAAATTAAAACAATCTAATTTTTTTATCGGTTAAATTATTATCAATCTGGTCGGAAAAATCAGAATGAGTGAAGACAGAACTGCCAAAGGAACCAAACGTAAGAGACGTGCAGCGCCAAAGGTTGGAGAGATTCGACATACAAGAAATTGGATACGAAAACGGTGGACCGGAACGTGCTGGAGATATCTTTGCGACACCAATGGTTGTCAGAGTGGAAGGGTAGTCGGTTGCGATGGACATTGTCTAAAGCATGCAGCTCCGAGGAGATGCTAGTGTTGGAACCGGGTCCATTTAATTAGAACCGGGACAGCCCTCCGTTTCCATAACATAGAACCGGGATCCCGTGATAATTCAAGCGTTTTTTCTGAGCTGTTTTTCTGGACAAGGGAAATTGCCAGGAAGCAGGACAGCAGGGCCAGGGTGATGCGGACTACGTTTCCAACATGGCCAGAAGCAGTCTGCCCAAAAGAATCAGAAACCGAGCTCGTGAATGGGTTTCAGAAAACTTCTCTCCTCGCGTCTGTGAAGCTTGTCTGAAGCTTGCCAAGAAGCAAATGTGTGTTCTAGCAACTACTGTACCGTTTGTGAGGCTGGATAGCGCTTGCAACGTCGACACAGAGTCACTGATGCTTGTGCAGTGTTTCAGATCCCTGTCTGTGTTGTACTTCTATGAACAAAGACTCTGCCCTCATTGGTGGTGCAATTTGGAATGGTCTTGTGATTGCTTGTCAATGTTTTCTTCATTTTAAACGAAGCGAGTTGACTGTGAAATTTTTTTTTGTCATATAAAAACAGTCCCGACGGGACTAATAAATAGAAACGGGACTACAGTTTATTGGTTAGAACCGGGATCCCGGTTCTGTCCCGAGACCCGGTTCCAACACTAGGAGATGCAAGGAACCTGGATGTTCACTGAAGCCACACCCTTTAAAGGGCGGACGTCCTGGTTACTGCGCCAAACATTGCGATGCCCCCTTGTGCGACGAAATTGATTGTGGTAACATGAGACACGGTAACGGTCGATACTGTTACAGTCACTCGAGAAAGACTTGTACCAGACCTGGTTGTCGGGCCGCACAAATCTATATCAAAGGAGGGATTAAAGGTGTGTGTGCGAAACACGGCGGAGTGCTCAAATGTATCGAACCAGGTTGTGATACCCTACAATATTACAAGAATGGGAGTCAATTTTGTGGCAAACACGGAGGCCTTCCAAAGTGTTCAGAGACGGATTGCAAATCAAGGGCGACGACACGCGCCGGAGGGATTCGTGGCAAGTGTTCGGCCCATGGCGGTATCCCGAAATGTCTGGAAGTTGACTGCAACACACCACAATGTTACCAGGGAGGGCAAAAAGGCTATTGTATTCATCATGGTGGCGCACCCGAGTGTCTCAAGGATGGATGCAAAACGAAAGCAGCATTCATGAAAGGAGGCGTGCGTGGTTTTTGCAGCATCCACGGGGGTTATCCAGTGTGTGATCAAGATGGTTGTAATAACATTCAGAATTACATCGAAGGAGGAATCCGGGGACGATGCGCTGCACACGGAGGTAAACCAACATGCCTTTACGATGGTTGTACCTCGATGCAATTCCACCTGACCGGTGGATGTATTGGTTTCTGCGCGTCTCATGGTGGCGTTCCGAAATGCGAGGAGGATGGATGTGAAAATATTCAAGCCTGGAAGGAAGGTGGGATCCGCAACCGATGCAGGCACCACGGTGGCATCCCTATCTGTACGGTGACTGGGTGTATGGCACCGCAACACTATGCGAGTGGAGGCCAGATTGGTTTCTGCTACAAACACGGAGGACAACCGAATTGTTTACACAAAGGCTGTGAAACCATGACGGTCAAGGATTCTTTCTGTACAATCCATCATCCTGACTACATTGCGTCAGTAAAAGGATATTCAAAAGAGTCCTGTGATTTCATGGACGAACTTGAACGGGAGTTGGGTGTCAGTATTCAACATGTTCATTACAACAAATTTTCAGGTGATGTTACGGGGAGCGAACATCATTGTAATCCGGATAAAAAGCAATACAGAAGCGATGGATTTATCCGTGCACACAAACTGGACTCGAATCCAAAATTAGCTGTTTTGGTCGAACACTCTAACCAGGGAGCAGCATTTGAATATCAAGGTTCGTTCTATCATGGACATCCAAGCATGTGGAAAGATCTTCCAGAAGAGGAACAAAAAGATCATCGTTTACATGGAAAATGGCTGAAGGATCTTGCTAAATGGAAAGCATGTGAAGAGGCCGGTGCAACGGTCTATTATATTTTGGATACAGACTTCAAGGAGTGGAAGAAACATAGCGTTGGAACGTCGTTGTTCTCAAAATGTCGGAGAGCAAGTGCTCATTTTTAATCTATCGTTTAATATCTCAACTCCACATTGTGTGTAAATCAATTTATAAAAAGTTCATATTCAAGAGCCTTTTTAAAGAAAAGATTGTCGTTAAATCAGTTTAATAACGGAATGAATGGGTGATTCTACACTCAGTTCAATCTCATACTCGCCCTTGACATGTTCATACCATCGATTGGCCAGACTTGCAAAATCCAATTGAGCGAATTCGGCCTTGGTCTCTGGTTCCTCGAGTAATTGAGTCATCTCATTGAGCACCGCTTTAAACTTGGGTATTCGCAACACCAACCCGGCCTTGCGGTCAATGGGTGCTTGTACCGTGGGGCCTTTGCTCGGTTCAATTTGCAATTCCACGACGCGTGCCAGCAAAGCCACGATACGCAAGGTCAATGGGTCTTGTACATTGAACAAGACCATGTCGTCGAGCTTACGTTCGGTTATGGCCATTTGATTGATTTCGGTTGGACTCGCACCGACGGCCTTGCCGCCTTGTGGAATAAAGGTACCGGGCCGACCCGAGGTATCCCATTGAATCGTGCCAATGCGTGTCGCATAATAGTCGACTACACGACGCACAGTCGCGATCCATCTGTCTAGACTAAAATCGTTCGGAATATCGGCACGACGGACCAAGAGGGTTTGAATCATGTAGGCAAACTGAAAAATCTGAGACGAGAAAAACTCGTCATCGACGTCCATGCCTGTCTCTATGTTACGGCTGACATTTTGTTGACCTTGATTCCCCACCAAGAACGGGTCGTGGTAGGTTGGGCACGCGCGATTCTCCTTCATTTCGGCAATCGAGACACAATCCAAGTCAATCCATTTGAAACGTACTTGTTTCTGATCGGCCTGAATCTGAATGGCCCCATTTTGAATCTTTAGATCGGAATGAATCATGTGCAATACTTCGTACATTTCCAGGATGCCCTTCCCCAGTTGATAGGTGGTCAATAACAGGAACAAGGCATAGGTTTTCTTGTCATTTGCAACTTCGACGGTACGCGGTGCATAGATACGCTTCATCGTTTGCAAGTCCATGGTCATGCCCTCCATGACAATTTGTGCGACTTGACGCGTCTTGGAATAAGTCGACAATTCAGAACGGTACACGTCGACTAGTCGCGACCATACCGGATGGCGGCCACACTCGTGTTTTTCAGCATTAAACAAGGTTTGAATTCCTAGAAGCGTGTGTTTTGAATTATCTTCATCGGGATGTTCGCGCTTTTGTTCCTCTTCATTGGGCCGCGACGAAAGTACGGCAGTGTCGGCAAGGGGCCCTGCACGCGAATGCGTGTGCTTGATACAAATGGAACGTGTGGAAAAGACAAGCCACTTGCAAAAGTCAATCGCCTTGTCCACGGGCACGGTGCGATTGACAGGCCGACCCTTGTTCCTCTTGGCCGCAGCGGCGGCGACGCGATGAGCCCACCCCTCGACCTTGTGAGCACCCTCTTCATCGGCGGCCCGTTGCAATTCTCTGAGCGGCATGACAAAATACTGCGAGACGGATCCAAAACTGCCCGACGGTGCTGCACTTGACGCTTTCGCCAGTCGAATATAGACGGCCATTTCCGAGTCCGGTACTGTGGGCTGAAACCAGCCGGCCAAGGTATATTGCATGGCATCGTTCCACTCGTCTACAGGACATGGACCATACGCGGTCGCACGACCTCGCATCACTTGCTTGGTCCAAAAGGGCCGATAGTAATAGGCTTGGTTCATAATGGGATTGTACTTGCCACGCTCTTGCACTTGTTTCAATTTCCATAATTGTTTGGTAATCAGTTGGATCTTGCCTTGTTCTCTTACCATGGCTCTCCACTCTAGGTTTTCCAAATCATTGCGTAGACGGGTCATGGCCTTGTTCGAGTCCTTGAAGTGATCAAACCATTTTTGATATTGATTATTGAGTTTGCTGAACCCCATTCCATTCAACACGATGATAACGGTCTTACGCGATAAAAAAAATAAAAAGGCTACCGGCAAATCAGTATACTGATCCAATTCGGGAAACCGTTTCCAATGACTGAATACATAATGGATGGAGGACCACATGATTTCAGCTGGGAGCAAACGAAATTCAGTGAGTCTAGAAGCCGATCGGAATGCAAAGCGCATAATCTCATATTGATACGGTCCAATGTAATTCAAGAATTCATCGGTATCTTGATACTGAGTCTGGTCCAATCCGGGAAAGAGTTTCATTAAATTGGCATCGAGCCACGGCGCGAATTCATTATCGTCTTCGTCTTCGTACAAATCGACAATGGTGTGATCATCTGGATCATGTGAATATTTATCACCGGATTGACAAGTTTCAATGGGAGTTTCTTATTGTGTAGTATATACAGGTTCCGTCACGGTTCGTGTAGATCGGATTCGCGATTTGACCATCACCTTATTCGGACTCTTGCTTCTCTTTCCCGACATTTTTCCGTCCACTTCTTTAAAATACTAAAGTACTACATTGAAAAATTCCAACTACAGAAAAAAATGAATACAAGGATGTAAGAGACACGGGCAAGGCAAATAGTCAAGACGCTCGAAGTCTGTTGTGATTTCTGTTTGTCATTGAGTCTGGTCTTGAATACGCTAGTGTAAACATGCAACACGTATTGAGGGAACGCTTCGAATATTGAGGACTTGCACCAAATGCGACGACAAGCTATCATTACACTCTCTAGAAAATTAAATTGAGAAAAAAAAACCAGAATGGTACCAAATGAGGGGGAGAAAAATTGTTTTTTCTTGTTATAGAGTTATTTCTTGATCTTTCATAGAACGGAATGATCGATGAAGATGATGGGGTTTCTAGTAGAGGAAATAAACGGAAGAGATGGGTCAATATTACGGACCCACAAGTCGGAGAGGTTAGACACACAAAGAAGCACACACGGAAACGGTGGACCGGATCGAGGTGGAAAATCTTATGTAAGAACGAAGACTGTACGAGTGGAACCGGAGTCGGTTGTGATGGGTATTGTCGAAAACATGGAGCAAAGAAATGTGAAGAACCCGGTTGTTCAATGATGCAACGTCCCACAAAAGGAGGACGGCCTGGCTATTGTATGCGTCACGGTGCTGGTTTATGTGATGAACCCGGTTGTCATAATACGCGGCAACGGTCCCGCAGATATTTGTTTTAAGCACGCAAGAGAAATCTGCGAGGAACCCGGATGTGAAGCCGTACAGATATATGCCAAAGGAGGAATCAAAGGAATGTGTTCGAAACACGGCGGTGTACCCAAGTGCACAGAGCCAGATTGCGATACTCCATGTTATAAAGGCAATCAAAGGTTTTGCGCCAGGCACGGCGCACTTCCTAGATGTTCAGAGCCGGACTGCAAATCTCTTGCCACAACACGTGTTGGAGGGATCCCTGGTAAATGCTCTTCCCATGGCGGTATTCCGAAATGTATGACTGATGGTTGCAACACCCCACAGAAACATCTGGAAGGAGGACTGAAAGGCCACTGTCTTCATCACGGTGGAGCACCAAAATGTTTAAAGGATGGTTGCGAGACTAGAGCTGCTTTCATGAAGAAAGGCACACGTGGGTTTTGCACTATCCATGGTGGTTATCCGATATGCGACGAAAAAGGGTGTAGTAGTGTTCAGGCATATTGCGAAGGAGGAATTCGTGGTAAGTGCGGGGCCCATGGGGGAAAACCAACATGTCTATACGACGGGTGTACAGCGAAACAAAACCATTGCGCTGGGGGCGAACTCGGTTTTTGTACAATACATGGTGGAATTCCAAAGTGTCAAGAAGATGGTTGTGAAACCCCTCAGTCCTGGAGAGAAGGCGGAATTCGGAATCGCTGCCGTCGACATGGCGGTATTCCTCTTTGCACAGAGCCAGGCTGTACAACTATACAGCACCATGTTACCGGCGGTAAAGTCGGAGTTTGTGCTAAACACGGTGGATATCCACCGTGTGCAAAGAAAGGCTGTGAAAGCCTTGGTATTAGAGACTCTTTTTGCATCATCCATCATCCAGATTACGTTGCATCAATCAGTGGATATTCAAAAGAATCTTGTGCATGCCTAGACGAGTTGGAACGCGAACTTAGGGTCACTATTCAACACGTCCATTACGACAAATCCTCTGGTGATATTTCTGGGAGCGAACATTCTTGCATTCCTAATGACAAACTAAGAAGAAGTGATGGGTTTATCTGTTCAACTGTCTTGGATTCCAACCCCACGGTTGTCTTCCCTGATCAAACACGGCACTCAGGGGACAGCGTTTGAGTATCAAGGGTCGTTGTTTCATGGCCATCCGAGTATGTGGGAAGGTTTCACGGAGGAGGAAATGAAAGAACATCCATTACACAGAAAATGGTTAAAGGATATCGCCAAGTGGAAAGCATGCGAAGAAGCCGGTGCGACCGTGTACTACATCCTGGATACGGATTACAAAGAATGGAAGAAACACAGAGTGGGAACGTCGCTATTCTCAAAGTGTCGGAAAGCAAGCGATCATCTTTAGTTCATTAAATGACCGGTCTTTATTATGTGTTTAGTTCATTGTATAATAAATCTACGGTTTTGCGCGACAGGAAAAATAAAAAAGCTACCGGCAAGTCGGTATACCGATCCAATTCGGGAAACCGTTTCCAATGACTGTACACATAATGGATAGAGGACCACACGATTTCAGCTGGAAGAATACGAAATTCCGAGAGCCGAGAAGCCGATCGAAATGCAAAGCGCATAATCTCAAATTGATATGGTCCAATGTAATTCAAGAATTCATCGGTATCTTGATATTGATTCTGGTCCAGTCCAGGAAAGAGCTTCATTAAATTGGCATCGAGCCAGGGTGCAAATTCGTTATCGTCCTCATCCTCGTACAAGTCGACAATCGTACGGTCGTCGGGGTCGCGTGGATATTGGTCTACTGATCGACACGTTTCAACAGGAGGCGCTTCGAATTGGATCGTGGGTTGCGTCACGTTTCGTGCCGATCGTATACGTGACTTGTTTGTAATTTTTTTCGGACTCGCGCTCCGCTTGTCCGACATTTTGCTCTTTTTTTAAATTTACCCGCTTTTAAAAGAGATTAAATAGAGAATATTGAGAATACGAAAGTTGTTCACGAAACCCGGGGGAGGAGACGAGGAAAAAGGGAGGGGGTAGTGGTTGGATGGTTCATACTCGAATGTTTTAATTCTTTGAAATCGGTTTTTTCACGGCCTTTCAAATTTGGCTTTAATTCTACGGTAGCACATGACGGGGCGGCCTTTAATATCAGGCCTTTAATGTTGACTGTGGGTGGGCCTTGAATATAACGGGGCACAGAAGGCCAGCACAGAACGACGGGGCGACTTTAATATCACGGAGCAATGCTAGGATAGCGCAGGCCTTCCCCGTCAAAATGACGGGGCATGTGCTGGCTTATTTTTGGCCTTACATGGATTTTGGCCTTATATCATCCTGGCCCAGGCAGCACACGAAATTTTTTTTTCGTTTTTTCTTAATTTTTTTGAAAATTTTTTTTGTGGGTCTCCCCACCTCCAACTTTCGATCGCTAGGTAAAGTTGCAGGCCTTTAAAATTTGGCTTTAATTCCACGGCAGCACATGACGGAGCGGCCTTTAATATCAGGCCTTTAATGTTGACTGTAAGTTGACATGTAATATAACGGGGCAAGATAGGCCAGCGTAAAATGACGGGGCGACTTTAATATCACGGGGCAAACATGGGATAGCACATGGGTGGTACAGTCAAAATGACGGGGGATGTGCTGGCTTATTTTTGGCCTTTCACGGAATTTTGGCCTTATATCATCCCTGGCCAGGCAGCACACGAATTTTTTTTTCGTTTTTTCTTAATTTTTTTTTTCAAATTTTTTTTGTGGGTCTCTCCACCTCCAACTTTCGATCGCTAGGTAAAAATTTTGGCTTTAATAATGCCTTTAATCTTTTACCAGTCAAAAAAGTTTGGCACCAAAAAATTGTGGGAATTTTCATTTCCCCCACATTTCAAGACCCAATAATCACCATTTTCACCTCTCTTCAGAATCAAAAATCACAATTCCAAAAAGAAAAAATGACAGAACCAACCAAAGTACAACAGATCTCTGAGATGACTCAAATTTTGCGAATGGTGCATATCGTCATTATACGACAAGAAGCCATTGAAAACAAGATTGCCAAAATCCAAGCCAGTCTAGATCTCTTGACCCAACCCACACTTGGCGTGACGGAGCAGAAATCGGCCTCATTTGATAAAGACCCACTTCAAGTCTGGCACGTGTCCAGATTTGATACCAAGCTGTTTCCAATGCCATGGTGTGAACATCCGTGCACAGATGGTTTAGCATTCCGTGTTTTTGAACACTTGTACATTCTCCCCGTCCGATTTCCCGCGAGCGCGGATAAGTCGTATCTAGTAGAATTAGAACATTATGTAAGTCGACTCATCCAGGTCAAACTGGTGTCTGATTACAAGGTCAATCGAAATGTCTTGGAAGACGGTACATATCGCTATACCGTCTTCCTGGATCATTCGTCGATAGCCGTGGCCGAGGGAAAGATTGCAATGGACGCCATGGAAGAAGCGTGCAAAAAGGCACTCGACATTATCATCCACGATCCACAATACAATCAACATGTCTGGATTGACATGACCGATCCAGACGGTCCGTCGCCTGCCAAGGCCGCACAGCTATTCGTCAAGCAAACATCCAGGTACCAAATGGCCACTCTGCGTACTCATTACTCCAGGATGGAATGTGAAGCGATGGACAAGACTCGTGTTCCAATGTATCACGTCAAAATTGAAACTGTGGTCATGGAATCAAACGCGTCAAGCGATTGACAATCATACACTCGCGCCTGACCAACAAGTCAAGGATAGTGAATTGTCACCGGACCTTGTATGGGGCCGTGGTGAATCCGTGGAAGTGGCCCGTGAAAATGCATCACGGCGCTTTTTCGCATGGTTGCTCCAATTGAAGCAAGTCTTGTCCATTGGCTCGATTCGGAAATTATCAACCTTGATCAAGCCTGCTTCCTGAGTTTTTTCTCTATTTTTTTTTGTTTGTTTTTAATCCCTTGTTTTCCTGAAATCCAAATTTATCTCTTTTTTAAAACATCTTTGGTCATTCTCTCAGACCAAAACCCATTTTTAGTAAATCAATGTCCTCTGAATCCGATAATGGGCTCTTGTCTTGGATCACGGACCAAGAAGTACAAGCCGTGCGTTTGGAAAAGTTCTTGTACAATGTCAAACAATGGTCCAAATCGGAATTTGTGAGGGAACCAGAAAAAGAAGCTTGGCAACAAAATACCATGCTCATGGAATTGTTTCGTATTCATTGTCGTTTCCTGTGGGGCAAGGACAATTCAAAAGTGCAGCAAATCAGTCAACTCATTGATGAGTATCGCCGTGACTGGGTCGAGGGCCATCGGCGATGGGAAACACTCAAGAAACAGGGGAAATTGACACCTAAAGAAGTCCACAAGTGGACGTGGTCACTGCATTTCCAATTGCGGTTGCAACAACAGAGCATTATTGAACGTATCTCATCGACCTTGCAACAATTGGTACGCACAACGCCCCTGGGCCAATTTATCAAGACGGACGCTGATTGGCAACAATTCTTGGTGCATATCTTGGCCGAGCAAGATGAGCTTGAAGAAAAGGTCATGTCCGAGACCATGCGCGACTTTAATGCCAGCGTCTCCTCGGACGAACAATTAAAGGCCATTCACGAATTGGAAACCTTTGGTACCACTGTGCCTCTGACCTCTGCGCGCGAACTGGACATGTCCAAGTTGGTGAAATCCGAAATCGACAACCATGTACACGAATTGCAGCACTGGATCGACTCGATTTCACCCCGTAAATGGGTCGCGCAGCAGGATCATGCACGTGTCATGCACGGACGGTCCCGTGTGGTCCATGACCCAACACAATCCGAGGCACAAGTCGAATTCGAACCGATGTGGAAACCGGGGCAACACAAGACGTTTGGAAATGGGCTATCGTCGCGGTTTCCACCTGCACCTGCCCAAGAGGAAGAAGAACGTATGCAGTCTACCGCCGAGGCCGCGCATGGGCCATTGCATTCACATCAATCGGCCGAGGCGTGGCGTTCGTGGCGCGAGCTGGGCCAGACGGCCCTGGGCGTAGGTAAAGGCGTGCTGAGAGCCATCAATCCCTTTAAAAGCCGAGTCAATGGCTCGGCCTGGTTAACCGTATTGAATGGATTTGTCAATATCTCGAACGTCACCTTGGCCCTGTCCAACTTGTACATGTTAACCGCCATGGGTGGTAGTCCAGGTAACTCGCCCCACATGGACACCATTATAAACACAGAAAAAATGTGGGGCATGAGTGAGAATCAATGGATGACCCAAACCTTGGCATGGATTCAAGTCGTACAGGCCATCACCGTCTACATGAATGGGTCGCTCAAGGAAGTCTTGGTCGACGTGTTTCAACGGTGCAGCACTCTCATGGAAAATACCGAGGGCTGGCACCCCGAGGACCATACCCGCATCTTGTTTATGAAATTGCAACGCCAATACACGGCACGTGCGCGTGCCAATGGCCTCTTGACGAGCTGCAAGGCCTTGGTGGGCATCGGTGGATTCACGTATTTCTATTTCTTGCTTCACCTCTGGGGCTTGCCCGTGATCAAAATGGAAGGACCAGGTCCCTTGGTCTGTATGAAGCTCTACGACTTGGAAGCCCTGGCCTTTGTCGGGGAAAACATACAGGAAAACCTAGTGGCCCGATTCGCGGCCCAAGCGTCGACCGTCTTGACCGTGTTTATCATGCAACCCGTCTTAAGAAAAATGGGGCTGGCCTTGGCCAAGCGCGGGACCAGTCCACGCAAAATCATGTTGATGCGCTTTGCAATAGGGGCCAGTATCTCCACCTTCTTCTCGTGGCGTATGAATAGGCGCAATTTTGACCAGACGATTCCCAAGGAAAGCGAATTCATTAGCCCACTGCGCGACACACGATTGGATCCCGCCGACATGAAGATCGTCGGTCCGGTCCCGATTCAGTTTCAGACGGATCCACGCAATAGCTCACAACCCGTTATCCAAGCACTGAGTGCCTATAACCAGACGGGTATATCGGTCCAAAACTTGATTTTGCAAAACAGCAAGGGCACCATCGCACCAGGGGATGTGATTGGTGTAGCCGGCACCGATGGTAAAGTCGTGAGTCTGGGCATGTCGGAATCCATTTTCCACGCCTTTGCTTTGCCCAATACGCAATTGTGGGAAGGATGTGGCGAAATCGTGCCCATGGTGCTCGCCTATGGCATTTCATGGTTCAATGTGGTTTCATGGTCACGGATCGCCAAAATTGCAACGTCATCCGATAGGGTTTCAGCGGCAGCCGAAGAATTCACACGGAGTCAAGTCGAGGAACAGACGCGTTCCGACGACGCTACCCAACAGGCCAAGACCACCAACCAAGTCGCTGACCTAGTCTTGGGCGTGATAGCCCTTGGCTCTCAGAGCAAGGTGGGAACCGTCTATGATCGTAGCCAGACGACAATTACGAAATCCGGATTCTTGTCCTCGCGTCGCATTGAATCGTACACTAGTGCTTATCTATTCCATGCCGGGTGGAACATTTTCCAAATTCTGGCACAAGTCATGCCTCTGTTCGAGAGCAAGGAAACCACGGCCAAGAAAGACAAGCAAACACACAAGTTGGCCGATGAATTGGATCACTTGATTACCCTCTACCAAGAATTAGTCAAATTACGCGGCAATGCTAAAGTGAGTTTGAATGAAGTCACGATTCTCCCCTCGAAATCGGAACGTGACGAGGTACAACGTAAACGCCAAGAAATCCGTACACGTCTGACGCAATTGGTGATTTTTATTCAACACGATACGAGTCGTGACGCGCACGTGTGGCTCAATATCTTGTCGAATGTCTTGGAAAGTGACAGTCGTAACCATGGCGAATTCGACTATTATCCGGGCACGCCATTGAAAATGTCGGAATTCATGGTGCAAGAAGTGGCGTCTATGCTGCATGCTGGCGTTACCCAAGAAGAGACCGTGGCTCATCATGTGGCTGTGCAAGGAGACGGATTTGAGTGGGACAGCAGCCCAAAAGCCCAAGCCGAGGCTCGTGAGGACCGTTGTCCGACACATTCCAAGCGGCCGTTTCGTTTGGAACCGGATCCGCTTGATGCGTTATTGGCAAGGGCCATGCAGGCGGATCGAAAAAAGAAGCCCAAGACAAGCGCCCGTCCCAGTTCTAGCATCACGATTTCCCAGCGGCCCAGACAAAAGTCGAGAGTCGAAACCGAGGTAGAGTTGCCCGATTCAGAGTCGGATAATGAAAGCAAGCAAGATGAACGATTGGTAAGCTCGGAACCCACGGGCCAACCTCGTGCTACAATATCATCTGATACGGCAGAAAAGCTAGAGTGGTTGGGTTGCATTGCACCTCACCTGATACGCAACCGTCAAGACGAAATGGGTGCGACGCGTGCCATTCAGAAACTCACGGCCTCGGAAAAACTGGAATTGCATCGCATTGGACAAGGCACCACCTTTATCCACAAATTGGCCCAAGTCCATCGACATCAACACGTCTGGCACGTGATTGATTTCGAAGCCTGGAACAAGGAACGTGTGAATGATCCGTCCGTGGGGCGTGCCTTGTATCGGCTATTGGAAATGTGGATTCATCATGGATTGATTGATCGTCGAGGATACGAGACCAAGGCCGGCACGTGGTTGGGCATTATTCAAGGCTATGTTCATCCCGCCTATTCACGCGAACAGTTTGAATTGCAATTGGAATTGGCCGAAATTGAAAAGACGGTCTTGGCGGATTTCAAGAGGGAATACTTGACTGTGTGGAGGATGTTTTCAAGAGTGCTTCCAGATTCTCATGTGTTGGACGATTTGTATTTCAAACTAAAGATTCAACCCCGATTGCCACGAGACCAACACTGCCTCGAATTATTGCAATGGTGTGAAGCCTTTTACCTGGACAAGGGCGTCGATTGGAAAACGGTCTCGTCCAAGATGAATCAATTTGACTATTTTGGAGAATTGCGCAAGCGCGTAGCCGGATTATACATTGCGTCTTGAAATTCTGTCTGTTTTTTTTCCGATAATTTAAATTTCTTCTTTTCCTTTACGAAACCGTCTTGTTCGTGACGGATTCAGTCAGCTATCCCCCATCACATTAACAAGAAAAAAAAGAGGATGAAACGTTCATTGCCAACTGTACTCTTGGGTGAATTGGTTGGATACTTAGACATGACGGAAGATGTCTTTTTGCCAGGCTTTGGAGTGTATTGGGACATGTGCACTACGATCGAAATTAAATCCAATCCCGAACGCACAGTGACGTGTACCTATGTAAATGGTTTTATACACTCCTTGTGTAATCAACCGGCAGCCATTCACAGCGCTAGAGTAGGCCAGTTTGATAAGTGTGTTCGGGAAGAATGGTATTGCCGTGGTGTGCTGCATCGAAGCGGTGGATTGCCGGCCAGTGTATCCAAAAATGGCGAAAAGAAATGGTACCGCAAGGGCCTATTGCATCGTACACGAGATCTTCCCGCAATTGAACACGTCTCTGGTCCGATTGGCTGGTTCTATGATGATTTGCACCATCGTGAAAAACCACCTCTCTCAGGCGAGGCACCACCAACAATCGGTGAGAAACATTGGTACATTCATGGTAAACGGCATCGAGACCACGATAAGCCGGCGGTCGAATACAAGAACGGTGACAAGGAATGGTGGTTGAATGGCAAACGCGCCCGGATCAATGGATTGCACACGCACGAGTACAAGAATGGTTCCAGACAATGGATCGTTGAAGACAATCAACTCCATCGCGATAACGACTTGCCCGCCATTGAGAATATCAATGGCGACAAGGAATGGCATTGGCATGGCAGATGTCATCGAGAAGGTGATAAACCAGCGCTCGAACTAGTGAATGCCAAGCATTGGTTTAAACACGGCAAACGACACCGAGACAATGACAATCCTGCGGTCGAGTTTGTTGATGGTACAAAAGAATGGTGGGTAGATGGTAAGCGGCATCGTGAAGACAATAAGCCCGCTGTCGAAGGCGCGAATGGCGTCAAACAGTGGTTTTACCGAGGCGTTCGATACGACCCTGTTGATGATCCGGGATACGGACCTGTGATTTCCAATAAAATCGAGGAATGAGTCGAATTTTTTTTCCTGGTGTATCCGCTGCGCTTCTTTTCCTGATCCTTTTTAAAAAGACTCCACAACATTTATCAGTCATTAAGTTCAAAAATTGATAAACTAGAGATACAAAAACGCAAAAATGGAAAACAAGGCGATTCCCTTGTTACACATTCACGTCGAGGAAACCAATAATAACGTTTCATCTACCACAGTCCACGCCGAGACACCGATACGATCCATTCAATGGGGCGAGGAAATTGTCAAGTCCTTTTCCTTTCCACTGATCTTGGCTGGTATTTCGACCAAAACACCTCGCTGGTGGAAATGGACTTCGACTGGTTTTATCGTCACATGCTTGATCATGTGCATCTCGAATGTTATTGAAGAGACTCGTTCCTACCGCAATACCTTGTTTGGAATCGTCTTGGTATTTTTACATATCGTGGTATTTGTGACTCAAATCGTTACCAGATCATTTCTTCGAAAGGAGGAATGGAACGAAATGCTTAAACGCGTATCTCGAGGACAAAAGAGTGATCGGTTTGTGTACCGTATCAAGTGTCTGACGTTTATTTTCTACACGGGATCACTTTTATCGATTTTTGTGATCTACTGGGGATGGGCGCTTCCCATCAACGACAGTTTATTTCACCCATTGGAACAAGAATGGGGGTTACCCTACATTTTCTTGGCATTGCATGGTATATCACTCGATGTGCTTATAGTACCGTGGGCCTGGGCGTTAATGGGAGAAGTGTGTATTTTCAATATCTTTACACTTGTAACCTTTCTGGAAATTGACGAGACTCTTACCGAAATTGGGATCGAATTCATAAAAGCCCACTTGTCCAGCACACACCGACGCAACACGGGCAATATTTCGCCACCTCCCGAGCTTAATTTGCCGAATAACAATGGAACACGCTCCTCCGATACAGACCCACCCAGCCCCACTTCTCGCTCGACTACCCCTCCGCCTCTTCCCTCTACCGCTACGACCATTCCACCCGTCACGGGTCCCTTGCCGAGTGTATTGTCCATGTTCCATCTCCAGCATGACTCAAACCGAGTCATGACCATCAACTACAGCACCTTGGATATCAATCGCATTTGTAGCGTCACCGAACGCAAGGCGTGGTGCAATCGCGTCATTTGTGAAGCATATTCTATGCCTTTCATGTTGTGGACATCGGTATGTGTGTTGATGATGACCGCCGGTTGGTTAAACCTGACCCATCCCGACAATACCGCAAGTGTCTTTCGCTGGATCACGGACGCTTCGCCCTCGGACGATGTCGTCTATCACAATTTCCAGGATTTATTCTTTTTCGTGGGTGGCATGCTGCTCCAAATCCTGGTCTTGTGTGCCGCTCAAATGACGGGACAGTGGACTCGCATGATTGAATCCGTGGCCAGCATCCCCGACCGCATGGTTCATAATCCTACGCTTTCGGACCGCACGTCGCATTCGCACATTGTCCAAGCTATTAAAGCGCGACCGGGCGGTTTTTATTGCTATACTGAACCCATTACTCCCTTTCGTGCTTTGCAGATTTTTACCGTTTCGATTGCAATTGTCTGGGGCACGTACATGACCATACATTAATTTCTTTTTTTACCTTTTTCCCTCTCTTTTTTATGTTCGTATATATTGATAGTGTTTTCGATTGCCTCTTGTCTGAATTTATATTTAAATCACATTCCCATTTTCATCAAGCCAAATACTACTGAACTGATCCATACACATACTAGAGCCACCATGCATATTTTTTCAAGACTTTGAATTGCTGGTTCAACGGTAGGAGAAGGACGGGCAGGATTGGGATGTGCTCTTGAAATGCCATTGTCAAACGTGGATCTTCGAAATCGCGTTTCGCTCGTGACATTGTCGTGAACATGTTGTTCAATTGTCAATGAACGACTAACAGTGGCGCCTAAATTGAATTCTCCCTGCTGTCGCCTGCCTTCTTCGTACCACGCTCGTACCAAGTCTTGAAATTCTGGCAATTGTTGCACTCCACGGTTCGGAAGATGATACTCTTTTCGCTCGACCGCCGCTGATGCGGGTTGAGTCGAAATCGAGTTCTTGACCGCAACTTCGCGTTTTGCATAGACCTCGGGATACTTGGCCTTGACGAGATGGGTGATGATCAAATTGTCGTTTAGTGTCACTAGTTTACACCCTCGGCACACAGGGCATGTCTTGACCTCTTCTCGGTCCACACAGGCTCGGCAAAATGTGTGTTGACATAGCAAGGTCACCGGTCGGAGGAACGGTTCCTTGCATACAGCACACTCCAAGTCGGGGTCCACATTTTCAACGGTCTCGACCTCGGCTCGTTCTTGATTCATCATTCTCTGAGGGAATAATTTTTAATTGAATGAAATTTGTCCTGTTGATTCAAAAGGACAATTTATGTAAAACCTTGAGAATTTTCTCGAATTTCTTCTTAAATCGTCGAGTAAAATTAATTGTTAATCATTTTTCTCCTTTTTTATCTCAGGTTTAGGCTGCACTACGTTAAAATGGAACCCTTTACGGAACCACCCGTTCCCAAACTGGTGTACGTGCCTCCAACCAAGCGACGCGTGTTTGTCAATTATCAAAATGGACACATGCTCGACACACCCGCCATGCTCCGCTTGCTACTAGCCCATCCTGCGATACAAAAACATTCATCGGCCGAGGCCTTTTCGCGTTATTTCATGTCCTTTGTATCCAAAATTCATTGGAACAATGTCTTTGTCACCGACATTCAAAATCAGATTGATACCGATGTGCACGAACGACGCATTTCCATTCGGATTGGATGCATTTGTCGCCAGTATTTATGTGACTTGTATGAAATTCGTATTGTACCGCCTTCTATCGAGTCTCGATCTTCAATCCATCCTTGGCCGATTCTCGATACGACACGCGATTCCACTCCCAATACTATAGCGTGTAAAGTAGAAGCCAAGGTTGAACCACCACCAAATGAACCCACCACTATTATCTCGACCCAATCCGGGACGTTTGGGCAGTCAGAGGGTTATCAACCTTCTGATACCACACTGGACATGTCATTGCCTGCTCCTCCAGTGCTTGCATTGTTACCGCAATTCGAGGCGGCCCCCATCATTCCACCCGAGCCTGAACCCACTAGAACTGCAGCATCCTCGCGACCCAAGCGACAACGACGACAAGGCGTTTCCACTATAACTGCAGTCCCTGAAACTCCACCGCGTTCTCAGGCACTTGCCCGTCGAAAGGCTCCGACTCGAGTCAAGCCCGAATGGGTATCACTCCCTACAACAGCTACGCATTTAGTGCCCACGACTCCAATCCAATTTGCAAATCGTGGTACAAGGGATTGTGCATGTGGTCATGTGCATGTACCAGACAATTCGGGGTACGTTTTTTTTTTCGCTTATTGGGGTATTTTGTAATGTGATTTTGTTTCTCGCAGGGCAATGAGTAAATATGTTCGAGCACACATGGAAGTGTGCCGTCAGAATTCGATTGTCGCCCATTAAAACAAATTTGTCTTTCAAATAAATATCGAGAAGATGAAACTCCTCGAATTAATGTTAAATGTTGAGAAAATGCAAACCAAAGAATTACAATCATGTGAATAAATTCCATAAAATCAGTTTAAAACAATCAAATTCCAAACAAGGCCAATTTTTTCCGTGCCTGTTCCAACTCCATGCCCAATGCCTGTCGCTTAAAGAAAAAGGTACAATCTGAATTCTTGCACCGTTCCGCATCCACACGACTGGACGCACACTTGTCACACCCATTCCAAATAGTGGTATGCGTGTCCTCAATGTCTTGCAAGCATTCCGTGTGATAGCCCAGGTAATCCTTGCGGCGACAATCGCACTTAACCAGTTCGGGCCGTACTCCCAATGGACAGTCGGGTGTAAAGAACGAGGTGATGGATTTCGACGCCTTTTTAGAGGTTTCCTTGCCGTGCCGCACACGCGTCAATTGCTGACGTTGCCAGTCCGTGTACTTGACATCGTATTCTTCGCGTGCGGCAACGGACTTGGAATAGGCACCACACGCACACGAGCACGTCACACACAGAACATCTTCCGCCGTGCCCAAGAAGGAATTTTGCGTGGTAATGACTGACTTGCATTGAATGCAGCACACTTGCCGCACGAGCGCCGTCCCTTTCCACCCCTTGACCAATTTGCTGTCAAACAAGGTGCCCGCCTGAATCTGAGGCCTTTCCAAGCCTTCGAAAATCAGCTTTTCCGCCGACTCAATGGCCGTCTTGGTCCGTTTGGCCAAGATGCGCTTAATGTACTTGACTTCATCCGCCGAGGGGTCCAGTTTGCTCTTTTTCGCTTGTAATCCATCGGGATTAAAGGGTTCAATCTTGTACTTTTTCCCTTCTCCGGTTCGCTGATCGCGTGTATGGGCAACCTTGGTTTCTGTGGGTGCACGTCCGTCCTTGGTTCGAAAAAAACTGTCGATCGACCGCGTGTAGCTTCCCATGGAGGCTTCACTGTGCCCAATCAGCTTGTTTTTGCGCGTCTTGCTCGTCAAGTAGCCTTCCATGGGTTTTTGGTATTCGATATTGAATTGGAATTGGTTGCCGCCGTTTGATTTGGTACCGTAATTGAAGGTTAAGTTTTTCCACCACTTGCCCGCGTGAAACAGGCGTGCCCAATCGGCTTCCTCGACGACGTGGGGTGTCGATGCCGTTTTGGCCTTTAATTCCGAGGACGGAAGAAGACCGTCTTCTTGTAGCCCCTTTAAATGGTCTTGAAAATCCAATTCATCCTCACGATCTGCCCCATTGGATTTTGGACCCACCCATTCTTCGTCGTGTAGCGATATTTGTCCCATTTCATACACGTCGGACAAAGCAGTTTCGATTGAGACGTGACTAATCAGCTTGTCTTCGACGTGGAATTTCTTGGCCACAAACAATCGCAAGCAATCGAATAAAAAGGGAGAGAGTAATTGATTGTACAGGGACCACTTGACCAACCAATTGGTAAAGGTACCGTCACGTTGTGTATAATGCACCTTGAGTGTTTCGACTCGACGAGTCATTTTCCATGGTTTCAGGCATTCGACAATGGTACACCATTTGCGTTCTTCGGGGTCCAATGTCCACTTGTCGGGAAACAGGTTCCAGTTTGTGGGGTTCGAGTCGGTCACAATCAAGCGCGCAAACGTGGCGAATCCGGGTGCACTCTTTTTCAATTGGGCCTTGACTAGTGAATCCTCGCAATACATGTAGTTCAAGAAATCCAATTGCGATTCGGGAATCTCCAATTGTTTGGCATCTGCCACGAGACCCAAGGACTGACCCCAATCCTTGGGCAACCATTCCTTGATTTTTGCATGCCACACAAAACATAGGCCAATGGGATTCTTGAACCACGCTACGAGGGCAGGTGGCAAGTAGTCGGGGATAATGGGACACGCCTTGCGCAGGGACACGTGCCGTACATTTTGGGCCAAACGGTGTGCAATGGCTGGATTCTGGACTTCAAGTTCCATGTCGTCTTCCTCCAATAATCCAAATCCATTGTCGCCGTGCGAGGCGTCCACCGTCTCGTCTTCAGCCTCGGAATCATAGTAAATACCACATTGAAATTCGGGGCGTTCGGGGTACAAGGTTTTGAGCACGGGGATCATCATGCCACTCAATGGTCGACGCATCGACTTGCGCTCATACATGCCAAAATCAATCGGTTCGCGTTGTTTCAGAACATGCATGGGTTCATCGGCACAGTGGGCCATTTTGCTGCCCTTGGGCATTCTCCTATACACGTAATGTACACGGTCGCCAGTGGTGGGGGCCGAGCCGGGGTCGCGTCCGCGAATGAGGTTGGCCACGTACACTTGAACGACCAATGAGGGATAATTCTTTTTCCGTAGGGATTTGGAGAGAATCAATTTCGAGAGATCGACCTTGCCATTCAAGAGCCGTTCTGTACGAAAGCAAATGAGCCGAAACGCGATACGCACGCGGTTCTGAAAGATTTGGGGCGTGATGCTCTTTACTAGTGCTTTGCGGTCGGGAATGGTGCGTTTGAATTCAGCCAACTCCTTGGGTGGCAATTCTTCCCACAATGGATTGGCCGCCGGCAAGGGCGCCGTATAGTCCTTGGATTCGGGATCGCTCCAATACGTGTAGGGATCGACATACTCGTCGCGCGAGAAATCAATCAAGTCGGGATGCAAGCCTTTTGGGTCCGAGGCATCTTGATACCCTTCGCGTTTCAAGCGTTTGCTCAAGTTCCACTTGCGCAAGTGGCGTTCTTCGCGGAAAATGGTTTGCAGCACTTCGGGGGCGGTGCTGGTCTTGGACAAGTGGCCCAGTAACAAAATGTCGTAAATGTCTTGCATCGTCTCCTTTTGGAATATGCACGAATCCGAACGGACGGCTTCCGAACCCTTCTTGTCGACCTTTTGGTACGTGCCCGTCTTGTTGAATATGTCTTCAGTCCAATAGACACCGGCATAGCGCTTTTTCTTGGGAATGAGATACGGATAATACACCTTTTCGAACTCGAGCTTGATGGGCTTGAGATTGGCAAAAACCAGACAGCACGCTTCGGAAATCTCCTTGCCCAGTGCAAAGGCGCGTACCAGTGGAATGGGGCCGAAATGGCACATGATGGAATCCGTGTCGCCATAACGCACCACGGGCAATTGTGGAAAACCTTGTGCGGGTCCAAACCCATTGGCAGGTGTGTACCAAGTTTCCACCAATTCCTTGCACCGACCAATCATCATGCGCCCGAAAAAAGTGACGGTCGATGCAATCTCTTCCAAGATTTGTTTGGTCAAACCATAAATGGAATTGGCCTTGCGTTTGGTCTCGGCTTGACTACCATCGTACACGTCCTTTTCATTGGCGTCCTTGGCCTTCTTCATCTTGACCTTGAAATCGGCGCGTGCATCCAAAAATGACTGAACCTGGGTAGGAATGATGCCGACACGCAAACTGCGCTTGGCCCAATACGTCATGCGACCACCACGCCCCGATGGCACTTGAATGTATTGGTCCTTGGGTATCTGGTACTTTTCAATGATTTCCAAGGTCAGGTAAGTGGTAATGCACAAGTTGAAAGCAATCATGATACTCGGGTACAGGGACGCAAAATCTTCGACAATCACTGGGTCAGGTACAAAACCCGTCTTGGGCGTAATGACGGTGGCACCTGCAAACTTGTCCTGATCGTCCTTGCGACGCCGATACGGCTTGAGCAAGCCCCATGGTTGGCATTCGAGCATGAATGAAATTTGCGATTGCTTGGACGGACCCCAATCAAACAATTGTTGGGCTTGGATGCCTGTGATGCGTGCCATGATCGGGATATTGAGATTGTGTTTGCGTTTCGAGAACAACTTCACCACCAACCAGGAGTCGATAATGTTATACCGCAAGAGTCGTTGCACTTGATCCAGGGTGCCCAAGTACAGGTTGGGAATGTCGGTGTGATGCACGTCGGATTTCCGTTGTTGCAGATAGTGCCAACTCACATTGTTCAAGGTATACGACGTCAGCTTGTCTTGTTCAATCTTGCGCACGATAATGTACTCGTCCAAGCAATTGATGCCGGCCAAGTGTATTTGCATGTGAATGACGGCGCCCGTGCCGACGGTTTCCTTGGCATGTTCGCGAATGGTCAAGGGTTCAGCCACGACGGACCAATACTGGGCCAAGTCAATGCCCAAGGTTTGAGCCCGGTCCAGGTCATACGGTAAATCAAAGCGGTTACCGTTAAAGCTCAGTAGAATGGTGGGGCATGTCATGTAAAACAAGAATGCCTTGAACAAGAACATGTGGTGTTCTGACTCGACTGTTACAATCACGGCATTGGGCAAGTCGGCAAACTTGCGCGAGGGGCGTGTACAAACCACAATCGCATCGGAATCCGCGGCCGCGGCCTTGTCCGGTACCAAGCGTCCGATATTGTTCATGGAATCGAAAATAAAGGATTCGGCCACGACCGGATCAATCAGGGCATTCGGAAAGCCCTTTTTGGCATAACACTCGATATCATAGGCCGTCAATCGATAGTCGGGAATCCGGGACCAATCTTCCTCTTGCACCCCTGTTTTCTTTTCATCGACCTCTTTTTTCAGTGCCTCTTTTTTCACTTCTTCGGGCTTGGGCACTGGTTCGGGCTCCTTGGGCTTGCTCAGACAAAGGTCTGCGCCCATTTTGGCCATGTCTTGCTCGATTCGTATCTGGGTCGTCTCAATTGCATTCTTCATTAAAATCTTGGTTTCCTCAATGGATCTCTCTGGTCCCTTTTCTGGTGGTTTAGAGGGTATGGAGGGCAGTAAGGGTGTTGGTTGAATGGCAGGCACCAATGGTGGTGCAGCCGTCTTGACGCGCTTGGATAGCGGTTCATACCGCGTTTCATCGACACGAAATCCTTTCGAGCCTTTCCACGACTTGTTACGGGATCGTTCCATGATTTCATCCAAGTTAAACGGCAGGGGACGAATGCGTTTCTTGGGATCCTTTTCCTTGGGTCGCTGCGAATGCACTTGAATCGTGTCAAAACTCGTGTCAAATTCAGCGACAGACGGGACCGTCTCGTCCGTCATGGGATCGACGCGCGTACCCAAGGTGCGACGGTCTTCCATTGGTCGAATCGAAAAAGTGTGGGCGGGTAAGGTAATCCAGGTTTCACCTGCAATTTCCGTGTCTTGCATGAAACGTGCCTCGTACAGGATGTCGCATTCAAAGGGTTCCGAGGCTTCAGGTCGCCATGCAAATTGCGATGCTACAGGCAAGGGCAGCTCAATGCCCTTTTCAATACACGCGCGCGCCATGGGAACCACGTCGGGCAAACAGGTGGTAAACTCGATAAAGGGGTACAAGCAATTGTTTTGAAAGAATTCCTGTGATACACGCCACACCATGCGCATGGACAAGATGTAGGGAGCGTGTTTGCCGTTCTTAAACTTGCGCTTGGCCGATTCGCTCTCGGCCACGGCTGTTTCCAAGGCGTGCTTGTACTGGTTCAGGAATTGCCGCATTTGAACACGACTGCTGCCACTCAGGATGCCCGTAGTCTGTGCATCCTGTTCGGGCGAGAGTACTTGACCGGACCGTTTGTTCAACGGCGGATCGATCGTCACAAACTGATCGTAAATCCCTTCTTCTCCGTCAAAGCGGGGCACCAAGCCCATGGCCGAGTACGTGCTCTCGGGAATATTGACATACATGCGCGATCGGAAATTGTGTACATACAACATGGCTTCGACCGTTTCCTTTTTCCGTAGTGGTAACGCATCGGTGGATTTGACTTCAATCCATTGTTCCATGACCCCCCTCAGTCGTAATGTGGCTTCGACGGTTGCCTTGTCCTGCTTCAAATTGTACCAGGGCTTGGACGAGAAGACGGGTTTCGCAATACGATATTCCGTGTATTCATCGTCCCAGGCCTTTTTCTTTTTATGGTCGTCCTTGTTCCAGAGGAATTCTAGACTCGAGTCGGACGAGGCACTGGAGCTATTCGAGGATTTGGACGATGCGCTGGAGCTAGAAAAAGTGGATGAGGATGAAGAACGAGACGTCTTATTGAGCGCTACACGAGATAGTACGACTCCTGACCCGAGCTCATCGGATGAATGATCCGAATTGGAATCGGATTCCTCGGATGAATCGTCCATATCATCCTCACCCAATCGTGCCTTGCGCTTTTGTTTTTGAATCCATTTCTTGCGTCGACGTTGTTCCCTTTTGGAATCCGAATCGTAACCACCATCGGGCTTTTCTTCATCCATGGCCACGTATCCTTCGGCTTGAACACTGTCATTTTCTTCTTTTTTGGGTTCAGGGCTCTTCTTCGGCGTAGGTCGTGACAAGAGCGCGGTACCCGTGACTTGGGGGCGCTTCATGCCCGCCTGAAACTTGCGATCAATCGAGGAATTGACTTGTTCGATTTTCGTGACATAGAAATTCAGCGTCTTTTCGCCCGAATCGTACAAGGCACGTTGCTCCACATTTAGGGCCTTGGAGATGAGATGAGCCGGAATCTGTTCGGAAAAGTGCAGTTTCTTGTCCAGTTCGGCAAACCCACGTTCGACTTCAGTACGTGACATGTGCGGCATGAGTTTCTGACGCCGTTCCAGTTTCTCGCGGCGTTCCTTTTCCTCTTCTTCCGTGGCTTGTTGACGTCGTTTATTGTCTTCGACCTTTTTCAGATTGCGCTTGTTGACGGTCGGATTCAGATTGGCACGTGTACTACGAATCGGCAAAGTCGCATCGCCCGTCATTTTCTTTTTACTAGACAGGGATTTCACCTTGCCCTTGGCCTTGACCGTCTTGCTGTACGCACCTGGTGTTGGCAAGGCGACTTTTTTCGTCTTGGGTTGCCCTTTTTCAATCTTGTCCAGTTTTGCCTTGACCGTCTCCATGTTCTGAGTAGTGGATGGCACAGAACATAACTTCTTGTCAAACATGGACATTAAGTCTAGACTCGTATCCATCATTTGATCAATCAGCTTATACTTGCGTGGATCCGGACCTAGGACCCGCTCCAGATCCATTTTCCGCTTTTTGCCTGTCTTCATCTGGATTCGTTATGGCTGGGTTAATATAGGTAATTAAGATTGAAAAATGGATTTTACTTGGATTCCTAGATGAATTTTTTCTTTCAGTCCAAACATAGTATTTGGCAAGCCGAAATATGGAAGTTAGAATCGTGTATTGTTTGGAAAGTTTGTACAAAAACCTGACATCAAACACACGGTTCATACAGAGATAATGTAAAGACAGGAGGGCCGGGAGTGTTGGTCTGGCTACCACATGCGACACCAATTTCCCGGTTCATCCCAAAATACCCATGAAGATATCCTGGAAGTTTTAGTTCCGATTTCCACTCGAAGACTATGTTTGCCCCATAGGGTTCGCGGATAGTAATCGGCCGGAATTCCATGTGATCATAGCCAGCTGCAGTACATCTGTCTGTTTGTAGAAATTGTCCTTCTCGATTCCTCAGGATAATAAAATTACTTGTCAACCGAAATATCCGGAAAAAGTGCGGTTGGTTGGGTAATGCGTGACCATGTCTGTCACTCCTTGGACAGATCCAATATCCGTCGTTTCCGTTCCGGTGAGCCTGTACGGCCAAAATTCGACCAGCAAGCTCTGATGCGTGTATTGCCTTCACTTGACACATTGGATCATCCGAAGAGGGCCAATCCATGGTATTGTCCTCGAAACTGATATTGTATTCTGGGGGAATAAAAGTCTTGTTAATCCTGCAAAAAGGCAATGCCTCGTTGCGGATCAGACTCATCCGAGGATCGGTGAATTCATCCGTATCATCCGGATTCGTGAACGTTCGAGACATAAAAGACTCCTCCATTCGGTAAAGCTGCGAGTTCATTTCGGCAATGGTTATCAATAAGGGTTTGATCATGTCATTATTCAATTCGGACATGCGAATTTGATGAGACACTAATAACAGAACAAGCGTCGTGCATACTACCGAATACACGGATCCGAGACAATAGACAACTCTCAAACAGGACATTTTTCTTTTTTGTATTGCCAATCTTAAAAAGTGGGATTGTAGCAAATGATTATTCGAGAATATTTTATTTTCCAAAAAAAATTTCTCAAGGAAAATACCCTTTAACAGTAGAATGACAGTGGAAGAATCAATCAACTTCAGAGGATAAGTTTTCAAGAGAAACCCGACTCCTACGACGTAGTCGCGGAGGTGGTGATTGTTGAATTTCAACCTCGTCATATTCAGGTTCTGGAGGAGACCTGGAACGACGTCGCCGAGATGGTACATGTCGTTTCCGAGCATAGTAGATGCAAGGACACAATAGACATGCTGTACATTTGAGACAACTGGTAAATAGCCATTGGTAGCAGAAGACGAGGAGCATGCCAACCAGGTTAAAGGACAATAACACACCCACAATCACAATCGGTGTATAATAGGTCTGAAACTTGTCTGATATCAATGGATACAGGTACGCATAGACGCTTTGTGCAGTCGGTTGTGTGGCATAATACAACCATTGGTAAGATTCATTGGCCATTTCCACGGCCATTTGCCAATAGTTGGCCATTTCTCCGGACACTTTTTTTGCCGTTACGATTACAAAATAATAAATTTCAAAATAGGAAAATTTATCGGTTGATTTTCCAATCTTGTAATTTTCCACCTTTTTTATTATCCACAATCTCGTGTACCTAACCAATAGTAAAGAAAAAACAAAGAGATCATGAGTGACAAGAAGAAGAGCAAGGATGGAAAGACCAAGGAAATTCCCGAGAGCGAATTGAAAAAGGGAATCAAGAAGATCATAGACGATGCAAACGAGTCGGACACGAAAATAACCAAGGGAGAGATTCGTAGTCGATTGGAAGTGGCCTTGGGTAAAACGGATTGTGCCCAATCCTTTTTCTAGGTTTGCGACCAGAAGCCTTGATGCCGCAAAAGAGCAAGATTTCCAGCTTGATTGACACGTGCATGACCGAGATGAGACCGTCCAAGGATGACGATGAAGAGGAGGATGTTGTCTCCAAAAAGGATAAGAAGAAACGCAATCGCGACGACGTGGAGGACTCGAAAAAAGGCAAGTGGTCGATAGTCTGTCCTTGACTCGGATTCTTTGATAGAGTCCGTCAAGAGCAAAAAACCGACCAAGGACTCGGAAGAGGATCCATTCACATTTAATCTATCGGGCAAGAAAAAGGTGAATGTTCGCAGGTATGGATCTTGATGTGAAGAATTCGTCATGTTCGAATAGATTCAACAAAATGGTCTTGGTCGACATTCGTGAATATTACGAAGACGCCTCGGGACAAGACAAGCCCACAAAGAAAGGTTTCTGGTTGCTCCACTGTTAAATGTTTTAGGAATATCATTGACACCCGACTTGTGGAAGAAACTGCAGAAACTTGGACCTAGGATTGATGAGGCCATTTCCTCACTCCCATGAATCAAGGAAAAACAGATTTCGGTCAAAAGATACCTTAAAAATTATTTATTCCGAATCTCGGCCGCATTGACACGTGCACGTACACAAGTCACATCCATGAGTAGGATCGCAAATAAATATACATTCAAACAAGTCATAGGCCCACCATGTTTTGATCCATCCATTGTGCACGTGCCAATCGTGATGTGAGAATTTGCATGTACGACATTTACGCGGCCGACCCGTGACGGTTTCATTCCCTCGAATATCGTCAATGTGCACTAGAGGCTTTCGGAGCAAGCTTGTCATTTGATACTTTGTTCCGCGTATTGTTTCCAAACTCGTCTAGAAAAGAAGCAATACACCTTCAAAAATTTTTCTAGAAAAAAAAAGTGATATATTTTTCAAATGTCAAGAACGCCGAATTACTTTTTAAAAATGTGAAAATATAATTATACGGAACAATTGGACAATCGAATTCATAAAACACAGATCTTGACGGTCCACTAGGGCGCACGGGGAATTGCAGTAGATACCAATGGATTCGGAGAAGCACGATACAGTTCAAGTGTGGAAGGTGGGATAGCCAAATCGTGAACGAGGGGCTGTCGCGAAAACGAGGGTAACGGAGCTTCCAATTGTTGGTGATAGCCGGGTACTTCTTCCGGTTCTTGTAAATCTTCGAGCCGTATTGTCGTGGCGGATCGTGCACGTGCGGGTACAGGAGGCGGCGCATGAGGTCGTGTACCCAGTCCCGATACCGTACGTCGATGGGCCGGAAGCGAGTGATGGTCATCACCGCCAATGGATAGGGCTTCATTCAAACTGTCATCATGCACCGGCTCTTGTACCGTGGAAATAACAGACGAATGGAGATGGTCACTCCGCTGGAGCAATACAGTTTGGGATAGGGTAATGTGATGTTGAAGGTAACACTCGTACAGGGCCAATCCAATCCGACTGACCACGAGCAAGACGGCAAACACCTCGTACACGACAACCATTTGGGATTGAAGCTTGGCCCATACCAGAATCTCGGACAATAATGCCGCATTGGCCAAGAAAATGAGTCCTATTACGTAATTGCGCAACGATCGAGTAAAAATGCGATCATTGGCCACACCCACGGGATAAAGACGAGGATCCAGAATTTGTGAAATGCGAAACAATTGAAAAATGAGTAGACACACAAACACCACCACAAACACGATAAACAAGACGCGAATGGTACCATCCAGTCCTGTTTGTACTCCAAAATAGTCGCCCGCACCACACGCAATGGTAGTCAGAAACATGTAGGGTAAATAGACCCAATGCACGAGTCGCCGATGTTCATGTGATTGAGAGTGTGTTGATTCGTGCGGATGTGACACAATGGTAATACGTGATCCAGCTTGATTGGACAAGTGTTTGAGTTTGGATTCCTGGTTTATTTGATCCACCATGAATTGTAATGCCGAGACAGATGATGTGCTGCCCTCGCGCATTTTTTCGCTTTTTTTTTGAAAAAAAAAAAGCGAAATCTTAGACTCTATACATAAACCAGAGAAAAAATCATGACAATCGATTTCGATAAATTTTTCTTTGCGAATCTAATTTAACCACCTTTTTTTTTCCTCTTGGAAACTTGAACACGTGAATACTGTACATCTGTCAAGATGTTTGCACTCAAGGCCTAGTACTTTTTGTGCTCCAAGTAGTAGTAAAAGAAATTAAATCCGAGGATCGGTCGGAAACCGTCTTCTCCTTTTTTCAAATTTTTCTCCTTTTTAAAAACGTGTCCTTGCAAGATTCACGAAAAAAACAAGGTTACGGAAGCCGAACGATCGTGTTTGTGACCGAGACGGGAGGAGGGCACGAATAGAAAAGAAAAAGAGAAAATGGATAAACCGAAAACGCGAACAGTCGATCGCCGAATGACGGCGAGTACCGCCTTTACCATTGGATGTTTTGCGTTTGTCGGGTTTGCCATACTCTTTGTCGTGGTTATAGTCTTGGCCACGGCCAAATCCAAGTCGCGTGATTTCCCTACACTGGCGAATCGTACCATTTCTTCATCGTCTTCCTCTAGCCCCAGTACATCCTCTTCTTTAGGAGGCTCGTCCTCGTCATTGAGTGTACCCTCTTCTTCGGCAGGCTCGTCCTCGTCATTGGGTATATCCTCGTCCTCGGGGGTCGCCTCTTCTAGCTCGGCAACGCCACCTTCTAGTTCCTCGGCTGGTAGTTCGTCGAGTGCAGGAGTGTCATCGTCTTCTGTGCCCGTACCGTCTTCCTCGGCTTCGTTCTCATCCTCATCAGCACCGTTTTCGTCGTCTTCGGCCCCGTTTTCATCCTCGTCGGCACCCTTTTCCTCCTCGGCGCCTTTCTCCTCCTCGTCTATGGCTGCATCCAGTAGTAGTGCCAACTTGGGTCCGAATTGTTTTCGAGACGCGTGCCAGAATGGTGGTACCTGTGTGGCGGGATCGGGCCCGTCCAGTTCCTACACATGTCAATGTCTGCCGGGCGTCACGGGTTATCTATGCGAAATCCCAGCCTGCAGTTTGGCTTCGAATCAATTTGTCAATCAGACCAACATCACATCGTGGCACACGTTTGGGTTTATGGATCCCTCCTCGGCCACGCCCTTTTTAGATGGTACGGTACCGGGATTTCAACAAGGCGTGTCGACCAATTCACTCGTCTTGGGATTTCAACAGTCGTCCAATTTCTTACTCATAACCAATGACTTGTTTACGTCGGAATTTACCACGTCACTACTGGGCATTGGCCGAATTGGTATTGTACCGCCCTTTTTCACCTTGCCTGGGCTCGTATTGAATATCGCAAGTCAAGAATGTGGCGCATCGTTCCCGTGTGTCCAAGTGTTTAACATAACGACCTTTACGACGAGTACCTTGATAGGTTCGGTATTCAATTCCACCATTTTCAATCAAGGCATCGTATTCAATATTACTTTTAACCCGACACACCCGATGATCATCATCGATGTAGAGAGTGACTATGCCAATACTACGTGGATCCTCTTGGAACAACAGGAGTTGACCATCCTCTCGCGTTGGTCCATTGACTTGACTCAATGTTATGGTATGACAAACATTAATTCGTTTTTCGCATCCTTGAACCTTACCGTCAAGGGGTCCGTAGTCCTCGACGGTAGCTCGTCGCGGCTATACGTCCAAAACGTGTATATTGTATATTACATACAGCTCAATCCTGTCAACCAATCACCGCTCTTGCTCAATAATGGACGGGTCCAAATTTTGGTGGCACTCACCGAGTCGTTTGGTGTACCGTTTGGCTTTAGTCACAATGCCGGCATCACCGGATTTGGCACGGGCAATCTGGGTTATCCGTGGATCACGTCATGGCAAGCGCAAGGTGACAACAGTACCACGGCCTGGACACGCTTTGACAATGATGGAAACTTGCTCTTTTACAATGCCACGATTTTCGGCTATGATTTCCCAAACGAACAGAATAACACCATTCTCATTGAACCCTCGTTTTGGGGTCAGGTTGTCGTTATTGCCGCCGGTGAAGTATCGAATCGCAATTGTCAGTTTTTCACCAGCACGTGTTTGTCCAGTCAATGCAATGCCAGTGTGAATGGTACCTGTTTTTATCACGAGTGTCGGTGCTTGCCCCAGTTTAACGGTCTTTACGCGCCTTCTCAATGTTTTCTTTAAAAGATCTATTTTGGCCTTTAATTCAAACATCGGAAATTCGGTGAAAAATATTGACTCGAGAAAATTCTACCACTGCAAGACATTTAATCGTAAAAATATTTCCTCCGGAAACCCCATTGTCTCGATACTTTTTCATTTTATTATTTTTTTTCCGGCTCGACCGAAATGACCTCTAGTCTCAAGCGAAAGCGATCCAGTGACAATGACCGTTCACCACAACCGTCTCCTTCCACTACCATTACAGCCGAGCAGCTTGCCTCGAAAGCATCGCTACCCTCCATGGTCCGGCAGGCTGGCCGATCAGTCGACTATTTCATGCGGCGAATTAGAAACCACATTCGACAACGGTCTCTTAGGAGAATGCGTGTAGAATATCAAATGTCGCCCAGTCAGTCTCACGCACTCTTTATAGAGACCAATGGGGAAGACCCCGCATGGTACCAGTCGGAAACTCGACTAACACTCGTACCGCTTCCCGAGGGCTCGGAAAAGGATCAGAAAAAAATGCAAGTCGCGCTTTACGGTCTTCCCGTAGCGATTCTCGATGGTCAAGTCCAGTGCAATTGGTTGGCGCCCGATGACACGCTTCACCTGTACTCTGGCATGGACACGAGTCACCACGACACTTTATCAAAACATCGTGTCACGGGCAATGTCATATGGAACGTTCACGTTACCCCGTCCACCCTCTTGACCGCACTAGGCGTATGGATGGCGAATGACATTGCAAGGCTCGTGATTGAATACCTGGACATGACTTGTTTACAAGATGCTGAAAAATGGTTACGTTCTACGCCATCGGGTTTGGAGACGGCCCAGCGGGTTGTAGCCCACTTGGAGTCCTTTTCTGATCCCTCGGATGAGGAGGAGGAGGATTCGGAAGAATGCTCCGATTATTAGCTTTGTTACGCTCCCTTCTGGATTGTATAAACATTGGTTTTTATGGAAAAGAAAATTGGTATCGGATAAATCGAATCCGAGTTAATCTGCCTTGGAAAAGTCAATCGTTAGAATAACAGGCGGTAGACAACACACTTCATCGAAATCATCAAATTCATTTCCCACGAAATAGGCAATTGATCCCCGTTTCAAGAATATTTCCGTGCTTTCAAAAAGCCCTTGATCTTGACCATAGTCCATCCCATCATCAGACAGTGCCCACGTTACCGTGTATCCCTTGGCAGTGAGTTTGGAGATGATCCTTTCAAGTGCCATCGATGGAATCTTTTCACCTTTCTTGGGTACTTGACACCCTTCCAATGTATGGGTAAATGCTCCTCTGACGTGATTCTGTGCCATGTATTCTTTCAAGGCATATGTAATTCGTTTCATTTCGTCTTCGACCATGTGTTTTAGGACCTCTTCGATTTGTACTGACTTTTCAGCCGTAGCCACTGAAAATTGTGCCTTGGCTTCCTTGGCATTGGGTAGTTCCTCCCAGGGCAATTCCTCGACGCTTGGTTGTTTTCGTTTGGCAGGATTGGCCATCTTTTTTTGTTTTGTGCTATTTAAACTCTTTTCTTTCCCAGTATACCAAACTTTGACAAGTGATTTCGTTTCGCTGCAGTAGAGAGAATAGAATAATTAAATTGATTTTTAATTGGAAAAAAAAAATTGGAAATCCGATACATTTTCTACACGTGGACAATTTAATCATTCGTGTGCTCCAGTAGACTCGGCCTGGGAAAAGTTCAGGTTCAAAATCACCGTGGGCAGACAACCTTCATCATCAAAATCCTCATAGTCATTGCCCGAATAATAGGCAATCAAGCCACGTTTCAGAAAAGTGGCTGGATTGCCAAAATCATCATCGCCATAATCAGTACCATCGTCCTTGACCTCCCACGACACACCATATCCCTTGGCTTTGAGCCGATTCATTATCTTCTCAATCACCATGGATGGAATCCGCTGGTCCTTTTTAGGCACGTCACAGCCCTCCACTTCATAGGTAAAGGCGCCTCTGAAATGGCTCTTGACCACGTATTCTCTCATGGCACGGGCAATCTTTTTCATTTCGGCATTGACCATTTCTTCTAGAATCGGTTCCATTTCCTTGAGCTTTTCGACCTCGGCCGCTTCGACCATTGCCTTGGCTTCCTTGGCATCGGGCAATTCCAATTCGACATCATCTTCCTTGGACGATGAATCACCATCCTGTTTGAGTTTGATTGACTTGGTCTTCTTGGGCTTGACCATTGTCTCGGCTTCTTCCTCGTCTTCATCCGACCCTTCTTCGGCCTCGTCTTCGACCAATTCCTCTTTTTCTGGCAACGGATCCTTGTCCATTTCCTTTCGTTTGATCGAGTGTGACATTCTTTCTCCTTTTTTCTTTTACTTTGATTTTTCCGAGTCTGGTTGAATAAGTATTTAATGGTTTACGAGCAAATAATCGCAATAATAGCGAGAACTTTTTAAGACGACAAATTCGGAAAAAAAAATTTAAAGAAAATCAATCGTCCTCTGTCAAATCTGGTGGTGATAGTTTTAGACAATCGTGCCCGTAACAGGCAAATGTGCAATCCTTTTTCGGTACAAACAATCGAGGATACGAAAAGCCCGACACCACCATGTACTGGCCCGACTCCGTGTGCATAGTCAATTGGCCCGTGCCGATTGGAAACGAGATCAAGTCGGTATCGTAATACCGCGAGGTCATGTTCATGGATTCGTCGGCCTGTACGCGTTTATAGTCTACTACCATGGGGGTTCGTAATTTAGTCTTGGGGTCGACTCGGAAAACAACGGGAAACAAGTCCAAGACATGTCCCACAATCTGCATCTGACCCACGAATGACTCACAGCGATAAAAACGGGACCACCATTTAGAATTGCCCTTGCCCAAGCGGGTATTACGCAATTCCGCCACCAATTGGACCAATCGTTTCTTCCACGGTACACTTCCTGTATCAACATGACACACGGCCGTGTAGAGGGCATCCCAACTTGTGGTGGAATCCAGTAGGCGTATTTCGGAAATGCCGCACTTGTTCAATTCACGGCTCGGTATGTTTGTCATTTTACCCGTTCCCGATTCCAGGACGGGTGACAAACTGGCTAACCGGCACAGGAATGAATTGGTGGTGTCACTTTCAACGTGTGTCGCGAGCCATGCACGTCCCGTGGGCGAGGTACATTGCATGACATGGTCATGCCATTCCGCCAGTGCTTCCCGTGTCAATACACACTGGACATTTCTCGTCTTGAATGGTGGGACGCGTTTACCGGGTTGAAGCAAAGAATGATCCATCCGTTCTACTTGATGAATCATTGAAATTCCCATTATAATTAAATTTTGGACATCGGCGGGTCGAATACATACAGGTGTATTGGTTCGGTAACACTGGTCCAAGAATTCCAGAAACCCGTGATTGGGTGGAAATTCATTCAGTCGCCGAATAGGATATTTGATTACTGTCATGGCAGGGCATTTTTGAATGGGTTGTCGGTACCACTGGATGTTTGACGCTGGCCGGCGAGTCTTTTTGTGGTTTGTGTTTGTGCCTAGCTTGACCTCTTCCGAGAGACCTTTTCGTTTGATAGACATTGTTTACATTCGCGGAAAAAAAAACACACGATTCCCAGGTCTTTTACCACGTCATTGATTAAATATATAAAAAATTATTGTTTAGTATTAGAAAAAGGGGGCAAAAAAAACCTTTTGAATTTTTCTTGTATTTATTCGTTCCAAGTATTCTCACAATCTCGGAAATTTAAAAGCATTGAACAAGAAGAAAAAAGAAGATGACGGATCAGCATGCCAATCACAAGAAACGAAAACAACACATTGATGAAGAGGGCAAGGAAACCCACTTACCAGGAAGTTTGGTGGTGACGAGTGAACCACCTACCGACGAGCCAATGGTCAATACGGATCTCGCCCATGAAAAGGACAAGGCAAAATTGCCCATTACCCAACAGCGCATCTTGCGCGTGTATCTCGACGGGTTCACGCTCGTGTCGGATGTGACGGCACCCGCCAAGACGGAAATTCCATTGTTGCACGACACGACAGATGACAATTTGATTGTCACGGAAAAGAATTCCACGGTGCAGCCGCGATTCATTCTCCGTCCAGTCAAGACATCGCCTGCCGTGGGTGATTCCGTCGTAACTGGAAATGGTTCTGCGTATGGACATGGCACATGCATCCAATCCGACTCTTACCGGGGAACGTGTTTGGTGTCGGAGCCCGTGAGCGAAGCTACTTTTGTTCGGGAGCTTTCGCACCAAAATCCCGATTTTCGAGCCGATTTGGCAACTCGTGGGAAAGTAGCGCGTGTCCAGTACCCGAGTTTCAGCATGTTTGATGGTCACCGACTGAACCCAACCCTGTCCCTAATGGACCACACGCTCACGAAACAAGTTTCCATCATGGAATCGGGTCATCAAGTTTCGTGGCAACCACATCTTGGGCTATTCCTGAAACCGCAAGCCGACAAGGCTGCGCCAACGGTATTGGACTTGGAATTGGCGGCCCACATCCATTCGAGCCTGAAAGGCGTCAAACTGGATCAAGTGGTGCTCTGTCCCAATCAGTCGAACCCAATACGCGGTTCGGATCGCCAACACGCGTCCTTGGCCTCGTACTCGGCTGCCGTTCATATCAAGGACTACCAGGACGAGGCCGCCGAACCCGTTGCCCATCAACTTCAATCGTGGCCTGTTCCACTCCAAAACTTGGAACAAGGCGTCGTGTCCACGACTTTGCAACGCCAAACGGATGTACCATACCACTATTCGTTGGTATGCCAAGTGACTCATGACAAGTGGGTCAAGGCGGATACCGTCTTGTCCTTCAAGACGGTTACAGAATTGCCCGCATGCAAATGCACCATCTTGGACACGGCTCATTCCACGATTTTCGGACGTGGAGTTAGCGTGGCTCAAACCATGCCCAATTCCGAAGTGCGGGTGCCTGTACCGGCCGGCATGTCGGTGCAAGTGCGATCCGTCCTGACCAAGGAACCAGTGTCGGATCAAGAATCAGACACGGAATCCAAGATATCCTCGGCACGCGTGGTGCAACGAGACGAGTCGTCGGTCAAGATCCAGGTCATGCGCAAGATCAAGACCAAGTACACGATCACCTGCACTATCAAGGCCAATATTGCCGGGCCTGTGCCGCTGCATATTCGCATCCCCAAGACGGGTACGGTGGAACCCAGTGACGAGTACCGTGTGACCAAGGATTATGTCGAATTTACCACGACGGTCAAGGATGAAAAAACGGTACAAGTCTTTACCGTGGTGTCGACGCACGAGAGACTGTCGGGCAATGTGTCGATGCCCAATTGGCTCGAATAAGTTTTGTCCATATTCTTGAAATTTTCCGAGAAATTTTCGATTTAAATTAAAGGTCAGAGTTTTCTGCAGAAACATTCCTCAAATTCCAGTCACTTTTAGAAATTCTACAACTCACAAAAACCAAAAAATGACGAATCCCAAAGCCAAACCCGCGCTTAAATCCAAGAACCTGGCCCATTACAAGGTAAAAATCATCGCAATTGTGTAATCTTGGAATTAAAGGCCTTGGGTGACAAGCCGCAATTCTATTACCAGCGATTAACGAGTCAAGTCAATCGCTCCTATTACGATTCGCGCCGCGAGAAAAAAACCACACCACCTACACCTTTGGTGATCCGACCCAAGGAACCTGCGGCACGACCGGCAGATAGCCTGCTACGACAGTTACCAATCGTACTCGTTCGCCTCATTGCCGAGTACGCTTGGGAATCACTGCGTACTATCCTTTGGGAGGCTGTGACTTTCAATCACTTGCCCGTCTATCGTTTGCTACGACGTGACTTGCTCGTCTCCTTTACCATACCTTCGAGCAAGGATTCGCATGCCAAGATGCTTCAATCACACATTGTGGGGGCCTGTGCTTTCTTCAAGGATTTGCCACGGATCCCAATGTTACTCGAATTACTTCAGGAACGTCCAGACATGACGGGCCCCGGTGTCGATTTGGTCGCTCGTATTCTCACGGTGGCGATCAAACACAAGTCCAAGGAATTGATCCACGCGTTGATCAATCAGCAACATACTAGCCTCGTGTCCGACTGGTTCAAGGCCAATCGGAATACACTGCTACCACCTCAACTCGACTGGATCAAGCGGAATTTCCCCATGTTTTATCTGCTCATTTCCTAGATTTTTTCCGTTTTTTTCATTTTCGTTTACAAATTAAATTCGACCTGACAAGAAATCATTTTTTACGTTTTCTCCCTGGGCCTCCAATTCAATATGCAGAAAACACCGGACGCGATAGTAACGCTTTCCGAGTTTGACTGGCCCGTCAAGCCGGATCCGGTAGAAACCGAAAAGAAGCGGGAAACAACCCCACAATTGACCTCGTCAGGAGCTAAGGTGCCTCTACCAGGACCGAGTATCTTTGTCCAAGAGAATGTGGGCGAATACATTCAGCGTATCCTCCGATGGAATTCAGACTGCACCGATGCGCGTAGCTACATGCGTCCACACCTAATGAAGGATCTTTCCTTTGTCCAATGGATGCCGATTGTGACATTTAAAGACCGGAATAGCAAGAAAGATTATGAATTAGAAATCATGTATCCTGACGATTGGATCTTGTCCAGTGACTTTGACATGAATCGTTGTTGGTTTTGTCATCGTGCCCATTCACCATTGAACACTTGTGGTCATCCCGTTTGCAAGGATCATCGTGGAAAACCGTGCGAACCGTGTTGGATTCGTTAAAGGACCAAAGGCACTCCAAACCTCTCGGATAGTTGACGGGTAGTCAATTTGTTTAGGTACCGTTAATTTTTTGTTAATTTCTGGCGATTTTTTCGTCAATCTCTAGTGACTTTCGTCAATCTGTAAAAAAGTCTCTTGACGAAATAATTTAAATAATACGAATCAACTTGCAACACAATCCCCCCATGATTAACTTGCAAAACAATCCCCACGATACAAGTTCAATTGATAAACGTACAACAACATGTATTTCCATGGATCGGAAAAGAGGTGCGTCTTTTTCCAATTCGTGTCGAGGATGAATACCTGGTCCATCTGAGCCCGGACCGCTGGTGTCATGAAACGATCATACTGCTTGAATGTCGGGACTTGGAAATCATCATACCATCCAATAAATTTCGAAAAAATAGACTTTTGTTCAACCCAGCGCACGGGTGTAAATTTCAATACACGATAGGGTTCAAAGAGTTTTTCCAAACTCAAAAAGAGTGCAGTGACCGTCGAGGGCAGACGATCGTAATAGGTACGAGGAAAGTTTTGGTGGGGTTCGTCTCCTACGAGCGCGAATTCGTGTATCAAGTCCAAGTCTTGGACTTGTTCGTGTTGGGTGATTCGTATGGGTAAATCCGAGAATAGGGTCTCGTCCCAAGTCAATTCTCCCTCCACGCACTTGCCCCAATTCATGAAATGGACCGGTACTTGACCACGATTCAAGACGCGGACTTGGCCTTGTGATATGGCATCGGGTTTCCAGGTGGCACACGTTACAAAATGCAATGCACCCACTTGAAACAAGGTACGCATTCGCGTGGCTCGTTTGTACCATAATTCGCGATTGTCGGAATTGGGATCCGTCTCCATGATAATGGCTGTTTCCTTTTCGTCCTCGGTCAACGCGACAGTCTCATGGTACTTTTTTGGGTTTCTTTCTCGTTCTTCTGTCAGGAGTTGTTGACGGAAGTCACTTGGCCATTGAATGACGAACACGGTCACCAAATTGGTCCACTTGCCCTTTTTACTCGACTGGTCTTTGATTTCATCCACTTTTCCCGTGGGCTTGGATACTTCGATTGGTTCAGCCGCATCCGGTACAGCCTTGGTGTTATTGGGCTCGGACGAGAATGAAATGCCCATGTCAAGCGCCTTGACTAGATTATTTTCATCAATCATTTCAGATGTCATTTTCTTTTTTATTCTTGTCTTTTGGTCCACCAAAACTGTAAAAGTGTCGATAAAGAAGGAATTTACTTTTGCAAATTTCAATTGATTAAAATCTAGAGAGAAGTTAAATAAAAAGTACCGGAATTTACAGATCGAGACACCTGTCCAAGAGATTTCCGAGGGCCTCCGGCCCTCTGAGATTTTATCAACACATCAAGGCCGAATGGGATTATCAAAGACCGACTGTAAATGGACTTGACGTAAATGACCCCGTTCCGGCGGCGGGGCCCATATTGGTACCGGTAAATACGTAATACCATTGGCTACTACAGGTCCCATGCCATTGGGCATTCCAGGAGCCACACCTGGTGTACCGAGTGGAGCCCCGCCCAAATTGTGGTGGAAAATGGGAACACCCTGTTGTTGGGAGACCATGTGCTGTTCCAATTGCTGCAGACGGGTCAATAGCGTGTTGAGGATTGACGGTTCCGTAGATGGCGGACTGGGCAAGACTGGCACCAATTGTCCATCTTGTACGGTATACATTTGCGGTACTTGTGCATCCGTTTGTTGCTTGTGTTTCTTTTGTTTGGCCTGTCGGTCGGGTTGATTCATGAATTGTGAATTGAGTTTCTTGGATTCGTGGGATGGACGTGGCGGTGGTTGCTGTGGTTGTGGTGGCGGCATCGAAGACGCCGATGAGGAAGCAGACGACGACGACGACATGGACGTGGGATTAGGACCCGACTTCATCTTGCGTAACCGTTCCTCACGTAGCAATTCGACAAAGACGAGCTTGATTTGAATTCCCATAGTAGTCTTGGACAAGCCATCTTGCTGTGGATTCAGATTTGCCGCGGGCGTACCACCTCCCATGCCCGAGGTATGAACGCCCGACAATTCGCCAAATGCGGGTTCTGCATAGTCGTGGAACCGCTTGACAAAACGATCATCCTCGGCTTCGCGAAACACCATCGGTTGAGCCGGCGGAATCGATACTGGGACAATGGGACTTGCCGAAGGACGTGTGTCTGTGGCCACGGGCAAGGTCAAGGTAGCAGTCACAATTGGGCCCGTGGGCGTGTCGCCGGGTGTGTCGAGCGATACATCACCGGACCGACTCAGATCCCAAATGTCTAGCGTCTTGCGTTTACGCGGATTTGGCGGATCCGATGCATTCACCTGTGCTTGCGGTAGGTAGGAGGCATACGCTTGCGGAAAGAGAGTAGAATCGACGGAACCCAGCGGAAAACAGGGCGACTCCATGGATGTAGGAAAAGGAAAATAGGGCGAATAATTAAAAGATGGTGCAGAATAGAGATTGGAGAGGTACGACGCATGCACCTCGGCTTGGGGCGTGTAGGAATGGCCAGGATGCTGATTGCCAATCGAATAAATGGGCAAGGCCCCCGGCGTGGGTAAGGCCAGTCGTTCGGGCGCGGGCAAGGCCCCCATGACGGGTGCTGGGACGCCGGTCGCACCGGGCATCATGAGCGCCTGCATGCCCGACATCATACCAGGGAGCATCATGGAATGCACCTGACTGGGCCAATCGTGTTGATGTGGATTCACCGGTTCCTCCTTTTCACAAAACTCCATCAATTCCTCTGGAGTCTTGTCGGCCAATTGCATGATCCATGCCGATTGGACAATCCATGCCAATTCTTGAGCACGTGTCGACAAGGTTTGTCGGTATTCATCCACGACGGAATTCTGGTTATTGCGCGACGTACTGGCCATGTCGTGGATCAACATGCGCGGAATTTCCATGGTACTGGCCACGGCATTGATCCATTCACCACGAATGTGCAAGTAATTGGGTGGTGACACGTCCAAGGGCATTTCGCGTAGCCGTTTCGTACCTTCGACCCGTCCTACATCACGTCCAATCGTATTGTCCCGTCTGACTAAATTCTGACTACACAGTAATTCCTGTAGACGCGATACAGACGAACAATATTGCATGTCACGCGCGGTAAAGCCAAAGCGCGCACCCACAGAGCGCGGATCGTTGCACAAGTCGGACAAGAGCCACGGTGAAAAGCCAAAACACGAATCGCTAATGACACCGCGCCCGAGATTGGGCGGTGGTTTCAAGACTTTGCGCTTGTCCTTGCGTGCCGCACCTTGCCCCAGGATTCCACGTGCTTCCGTTCCAATGACGCCCGGCGCCTCGAGTGAGCTGGCGTAATTCATGGCACCCGCATTCATATTGGCTTGATCGGCATTCTTGCCCAGTCGACCGCCGCCACCACCCATGGCGCCTGCATTGCCCGGATTTTGCCACTCGTACAAGATGGGACGAAAGGCATTGGCCTTGGTCACGAACCGATGAATGTTTTCATTCAACCAGCCATCGGCCCATTCTTTCACCAGTCCCGCCACGGCCGAATCGACACGGCCATCGTCACTGGGCCAATTGCTAATGGCACACTTGACATTGTCTTGAATTCTCCACCCCAAGCGCATGGTTGGACCTTGGTTGGTCGTGTCGCGTTCTTTATTCATAAACGACGTGTAATTGCCTTGCATCACTTGTTTCACATCCAAGTAGTAAAACTGACTGGGATTGTCTGCATCGAACAGGACGGGTTGCAAGACACGTGTAAATTTCTCGCGACTCTCGACATGCGTCCCCCATTGCACCACGTAATCCAATGGACTCGCTACGCTAGGACACCCCAGCTTGTCCTTGTCCGCTACTTGTTGTTTCGTGGTCAAGGTCATGCCGGCGACGGCCGACCAATGATCAATGTCTTGGACCATTTTACGCATGACGTGGCTTAGGTTTTCGTTAATGTCCGACTTGACGGGCCGTCCAAAGAAATTGACTTCAAACCCATCGGAACAGATCGTGTCTTGCCGAAATTTGAGGGCTGCCTTGACTAGGCGTTCCGAGGCAATGGTTTCCATGAGCTTGAGATAAAAATAGTCAATCGTGATCCAGGTGATTTGCATATCGGATGGGGATTCATTGAGAATTGTGCCGGGTGGAAACAAGTCGGGTTTCGTGCCGGGTTTGGCACTCATCAAGGAACTGACGCGTCGACAAAAGGGTACGAAAAACTGCAACAGGACGCTCCGGGGGACAGGTGTCGAATCGCTGGGCAAGATATCTTGAAGCAATTCAAAGTCCTTGGTTGGATTCATTAAGAATTGCTGGACACGATTGACGACGTATTCGCCATAGTTGCGTAGATTGAATCTTACACCCAATCGATTGCCCGTCGTTGCATCTTGCTCGTCGCATACTTCGCGGTACCCGGGTCTTTTATTGGGATTGCAATCGGGTAATAGACTGGGTGGACATTCGCGTGCAGTCATGCTCTCCCCCTTTCGAGAAAAGGAACCACTCTCCAATTCAATTTCTCTCTTTAAAAATCAAGAATCGAAAATTCAATTTTTCCCTTGCCTTGCTTTTACTCAATGTACAATGAAAAAAAAAATAGTCATTGAAATTTTAATGGTTGAGAAAAAAGGGACAAGAAGAATCAAATGGTATCCTCGGCTGACACATAGGTGGTATCGTCGGGTGCCGAGGCCATGATACCTTCGGTCAAGTCGGAATCGCCCATTGCATTAGGATCACGTTCTGTACGAGTGTATTCGCGCATGTCTTGAATTGCGCCGCAATGGGCTTTCCATAATTTGCGAAAGCAATCGGCAGCCAAGCCCCAGGCAAACAGCACAGATACGCCAGTAAAAATCAGCAGGATCAACTCCAAGACCACAGGCTTCACGTGCCCAATCTCGTCTTTCAAATCGCGAATCAATTGAATCATCGAGAAATATGAGAATGTACTGATGGTCACTTGGCATTTGCCCGTATACTGCAATGCCAATTCCAAGTTAGGGTCACTGGAATGGGCCACGGATGTACACATGTGATTCGGTGCTGAAATATTGTATATGATTTGATCCGCCATTCCAATCGTGTTACTGGCATTGGCCAAATCTCCGTCTGCAATGACCATGGCATTGTAGCGGAATACAGACACGATGATCATGACCAAAACCAAGAGCGTAACGGAGAATGCCATTGCAATTTGGTGTATGCGACTTCGTTTCAAAATCCCCATTAGAATCACGAGAAACAATGCAATTGTAAGCGACATGGAAGCTGCACCGAGACCGGCGACTGGATTGTCCCCGCGCAAGTATCGGCCCGCGTCCAATCCACGAGTCAATTGTGTTGTCAGTTCCTCGTGTACCGTGCGTATTGGAAATTGCAATTGGCATGTTTGATTGTCCGGATTCGGTGTACACTCGGTCGTGTACGACCATTCCTGCAAATCAATGGATCGTGTCGAATACCATCCATCTTGGTCAGTTTGTGGTACATTGATTCGAAATGGAATGTCTAGACGTGACAATGTATTGAAGTCGGCCCACATGTAGATGAGATTGAGACTGTGGATACATATCATGGCAGCCCATAACATGATGGACCATTTGTTCATCATGACTTTTGGCTTTAAATCGATTTTGTTTAGGAAAATTCCTTCTGTGAAGGAATTGGTTCTTGAGAAAAATAAACTACATGGAAATTCCTTTCTTCCGTTCACAATTATTTTTTTTTCTTGACTGTAACTTCTCAAATGAGTGATAAGAAAGAACCCGTATCCGACGTCTATTCCGACATGGAAGCGGGTCTCGAAGCCGTCATAGAATATTCTATTGCCGACGTGGCATTCAAACGTAAACGATTGGTGAACGATTCGTTAATGGGCATTGGGATCTCCGTGTATAGTGACGCGTCCCTGCACCGGTTTTTTTCTTTCAATTCGACTCGGTTTAACCATTTTCCTAGGATGTTTTGCTTCGATCGCAAGATTCATTCCCTGTCCAAATTGGATTCAGATTTTGTGGCGAAAAAGGACTCGAATATTATCGTCCGACATGTGGTAGGCGGCTGATTTCCCTTGAGACAAAAAAGAGACCGTTTAAATGGGTTTGTACAGGATTCATTGGCCACCTTGGAAACATTTTCATTGCAATGTCGCGATCTTGCACAAGGACGGCTCAAGGGCCTGAATGGACGACAATTGGCACCGCCCGAGCACTTAGTACTGGTATTGATCTGTGATCCTGCCGTGCAACTCGAGGCGGCACATTTGAAATGGATCAAAGTGGATGCCTTGGTGTTGGTGTCTACCCGAGACCAAATCAAGAACTGGGCCTGGCGTGCCGAGTACTCGGCCCCCAAACAATATGACTATTCCGAATGGAACGCGTTGGCGGACGCTCGTCAACAATCCCGTCTACTAGAACAGCAGTTGGCAAGCACCTTGGCCAAGGCTGCTATCAAATAGACTCGATCCTGTGGGAAATCTCCTTGTTTTTAAGATGTTTTCGAATCCAAATATCAATCGGATTTATTACCAATCAATTTTTTTTCTAAAAATTCTCTTTTTGTAGAGACGGGAATTTTGCAAATCCTCAATTTTTAATTGAATTTAAACGTCTCATCAGGACCCAACTGTCAATGAACACCGTTATAAGTGAACAGAAGACGGACGTCCATGAAGAGAAACGATTGTGTGAACTTCTCACCAAGTTGTTGGACGCAGCGGATAATGACATGAAAGAGCTCGACATATTTTCGATCAAGAGACGGGATTATGGGAGAATGGAGCAATGTAATGACTGTGGAGCCGTAGAAGCCTCACGTACAGTGCATGTTCGAAACACAATTACTGGGTTGCAGACCACGTTTAGTTCCATTGATGTACATAGAATTACACAGCATGATGGTATGAGCCAAACAGACCGGCTTATTGTTTCAGAAGTTATCTTGAATTGAAACTCGCTTTCTCGTTTTTTTTTGTAAACTATAAATATTTTACCGACCCCTAATTTAATTTTCATCTGACTCGGATTCGTCGCGCCATGCTGCCGAGAGGCGCCATGGTCGCGATCCGAACCCATCATCCTCGTCATCGTCTGATTCTTCTTCCCTTGCCTTTTTCTGCTGTATCGTTACCGGTCGACTCGGAGTGGCAGAAGAAAACGAAGATGATGAAGAAGAGGACACCAATCTCGATACCTCAGGTACCGCTGGTATCTCAGTCTTGGGTTCACTGGCCAAGCGCGCAAACGCCAATTTGAAGTTCTTGGTCCACTTAACCCCCGCATGCGGTATCCGAGTCAGAGCAAACGAGTCGCCCTTTTTGCGACCCATGGTCAAGAGCGCCTTGAAATCGTCTGCAAACGTGGCGATGATATGCTTGCCTAGGAATTCCACCTTTTGATCGGGGAATAAACATTTCTTCACTTCACGTTCCTTGCTCTTGATCGTCGAATCCGCCATGTAAATCGTATTGCAAATTTCCGTGCAAATACTCTTGACCGTGTCCGTATTCCCACTTCGCAAGGTACTGTCCGAATCCAGCTTAGTGAGGATAATGTGGGTCGTCGTCATAATGGGCAAGGTAAATCCACGAAACCGAATCGTGATTTGCTGAATCGATTTCCCCGTCTTGTAAATCTGCGTCTCGCAAAAGGCCGGCAAGAGAAATGCATAGATTTTCCAGGCCAAGGCCACGATGCGATACACCAATTCGTGCTGATGGGCCTCAAACCCCGAACGACACAAGATGGCGGGCAACATGCGTGCCAACATGCCAAACCCCAACCGTTCCACATTGGACGGACACAGGACGTTCGTGTCTTCAAATTTCGTCTGCGATCGAAAGGCGTCGGACCGACTCTTGAAGGATTCTTCCTTGTGCATGGTGGCGGAAATATCCAATCGAGGCAAGTATTCCACACACCATACAAAGGGTTCCGGAAACAGCTGGACACACAGGGCCTCCATTTTGGTCAAGGCCCGCTTGGTAGGCTTGTCGGCAATGACATTGGACCACATTTCCACGGGAAACACGGGTATGCCATGAGCCAAGGTCGCAAAATACAACACCACTTCGCCAAATTCGCTACCCTTGCGAATGTCCTTGTGACATTTCGGTAATGGTACGCATGCATCCAACCATGAACATGCGGTACGAATAATGCTCGTGACTTGAGTCGCGTTCCAACCCAGGGCTACCAAGTCCTGGATGGTTTCCTTGACATTTTCCTTTAGCCCTTCTACACGTTGCTTGATTTGGTCGTCGGATGAGGTGGATTTGGTGCGCGTCTTGCGTTTCGGTTCCAATTCCTTGTTTTCGCTATTGGCCACGGTGGGTTTGCTTGTCACGGAGGAAGACGAGGATGAAGACGAGGACGCATTGGCCGAAGCGGTAGCGGCCGCCATATTGGCCAATTGGACACTTATGTCCGATTCCGACAAGAGCACATGGGCCTCGGCAATTTCGACATGGGGCAATACAGTCGAGCGTGGTACGCGTGGCTTTTTGATTGTCGGTGGTGGCTTGGGTTTGGGTTCAGCCTTGCGTTTCCTAGGTTTCTTGATCTTGGATTCCGTTATTTCGGCCATTCCCGCGTCTTTGATCGCGGGTGATACTTCGGGCGTTTTTTCATCGGTAGCACTAGTTGGCTCCGTCGAGGATTCGGCAACCGTCTTTTCTTCCGCCAGACACGGCGAGGCTTCGGCTACCACTGCCTTCTTCTTCGGTCCCCGCTTGCCCGCGGGCGTCTTGCGTTTCTTGGTCGTTGTAGATTCGTCCGTCTTTTTCTTATTGGACTTGCGTGGTTTCTTGCCCGTTGCTGGCTTGGCCTCGGGTTTTTGCAACAAGCTGCGGGGTTGAATCGTGGTCTTGACCATGGTCGTGTCCGATTGAAAGACGGCGGATTTATTCTTTTCCGTTTCTTCAAATGTTTGTGATTGGACCAGGCCACATTCCAGACACGTATTGTTTTCCTCGTCCAAGGTACCGTAACACGGTTCACCGTGAATCACGTTACGGCAGGCAAACGGATTGGGTCGACCCGAGGCCAGCTTTTCAGCCAGCGATAAGGTCGGTGCCGCCCAGTGCGCTTTCGTGCGTTCAATCGTGTCGAGCACCGAATAAATCATGGAATCGGCACCGTCGCGACGTCGAATTTGGCGACAGGTTAAACGCCATACTTGACCCAAGTGGTTCACTTCGGTAAAGTCGGTCCCCTCGCATGCATATGTCGCACCACTTGCCGGATCCAAGCAATAATTACCACAGGTTATGACCGATTGCGTTGGCTCGATTTCGTACCCCTCTTCAAATGTCGTGTACATTCGCCCTCACTGCATGCACACCCAATGCTCGGTCTTCTTTTGCTCGTCGCGTGTATCTTTTCAATTTTCTCTCTTTTTTTCTCCGGCTGATTTTATTGTTTGGATGGTGAGGCGAGAGAAAAAAAAATTTTAGAAAAGATTACGTGGATCCGAGTGAGGAGAGGAAAAGAAAAATAAAGCGAAAAGAAATTGACTCTGGCCTTTAATTAAAAAGGTCACTTTCCCCACAATTTTTTTTTCTCGCATTGAGTGGGTACGTCATCAGGAATTTTCTGATACACTAAAATCTCTACGTAAAATTATTCTCCACAAATTCTGAATTGTTATTCTCACAAAACCCTTTTTCTAGTGCTCAATTCAAAGTCAGAAAGAAAAAAAAGAAAAATGGACGGAATTCAATTGGAACTTGACGGAACCACGTCTAAATTTGATCCAAAGGACAATGCATTTCCAGATGGAGTCCGTCCGACTATCTACCGGACTACGGACGAGAAGGAATTTCTTTCTCAACTGAAAGAATTCATTGATTCAGACTGTAGTCGAATCTACATGGATGGTGTCGTAATTCACGACATTATGGCGGTGAATCCCGAAGACCGCGAAAAATTTGACCGCAGACAGACTTTGGATTACGCCAGTATCTGTGTAAAACTGAAACGCGGGAAACGAATGGCCATCAAGTTAGCATCCGTCTACATGACGGATCTGTATGTCTCGGCAAGACATACTGGGTCTGAAATGGAGTATGAAATCTTGGAATTGGAATATCCTCGGATCATGTTCAAGAAGACACGCTGGGAGGCTGAAATCGATCACAATACGTCTCCCTCGAAGCGAACCGCCACCAAGGACAAGGTCTCTCGTAAGAGGGCCAAGCAAGACGATGAAGAGTAAAATTCCTTTCGTGTCTGTAAAGTTCACTGCATTGATTTCGTTGTTATGTTAAAGAGTCGAGAAAAAAGTAAAATGGACAAGGGACTAGCGAAAACCAAGAGAATTCATTTAAAAGATCAAAGTAATGATCCAGATTGGGCCTGTGGATTAGATCATAGACGTTGTATATATTGCAATTCTGCAGCGGAATTTCGTCTCACGGGTTTCTACACGAGGGGGTTAGATGTGTGTTTTCGACATCTTCCTCCTCATTTACGACTGAAACAGGGCCGACAATCCAAGACAGTTTATTACAAACAAGGCGGACATGATACATGCACCCATTTCCTCGAAGACCAAAGGAATTTTGCTCCAAGACGACTTCCTGCCAGGTTATAAAAGAGACTCTTTTTTCTAACTATCAAGAAACTTAGTAAAAGTAACCACGATTAACATATTTGGTCCAGTAATCCCGTTCCTTGACGGGAATCCTCCTTGTAAACAATGGAGGCACGCCCTTTTCCGGAAGGTGATAGATGCGACGGGAAGATGTAGTGTCGAAAGTGAAGGTGACTGTTGCAGGTAATTTAAGAGTGTCACGCCATCTTGTGGATGGATCAGCCCAAATAAGTTCCACGGGATAATCGCACCCAGGGACGCGGAACTTGTAACAGTCGGCCTCTCTTGCTGGTGTCACGATTCCCAATTCGGGTGCTGCTACTATTCCAGATCTAGTTGTTCGTCCTGAATTGTTGGTGAACAGAATCTGCTTGGTGCGAAAGACCGTGTCCTTTCCATTGTGACTAATAAGAGTTGCCTTTGTCGTCTTTCTAAACTCTGAAATTATGGTCTTGTACTCTTGAAAACTCACAGGCAATAGAATGTCAATGTCCTCCGGCTCCCAGTCCGAATCGCCAGTAAACGCCTTTAGTGCATAGGAACCACCGTATTCTGCAGTCTTTGGTAATGCTTCATACACTTTGTGTGGGATGGGGTCCTTGGTGTCGAATTTCTTGAGTGACGTCTTGTTGAACATGTGGTGCAGATAGGCACCCGTAGCTGCACTCAGCCCGGTACAAATTCCGTAGCGAACAAGCGATTGTTCCATTATGGCATGAAGTTTGTTCATTTTCTGAAGTTTTGAGTAGAAACCACAAAATATGGGAGCCAAAAGTTAATTTTGTACAATGGATGATTTCTAAAAAAATATTTACAGAAGCTCTACTCAAAATTAAATGTTACATTTTTTTAGAATTCCGAAGAAGTTCTCGATTAATTCATCGAGAATAATCCGCTGAAAAATTGGGCAAAGAATATTCTGTCCGGTTTGTGTTTGCCTTCTTACACAAATTGTCCTTCTAAATACGACAATCAATGGCAGATGCTGCATTTGACAAACTTGTTGCAGCAGAAACCAAACAAGAACATGAAACCCGGAAACGTGCATCGGCCAATAGCACGATGTGGATGAAGGGTCAACTAGGAATCAACCAGGATGGTGTCCGATTCGAAATCAACAAGGTGACGGCCAAGCGTGTGCAAATCCGGAAACTTTTGCCGTACAGAAACGGCAAGCCAGTTCCCATGATGGCTCAGCTACTAGCCGACTTTGATAGTGTAGAAGGCAAGGGTCAGCACACGGCCACAAAGATAGACGATGATTTCCTGTGGGGTTCCAAAACGGGCTACATTCAGCGATGCACTGGTCAAGAATTGAAACCGTGGCCCAAGATGAATCGTGGCAAGAAACGTCGTCTGACGTTAACTTGAGGGAATTTTTACAAGGATTGTTCGTTTTGATTCTGTTCTTTCTATTATTAAAGACGGTAAAGCGCCAAATTCGGATCAAGGAAAAAAATGAATCGAGACGAGTCGGAACGATTATACACACAAACCGCACTGCTGGGCGAACCGTTTGACACGACACCTTTCCAATTCCCATCTCGACCCGATGAAGAAACGGAATTTAAGAATGAACAGCGGATGATTGACATGACCTTTGATGAATTACAAGACTTGTTAGAACAGCAACGATCAGATCCACTCGAACTGCCCTTGGTTACCTTGCCGTTGCCATCCGACAAGCTATTCGTAGCGTCAGTACCCGGCGAAACGTATTGGCCATTGACCGACAGTGGTGAACCCATGATGCTACCGCCTCAACCGGAATGGACAGGTCGAATACCCATTACCACTAAACCTGCATCCGACGATTCATTGTCAACTCTGTATGAAAACGTACCCACACCGGCACCACGCGAATGGCTCGATCCGCACAAGTGGACGACTGCCTACACGAGTCGTCACAATTATCCCTTTGCGCGACAAACGGGCAAGTTGCCCATACCCTTGAACGGCCACTTGTCGTACCAACATGCCGATCCACGCATTACCTCGATTGATTTCGTGTACGACGCGCAAGGCGCACGCATGATGGAGCAAACCGTCGAAAACCGTGATGATAATCCCATGCTGAAACGTGACCTGAAGCTGCCTCATCCTCGGAGCGTATTTGTGGGCACCACCACGCCCAATACCCATGCGATTGCGGGCGAGTGTCCGTTTGCACCCACTTCATTTGTAAATGAAGTCACCATTACCCAACAATCTCCTTTGCCTCCGTCCTCGATTCCTGCCAAGGAGGATTCGGTACGCGAACAACACATTCTAGGACGATTGGAGCATGAAACGAAAACCATGAAACACTGGATCGTCCAACAGCGGCCCTCGTGGAAAATAGCCGTGCAAGACACACCCCACCCCCTCATTGGAATTAAAGGCCAATCCGGCGCGGATGCGCGCATACGCTTGTACGGCAAGGACAAGCCCGATGAACTCTTGGCCGAATGGCCCATGCGGCTATTTGAAGATTATTTGCAATTCATTCCACGGTCCGGTATCCACGAATGGTACCGTATCGCGTCACGTGGGAAATTAGGTCAAGTCCAGATATCACGCATTACGCGTTACACGTTGCCTTGCCAATGTACACCCGAGTTTCTCGAATGGTTGGCCGAATACATGCAACTCCAATTTGACGAAGACACGAGTCCATTTGGCCACGAGCGTCAATTGGAATTGCAATGGGAACGCATGGGTCATGCCTGGTATACACAAGGCGGCTCCAAATCGTTCAAGGAAACATGTGACAAATTGAAGTACAATTCCACGGAACTGTTGCAATCGATTGAAAAGATCTTGACGACCAATGCGCATGAATTGAGCCGGCTCTTGACACTCGACCCGCGAGACGTGCATGTGCCCCTCTTGTCCGAGGATGCGTGTACACGTCTCATTTCCAATGATGGAACCTTGTGGTTGAATGTGGAATTCACGGGCATCTGGCCCATTACCCATCTTGAATATCAATTGAATCCACGTCAAGCCGAGATATTGGGTGTCACACGTGCCGATCTCCGCACACCACCCGACCATGACTTGACCTACTTTACCCTCTTTTTCGGACCCATGACGGGCAAACCTACATGTGTCTACCAGACCGAGGCCGAGTATCTCGAATTTCGAGACAATTGCAATATTCCATTCTCCACGTCGGGTATTGATCACGAAGTACTGGCCTTGTCGCACTTGCGCAATTGGATCTTGAATCGAATCGTCCGTGACTATCGGCCCACGTTTCAGGAAGCCATGGACTTGTGTCGACCCATGGAACTTGCCTTCCTGTATCACAAGAGTGAAGTCAAGCAACAATGGCTAGCGACCCACTCACGGCAGTCGGCCCATTCACCTGAATTGAAGACGTTGTTGGAACGCGAGTACTCGTCCACTAGTCTAGAGCGGTTTTTCAATCTATTTACACGCAAGTCATGGGCATGGTCCACAGTACTCCAACGCCTGTCCAAGGATCCCGCCCGTTCGGCGCGCGCCTCGTTTATGGATATTTTACGCCAAACGGCTCAAGCACACCCCAAGTTCAAGATTGGTACCCTTGATGAAGAGGTGTATCATTTGCAATTGGCCCGTCGCGTGTATGTGCGTCACATCCATTCGCCAAAAGAGGAGAAGAAGATTGAATCGGGCAATAACACTAAATCGGTAGCGGACCACAAATCATATCGTGAGCGTACTGGGTCAGTGACAGACCAAAAAGCGTATCGTGAGCGGACCGTGCACGACTACCACTCGTGGCTTGATTTGACCCCTACCACGGACCCGGAAATTCGCGATTGGCTGGTCCTCCTCTTTACATACAGTCACACTTTCAAGTCCGCGGGACCACATCTCTTGCGAGTCTTAAAGGACCAAGTGCGTGAAGAGGATCACACATGGTTGCACACGATGACGGACTTGGTTCGTACCGGTATTCAATTGGTATGGAGTCGTCGATTGCCCAGTGTCTTGGCGGCACAATGGTACAGTTGGTTGACATTAATGGGACTGGAAGCCAGTCGCGCCGCCCAATCCTGTTTGAATGTCTGCACCTTGCCCATGGTGGATCAACATGCGGTGAGTTTACGCGATGAACCGGCCGTGCTCCCATGGAAATGGAATGCACAAGGCGGAGTGGACAATCCCGCGGGTAACCGACTTGTGCATTTGCATGCACGCGCGGTGGCAGTACCCCAAATTTTGATCCATGTCTTGCCCGAATTGAAACTGGCCTTGGCCATGCATCATCATGGACCCGTAGCACGTCCTTGGTGGTTATGGAGTCATTCCAATGCCGTGTCCTATCACGATGCACAATATGCCGTGACCCATTTGGTATCCTATCACGTGCCAGGCGTATCATCGTCATCGTCGGTTGCGAGACTCCACACCCCAGAAACGCAACCGCCAATCGATCAATTCCTGTCGAACTTGGCCTGGACCACGGCCTGTCATTTTCCATTCGAAATTCACGTCCGCGCCCCGCTTGTCGCTATCCAGATTCCCGAACATGACACCTTGCAAATACGTGATCTATCCTGTTCCTTGGTACATCTCACCAAGGAAATATTGGTAACCATGGCCATGGAAATGGGCCAAGCTTGGCTGGCCCGTGTGGTACATGTCTTGCACCATGAATTGTTACCCGACGTGGTTCGATCCGCATACACTACACTTGCACAATCGCTCGAATCGTTTCTTCCCACAATTGCCAATATTCCACTGGAACCCGAATCCGACGAGATCGCCGATGCCGTGGCACGCTTCTTGACCGACTACCTGTCATTCGCGGTCGACTTTACCGTGACCTTGGCACGCCACCCAGATTTTATACCCCATCAACGATGGCGACAATGGCGGGCCAGTTCCCAGGGTCAGACTTTGCCCTATCAGTCGGACGAGGATGTCATGGAAGCCGAATTGACACTCGAGACGCGCGAACGCCTGGGCACACTACCCACGGTCACGGTACCGCCCAAGCGGTCCAAGCGCAAACCCTTTATCCATTCGATAGAAGACGACGTCAAGCGACCGGTGTCTTCTTCCGTGTCCTCACAAGGCGTATCCAAACGCGCACACGTATCGGCTCCATTACTCCATGCGTCTGAATTACCGGATGAACCCGCACCCATCTTGTCGGATATTCCCTTTCGCACCTCGGAATCCATTACCGAGACCAATGAACGATTTTGGATCCATAACGATTCGACCTCTGGTGTTCTCGCCTCAGACACTGGCCATCCATTGGGAGATGTGCTGCAATCCATTAAAATGAGCCAGGCCAATCTGGAACGCACCGAACCGGACTTGGCCATGAATTCCACGTTTTTCCGCCACAATTCCGAACGTGCACGTCAAGAATACTTGCACGAGTTCTTGCAGCCCCTTTATACGCCATTTTACCGTTATTTATGGCTGAGTCTAGTGAGCCGTGATTCCGAGAGTCTGCCCTCGGCTCATTACCGTTTTGCGTTAGCCAGTCTTGTGTACTCGCGCTTAATGTCCAAGGCACCCATTGGACTCGACGAGGAATCCGTTATGCGTCGCTACTACTGGCATTGTATCACCTGTATTGTACTGGGACTGGATAATTCAAATGTCAATTTCCTCTTGGGTTCTCAATCCCGTACTCGAATTCGAAACGAGCCCGTGGAATTGACACCGCGTCCCATTGTAGTGGGTGAGACACTGGTACGCAATCCACTAGCCTTTGTACCGCTCCATCAAACCATGAACCTCTTGCCCGAACGCCCTCAATTTGATTGTTATTTCAATCGCATGACACCCTTAATCTTTGACGTCTCTCACAAGACCTTGTTCAATTATGCCAATCATAATCACCTGGCCAATATTGACATTAACAATGACGATGCGTGGTTGTTTTATTTCCATCCCGGCTGGGCTTCAATGTCTTCACAGGTGGAACACTATTCTACCTTTTTCAGTTTCGACTCGGTTCATCAACGACAATATTTCATGGGCTCGGACCGCCTCTTGACTTCCGTGCCCTTGTCGTCGGCCATTCACTTGACCATGCCGGGTACGATGCACTCCACGACGTCATTGGGTAGTCACGTCCCGAGTGATTCAGACTCGAAATTGGTGTCCATTAGCATGAAACCCTCGGTATCCGAGTTGCTCAGCATATCTCGACCAGGCGAGTGTCGGACGCGTCTGGAAGAGGAATACGAAGCCAATTACGATCCCATGACGCGATTGGAATGGGATTTGCAACGTCTGAATGTGTCCTAGGAGTTGGTGGTTGTGGTAAAGTGTGTGTTTTTTGACGGATTGTGCTCTTTTCAAAATTTTGAACTTTTGGACACGAAAACTCGGCCTTTCAAATTTAGCTTTAATTGTGGGACAGCACATGACGGGGCGGCCTTTAATATTTGGCCTTTAATGTTGACTGTGGCTTGACATGTAATATAACGGGGCAAGACAGGGCAGCATATTTTGACGGGGCGACTTTAATATCACGGGCATTGATAGGGTAGCACAGAGTGCCCCGTCATTTTGACGGGGCATGTGCTGGCTTTTTTGGCCTTACATGGAATTTTGGCCTTATATCATTCTGGCCCAGGCAGCGCACGGATTTTTTTTTTGGTTTTTTCTTAATTTTTTTGAAACTTTTTTTCGTGGGTCTCTCCATGCGACACTGGTCGATCGCTAGGTAAAGTTTCAGGCCTTTAAAATTTGGCTTTAATTGTTGGACAGCACATGACAGAGCGGCCTTTAATGTTTCGGCTTTAATGTTGACTGTAGGTTGACATGTCATATCACAGCCAAAAATAAGCCAGCACCAAATGACGGGGCGACTTTAATATCACGGGGCAAACATGGGATAGCGCATAGGTTATACAGTCAAAATGACGGGGCATGTGCTGACTTATTTTCGGCCTTACATGGAATTTGGCCTTATATCATTCTGGCGCAGGCAGCACTGAAATTTTTTTTTTGGTTTTTTCTTAATTTTTTTCGAAAATTTTTTCGTGGGTCTCCCCACCCTCGGCTACCCATCGCTAGGTAAAAAATTGGCTTTAATCGTGCCTTTAATCTTTTGTACAGTCAAAAGATTAAAGGCATCGCACCTTGTGTTTAACTCCGCTGTGCGACGAGAAAAAATCAAACACCTCAAAGGCGACCTTTGCATTAAGGAAAAAGACTATTTGGTTCTCCTAGTCTACATCAACCGATTCACCACCCTTTTGGAATCCATGATGATGACTCGGGAATCTGGAATGGGCAAGCCTGAATTGCACACGGAACTGGACATGACCGGCAAACCCTTGCCCTCTTGGCGTGACTTGTGGAACCGACCGCAAATGCCAGATTCCACGCTCGACAAAGTGTACCTCATCTTGACTCACGGCCTGTCTATATTGATTCCTCTTTTAATTCTTCTCTTGATATTATTGGTCTCGTTACTGGCATTTGGACGATACGTCGATGACGAATGCGAAGCACCCGTGGCGTGTCCGACCATGACATTTATCTTGACCTTGAGTAAGCTCCTGTACTTTTGTTTGGTTGTATTTGTATTGGGTTTGGTGTCGCCCAGTGCGATTCGAGTGGCCTTGACCGATTACCTTGTCTCGCTCGATCGAGAAAATGTCTAGACTGAATTCCTCTTATTGACATTTAAAGATCACTCGGTTCTTTCATTTAAAATTAAATCATTAGGGGAATAGGCATTTGATATATTACTAAATTTATAGTAATTTTATACCAGCTTAGAGAATACCACAACACGAATAAGAGGCAGGATAGAGCGGCCGTTGGTATCTTCCACGAATGTCCATCGCTGATCTTGATGTTTTCGATTGTTCGACATTGTAAAGTAATTCCTTTTCCTCGTCGTCGTGTTCTGTTCTTTCTCGATCGCGATCCAAGGAATCAGCATGTCGAGTCGGAGAACGAGATCGAGCTTTTTTCTTGGATCTTGGTGCCAAGTCCTTGACCAACCTTTTTCGAAGAGGTTCAAGGGTATCAATATTGGCCAATACCCTTGTATGAACAACATCTTGTGGCAACACGAGGTATTCTTCCCCAAAGAAACAATGAGACCATATTGGATTCTCCTTGGTCGAAAATAAGATGTCCCAAATGGTGTTCTTTTCCAGATTTTCTGCTAATGGGTCCCCACAACCAGAGATTAATTCAAGCAAAAGGGCTTTGATGTTGTCTGGAACTGGACGACTCTCTGTAAGGAAAATAAATTGCCACAGTATGAGAAGGAAAGTGTTTGTTCCATTGTATTGTAATTTCCTGGACGTAGCAAGGTGTGTCAGTCCAAAATCGGTTAACATCATCCATGCCGAACAAGCGGGAACCTTGATGATTCTATTACCCTGTCTAGTTATAAACTGTTGTTGATGTTCATTTCCGGAACATTTGTAAAACAGAATATTCTCCAGTTTGAGATCCCAATGTCGCATTCCAATTCGTGCCATGGCTTCCATTAGAGTAGCCAAACGAAGAATGTTGGACCGGAAAAAAGGAACCAACTCAGATTCTGGTAATTTTAGGAATTCTTTTTCTACATTGTCCATCTTTGGCATGATTGTAAATTGGATATCCTGTCTTCCTTCGGAACGTTCGCACCTCCATGCGGCAAACAAGGGGACCACTCCGTGACACACAGCTCCCGGACCTTGTGTTAACCGAAAGGCTTGTGTCTGATACTGTAATCCTTGTAATGACAGCAATTCATCACCCTGCTCTGTTTTGATTGCTTTTAGTGCAAGTGGAAATGAGTCCTTGATTTCGTAATCATATCCTTGCATTCGATCGGTAACTCGTTCATACAATTCAGATCCAAAATCATGACGCAACGATTCTAGTGTAACCAAATACACATGACCTTCATGTCCGGCTCCAAGTAAATTACGCTCGACGTATTGGCGACCACATAATGATGATGTCTCCATATATCTAGTATCAATTCTATCCAAACTTTGCCATCTTATGACTGCATGACGTTCATATGGGCGTGTCGGCCGAATCATTCCCTTTCCGAATCTCTCGGCCGAAAATCTTAATCGTGTTGCTTTCTTTAAAAAAGAGAATGACCGAAAGTCCTGGTAACGATTAAAAACATCTCACGAATCCTTTTTGAAAGAGGGGAAGCTATTTGGAATGAGTAGTCAATAACGTAACTAAATTACCAAACAAGAATACATACTTGCAAAAGACATACAAAACCGAAGGTTCCAAGGATCCGCGTTTCAATTCAATCTCGACATGGAAACTAGTCTTGTTACGATGATCCACAGTACGATCCAGCGTGAGAATAGCCACCTCATCCAAGTCAAAGGAACAATACACCTTGTTCCGCACCGAGAGTCCCGTGTCGGGTGTAAGCTGCAAGATCCGGTCAAACTCGGCTTGACCGTGCAGGCCCTGCCAGTCCTCGGGTGAACGCGAGACCTCGTCCATGACAGCTAATCGAATACCAAAGAGGCCCGTGGACACGGCCGAGACGGGGGTTTGGTAGAACTTGCGTGTCCATACTTGGTCCTTGACCATCTTGACTAATGGGCACCGCTTGGGTTTGTCCAACTCCTCTTCCGAGGCCGTGGATGCTGTATCATCGTCTTCTGTCGTGGCCTCGTCCTCGTCCAAGCCACTGGCCATTTCCACTTCATCTTCAATGCGGTATCGGGGAGAAGTCGTCGAGAGCGAACCGGAATGAGCGATGGCATGATCGGTACGTTCACGAATACGCACAGGTTGTTCCAAGATGCGTCCCAATTCATGACACAGTTGTAAAAAGTGGGCATTGTCCAAGGACGAGGCCTTGGTTTCCGACACGATACGGGCTTCGACTTCAGTAGTGGCGGGATCCCATCTTGACCACGAGAGTGCGGCGACGCGTGGCCAGTAATCGCACACCGCCACTTGCAAGGCCCCTTCGCGCAAGAAACAGTGTTCCAGGGCGGCATCGTAGACGGGATGATGAGACCATGCTTGTTGGACGCGTTGAATGTCCGCTACCGTCAGCACTTGGCGTTGCAGTAACAAGGCCGCCTCGGGATCCGATACCAGCTCTCCAGCGGCCGAAACGAGTCCATCCTGTTCGGGTTGGTCCAAGGCTTGTTGCACCCACGCTTCTGACATGTCCTCGGCTTCCTCGGCCACGTATTGGCGTGGTAGTCCGCGAAAGTACGTGGCAAAGGATTCCGTGCCAAAGAAATCATTGAATTCCGGATTCCAAGGTTCAATCTGATTCTTGGCCAGGTACCCGGCATATGTCGCCAATGGCACCAACTTGGCAAATTGCCGTTCTTCCTCCACTCCAGCTGCACGGTCCGTCAACCACTGATTCTTTTCCGCGGCTTGTTGAATGGCCTCGGCCTTGTCTATGGGCCCGACTTGATTGGTGAATTGTTGTGAAGTGGTCAATTGCGCCGACTGGAAATGGGTCCCGACGGCGGCCGGCCGGCCAAACATTTGCGCCGTTTGCACGTGATTGAGATTGGTCTTGGGACCTTGCAACGCTGCTTCCTGATTGGCGGCGCGTCCGCGGTTGATCGCGCCTTTCGTCAGTGCATCCGTATTGACGCGTTGTTGGAAATAGCGCCAATCCAGTGGGACCAATTTCCCATCCACGGTTTGAATCGAGGCCAGGATATGACACATGGAAGGGGTGATGTATTGAATCTTGTGGACCAAATTGACAAATTCGCGTGCCAGTTCGCGGCGCGTCGCTTCAATGCCATGCAGCGCGACACGCATACCACTGTCGGCATAGCGAAAGGTGTGGGGCACGAATTCGGGTCGCGAGGCCAAGACGTACAGGTGTTGCAAAGTATGAATGGACTTAGACAGGAGCATGCTGACAACGCGCGTTTCCGGTTGGAAAGCGACTTTGGTCACGTGGGTACGCGGCAGCAAGGTGCGTACCAGATTTTGAGCGGTACGGTCCAAGTAGAAACGCGCCGAGACGTATTGATGGACGACTTGCGTCGGGCAAATGCGATGGCCTACGAGCCGAAAGCCCTTTTCCGCCTGACGCATGCGTTCTTCGATTTGGTCATTGGCGGCCACTAGCCGGCCATAGACGCGAATCACTTCCTTTGAGACGGATACCAAGGCCGATAGGACAAAGGCATAGTCGAGCCCGGCCCGGGTGCGTTGCAAAATGGAAACGGGTTCGCCGCCGACGTGCACCAATTCGCGTACATCAATCAAGATCATAAAGGCATCGCGAGTCGACCGCGGAAAGGCCCAGTCGGCCTCGTCGCCATCTAGAGTCAGCTTCTCCCAATCGGCGGTTGAATCGGACAAGTGCGCCTCTAAATCTTCTCGATAATCGACGGCCTTGACCAAGGTGAAGATAAAACGTGAATCGAGATTGGAGAAATGGGCTACCACTTGCTGCGTCTCTGACAAGCCAGGCTTGTGTTGCCAGACGGTGGTGATGCCCGTGCGTGTCGAGACGTGCTCCTGCTTGCGCAATTGGACCGTGACAATCAAATCTTGCAAGGATTGGGTGCAGCCCACCAAGACACCGAATCGCGGAATGCCCTCGGTATTGGAGACCAGGTTATTGAGCGTGTGTTTCAAGTTCAGTGTACTTTGTTCAAGTGGTTCACAGGCACTCATGCTCGCCTTGACTGCCACCAAGTCGCCCGGACACGACCGTGATTGTTGAAAGCGTTGAAACAGATGCTGACACAATTCCTCCAATTGTACACGTGTCAGATGCCACTTTTCGTACACGTGTTTGCAATTCAATTCATCCAAGATGTGCCATTGGACAATGCGTTGCCCCAGGTGGAAACGATGCTTTTTCATGGCCGTGTAGAGTGTGTGCCCTTCGGAATGGATGCGTTGAATGAGGGCGGTGCGAATGGCAATAATTTCGCTGGGCAACATATCCACTTGCTGGGTGGCCAGGGGCACTTTGCTAAACATGCGATGAATTTCCTGGTGAATGAGAAAGGGTACGCGCACGATGGGATCCGGAATACGGCGTTGCCCTTGACCCGATAAATGACGTTGGAGATGGTATGCTTCCTTCATCATGTCTTGCAGCTCGTCGATGGATGCCTGGGCTTCGCTCATGGCATTTTCGGCCAAGCGTTTTCGCGTTTCAAGTGTGACCAATCGATCCCAATCGGAATGAAGCGTGTCTTCCTCTTTCATCTGTTCAATGGGTTCATCCTTGTCTTGCTCCAAACGAGGAATCGAGTCATTTTGGTCGGTTGAATCAGAAGCTGATGAAGAGGAAGCGGAGAAAGAAGAGGAAGAAGAAGAGGAAGAAGAGGTAGATAGAGGAGACGAAAAGAAAGCGGACATATCTGAACCCTCGAAATAGGGTTCCGTCAAGCGACATTCTTGAACAGGAAAAGAGGGGGGAGCATGGTTCAGCGACAAGACGGGGCGGAAGAATTTGGTGGTAATCCAATTGCGAACCGCCTCTTGAATCATCAAGGGTTGGACCATCCACGGCAAGCCTGGTTGAAAGCGAGTACACAGGGTCTGGGCTTGCGTCAGGAAAAAGGTGATATCCTGAACGACGTTATGAAGCGGAAACTTGATTTCAAAGACACCACTCGAGCCCGTCATGCCCAAACTCAGACTAATCAAGCTGCCGCTGGAATCGCGAATGGTGCCATCGTGATGTTGTACAATATCCAAGGCCACATTGGAAATGTTGCGGTGTTTCACACCCATGACAAAGACGGTGCTTTGGCCCAACACGACCTTGAAGCCCGCACAGACATTGTGTTTCACGCCTGCCTTGAGTCGGAAGCCCTTGTTGTAGCAATCGTCATACGCGGCACCGCGCGCGTCGACACCATCCGCATGGGCATCGTAGCACGTGATACGGCCATCGGGGGTAATGCCCATTAATTGATCGCCACTCATTTGCAATTCAAGGCCGACCGTGGCATCAATCGCGTCCGTAGCCTTGCCCTTGCTGCCGGCGAAAATCATGCCAATCAAGCTCCAGCCTTCAAATAGGCTGGACCAAATGTCACGTGCTTGCTCGTCTAACGACGATTGGAGGTAGGTGACCTTGCTAAATTCCAAGATGATTCGCGTTTGCTCCAGCACCCTCTTGAACTCGTCTTCCGAGTGGACGGTCACGGTCCAGACGAGTGGGCGCGGATGGTGCGGTAGCGCGTGCGCTAAAATGATGCGATTCAATTCCAATTGCCAATCGGCCAATCGAGGATCTTTTGATTTGAGCACCACGCGGTTGCGGTAGCGAGGCAATGTCTTGGCTGAATTCTTGATAAACTTCTTCATCAAATCATTGATACCATCGGAACGAATCTGAGCCAATTCCAGGATTTGGACATCGGTCGCTTGCTGAGCCCGTGTTTGCATGGCTTCAAACGATTGCATCGCGTACTTGCCGTGAAACGCGCCCTCGGCCGGACCGCCAATCGTGTCCAAGAACCGCGCTCGATCACGATCGAGCTTGTCTTGGAGCCGCGCAATGGCCAATTGTTCATTCACTCGAAACTGGTGAATGGCCGAGGTAAAGGAACGCCACACGTCCAAATCCAGCCACCGATCGTCCAGGGCCAAGCCCCAAGGGGCCAAGTGGTTAAACACAAAACACAAGCGTGTCGCGTCATCCACAAATTGACGTGTAACGGCTGTGCCAAAAGACATGGCCATTTGATGGGTCATGACATTGAATCCCGTGCCCAAGTCGGCCTTGGTCAAGATGCCATGCAACAGCCAGCCTCGGTCAATGTGCACTTCGCAGCCGGATCGTGGTGTGGTGCCCTCGCACGCGTCCGACTGAAGCACGGGCAACACCGCGGGCAACACGCTGGGCAGTCCAGGCGAGCTGTACTCCATGCGTCGATAGCAAAAGCCGCTGGGAAGCCAGTGAAACAAGAGGTCGCGCACGTCCCAGCCACATTCCAAGTAATTGGAGCCGTCTTGGCGCAGCGGTTGACGGGTATACCATAGGGTCGGAAAAGGCGAGACTCGAACCGTAAAGGTACGATCCGTGTAGAGGCGGCGTTGCAGGGCCTTTTCAATCACGACCTCTTGCGGTTGCCCGGCATAACATTCGAGAGCGCAAATGCAGCGAATGAACCACAACCACGGCAAGGGCGGACCCAAGGTCATGCGTGTCCACATGACAATCATGTCTTGCAAGAGGCCCAAGTCAGACCCCGATTGCCATCGCAAGGGCAAACGTGTTGGCGAGAACTGGGCCTTGGCATTGTACAATCCCGCCAAGGTTTGGGGCGAACTGATTTGAGGCACGTCTCCATCGTAATCACCCGCCAAGATTTTGAGCAAGGCACTTTGAAAGGCACAATAGGCACCCGGGCGACCGACGACGACATCCACGGCCAGCATGGACAGGAGAACGGGTGGCCGTTTGAAGAAGACGAGCGGTTCATTTAGCCGTGGCTCGCGTGTAACGGCACCAGGCGGTGCAGGACCCGCGATCCAGCGTGCGACTGGATCGACATCGTGCAGTCCATCGGGCACCGTGGAATTGGCCAATTCATAGGCGGTACGCAATACGGAACGTGGATTGCGTACTCCGGATTGATTCAGGACGTGCGTCAATCGTGATGGGGAGTTGACGTATGCCCAATTTTGACGCGGTACACCTGTGTTGTACAAACATGAATGTGTGTATGCAAGTATATGAGCAAGTGTGTAAAGTGTATGAAATAGGAATATGAAAAGAACGATTACCAGTTTCAGGATCAGTGAGCAGAGGTGGATTGGGCAGCAAGCGATTCTCTTCATTGCGATACAATTCAATACCATGACTGAGCCGCACGACATCGCCAGGCGCGACATTCGTGGCCCAATCAAAGCTTTGAAACGCCGACGCCACTTGTTCATCGCCATTGGCCTTTTGAACCGAGAGGACACTGGGAAAGGGCAGGCCAAAATTCAAGTCGGGGTTTTGCGCAAAATGCCACATGGAACGTTGCAGTCCACCGGGTGTGAGATGAGTCATAACCATGTCGCGATGCTGCGCGACAAGTGTGTTTTGAATGTGACACAAGTGGGCAATGGTTTGTTGCAAGACATCACGCGATGAGTTGTTGGAAGGCAGCGGTTGAGCCAATTTGCGACAAATCCCTTGGCTGAGTTCAATCTGGGTCACGGACGTGGAATTGTTCAAAATCTCCACGGCACGTGCGGAAAAACCCGTGGCCTTGACACTGGCATTGCGCGGTCCACCGCCCTTGCCCGAGGCGCGTTGCGAAAAGGATTGTACTTTCAAGTGCGAACTGGAATAGGGGTCGCGAAACGTATTGATGGCGGATTTCAAGGCCACCATGGGCTGTGACTTTTCATCCGTCAAGGGCCAGGATGAGGGCAAGACGTAATCTGGATGGACCGAGTCATGGAAATTTTCCGTTTCCCATTGTTGTTGACGTGCGGTCAACTCATCACCGGCGGCCTTGACGATTTTCTTGTCCTCGGAAAAGGGCACCATGCCATTCATGCAAATGGATGGATCTTCCGTGGCTTGATTGGTTTCGCGCAAGACCTTGACACGGAGCAAGGGAATCTTGGGTTGTTCCATGACGATGCGATTGTACACGTCTTGCAATTGCAATTGTAGTCGTTGAATACAGACACCAAAGGGACCCCAATCACGATATTGCATCCATTCACCTGCTATCAAGGGTCGATCCAAGGCTTGTTGGTTTTCTTGCGTGAGGATTTCCAATAACGAATAGAGATTGGTCGAGAGTTGAATCATCAATCGAAACATAATCACAATCGTATCCGTCATGGTATTGTAGCTCACACCATTCTGGTCGGGAATGAGGGCCAAGTGGAACCGATTGGCACAGGGAATCGCTACGACTTGCAACAAGAGCGAGGAAGGCCGGGCCGTTTCAGGATTCATGCTCAGTCGACGCGCGTCATGATCGGAAATGCGCAAGAAGATATTGCGCAAGTGAATGTTCTCAATGGGCCAAGTGTAGGATGAGACTTGCCAGAATTCGCTTTCCCAGTCGACTTCACCGCATTGCGACAAGTCCAAGGATTGACGATGAAACAAGTATGTCCTTCGACACGGGAAACCCAAAAAGGCGTCGGTGCGCCATTCAAAGCCCAGGGGATGTTTCGAGTCGAATTGGATCATGTGTTTTTCATCTTGTCTTTCGTTGTGTAGCAAGTTGCGTGATAATCGCTGATAGGCTAGCGCCTCGTCTGGTGATAATTCCTTGTAGCGCCGTTGAAATTCACGACGACATGCTTCGTACTTCTCGTCAATTTCTTGGGCCGAGGTCTTGCGGGCCACGGGCACTTTTTTGTCCTTTTTGAGCACCTTGGTCGATTTCCGGCCCTTGCGTGGTACCACAAATACCACGGGTTCAAACGTCTTGAGATTCGCATGCTCAACAAGAGGCTTGTGCAAGGGATCCTTCCATGCCAGGGGTTCAGGTCGTCGTCTGATCTCGCTGGGATGCCAGTGCAAGACGCAAAAGAATCGGAACTTGGTCGTTAGCGTGGAATTGTAGGCGCGTTCAATGGCATCAGGTCGCACACACGCTACGAGCCGTTCTGAGCATTTGGCTTCTTCACACTTTTCCCCCTTTTTCAGTTCGGGATCGACTTGGTCCAATGGCCACTCTTCCCAGTACAATTGCGAATTGGCCTCAAGGGTTTGCATCACATTGTAACGATAATCGGTCCATCCATCGGGTTTCTTATTGCGTGTGTCGTGACGCGACGCTTCATTGTGGAAGAATTGACCCACGGCGGGCAAGGCCGAGGCAATGGAACACCAGCCGGGCAATGTGGCCGTCATGCGTGAGTCGGTAATGGTCATGCTCGCTTGATAATAGCCACAGCCACCGCCCAGAAGTGAACAGCACGGATACACACCATATGGTGAGTCAGACACGGCAAAGGGTACTTGGGTTTGTGTATAGACTTTTTTCATCGTCGTCAACATGCATTTCAGCTCGTGTGACCGTTTGCTCGATTCTGAATTGGTGACGGATGCGGTAGGCTTGCTCTTTTCTTTCAAGAAATAGCCATTGAAAAAGTAGGATTCAAATTCTGACTGTTTCGCGTCAATTTGCAGAGCCAGGCCGATTTGGGTAATGCGGACCCATTTCGCATGTTCACGTTCCGAACCGTAATCCTTGCGTTCCCTGATCTTTGTCTCATCGGATAACCGGAACGAATCGATTGTCCCCGATGAACTAGACGAGTTCGTTGTATCCAATTGAATTGGATCAGCCGCAGGTGACGCTTTTTCCTTTTCCAATGCAGGTACCACGCTGGGACCAGCGGATACTAGATCCGAGTCGGAATCCAATTGTGCCTTGTGCTTGCTCTTAGCCTCGTCTTCGTCCGACTGATCCGAGCGTATCGCGCGTGAACGTTTGCGTGATGCCGGTGCCAAATCGGAATCCGAGTCGCTGCGAATCAAGGATGCAAACAGGGACTTCTTTCCAGAGGCAGTCTTCTTTTTGCCCTTTTTCGATCCCGACTTCTTTTTGGACGCTGCCTTTTTCGTGGACGCGGCTTTTTTTTTCTTGGAAGCCGCCTTGGGCTTGACCGGTGCCTTTTTCCGCTTCTTGGAACCAGCCAGGATGGAGGCCGTGACATCATGCTTGGACTGACCACCGCGCCGTGGTTCCGTTTGAATCCACTCGCCATCGGGCCGTGCAAAGGGATGAGACAGGCCATTGATCCAGACCGCCATCTGCCCGCGTACGGTACGACGGCCCGTGACGCGTTCGCGTAGCTTGACGACATCGGCCATGTATTGTTGTGCCTTGGCCTTTAATTCTGCTAGTCGGAGCACGTCTTGCCGTATGAGCTCCAATTCATGTTCGAGTCGAAACTGGTCCCGCACCAGACTCGCCATTTCATTGGAATCGTGACGTTGTTCGAATTCCAAGGCTCGACGACACAATCGATTGATGGTCAAACTCGTCTTGTACGAATTTTGACGCAAGATCATTTCGGCATGGAGCTTGAGCACGCCGCCCACTGTAAGTACATTTTGCTGATTCATGGTATGAATCATCCCCTTGAGCTGATCGATACGATCACGAAGCAGGTAGAGATACACTTGTTTGTTGCGTAATTGGATATTCTCGGCCGTGGGCTTGTCCACAGACTTGGAAATCTTGGGCGCCGTCTTGGCATTGATGGCTTCGAGGATGCATTGGTGATTGCGTACTAGCGCTGACTTCAGTTCCCAATACTTGACACGGCGCGCCCAGTACAAGTCCCACACGTTACCGGCACGATCCATCTTGAGACACCACTCGGCATACTGAGCCAAGTATCGCTGACGCCAGTAATCGACATCCTGCTTCCATTGATCCGGACTGGAATTAAAGGCCTCGAGTTCCTCGTCGCGCAGGGCAGCCACCTCGTCCACGACATTGACCCACCCCAAGACCGGAATGGGCAAGGGCGGACCCATGGACGGTGGCAAGCTGAATTCACGTGCAGCCGATTCCATCTCGTCTTCAGTCGGCAGTGGATGTTTGGGTCCCAAGAAAATGGGTAGCCCCACCATCAATTCGCCTCCTAACTGTACATCCAATTGATCCTTCTTGGACCGCAAGTTCTGTAGGTACTGTACAATGTCGGGTGACCACGGCAAGGGCACGTGGTTAAAGAGGCGCGAGGTCTTGTCGGGCACAATTGAGTAGGCAGCCGTGTCCATGCACAACTTGGAACAGTGTTGACAAACGACCTTGAAGAACCGCGCGATTTCGTCAAACAAGAGCGGGTTGGTCAATTCACCCACGGCCACACCCGCAAAATGCGAGGGACACGATTCCTTGGGTTGACGACATGTCGAACAGACTTGACGCGATTCCAGTGGGCCCAGACGTCCGTCATTGATGGATTGAGTCAGTTTGCCACCGTGTGCAGGCGTACGCGGCAGTGCAAACAAGGAATCGCGATTCAAGTGGCCCAAGTAGCTGCAAATCAAGGTAATGATACCCATGGCATGCTTCATGTCATTGTCGCTACCCGAGATAGTCAATTGACCGGGACGGTACATGTAATCAATCAATAGCGGCGACAAGTGGCGCAAAAACACTTTCAAGTCATCTCCGCGTGGCGATTCGAGATGTTCAAACATGATATCACGCGTGTTTCGCAATTCACGTTCGTATTCAGTGGTTTTCATAATGGTGGATCGAAGCGTACGCAACGTACGTCCATACAAGACTTTGCTTACAGTCGGACCCGCATAGTCGGCATCGCGCGTCATGAATTCACATGCCTGGATACGTTCCTCGTCGGTCATGAGACCTTCTTCTACGGTTTCTTGATAATAGACATTGGTATTGGAGTCCACTTGCATGTGTTGGTTCGCCAAGGTGGGTACACGGGTCCCGCCCATGAATTGGGCCATATTCTCATCTTCATTGACAATGACCGTGGTTGGGTCAATCGACACGGTCCCCGCGTCGTATGGAATGATCGAGTCGCCAAAGATGATGTCATGCGGCCGATTCATTCCAAAGACACCTTTCTTCTTTTTCTTTTGCTAAAAGACTCTTTTTCCCGCTGTTTTGTGGATTCCGTACTCAAGAGAATTTTTCTATTTATCGTTTACGAATTTTCCGTAAACAGGGAATAAAAAGGGAAGAAAAAATTGTGGTTGATTTTTTTTTAAATCAAGTCCATCTCCCCCCAATAATTTTTCCGACACGACAAAAAGTTTTTAATTCACAAAAAAAATTAAATGGGGATATGCCAATCCATTCGAGCGACACTTGCCTATGATGCAACTCGAACAAGTTGGATTAAAAATGAAAAAGCGGCCCTTACGCATACCCGAATCCTGGTTCTAGAAACTTTGAGTATGTTTCAAACCATTAAATGCGAACCGTCCGGGTCCCGGTATCGTAAGAATCTACTAGACGGAGTCTTGGTTTGGGCCGAGACTTTGTACATTCCTACCTCCACAACTCTTACAACATCCCAAATGCTAGACCAAGCCCGGCTCTCGGTATTGAATGTTCTATAGTATTATGTGGGGATTCCTCCATCGTCTATGACAGAAATCCGGAATGCGGCTTTACTTTGGGTCTTTGTGGAAGTTACCGACGATATGCTAGCGTTATTGAAGGAATGTGATAAAAGTCTCGCATTACGACATGCTACATTTCTAGGAGAATTGTACGAGGAACTTGATCGTTTGTAAATTAAACAATACTTTTTTCTTCTGTGATAAATCTCAAATGTTTCTTCTTGAATTTTGAATACTTGTCATTAGGCTACGCAAATCCAGGAGATTTGGAGGGCCGGGAGGCCCTTTAAGGAACATGTGTAGATCGTGTCGTGACCGGCGGCTTCGCCGATATGCCAACAAACACAAGGATAAATGCAAATACCACAATGAAATGCATCCTGACACTTGGAGGCCCGCACAAGACGACGAGTGCCGAGGCAATTGTTTTCGAGAAATCGCGGCAGGTTACTCCCAGGAATGCAAGCAAGTTCCCAAATGCATGTTAAGACAATGCCCAGTATGTAGATGGAACTTTCCCCTTGAATTCTTATTGTGTAATGATGGCATGTGCTTCGAGTGTTCTCGGGAATACTACATGTGGTACATGAAAGGATTCCCATTTCGACCCAAGGGTTTTTGTGTTTATTGTTGTGTCCGTCTACCCTTGATTATGAATGAAAACGGCACCTTTAGTCTGAATCCACGCGAATATCATTACAAGTGTTGGGAACGAATCCAGCAAGAAGATGGAGCTGATTCCATGTCGGATTCAGATTCGGAAATGGAGGTTCAGGATTAATTTTGACAAGTCAAGGGCCAAGTAGAATTTTCCAATTTTGTTTCAGAAAATTATTTATTATTCAAATTCTTTTCCGAGACAAAAACTAACTTGAAATACCGTTTTTACATCCGTTCAATTTCCGAGAATTCTCTGTTGAGAATGGACGAATCCAAGAAAGAAATAAAACCCCAATCAATCGACACGATCAAGAAAGATGGCGTTACGACTGAAAACCAGACTAATGCCATCAAGAAAGACGGCGTTGTGGCCGAAGCACAGACCGACCCCACAGACCAGACCCAAAAAGTCACGGTGCCCACGTATCTGTCACTCATCAACTTGAACGTCTTCGAAGACTATCTACGAGCCAATCAAAAATGGTTCAAACCCTTGCCCGATGCCCAAAACGACGCCTTTGTGGTCGACCGTTCCATTAAGATTCTCCATCCCTTGGCCGGATGGAGACGGCACATTCATTCGTTTGTGTATCGCACGCTATGTTACATGATGCCTCGCCCAATCCCAGACAAGCAGCTGCCTGCATTCCAACAAGCCGTGGACCAGCTCAAGTACATTAATGGAAAAATAGATCGATTGAGTGACAAATTCCAATCCAAGGAAGATTCTTCCACTAGATTGGATCGAAAACGCGTTCACGATTTTCAATCTGTACTAGCAAGTATAGAATGCATCAAGCATTTCTTTCACGGCTCGATTGGTCATTCAGGAGAAGAGGAGAAACAGCATCCAGAAGTCTTGGCTATTTTGCAGGCGAGTTTTGAATTGTGTGTTTCAATGACTCGAATTCGGGAAGCCACATGTCTAGTCACTGAACCCACTACGAGCATAGCACCCAGCAAGGATTCGGCGCGACAAACACTGTACAAGGCTCTGACGTGGCCCATATCACGTCTCGGTCCCATCCATATCGACACGGTGCGAACCAGTCCCAATTGGTTTTCATTGCATCCTGCCTTTTATGAAATGTATCCTCTTTCGATGCATGGCAAACTGGCTGTGATGCAAATCATTTTACTGGATAAGACTAGCCAATCAAGTGTCACGGAAGAGGAACTAGCTACACTTTCGGTCGACATGTCCTTGCTATTTGGCAAACACAAGCGCCTGAAACGCACGTACCACGAACCTTTTTATGGCTTGGATTTCGGCACCGTGGCCTTGTGTGAAGTCGATCAGGCCGAGTACCGTACAAAACCCTTTATTCCTGGGCTTACCATGGGACTGGACGAGGCCGTGGACCGACCGTCTTATACGGAAGGCCTGCCCTTTGTGTCGTTTGCGCCCGGACGACACTATTGGTTGCATGTGCCCAATGACACATGGCCCATTGTAATCGTTCGACTCGTGGGAGACGAATCGGTCATGGTCCACAGCACATTAGATTTATCCGGGGCTCGAATGTATTCGGACGATGATGATCGGTCCATGCATGATGATGCGGTGGTTCCTTACACGAACACCGCGTCGGAGGCCACGGTGGCATTCAGTGGTACAATTTCAAACCTGTCGACTGTCATGCAATCGGCCGCGTCTCGGTCGAGTCATTCGACTTGTGACGGTGCCGGATCATCCAGTTTTTCTGGGCCTGAAACCACTTCTGGTACTGGTGTTTCCATGGCCCTGTCGTCCAATACGTCTTTAGACATGAATTAATTTCCCCCTACCTTTAAAAATTAATCATGATTCAGCTGTATCAATCAATCACGGATATTCCATGTATTAATTTAAATTGATTAAGTTCTGGAATCAAGAAGTTCGAAGACTCCAAGCAGAAATCTGAATAATCGATTTTTTACGTATTTCCAGCCAATATACCAAATTTATTTGCATCATCCAGCGGATTTTTTTTCCATACGAAAGACACGTCGAAAAAAATTTTTGACCGACTTTTTTCTCGTCTTGTTCTTTCAATTCAAGTAGCCAACGCAAAGAGTACCACACATTATTCCGATAGTCGAACTCGACCTATTCCTTGCATTACGTGCGACTAAAAGTTTTAAAAGGGCTAGGAAAAAAAATTAAGCAACTATTTGGATTCGTATCGACTAAAATACTCGCCTTTTAAACGACAAACCAAACTAACAGGAAAAATGAATTCCGATGATGATACATTGGATACCACACCGTCCAATTCGGACGATGAGGTCGTGTGTGCAATCCAGACACGCTCCAGAACCGCCGTAAATGCCAATTCCACACTAGACGAATCTCTGTTTGACACCCAAACTGAAACCGATACCGAATCGGTACCCGCGACACCTCCGTCCAGTGACATAATTGACAGGGCGTCCCAGTGGCTGAAGCAAAAACAACCGGAAACTCTTGATCAGGAGGCCTTTCAATTGTACTTGGAACAAACCACACAACACAAGAAACATTTGAAATTTATCGATCTCATCAGTCGATCCCGTCGGACTTGGGGTAAATTACCACCGACCGCCAAGTGTCCCTTTTACAATCGTATCTACAACTTGGACATGCTCCAATTGAAAACCAAGTATCAGCCTGTACCGTTTCCCAATGATTGTGTGGTCTTGGCCAAGTTTGCCTTTTCACAATCGCGACGTGTAAAGAAGAGGGTGGATCACTCACTCGAAGATGAGTTGGAAAACCTGAAAATTCATCCCAATCGTGCCGACATCAAAACGTCGACCATGCCACTCCCATCATCACCCGAAAAGGACAAGTTGCAACGACTCGAAAGGGACGAGGTATCCAAACGCAAACGCCACGCTTTATTTCGGACTCGTCGTTTATCGTGGAGCGTGTCAGACCATTCGCCACTATCTGACGAAACGAATCTCATCATCGAGCAGGGTATCCAGCAACGACGCGGTGTATTACGTGATGCATTCTTCTATGACGTGATTCTGACGGGCTGTCAAATCAATATTTGTACTGGATTGAGGACTCCGCTCTTGCATAATGGCAAAGCCTGGTCTCCTCAGCGTACGTATCGTTTGTTGCGACTAGCCAGTCGAAGGAAACCATGTCAAGTGCCCGAAACGTGGACCTTGCCTTCCATGGACAAACTGGTACCGGTCATATGTCCACTATCGGCCCACAAGGACCATGAATTTGATAATGTACATCAATTATTCTCCTGGACCTCGTCCGCTTCCATGTTTCAGATTGAACGTATTTCACGTATTGAAAATGTCACATTATGGCGCTTGTTCCGTAGTCATGTACGCCAAACCAAGTTTAAAACCTCGCGATACCCCTTGTCGGAAGGTACACGAGGCAAACCCGGCCAAGTCCAGTACTTGTTTTGTGGCACGCCCGCACCCGACGTGCACCGTATTTCTAGCCAAGGCTTTTACCGAAATCAGTCCAAGTTATCCTTTCCTTATTTTTCCACTACAGCCCAATTTGCCACACAGGATCACTATTCGCCCGTCGACAGTGAGACGGGATTGAAGTCCGTGTTCTTGTGTCAGGTCATGACGGGTCTCTATTCCTTTGAAAATGGGCGTCAGGTCTATGACAAGTCCTTGCCGTTGCTCCCCGAGGCGTTTGATTTACACGATACCATGGTGGATGACATGAGTCACCCTACAGTTTTTACCACGTTTCATGAATACCAAGCTTACCCCATGTTTTTGATTGAATTTCGAGATCGTCATGTTTAAAAATGCAATTTTTCTTTTCCTTGTACAAGTATTTCGATTTTGCATGACAATAACAAAAATTAACCAGGAGTAACAATCTCGATTTCAGTAGGAATTGCAACCTCGATTTCAGTAGGAATTGCAACATCGATTTCAGTAGGAATTGCAACTTTGATTTCAATGTCAAATCCGTTGCCGGTTTGGCTAGGTTCACGCCACAAGGTAAGTGGTTGTATGAAATCTATATACGGATACGGTACAGGTTTTTCCGATCCATAGTCACCCTCTATCATGACTCGAACCGTCCAATAACAATTCATGGGTATTCGATCCAGAATGTAACCATCCGAGTTGACATTACAGAATAATTCATAATGGAGCCAACCCATTGAAAAAGATTCGACTCGCTCAAATGCATTGGATGTTGAACATGTCGTACCAAAAACAGAATAGGCATCATACACACATGTATCGGGTTGACTGTTGCCTACTACCACCAAAAGTATTACACCAAGTATCTGTGCTTTCATTGATTGTAAAAGGCTAAATCTCTTTTTTTTTCTTTTTCTCCTGAGAATAAATTTGAGTATTGACCAGCAAAGTCCCGTAGTTTGATTTTAAAGACTAAAAAGAATGGATACAATCGCGAATTAGACAAGGAAACTGTTTGTGTTGGAAGAATTTCATTTTTCTATTTTTCTACTACACATGTCTTTCTATTGTGTTTTTCGTCCCTTTCGATTTTCATTGTGATTCGATTTTAATCGAATTTCGCGTCATACTTAAAGTTTTTTCATTCCAGTACCCGTTTCTCAATCGGAACAATTTCAAATATTCTCGGCAGTTTCAAATATTCTCGGCAGTTTCTTGATTGTGCAAACTGTCGTCAAACAGGAAAAACGAATCAATCTCGGTAATGGGCGTATCGGTACGACGTACTGAATGTTGGATACTGGATGTACCGCCTCCTTCGGAAAAGCCTGCTTGCTGCAATACTTTCATCATGGACGGTAATGCATAGTCAATGGCCATGTACCGACAATTGTGTTCCAATGCAAACCGTCGCACGCCTTCAATCAGTTGTTTCGCCACGCCTGCTGGTGAGATGCCGCATGTACCCAAGGTATTGTTCCACAATGAACTGCGAATGCCTTGAGCAATGACGACCGTTTCATTGATTTCCGTGACACCCGACATCTTGAAACTCTTGTACAAGCTCCCTAGCCAGGCATAAATATGACCTGCATATTGGCCATTATGGAGACAGACAATTACGTATTTGCTCGAATCGCGACCATGGTCGTAATCCTTGTCAAAAATGTCGTCCAATGCCGAACGAGTAGCACGTACAATTGGGTAATCCGTCTTGTATTTGGAGTTACACAATTGTGTGGCCTCGTGATACTTGTCCAAAAACCAACTGGGCAGTCGTATGATGCCATGTCGGAATATGGACCAAGTGTCGCGGGAACCAAAGGGAGGCGTAAAGGTCATGAACCATTGAACTAATTCTTTATCGTCCGGTATTTTACTGTCTGGCGAGACCCAGTCCGTATGCTCGACTATGTCTCGATATTGTCGCCGCAAGGTTCGTAACATATCCTTTCGACCCTTTTCGAGACTAGACGCAGTTACGGGTAAATCTGTTAATATTACATATCGGCTTAATTCATACTGCCACCAGATTTGATGGACTAATTGACTTGTCAATAGATCATGAATGTCCGAATGCGAAATATGCCATTCCATGAACTGGTCAATATCCTGTCTGGAAAACGCTTCTTCATGTTTATCGTCCACATATTTTTTCACCCTGTCCAGTTTGTGATCTTTTCTAGGTGCGAAGAAATCATTATCCCCGAATGTATCCAGACCAGCACGAAATACCGTGATTTCTACGTATGGAACCTTGGTCTTTTCGTCTTCCCTTTCAGATGGCAGAGGTATCAATAGATGCTTTTCTTCCTCGTGCTCCAATTCCAGGTCCTCAAAAATCAATTGATTATTCTTCTTCTGTTTGCGTCTTGGTATTGGATTTCCAGCCAAGTCGCGTTTGCCACTCGGTGATTGTACTGCGTACAAATGTCTATACGACGACTGACTAGGACAACATCCCATTTTTCAACAATTGTCTTTTAAAGATTAAAAAGAATGGATACAATCGCGAATTAGACAAGGAAAAATCAAAGAGGCGTGGCAAACAATGGATCCACTTTCCAGTTCCGGCCATCGTCGCCGTCAATAATCAGATTCTTGACCTTGTTCCGAATCGTGCCCGACACACGACCACGTCTGGCGTGGTTCCAGGCCACGCGTTGTCCGATTTTGAATTTCCGTAGTGCATTTCGGGTAATGCATTGTTGTCGGTTTTTGCACGCGTCCACCAATTCACGATAATCCTCGTCCGACAGACTGGCAACGAAACCATCGAGGTTTAATTTCGTGTCTATTTCAAGATATTATACACGAGGGTCGGTTACATTCAAAATGGCGTGCGTCATCTACTTGTGAGGTCTTGGGTTCTGCCACGGAAAGCTTTCGCGGCAACGCTGCAGTTAATTTGGGTTCCTCGGCAAATGTCTTGATTGCCAGTTTCGGTTCCCTGTCTCTGTCAGAGACTCGCGAAGAGGTCAACGGAAGCGACGAGGAATCGGATTGAGAGATTATAGCTGTCGGTATTTTTCGAGAAGAGTCTGATTTAGAATCGGCATCCAACACGAGCTTGGATGGATCTTGAAGGGACACGAGTTTGGGAGACGGGTGACGAACCGCTGCCTTGGTAGCGTGTGTTCCCGACTTGACGGCCGGTCGAGAGGGAGTTGAGGAGGTGACACTCTTCTTGCCCGATTCTGAACCACTAGCCGGTTTGACCATAGTGTCTGTCCTAGGCCGTTTGGTACCTTGACGAGGTTGTTGTTGTTCCATTGGTTTCCAAAGAATTAAAAAGAGTTTTTTGGGGTTATGTCCCCTTGACCTCGTCAAATTTTCGAGAATTCTCGGAAAAGAATTGATTTAATTCTCACGGACGATATAAAAGAAGAGAAATTTCAGAGACGTCTCGGAGAAAGGAAAATCCTTTATTTTCTCTTATATTTGAAATTTTGAATCATACGGAATTTCCAAAAATGGCGCTGGTATTCGATTGTCTCCAATGCAAGAAAGCAAGCCAGACAAAACACTTTGAAATTGGCGATCCAGTGGACATGATTCTATGTATACGATGTCTAACCATGTTTTGCATGAAATGTGAGCCACAAGTGGAATTCAAGCATGATTCGGATGGTCATGTGTCAAAATGTGTCTTGTGCAAAGACATTGGCAATGACAATAGCATAGCAGGCATGATAGCCTTAGACAAATTCATTGAAGATCTGGGCAAGCAACGTGATCAGTTGAAACATGAGCGCGAATCACGCGCCAAGCGAGAATGAATGTATCTGAATGATACATTCTTGTGAATTCAAAAAGCACCCTTTCTTTGCCCGAAGAGTCAATTTTCTCCTCGGAACCACTTTTTTTACATAAACCGTCAACTTTCTTCTCGAAACCACTACATAATTCGATTTTGCTTCTTTATCAAGAAATTCGGTTTATACATAGATAAAGAGACAAATTTTTCGGACTTCTTTCATGGAAGCGATAGACACAGTTAAAATAGAGAAAATTGGTGCTAGACAACAGGCCCAAACGTATCAAAGAGAATGAGACGATCCGAATCAGTTGGCAAAGTGCGAATCAAGTCACTCAATTTCTTCTGAATGGCACTATTGCGATCCGATACCGATTTCCACAGGTCCTTGCCGAAATGAGGAAACGTCATCTCTCTACTGCAATTGTCCATTCGATGGACGAATTCATGGACAAACATAGGCGTGGAATTGAAATACTCCTCGTCAACACACCATCCGTCTGCATTGAACCAGATTTCCTCCTTTTCTGGATCGCTAAAATAGGCGAACCACTGTTCACCCGTTAATTTTCGAGCGGAAATGTCAATTGTAGCGTCTTCCTTGGGGATCTTGACACATCGGCCCCGGACTGTCATGGTCCCGGGTTGTTTCTTCAATGGCTTGGAGGTGTCCTTGGCCTTTTGGGATCGTGCCGCTGCGGCCTTGCTAGTCTTGTCAATTGATGAAAGTACAGGCTGTTTTTTGGTTTTCCTGGCCTTGACGGTCTTGAAACACGCATGTTTGGAACTCATTTTGGAAAATAGTGGAAACCCTTTTGGGATTGTGAGCTTTTCTGTTGGGTAAATGGTTCGAGTTCTTTTCGGTTCCTCGATTTTTCCTGGAAAATTGACTTGAGTTTTCTCGTTTGCGAAAACAGGGAAATTTCCAAGATTAAATACCAAGATTTTTAATTTTTGCACGTTTCTATCAAGACAATAGAAATTCCCATAATTCTCATTTCCATTTATAATCCCGAATCATCGTTTCACCTGAAAAAGAAAAAGACCGAATGATGGAACTCCAGCTACCCGCCGTAATTACGGGTCACTTTGACCACATCGATGTCATCTTGGATGGTATGCCGGGAATGGGGCCGTATGTTCCAGACAATTGTGTGGTCCGCCTTCAACAAGGCGGAAAAGTCAGGTGCAAACGCATCAAAAAGACGGCCAAGACGGTTTCGCGGTTGGCATTCGACGAATTCGACGTTGAGGTTGACAATGTACCGTTCAAGATGGAATTTTTCTCGGGAGATACGCCTTATCCTACCATCAATCCGTTGCGAATTCCAGAATGGTTAATGTCAGAAACCTCCCTGCTTGGAGGCTTGCCTGTACCCACCGTGGCCTTGAGCCTGGTTTCGCCCAAATTGCATGCTACAATCAAGCAAGGCGTGGATGCTTGGGCCGAGGAGAAATTCAGTCGTGAAGCAATTGTCTTCATCACGGAATGTCTCAATTGCCGCTGGCGAAATGGTGCCCTCTCGTTACTCGAACGTTTGGAAGTAGCGCGGATCGCCGAAAAATATGACATGGAGTATGTCCGAGTCAATATCAAACGACTCTTGTCCTGTTACGGTGAGGCCAGGGATCTTGTAACCATGGACGATTATGCCAAGAACTGGAAATCCCCTTTTATCGCCACGATTTTGCATGATGTTCTGGCCGACATCACCGTGGCGAAACGAGAAGATGTGGATCTGGATGATGACAAGGTTCAAATGGCTATTCTGCGGGTCGTGGCCGGATACGACAAGGCCGCTGTTCAGGAATCGGACTCTTTGGTCACAACCAAGAAACGCAAGAGCGTGTAGACATTGTGAATTCTTTTTTTTCCTTGCATGTTTCGAAATGAGAGTCAATTTAATTTTTTTCCTTTCTTTTTAAAAAACCGAATTGACTGTTCGAGAACCCCCAAAGTTTTGTTCGGACGCTCTCTGACCGAAGAATTTACTCCATGATAAAAAGTGGATTTGGATTCATCCTATTATGGGGAGCTTTGCTCCCAACACAAGCCACTCAAGAATTCCATCATCCATCTCCACTCATATCAGCCGAAGACGATCAATACTCCTTCATGTGGGCCGTGTCCATTTCACTCTTGTTCGTCATCTTGCTCTTTGTCGCATTGACGCCCAGTTTTCTAGAAGATGTGAAACGTGATGAGGAGTGTGTTGCAATTCCCGTCGAGGTACCCGTCATGCCCAAGAATGCACTTGTTCAACGTGCCGATGGTAGTTATGTGCCCATTGAGCGTACCAAGGATACGGCCGTTTTCTCTCGGTAAAGATTCCTTCCGTATACCCAACCATTGATTACCGAATAGAAAAGTAAAGAAAAGTTCTCGGTTTTATTTGTGTATGTAACATGGGATTCCCACGTCTTTTTTTTCTTTTGTAAATCTAAATTCAAGAAAAATTACTTGTTTGCAAAGAATCACTCACAAAAAAAAGAGAAATGACAGATTCCGAGACAGCCAAAACCGTGACAGATGTAGTTACACGAACCATTTGGGAAAATGGCCAAGTAATCAACCGACAACAAAAGGCCGTTACACGCGAACTACCCACAGAAGCCGAAGTTAAGGCCATGGGGATGATTCAAGTCGTCCCCAATCAATTGCCTTGGAAACCCAATTCCGAACTAGAACAATGGTTAACCGACAATTTGCGTCAAGGTAAGTCGGACCAAATCCTCATCCTGTGGTCGAAACGAGGAAAAATGGGTAAGAATACGTGGGCCAAGTCGCTTATTGGAGAAGAATGCATCTTGACGGATCTGAAAGCACGTGGATTAGCCAACTGGGAAGATGCCGGTCCATTATCGACACTACGAAGAATCAAATTGGCCGTATATGCCATAAGCCTGGATGAATACCTCGACCGAACACTACCTGTTACAACACGGATTCCATTGATTTGTGTCTCGAGTGGTGGCGAGGCCCCTCGTGTGCCCAAGCGGTACAGTGATGCTTTTAAGATTGTCGTGATTGATTCGCCCATGTGGATTTCGGATGCCATGGATGTTTCCAGCTAGATTTTTATTATTATTACTATCATTGGCGAATTTTTCGTTTCGGGTACAAGTGTTTAAATCCACAAATTCAAAGTACATTAAATTTTCCTTCTTCAAACATCTTTTTACGAAAAAAACCAAGGAAAAAAAAGAAAAATGAAACGCAAGACACCAACAACACCGATAATGCTGAAATGTGCATCCGATTGGACTCATACGATCGAAACAAGCCAAGCCCATTACCAAGTCAATCTCGTCGTCTTGGCCAGTTATTTCGAGTATTTCGAAGCGATTGATTCCAAGGAAAACATTATCACAATCGGTGATCAGGAAGAATGGAATCGATACGCCCCAGCCCATATTCAGCATCTATTGTCCGCTACTCCAGACGACTTCAAACTCAAGGACAGGGATTCCTACACATCATGGCCGGATGAGTCGACCAAGGCACCACTCAAGTGTACAATGCTACTTCATTTTGGCTGGCACTATCTCAAGGCCAAGGGCGAAATGGAACAAGCGCTCTTATCCTTTCATATTTACAGCATGGAACGCCAAATCAGTCGATGGGCCGGTACCCAAGAAATTGCGTTGGACGATCTTCAAGAAACATGGAAGATCGTCTGCAATGTCATTCGCGACAAGGATCTCAAACCACAGGCCACACAATTGCATCTGTGGTTTGTGTCTCTTCTATCTCCATTGCTCCTGATCAAGACGGGTGTCACGCGCACCAAGGGTTGGGATCTAGCCAAACCACGTATTGCATGGAACACGATTATAAACACGTTACCACCCTGGGCACTCAGGTGGTTTTGTTTACTCTCCACATGCGAACAGACGAGTGTAGTCGATGCTATTGATTTCTGTGGAGTGAATCTGGACCGTCTCCTCATCATTTACGATGTGATCAAGCCCAAGACGATAATTGATCGTACCCATGATTCTATTCGAGATTTATTGTCTAAAGAGACGATGGATATAGTAGATAAGTTACATACGTGCAAGTCGTACCAACGTCGTTTGTCGAGTGATTACGTGTAAAGGAAAAATCTGGAAAATTTTCAGAGTTGATTCTTTATTCTTGCGGAAAATCTCAGTAATACTCTTTACTATTTCGTTTTTGTAAAAAATCATTTCCTCTAAAACTAGAAACAGAAAAATGCAACACAATAGCAAATCGCCCAAACACAATCGCGATGCCAGTCCGTCACGTACACGTGACACGAGTCCGTTACGTTCCCGTCCAGTAGATACATGTCCAGAATTGGGGGCCAAGTCTTTCAAGCGCCAGACTTTTGAGGAGCGCAAGACCGTTCAAGAAGAGCGCATAGCCGAGGCGTCGCGTCAGGTCGAGATTGCCAAGGTGGAAATGGAAAAGGCCATGCGTCCATTCAAACGAGCCTATGAAAAGGCCTATGATCGTTTCCGAGACGAATTCAAAAAAGGCAAGTTATTAGAACAAGAACGGGCCCAAGCCACTTTGGCGGACAAGTGGCATGCCATCTTAAAAGAGCCAGATGCATTCTGGACTAGGTACACGAGTACAATTCCGTGGAAAGACATTGGTCCAACCGCGCGTGTCCTGTACGCGTGTTATTCGCGCTTGACACGTACCGAATTATTGGACACGATTCGTTTCTGCCTCGAACACCAACTGCACTGTCCCGATCCAGACGATGGGTGGTATTGGTGTTTTTCGGGACCCGTTCCGCAACTGGCCATGGATGCGTTTGCAATTCATCATCCTACCATTTCTCGACGTTTGTTTCGAGATGAGCACTCGATTGACTTGCGGCGTTTACGTCACTCGTCCATTGACAATGCAGATGGCAAGGAACTAGTGGACGAAATTGTGCAATTTGTTCAGCAATGGAAGGATTCCAAAACAGAAGCAGCGAAAAAGGCACTGGAATTGTCCAATCTCCCAGAGTTTCCCACTTTTTAAAACTTGGCCTTGTATCATCCGACTTTAATTCCTGGCCTTTAATGTATGGGATGATCCCTATGGTAGTGATCAAAAGAAGTTATTCGGGATGACCCTTGATATGACTTAAATGACTGGATCAATTACGGAAGATCTTCTCTTTAAGTCTCTCTAGCCTTGTACTATCTGATCACAATATGCTATCTGATCGGTTGATTAAAGGCCGACCTATTTTCTTGCTTTAATCATCCAGTTGATTAAAGCAAGAAAATAGGTCGGCCTTTAATCAACCGATCA
>Ga0134126_10000031_pt1 | contig 175974 bp, 139 predicted proteins | sample KB31752_FD_96881 | JGI IMG/M metagenome (GOLD analysis project Ga0134126, IMG submission 96881) | Terrestrial soil microbial communities with excess Nitrogen fertilizer from Kellogg Biological Station, Michigan, USA - KB3-175-2 | ecosystem: Environmental > Terrestrial > Soil > Unclassified ...
CTGCGGGCCAAGTCGGCGCGGAAAGACCGCGAAATTCCGTAGGGCGGTCCGCCCCCGGGGATCGAAGCGGCGCGGGCCCGGCAGGGCTGGGGTCCCAGGGACCCAGCTCTGCCGAGCGTAAAGTGGGTCGCGGGGCGAAGCCCCGCGGGGTCCCGCGCCAGTCAATCGGCGTTCTCGGCCGGGCCGTCACCGGCTGGCAGCTCCTGCCCGCCGACTCGGACGACTTCGAATCCGCCGCCCTCCGCGCCTGCGAGCTGGTGCTGCAGCGCGACCCGAGAATCGGCAAAACCCCCAAGCGCCGCACACCTTGACCGGCGCAAGAGCGCGCACGGTTTTCCCGCCCTGCTGCGACAGCCCAGCGCTGGCGCGCCGCGCGACCCGCTCTTGCTAGCGCCGCAGGTGGCCCGCGATCTGGGCGAATTCGCCGAGGGCCGTCTGCAGGTCTTCGGCGATCTCGGCGGCGAGCACGCCTCGCCGTGTCCTGCTCGCAACGCGAATCGCACCGCCGGCTAGTTTTTCGTGAACAGGATGGCCGAGCGCACCACGTCCCAATTGCCATCATTGTCGTTGTAGCGCGTGTAGTAAATGTACGCCGTGCGCCCCGGCGTCTCGAAGCTGGCCGACTGATCGTCCGGATCGATGATCGAAGCGTAGGAAAACGATCCCGCGTGCCCCCCGGCGCCCGGCACCTGGCATTGCGATGGCGCCGTAAGATGCGCCGACTGGAACAGAAGCTGCGTGCTCCAGTGGACCAGGTCGGAGGACAGCGAATAGTGGAAGCCGCAGTTCGTCGCGCCGGCGTCGCTGTCCAATCCGACCAGCATGAAGCTGTTGAGGTAGGTGTTGAACGTCAGGCTTTCAAACGGCACCGGCGGTAGGAACGTGCAATTGGCTGCTCCCGGGCTGACGTACGGGTCGCCAATCGACAGCGTGAATCCAACCCCGTCCCAGGCCCGCCAACTGGTAGGATCCGAGAGCGTCTGCGTCCGCATCATGCATTCCCCTCCCGCCGGCGCCGCCGGCGGCGCCACAAAGGAGCCAAAGGCGGCGTAGTAATAGCCGTCGGCGGCATGCACGATGTTGGTGGGTTCCTGCGAACCATAGAACGGCGGCGGCGAACCTGGCGCCGGCGGAGTCCACGGCACCGGCGCCGCCGCCACCACGTTGTCGGGGGCCGCCGCCATCGAGAACGTGTGGCCGCCATCGCTGGAACTGGCATACAGCACCGAGTCATAGATGCACGGGTTGTCCTCATTGCTGTCGCCCGGAAGGCACGTCGCCGCCACCGGATCATGGAATTCGTTGTGCACCAGCGCGTGCAGCGTCGTGCCGTCGTAATACAGTGAAAAAATCCACTGCCGGTTGGCGAAGCTCGAAGCCGTCCAGTTGTCCGGGTCCACCAGGATCGGCGTGCAGACGCGCCGCAGGGAATCGAAATCGGCGCCGCGCTCGGCGAACTTGATCGGCGCCCCGCTCGCCACCAGCATGAGGCTGCCGTCGTTCAGCCGCACCGCCCGCGCCGGGCTGTCGGGCACGTCGTATTGCGAGCACGCCTCGCGCGTGAACTGGTACACCGGTTCCGCCGGACCCATGCTGATCAGAACCGTGCCCGCCGCTTGGCCATTGGCGTTGACCGTGATCGGCACTTGCTGCGTCTGGCCGCCCGCCGTCACTGAAATGGTGGCGGTGCCGGTTTTCAGCGGCAGAACGTCGCCCCTCGAGGTCACCTTGGCCACGGTCGCATCCGACGTGCTCCAGTGGAAGGCTGGCAGCACGGCGTTGCCCGAGCCGTCGGTGGCGGACGCCTGGAACTGCTGCACATTCCCCACCGCCAGCGTGGTCGTGGGCGCGTTCAAGATCAGGTTCGCCACCGGGCCGCTCGGTGTTGGCGGCGGGTTGTTGACCGTGATCGCCACCCCCGCATTGATCGCTGCAACATTGCCGGCGCTGTCCACGGCCTGCACCATCACCACGTGCGGACCGTTGCTGAATTGGGTTGAATCGATCGCGGTCGAATACCCCGAATTTTCGGGTGAGCCGGGGAACAGGCGCGAAACGTCCGGGCGCGGGTAGCCGTAGAAGCCTGCGCCCACGACCACGTTGTCAACCAGCACCTGGATCGAGGTCACGGGAATCTTCTCCACCGCCCACCCGCTCACGAACAGCAGCCCGCTCGCCTGGCTCGCCGCTTGCGGGAAGTCCACCGATCCAAATAGCGAGGATGTGATGCTCAAGGTTGCCGGCGCGTCGCGCACCAGATTCCCGGCGGTCCCTTGCACCGTGAGCGCAAAGTTCCCCACCAGCGCGTTGGCCGGCGCCACAAACGAAATCAGCGCCGGCGTATTCGGAACGACGCTCGCCGTGCAGCTCGGAGCACAGGACACTCCCGCCGGCACTCCGCTGACCGACACCGCCACCGGCGCCGAGAACCCGTTGGCGCCATTGACGGAGATCGAGAGCGCGCCGCCGCTCGTGCCCGCCTCCACGTTCGCGGTGGCAGGCGTGGCCGACAGCGTGAAATCCTGCACGGTCAAAATGCCCAGCGTCGATAACGTGGGCTTGAGGCCTCCGTTGCTGAACACCGCCTGATATGCGTACCCGCTCATGGCATCCGTCACGTCGGTGAGGGTCAGCGTGCCCACGGTGGCGCCCGGGATGGCCACAAACCCAGCACCGTCGTTCTTGTTCACAAACCACTGGATGCTGGGTGTGGGTTGTCCGCTGGCCGCTGCGGTGAAGGTCGCGTTGCTGTCGGCGACCACCGTCTGGCTGGCCGGCTCGGTCGTTACCACCGCAGGGACGTGCACACTCAAGCTGGCAGCGGCACTGGTGGCGTCCGGCGGAATCCCGTTGCTGAAGACCGCCCGGTACTCGTAGCCGTTCATCGTCGCAGCCACGCCGGTCAAAGCCAGTGTGTTTCCAGTCGCTCCTGGAACGGCGGTGAACGTAGCGCCGCTGTCGGTGCTGAGTTGCCACTGGATTGCAGGCTGCGGGCGGCCTCCGGCCGTGGCGGTGAACGATGCATTCGCGCCGGCGTTGACGGTCGCCGAGGCCGGCTGCGCGGTCACCGTCGGCGCCACGTCCACCGTCAACGTGGCCGCCGCGCTGGTCGCGTTCGGCGCCACCCCGTTGCTGAACACCGCCTCGTATTCGTTGCCGTTCATCCCGGCCGTGATTCCGGTCAGGCTCAGCGTCGTCCCGGTCGCTCCTGCGATCGGCGTGAACGTGATGCCCCCATCCACGCTCACCTGCCACTGCACCGTGGGCGCGGGTTGGCCGCTGGCCGCCGCCGTGAAGGTGGCATTCGCGCCGGCATTGACCGTCTTCGCGGCCGGCTGCGCGGTCACCGTCGGCGCCACGTCCACCGTCAACGTGGCCGCCGCGCTGGTCGCGTTCGGCGCCACGCCGTTGCTGAACACCGCTTCGTATTGGTTTCCGTTCATCCCCGCCGTGATTCCCGTCAGGCTCAGCGTGGTTCCGGTCGCGCCCGCAATGGACGTGAATGTGGCGCCCCCATCCCCGCTCACCTGCCACTGCACCGTCGGCGCGGGTTGGCCGCTGGCCGCCGCCGTGAAGGTGGCATTCGCGCCGGCGTTGGCCGTTTGGCTGGCCGGCTGTTGCGTGATGGAAAGCGGCGGCGTCGCGCTGATGTTCAGGCTTTGCGGCGGACTCGTGGCCGTGTACCCAGCCGAATCTTTTACGGCGACCGTGAACTGCAGCGTTGCCGCGGCGCTCGGGGTTCCGCTGAGGATGCCCGTGGCCGCATTCAGCGATAACGGCGCGACCGATCCCGAGGCAATCGCATAGGCATATGAGCCCGATCCACCGTTTCCACCGTAAGCCGCCGAGCTGTAGGGCGTGCCCCGAAAAGCCGTGCCCAACCCAGGCACGCTGAGGGTAAGCGCCGGATCCAGCGTCATGGAATACGCCGCCGTGGCCGCGTCGCCGTCGCCGTCGCTGGCCTGGACTGTGAACGCAAAGGCGCCGGGTGAGGAGCCCGCCAGTGCCGTTCCCGTGAACTGGCCGGAACCACTCAGGCTCAATCCCGGCGGCAGGCTGCCGGCTGAAATCGAATACGTCAACCTGCCCGTGCCGCCCGCCGCGGCAATGGCCATGCCGGGATACGCCGCGCCCGCCTCCGCGACCGGACCAAGCGGGCCCGCGGCCGCGGTGAACGCGATCGCCGGGTTGATCGTGATGCTGAGCGCCTCGGTGACCGGGTCCGAGGCATCCGCAACTTGAACCGTGAAATTAAATTCGCCCGCGGTCATCGGTTTCCCGGACAGAACTCCGGCCGAGCTCAACTGCAATCCCGGCGGCAAATTGCCCGACGCCAGCGTCCATGTATACGGCGGAACGCCCCCCGTCGCCGTGAGTTGGGTCGGCGGGAACGTCCCGCCCGCGCTGGCCACTGCGCCCGTCGGCAGCGAAGCCGAAGTCGTAAGAATCGCGAGCGCCGGAGGTGGGGTGCTACCTCCGCCGCCTCCACCGCCGACCGCGCCCCCGCCGCCACAGCTCACCCCCGCCAAGACGCCCGCGAGCAGAAATCCGCGCGCAGCCCAATGCGGGGAAAACCGAGCGCAGGGTTCAACCATCCGCATGCAGCTCCTTGCAAATCCGCTTATCCTACATGCAATGATATATTTTTGTCAATATTCCAGCTGCGCCAGTAACGCGGCCGGCCCGCAATCCTGCGAGTTCTGCTAGTCGCACCTTGAATTCTTCGCGCAATCGCCCTTTCAGACGCGAGGCCCCGGATGAGGTGTGGTAGCGCCAGCGGGATTCGAACCCGCGATCTTCGCCTTGAGAGGGCGACGTCCTAACCGCTAGACGATGGCGCCACAGCAGCGGCAGAACGCTAGTTTACCATCAGGTTGCGGTGAAGTACCCCTGCAGGGACCGCCGCGGCTGTTTCGTCCGGTTGCCGCCGTGCCCGTGCCAAATGCCGGCGTCGAACACCAGCATCCCTCCGGCCGGCCCGGTCGCCATCACCTCGCCGACGTGAGTTTTTTCGCACGGTTCGGTCGGCCAACGATGCGAGCCCGGCACGAAGCGCGTGGCGCCGTTCGCCTCGGTGAATGGATCCACCATGACGATGAACGCCGCCATCGGATTGTCGGGATCGTCGCGGCGCAAATCCGCATGCAAGTCCTGCATGGGTGCTCCCGGCCGCAAGGTTCGCGCCGCCAGCGAACTGAGCCTCGGCGACCGGCCCACGATCGCTTGCGCCGCGGCCACCAATTCCGCGTGCCTCAGTATTGGAGCGAACCGAGACGGGTCTCGAATGAATAGCCGGGTGGTGGTGCTCCCAGCCCGGCAATCCGCCGTGCCCGCGCCCGCGGCCATGGCCGCATCATAGTCATCCGCCAGCGTCGCCAGCGCAGAAGCCGACAAGCCGCCAACGAAACCAAACCCGGCCTCCATCCCGTCCCCCCATCCCCCATCCCCCATTCCCCGTCCCCATCCCCCTATTCCCTATCCCCCGGCCCCGGCTTCGCCGGCCCATAGTTCTTGGTCAGGTAGTCGAGGATCGCCGCCAACTGCTGCGGCGTCGCGCTGAGGCCGTTGTCTTGCATGGACGAAAGCGTGTCCTGCCACTGCGCCTTGGTCTGGTGTCGGCTGACGATCCGCGCCAGCGAATGGCAGCCGGCGCATAGCGTCGTGACTTCTTGCTTCCCAGCCCCGTCCGGCATTTTGGCGGCGGCGGGATCGGGCTCGGCTGCGGCGCCGCCGCCCGGCGCAGTTGCCGGGGCGGGTGCCGCAGTCGGCGCGGGTGCGGCAGGCGCCGGCAGCGGAGCCGGCGGAGCCACGGCGGCATGGTTCGAGCACGCTACGGCAGACAACACCAGGGCGGCGGCGACAGCAATCAAAGTGGGCTTCATGGTTTGGTTGCGGTGACAAGGCACGCAAAGGCGTGCTCGTCGGGGTTGGGGTCCTTGGGATCGGGGGTGAATACCTCGGCGCGCGCCGCCTTCCAGCCGGATTCGGCCAGCAGCGCCTCGTACTCCTGCGGCGAACGCACCTCGACCGGAACCGCCAGTTGGCGGGCCCAGCGCTCGGCGTTGGGGCTCCCCTCATAGATGCACATCAGCAGTGCAAGTTTCGCCCCCGGCGCGGAAACCCGCCGCAGCTCGTCGAGCACGGCACGCGGATCGCTGTAGTAATAGAAGTTCTCGACGCTGAGCACATGGGTGAAGAAGTCGTTCGACCACGGGATCTGCTCCGCCGGCGCGCAGACGAAGCGGGCGTTGCGGGGGGCGTCGGCATGGGCCTGCGCCTCGCGGATCATGCCATCGCTGAGATCCAACCCGACCACGATGCCGCGCGGGCCCACCAGCGGCGCGACCAGTCTCGTCGCCCACCCCGATCCGCATCCCAGATCCAGCACCCGGTCGCCGTCGCCGATGCCGAGGCGCGCGAGCGCGCGATCGGTGATGGCCCGGTGGTGCCGCTCCATCGAGGCGCCTTTCCCGCGCTCGGCCCAGCCGTTGAATTCGGCGCGCAGCTTCTCGTTTTCCGCGGAGAGCCCGGCCATCCCCTAGGCCTGCGACGCCGCCACGAATTCATCCACGCTGGCGTGGTTCATCGAGCAATGGGCGGGGCCGCACATCGAGCAGAAATGCGCCGTCTTGTACCCGGCCTGCGGCAGCGATTCGTCGTGCAGTGCGCGCGCGGTCTCGGGATCGAGCGCCAGCGCGAACTGCTCTTCCCAGCGGAACGCCTTCCGGGCCCGCGAAAGCGCGTCGTCGCGGTCGCGCGCGCCCGGCCGGTGCCGGGCGATATCGGCGGCGTGGGCGGCGATGCGGTAGGCGATCAGCCCTTGCTTCACGTCCTCGGCGTTGGGCAGGCCCAGGTGCTCCTTGGGGGTGACGTAGCAGAGCATGGCCGCGCCATGCCAGCCGATCATGGCCGCGCCGATGGCGCTGGTGATGTGATCGTAGCCGGGCGCGAAATCGGTGACCAGCGGACCCAGGGTATAGAAGGGCGCGGCGTGGCACAGCTCGACTTCTTTCTCCACCTGCAGCGCGATCTGATCCATGGGCACGTGCCCCGGCCCCTCGATCATCACCTGCACCTCATGCTGCCAAGCCCGCTGCGTCAACTCCCCCAGCGTCTTCAGCTCCGCGAACTGCGCCGCGTCGCTGGCGTCGTGGATCGAGCCCGGCCGCAGGCTGTCGCCCAGCGAAAACGACACGTCGTATTTGCGGAAAATCTTGCAGATCTCGTCGAAGCACTCGTGCAGCGGGTTCTCGGCGTTGTTCTCGACCATCCATTCGGCCAGCAGGGCTCCGCCGCGGCTGACGATCCCGGTGATGCGGTTCTTGGTCAGCGGCAGGTATTCACGCAGGATGCCCGCGTGGATGGTCATATAGTCCACGCCCTGCTCGGCCTGGCTCTCGATCGTCTCGAGCAGGATCTCGCGCGTCAGGTCGCGCGTGCGCCGCACCTTGGTCATGGCCTCGTAGATCGGCACCGTGCCGATCGGCACCGGCGAATGGCGCAGAATCGCTTCGCGGATGGCGGGAATGTCGCCGCCGGTCGAGAGGTCCATCACCGTGTCGGCGCCGTAGTGCACCGCCACGTGCAGCTTCTCCAACTCCGCCTCCCGGTCGCTGCTGACCGAGGAGTTTCCGATGTTGGCGTTGATCTTGCAGCGCGTGGCCACCCCGATGGCCATGGGCTCGAGTTCCGGGTGCTTGATGTTGGCCGGGATGATCAGTCGTCCCAGCGCCACCTCGGTCCGTATGAGTTCCGCCGAGATGCCCTCGCGCGCGGCGATGTACTCCATCTCCGGCGTGGTTTCGCCCCGGCGGGCGAAATGCAGCTGGGTCATGGCATCCGAGCCCGCCTCCCTTTGGCGGGCAGCGCGATCGGCGATCCATTGCGAGCGCAGCATGGGCAGTTGTCTCCCTTAATACCTGCCCAAATTATGGCACGTCGGGTCGCGCAGCCAGCTGCTCCACCCAGCGCAAGGCGATCTCCCGTTCCGGTCACAAAACGGTCATGCACCCTTTTCCGCAAACCGCACCTACCTTATCTATGAGCGCTGAAGCCAAGCCCGCGGTCGCGGAGCCCGCATTCCGTCCCACGCGGTCGCAGTACCGCCTGTTCCAGTACCTCGAGCGGCAGCCGCATTTCACCAGCGTGGCCAGCCTCACGCGGGGGCCGCGCCGTTGGCACTGCGGGCCAAGTCGGCGCGGAAAGACCGCGAAATTCCGTAGGGCGGTCCGCCCCCGTGGATCGAAGCGGCGCGGGCCCGGCAGGGCTGGGATCCCAGGGACCCAGCTCTGCCGAGCGTAAAGCGGGTCGCGGGGCGAAGCCCCGCGGGGTCCCGCGCCAGTCAATTGTGCCGCCGCCGATGTCAGCCGCACCGCCTATTACCAATGGTGCAAGGACCCCGCCTTCTGCCACTGGCTCCTCCGCGCCTGGGCCGCGAACCTGGGCATGGAGTGCATCGATCTCATCAACATCGCCCGCCATCGCTCCCGCACCAGCTTCCCCCACTGGCAAGCCATGTTCGATCTCATCTTCTCCGCCGACGGCCTGGCGGCCCTCCGGTTGATGAATTCCCAACGCGGGGGCCGCGCCGTTGGCACTGCGGGCCAAGTCGGCGCGGAAAGACCGCGAAATTCCGTAGGGCGGTCCGCCCCCGGGGATCGAAGCGGCGCGGGCCCGGCAGGGTTGGGGTCCCAGGGACCCAGCTCTGCCGAGCGTAAAGCGGGTCGCGGGGCGAAGCCCCGCGGGGTCCCGCGCCAGTCAATAGCCGCAGCTGTCGCATGCCTTGGGTCAGAGCCCATTGAGGTTAGCCCCGAAAAACGAACAGAATTGCTCGCTCCCCACCCCTGCCATGAAGCCGCCCGCCGCCATTTCCCCCACCGCACGGCCCGCGTTTTCCGCCGCATCGCCGATCCCGTCCGCTACCGGCGTCAACGTTGAAGGTAGCGTAGAATGCTCACATCCATTCCATGGAAGTCGGACGAAACGTTGGACCGTTTGAGGTGCTCGAGCGTCTTGGCGCGGGCGGCATGGGCGAGGTCTTCAAGGCCCGCGACACCCGCCTGAACCGCTTCGTCGCGCTCAAGTTCTTGCCCGAGGCCGCCAACGATGCCGCCCGCGAGCGCTTCCAGCGCGAGGCCGAGGCCATCGCCGCCCTCAACCATCCCCACATCTGCGCCCTGCACGAAATCGGCACAGAGCACGGCCGCCCCTACCTGGTGCTCGAGCTGCTCGAAGGCGAAACCCTCCGCACCCGCCTCCGCCGCGCCGGCGCTCCCTCGACCGAGCAACTGCTCGACTGGGGCGGCCAGATCGCCGACGCCCTTGATGCCGCCCACCGCAAGGGTGTGCTCCACCGCGACCTCAAGCCCGACAACATCTTCGTCTCCCCCAGCGGCCATCTCAAGGTTCTCGACTTCGGCTTGGCCCGCCTGGCCACCAATGAAGCGCCCGGCGAGGACCGCACCCTCACCTCGCCCGGCATGACCATGGGAACCGTTCCCTACATGTCGCCCGAGCAGGCCAAGGGCGAAGCCCTCGATGCCCGCTCGGACCTGTTCAGCTTCGGCTCGGTCTTCTATGAAATGGCCACCGGCCGCCCGGCTTTCCCTGCGTCCAGCGCCGCTGAATCCATTGCCGCCATCCTGAAAGAGCAGCCGCCGCGGCCGCGCGCCGTGCGCCCCGAGCTCCCGCCCAAGATCGAAGAGGTCGCTGACCGCTGCCTCGAAAAAGATCCAGACCTGCGCTATCAGTCCGCCGCCGATCTGCGCAGCGAGCTGAAGCGCCTCCGGCGCGAAACCGGCGCGGTCAGCAGCAGCACGATTGCCGCCGCCGCCGCCCCGCCCGCTGCCTCCGCGCGCCTCTGGCTTTGGCCCGCGGTGGCGGCCGCCGCGATCGTGGTGGGCGGGGGCTGGTGGATGCTGCGCCCTCGCGCCGCCGCCCCGCCGCCGCGGCTGCAATTCCGCCAACTCACCTTCTCCGGCAACATCGAGGACGCGGTCATCTCGCCCGACGGCAAATTCCTCGCCCACGTGGACCTCGGCCGCGACGGCACCTCGCTGCATCTGCTCTCGGTCGCCAACGGCAGCGATGTGCAGATCGTCCCCGCCGGCGGCGGCTGCTGCCAATCCCCGTCCTTCACCCCCGACAGCAACGCCGTCTACTTCCTTCAGAACCGCACGCTCAAGGCCGTGCCCGTGCTCGGCGGCGCGCTTCGCACCATCGCCGATAACGCCTGCACTGGCGCCGGCTTCTCCCCCGACGGCGCCCAGATCGCTTATGTGGCCGACCAGACCCGCACCATGTCGCTGGTGCTCGCCCGCGCCGACGGTTCCCAGCCCCGCCCGGTGCACGCCACCCCGCCCGGCAGCGGCTACACCTCCCAATGCTGGGGCATTCCCGGCGAAGCCAGCCATTCCCCGGCTTGGTCGCCCGACGGCCAGTGGATCGTCCTCGATCGCAGCGGCATCGACAACACCGGCACCCTCGAAGCCATCCGCGCGGCGGATGGCAGCGTGCGCGATTGGGGTCCCAATGTCGGCTTCAACGCTCAAGACCCTGTCTGGCTCCCGGCCTCCCGCGGGGTCCTCTTCACCGCCCCCATTCCTCAGGCCGCCGCTCCCCAGGTCTGGTCGCTGCCCTTCCCCAAAGGCAGCCTGGTCGCGCTTACCAATGATCTGCAGGGTTACACCAGCTCGAGCCTGGCCAGCGACGGCGAGCTGGCCTTGATCCACAGCGCACCCCAATACACGGTGTGGATTCAAGCCAAGAAAGATGGACCGTTCCAGCCCTTGCCGGGCGGCGGCAGCACCCAAGATGGCGTCAACGGAGTGGCCTGGACCCCCGACGGCAACTTGATCACCACCCGCATCCAGAGCGGCCATTCCCAGCTTTGGAGCGAGCGTGCCGATGGCAGCAACGCCCGCCCCCTGGCCGCCGATGCCGTCGAGCAGCCGCAGAATCCCGTCGTGGCCGGCAACGGCCAGATCGTTGTGGACAGCGCCGGCTCCACCATTGCCGTTTGGCGCCTGAACGCCGACGGCACCGCAGCAACCTCGCTTTCCCCCGCCGCACTGGACGCGCAAGATATCCTCAGCGTGGTCGCGGGCACCAACGTCATCTACCTGGGCATGACCAAGAGCGGCGGCCAAACTTTGCAAGAAGTCCCCCTCGCCGGCGGCCCGCGGCGCCAACTCTGGGATGGCTTCGCCTACGTGGACGGCAACCCCGTCTCCGCCGATGGCAAGCGCCTCTTCGTGCTGGCCAGCGTCAACAACGCCCATCAAGCCACCGTGCTCGACCTGACCACGAACCCCGTCAAGGCGACCGCCATCGGCCTCGACTACAAGACCATGCCGCCGCCCTATGATTGGACGCCAGACGGCACCGCCATCACCTTCGTCAAGAAGCAAGGAAGCGTCGGCAACATCTGGGCCTATCCCATCGCCGGCGGCCAGCCCTACCCCATTACCCATTTCACCGACCTCTCGATCGCCGCCTATGCCTGGTCCCGCGACGGGCGCCTCGCGGTCAGCCGCGGCACCCGCAACAGCGACGCCGTCGTCGCCACCGGCTTGGAGGGCGCCCATGGCCGCTAGCCGCCAAATCGGCCCCTTCGAGCTGCTCGAGCGCCTGGGCGCTGGCGGCATGGGCGAGGTCTTCAAGGCCCGCGACTCGCGCCTCAACCGCTTCGTCGCGCTCAAGTTCCTGCCGGCGTCGGCCAGCGATGCCGCCCGCGAGCGCTTCCAGCGCGAAGCCCTCGCCATCGCCGCCCTCAACCACCCGCATATCTGCACCTTGTATGAGGTGGGCAGCGAAGCCGGACGCCCGTACCTGGTGCTCGAGTTGCTCGAGGGCGAGACCCTCAAGGCCCGGCTGCGCCGCGGCGCGCTCGACCCCGAGCAGTTGCTCGATTGGTCCGTGCAGATCTCCGATGCCCTCGATGCCGCCCACCGCAAGGGCGTGCTGCACCGCGATCTCAAGCCCGACAATGTCTGGGTCGCTCCCGGCGGCCACATCAAAGTGCTCGATTTCGGCTTGGCGCGCCTCGAGGGCGAAGCCGCCGCCGGCGACGCCACCGTGCTCACCTCGCCCGGCGTGGCCATGGGCACCGTGCCGTACATGTCGCCCGAGCAGGCCCGCGGCGAAGTGCTCGACGCCCGCTCCGACGTCTTCAGCTTCGGCTCGGTCTTCTATGAAATGGCCAGCGGCCGGCCGGCCTTTCCCGCCGCCAACGCCGCCGACTCGATTGCCGCCGTGCTCCGCGGCGAACCGCCCAAGCTCGCCGCCGTCCGCCCCGAGCTTTCCCCTCTGGTCAGTCAAGTCGCCGAGCGCTGCCTTGAAAAGGACCCCGATCTTCGCTACCAATCCGCCGCCGATCTGCGCGGCGAACTCAAGCGCCTGAAGCGCGAAAGCGCCAGCGCCATCAGTTCGGGTCCCGCGCCCGTCGCGCCGCCCGCGAAGAAACGCCGCCGCGGCTGGCTGGGGCCGGCGGCAGGCGCGGCGGCGCTCCTGCTTGCTGCCGGATCCTGGTGGGCGTTCCGCCCGCGCCCGCCTGCTGCGCCACCCGCATTGCATTTCCAGCAACTCACCTTCAATGGCCATGTCCAGGACGCAGTCATCTCCCCGGACGGCAAATTCCTCGCCCACGTGGACGACAGCCCGCAAGGCACCTCGCTGCATCTGCTTTCGATCTCAAGCGGCAGCGATGTCGAGATCATGCCGCCCGCGCCCGGCTGCTGCCAGTCGCCGTCGTTCTCACCCGACGGCGGCCAGGTCTTTTTCCATGAGGGCAGCGCCCTCAAGTCGGTGCCCGTGCTCGGCGGCACGGTCCGCACCATCGCCGACCCCGTCTGCAGCGGCGCCGGGTTCTCCCCCGACGGCAGCCAGATCGCCGTCGTCACCCAGAACCTGCCCACCGAGCGCCTCTCCGTCGCCCAAGCCGACGGATCGCAGTTGCACACCCTGCATCAGCTTCCCGACGGCCACGGATACCTCTCGCAGTGCTGGGTGCAGGCCATCGGCGCGCCCACCCACTCGCCTTCCTGGTCCCCCGATGGACGCTGGATCGCGGTGGCCGACTTCCCCGTCAACGGCGAGGGCCACGTCAGCCTGGTGGATGCCCGCACCGGCGCCGCCCACGACCTCGGACCCGGCTTGGACATCACCGCCGCCGACCTGAACTGGCTGCCTGATTCCAGCGCCCTCATCCTCACCGCCTCGGTTCCCGACTCCGCCCCCTCGCAGGTCTGGGAACTCACCAACCCCGGCGGCAAGCTCACCCAGCTCACCACCGATCTCCAGGGCTATGCAGCCTCGAGCCTCTCCAGCGCCGGGCAAGTGGCCCTGGTGCACAGCGTTCCGCAGAGTTCGATTTGGGTGCAGGCCCAAGCGGGCGGAGCGTTTCAGCAGTTGCCCGGCGGTGGTGCCGATCAAGACGGCGGCAACGGCCTGTCGTGGACCCCGTCCGGCGATTTGGTCAGCCTCCGCAATCTCGGCGGCCATTGGCAAATCTGGAGCCAGCACAGCGACGGCAGCGGCGCTCGCGCCCTGGTTTCGCAAGGTATGCCCGACGTCGCTTATGATCTCGTCGTCGCTGCCAACGGACAGATGGTCTTTGGCGGCGGCGGCAATGCCACCGTCTGGCGCGCCAACGCCGATGGCTCCGGCCTGGGCAAGCTCTTGGATCCACCTCCCGGCGCGCAGGATTTCGCTCCCGCCATTGTGCGCCCTGGCAGCAACGTCAGCTTCATGCAGGTGGACGCGCAGGGCGACCAGAGCCTGCAGACCGTGCCCCTGGCCGGCGGCACGCCCAGCCGGGCTTGGTCGGGCTTCATCTTCGCCGGCAGCGGCGCAGCTTCGCCTGACGGCACCCGCGTCTTCGTGGTGGCCCGCGGTCCCACCCCCGGTTCCCATGTCGCCCAAATCGTGCGGCTCGCTCCGCTCGACGGTAGCGGCCAGCCCCAAGCCACGCCCGTTCCCCTCGACCGCGCCACCATGCCCGGCCCTTGGCGTTGGACCGCGGACGGCAAGGCCATCGTGTTCTGCCGCAGCCAGGGTTCGGTGGATAATTTGATGGCGCTGCCCATCGCCGGCGGAAATCCGGTGCCGTTGACCCACTTCACCGATCTCAACATCGGCGATTACAGCTTCTTTCGCGACGGCCGCTTGGCTGTCAGCCGCGGCTCCCAGAACAGCGACGCCGTCCTCGCCACCGGGCTGAGGGGTAGCTATGGCCATTAACCGCGAAATCGGTCCCTTCGAAATCCTCGAGCGCCTCGGCGCCGGCGGCATGGGCGAGGTCTTCAAGGCCCGCGACAAGCGCCTCAACCGCTTCGTCGCCGTCAAGTTCCTGCCCGAATCGGCCAGCGCCGGCGCGCGCGAACGCTTCCAGCGCGAGGCGCTCGCCATCGCCGCCTTCAACCATCCCCACATCTGCACGCTCTACGAAATCGGCGAAGACCGCGGCCAGCCCTTCCTGGTCATGGAGCTGCTGGAAGGCGAAACCCTGCACGCCCGGCTGGCGCGCGGGGCGGTGGCGCCGCCGCTGGTGGTGCAATTCGGCATCGAGATCAGCGATGCCCTGCAAGCCGCGCACGCCAAGGGCATCCTGCATCGCGACCTCAAGCCCGGCAACATCTTCGTCACGCCGCGCGGCATCAAGGTGCTCGATTTCGGCTTGGCGGGTTTTGCCCCCAATGCCTCCAGCAGCGCCGACGAAGCCACGCTGGCCGGCACCGCCGCCGCCTTTCCTGCGGCCGGGCCGCTCACCAGCCCCGGCGCGACCCTGGGCACGGCCGCCTACATGTCCCCCGAGCAAGCCCGCGGCGAGCTCCTCGACCCCCGCAGCGATATCTTCAGCCTCGGCGTCGTGCTCTTTCAAATGGCCAGCGGCCAGCCCCCCTTCAAGGGACGGACCTCCGCCGATCTCTCCGCCGCCATCCTGACCCAGACGCCGCCGCCGGCCAGCTCGCTGCGCGCAGAAATCCCACCCAAGCTCGACGACATCATCGCCCAGTGCCTGGAAAAAGAACCCGACTTGCGCTTCCAGTCCGCCGCCGATCTGCGCGCCGGCCTGCGCCGCCTGGGCGGAGTTCCCTCCTCTTCTTCCGGCCCGGCCTCGGGTGCGCCCGTTTCCGCTGCACCGCCCAGCAGCGTTGCGCCCCGCTCAGCGGTTCCGCCCACCGCCATCGCAACGCCTGCCAAGTCGTGGCTCTGGCCTGCCGCCGCAGTGCTCCTGCTGGCCGCATTCGGCGCATGGTGGGCCTTGCGCCCCCGCACCGCCGCCGCGCCGCCCCAGTTGCAGTTCCGCCAGCTCACCTTCACCGGCCATCTGGTGGATGCGACCATTTCGCCCGACGGCAAGTTCCTCGCCCACGTGGACCTCGGCCCCCAAGGCACCTCGCTTCACCTGCTCTCGATCTCCAGCGGCAGCGATGTCGAGATCATGCCTCCGGCCCCAGGCTGCTGCTTCGCGCCCTCGTTCTCGCCCGACGGCGGCCAGGTCTATTTCATCGAGGGGCACGACCTGCTCGCCCTGCCCGTGCTCGGCGGCGCCGTGCGCACCGTCGCCGCCAAGGTGTGCAGCGGCGCCGGCTTCTCGCCCGATGGCACGCACATTGCCTATGCCGGTGATCAATCCCAAGGGGCTCAGCTCGTGGTGGCTCGCGCCGACGGCACCGACGCCCGCGTGCTCCATCAACTCCCCGCCGGCGAGGCTTATCTCTCGCGCTGCTGGGGCAGCAACGCTCCGGTCGAGCATTCCCCGGCCTGGTCCCCCGATGGACGCTTCATCGCCGCCGCGCGCTTCCCGGTCTCGGTCAGCGGCCACATCAGCTTGACCAGCGTCGCCACCGGCCAAGCTCAAGACCTCGGCCCCGCCTTGGGCGACTCCGCCGCCGACATGAGCTGGCTGCCCGACGGCAGCGGCCTGTTGATCACCGCGCAAATGCCGGGCGCGGCGACCATGCAGGAGTGGGAGATCGCCTATCCGGGCGGACAGGCTACCCGCCTCACCAACGATGTGCAGGGGTACGTTGCGGCGAGCCTCTCGAACTCCGGCCAGTTGGCGTTGCTGCACAGCGCTCCGCAACAGTCGGTGTGGGTGCAGCCGCGGCCGGGCGCGGAATTCCAGGAGCTTCCCGGCGGCGGCACCGATCGAGATGGAGCGATGGGCCTGGCCTGGACGCCCGAAGGCCGTTTGTTGACCTTGCGAGAACTGGGTCCCACCCAGCAGCTTTGGAGCCAGAACAGCGACGGCGGCGATGGCCATGCCATCGCCGCGGATCATCTCCCCGCGGAAGCGCGCATACGCGATGTCGCTCCCAACGGACAAATTCTATTGAACTCCCAAGCCGAGCCGGCCAGCATCTGGCGCTTGAATGCCGATGGTTCCGGCTTGGCGGAGTTGTTTCAGCCTCCCCCCGGCGCCGACGCCTACGCCAGCACCCCCATCCACGGGGGCCGCGACGTGGCTTTCATGATGGTCGCTGCCGATGGCGACCAAACCCTGGATTCCGTTCCGCTGGCGGGCGGAACCCCGACGAAGCTTTGGAACGGCTACATCTACGCCCGAACCGGCGTGGTCAGCCGCGATGGCACCCGCGCCTTCGTCATGACCAAGAGCACCGCCTCGCCCCGCGGCGCCGGCTACCTGCGCCTCGACACCTCCCCGCCGCAATTTGTCCCCCTCAACCTCGATCGGAACGCCGCCTCGCCTTTTCAATGGTCGCCTGACGGCAAAGCGGTGGTCTATAAGCACGGCCACGGCTCGGTGGACGATCTCTGGGCGCAGCCGATCGACGGCGGCAAGGCCTATCCCCTCACCCATTTCAGCGATCTCAAAATCTCGCAATACGCCTTCTCGGCCGACGGGAAATTGGCCATCAGCCGCGGCTCCGACAACCGCGACGTCATCCTCGCCACCGGCCTGATGGCGAAAGAGCGCAATTGATGAGCATTCGCGACATCGGTCCCTTCGAGATCCTCGACCGCCTCGGCGCCGGCGGCATGGGCGAGGTCTTCAAGGCCCGCGACAAGCGCCTCAACCGCTTCGTCGCCATCAAGTTCCTGCCCGAATCCGCCAGCGCCGCCGCCCGCGACCGCTTCCAGCGCGAGGCCCTCGCCATCGCCGCCTTCAACCATCCCCACATCTGCACCCTCTACGAAATCGGCGAAGACGGCGGCCAGCCGTTCCTGGTGATGGAGCTGCTCGAAGGCGAAACCCTCCACGCCCGCCTGGCCCGCGGTGCGGTCGCGCCGCCGCAGGCGGTGCAATGGGGAATCGAAATCAGCGACGCGCTGCAGGCCGCCCACGCCAAGGGCATCCTGCACCGCGATCTCAAGCCCGGCAACATCTTCGTCACTCCGCGCGGAATCAAGGTGCTCGATTTCGGCTTGGCGGGTTTTGCCCCCAACGCCGCCAGCAGCTCCGACGAAGCCACCCTCGCCGGCACCGCCGCTGCCTTCCCCGCGGCCGGGCCGCTCACCAGCCCCGGCGCGACCCTCGGCACCGCCGCCTACATGTCGCCCGAGCAGGCCCGCGGCGAGCCTCTCGACGCCCGCAGCGACCTCTTCAGCCTGGGCGTGGTGCTCTACCAGGTGGCCAGCGGCCAGCCGCCCTTCCAGGGCCGCACCTCGGTGGACCTCGCCGCCGCCATTTTGATGAAGACGCCGCCGCCGCTTAGCACGCTGCGGGCCGATATCCCGCCTCGCCTCGATGACATCGTGGCCCAGTGCCTGGAGAAGGATCCCGAACTCCGCTTCCAGTCCGCCTCCGAATTGCGCGTCAGCCTCAAGCGCCTGGCGGGCGCAACCTCATCGTCGGGCGCTCCCTCCAGCGCCGGGCCGCCGTCCTCGGCGGTGCCTGTGCCGCCCTCCAGCGCGGCGCCTCAGTCTTCGCCCCCGAGTGCCGCGCCTCCAGGCCGCCGCCTGCCCTGGCCGGCTTGGGCCGCTTTGGCTGCCCTGGCTGGAGTTGCCGCATTCGCCGCTTGGCGCTGGCACCGCTCCGGTGCTTCGCCGCTGACCAGCGACCTCGCCTTCCGCCAGTTGACCTACAGCGGCCAGGTCCGCGACGCCGCCATCTCGCCCGACGGCAAGTTCCTCGCCCACGTGGACGCGGGCCCCCAGGGCACCTCGCTGCATCTGCTCTCGGTCGCCAACGGCAGCGACGTGCAGATCATGCCGCCCGAGGCCGGCTGCTGCACCGCGCCCTCATTCTCGCCCGACGGCAGCACGGTCTACTTCGTCGAGGACCGCACCCTCAAAATGATTCCGGTCCTGGGCGGAGCGGTGCGCACCATCGCCGAACCCGTCTGCAGCGGCGCCGGCGTCTCGCCCGACGGCAAACAGATCGCCTACCTCAAGGTCGCGCCCTTCGCCGACACCCTCTGGATCGCTCAACCCGACGGAACCCAGGCTCGGCAACTCAATGATCCGCAACCCGATGGGTACGACAGCCGCTGCTGGACCAACGGGCCCTTCTACCCTGACGCCCCGGTCTGGTCGCCCGACGGCAAGACCATCGCGGTCGAGCGGGGCAGCGGCAGCAGCGTCGACATCCACGAAACCCTGGTGAACGTATCCGACGGCAAGGCCCGCCCGTTCGGTCCCAATCTGGACCAATCCACCTCCGATATCGCTTGGCTTCCCGACGGCAGCGGTTTGCTGCTGGCGCTGTCGCGGCCGTGGGTCAATCCCTCCCAAGTCTGGGAATTGCGCTTCTCCGACGGCGCGCTGACCCAGCTCACCCACGATCTGCAGGGCTTCGACCGCGTCACCCTGGCCGCGCAGGCCGGCGGCGATATCGCGCTGGTGCACAGCAACCCGCAGTTCTCGGTGTGGCAGCAGACCCAGCCCGGCGGCGGCTTCGAGCAACTCCCCGGCGGCGGCGCCAACCAGGATGGCTTCTTGGGCGTGGCTTGGATGCCCGACGGAAAGATCATGAGCGTCCGCTATATCGCCGCCCACAGCCAGCTTTGGCTCGAAGGCAGCGGAGCCACCGCGCAGCAGGTTCCGGTCAGCAATCTTCCCGCCATCGTGCAAGAGATGCAATCCACGCCCGACCATCAGCTGATTCTTCAGGGCATCAACCCGGGCGGCACCTGGGCCGTCTATCGCATGGATCCCCAGGGCGGGGCCTTGGTGAATCTGACCCAAAACCTGGAAATCCTTCATCCCGGCGTCATTGACGGGGGCAAGTCGGTCGCCTTTCTCAACATTTTCGGAGACAACCGCGTCTCCCACCAGCAGCTTTGGAGCGTCCCGCTCGCCGGCGGACCCGCCAAGCCGGTTTCGCCGCAACAGATCTATACCAACTTCGTGCTGCCCACGCCCGACCAGCAGCACGTGCTGGTGCTGGCCGTGCGCGGCAACAACGGCACGGTCGCCTCGGTCAGCTTGAATGGAACCTCCCAAGACCTGAAGGTCCGCGACTACCGCGGCCGCTTCGATCAGCCCCATGCCCTCACTCCCGATGGCAAGGCGCTGGTCTCGGTGGTCACCGACGGCAGCGCCAGCAATCTCTGGGCCGCGCCCCTCGATGGCAGCCCGCCCTCGCAACTGACCCATTTCAACGACCTGCTCATCGCCAGCTACGCCTTCGCCCGCGACGGCCGCTTGGCCATCAGCCGCGGCACGCAGAACAGCGACGTCGTCGTGGCCAGCGGCCTCGGAATCGCCCATGGCCACTAACCGCCAGATCGGCCCGTTCGAAATCCTCGAGCGCCTAGGCAAGGGCGGCATGGGCGAGGTCTTCCAGGCCCGCGACACGCGATTGAACCGCTTCGTCGCCATCAAGCTGCTGCCCGAAGCCGCCGGCCAAGCGGCGCGCGAGCGCTTCCAGCGCGAGGCGCTCGCCATCGCCGCCCTGAACCATCCCCATATCTGCACCTTGCACGAAGCCGGCACCGAGGGCGATCAACCGTACTTGGTGATGGAACTGCTTGAAGGCGAAACCCTGCATGCGCGGCTGGCGCGCGGACCCGCCCCGGTGGCGCAGGCGCTGCAATGGGGAAATGAAATCGCGGATGCCCTCCAAGCCGCGCACGCCAAGGGCATCCTGCACCGCGACCTCAAGCCCGGCAACATCTTCGTCACCCAGCGCGGCAACGTCAAAGTGCTCGATTTCGGCTTGGCCGGTTTCGCCGCCAGTTCTTCGAGCAATCCCGATGAAGCCACGCTTGCGGCCGGGCCGCTGACCAGCCCCGGCGCGACCCTCGGCACCGCCGCCTACATGTCGCCCGAGCAAGCCCGCGGCGAAGCCCTCGACCCGCGCAGCGACATCTTCAGCCTCGGCATCGTGCTCTACCAAATGGCCGCGGGCCAGCCGCCGTTCCGGGGGCGCACCTCGGCCGACCTCTCGGCCGCCATCCTCACCAAGACGCCGACGCCGCCGAGCACGCTGCGCCCCGAGGTCCCGCCGCGCCTCGACGACATCATCGCCCGGTGCCTCGAGAAGGAACCCGAGCTCCGCTTCCAGTCCGCCGCCGACCTGCGCGCGGCGCTGCGCCGCCTGCAAGGCGCGACCAGCTCCAGCGGTGCGCCCGCCAGCGCAGGCGCCGGTGCCACAGTTGGCGCCGGACCCGCATCGTCGGCGGCTCCAAGCGAAGCATATCCCGCAAGCGTGGTACCGTCGAGGCGTCGGCTGCCGATTTTGCCTGTAGTTGCTGTGGTTGCTTTAGCTGCTGTAGTTGCTGCAGCTGCGGCCTTCTGGTGGCACGCGCGCTCGGAAGCCTCCGCCATCCCGGCGTCGCTCAACCTCCACCAGTTGACGTTCAGCGGCCAGGTGCAGGACGCAGCCATCTCTCCTGACGGAAAATTCCTCGCCCACGTGGACTCGGGCCTCCATGGCACATCGCTGCGGCTGCTCTACACCGCCAACGCCAGCGACGTCGAGATCATGGCCCCCAGCCCCGGCTGCTGCGCGGCGCCCTCGTTCTCTTCCGACGGCAGCACCGTGTATTTTATGGACGTGCGCGCCTTGAAATCGATTCCGGTGCTCGGCGGCACCGCGCGCACGGTTGCCGACGCGGTCTGCAGCGGCGCCGGCGCATCGCCGGATGGCAAGCAAATCGCGTATCTCGCCCCCATCCCGCTCGGCGATGGATTAATGGTGGCGCAAGCCGACGGCTCGAGTCCCAAGATGCTGAGCGATCCGCGGCCAGCGGGGTATGCCAGCCAATGCTGGCTGGGCGGCCCCTACCAGCCGGGCACGCCCGCATGGTCCCCCGATGGCCGCTGGATTGCAGTCGACCGCACCAACAATCCCGGCGACCGCATCGTGCTGGTGAGCACCCGCGATGGGCGCGCGCAACCGTTAGGGCCGGCATTCAATCACAGCGCCTCCGACTTGGCCTGGCTTCCCGACGGCAGCGGCCTCATCCTCACCAACTCCCAGCCGGCGACCACGCCCTCGCAGGTCTGGGAGCTGACCTATCCCGAGGGCAAGCTGGTTCAACTGACCCATGATCTGCAAGGCTTAGATCGCGCCACCATTGCCAGCCAAGCCGGCGGCGCCATTGCCCTGGTGCATAGCAACCCCCAGTACTCGCTCTGGACTCAGAAAAGCGCGAGTGGCGCGTTCGAGGCGCTGCCGGGCGGGGGCGCCAATCAAGATGGCGCGCGAGGCCTGGCCTGGACCCCCCAAGGGCAGGTCGCGAGCCTGCACTGGGTGGACGGCCGAAACCAGATCTGGCTCGAAGGCGGAACCGCGCCCAATCAACCCATCACCCTCAGCAACCTGCCGCCGATATTGGACAACTTGTCGGTTGCACCGAATGGCGACCTGGTGTTTCGCGCTGCAAGCCCTGGCACGGGCTTGGGGTTTCAACTGTTCCGTGCCCCCGAGCAAGGCGGCGCCGCGCTGGAGATCCCGCTGCCAAATGCCTCTGTCACCTCACACGCCGTGGTCGAGGGCGGCGCGGCCGCTGCCCTCATCCGCACCTACATTGCCGGCAAGGTGCACCATCAGCAAGTCTGGGTCGTTCCTTTCGCGGGCGGCGCGGCGCATCAAGTTTCGCCCGCCGAAGTGTTCGTGAATTTCCTGCTCGCCATGCCCGACCAGAAGCACGTGCTGGCGATCGAAGCCACCGGCCCGCATCAGTCCAAGGACATTGCCTTCGCGCTCGATGGCTCGAGAGACATCGAGGTGCATCCGCGCGAAGACCACGGCCGCTTCGGCGGCCCCTACGGGCTCACGCCCGACGGCAAGGCCCTCACTTCGGTCATCACCGCCGGCAGCATCGGAAACCTTTGGGCTGCGCCCCTGGACGGCGGCCCGCTGTACCAGATCACCCACTTCACCGATCTCTCGCTCGCGGCCTATGCCTTCTCACGTGACGGCCGATTGGCAGTCAGCCGCGGCTCCGACAACAGCGACGCCGTGCTCGCCACCGGCCTCGGCCACAAGTAGTCCCGTGCTGCCGTCGCTGGCCCAGCTTGAATCCGCCGCCGAACTCATCCATCGGCTCGTGCCGCCCACGCCGCAGTACTCGTGGCCATTGCTCAACGCCCAGGCGGGCTGCGAGGTCTGGGTCAAGCTCGAGAACCACACCCCGCTCGGAGCATTCAAGATGCGCGGCGGTCTGGTCTACATGGATTGGCTGCGGCGCACGCAGCCACAAGCCGCCGGCGTGATTTCCGCCACCCGCGGCAACCACGGCCAATCGCTCGCCTTTGCCGCGCGCCAATTCGGCTTTTCCGCCGTGGTGGTGGTTCCCCGCGGCAATAGCCGCGAAAAGAACGCCGCCATGCGCGCCTTGGGCGCGGAATTGATCGAGCACGGCGACGACTTCCACGCCGCCGACCATCGCGCCGATGAACTCGCCCGCGAACGCGGCCTGGCCCGCATGCCCTCGTTCGATCCGCTCCTCGTCCAGGGCGTCGGGACGTACGCGCTCGAGTTGTTCCGCAGTGCGCCGCCGCTGGATGCAGTGTACGTGCCCGTCGGCTGGGGCTCGGGCGCCTGCGGCCTGGCCGCGGCCCGCAACGCGCTCGGGCTGGCCACCAAGATCGTCGGCGTGGTCTCCGCCGCCGCGCCCGCCACCGCGCGCTCGTTCGCCACGGGCAGCTTGGTTGAAGTTCCGGCCGCCACCCGCATCGCCGACGGCATCGCGATCTCGCGGCCCCATCCCGACGCGATGCAAATCCTCCGCCGCCAGCTCGAGCGCATGGTCGAGGTCGGCGACGACGTGGTCGAGGCCGCCATGCGCTTGCTCTTCAGCGCCGCCCACAACGTCGCCGAGGGCGCCGGTGCCGCCGCCCTCGCCGGGCTGCTGCAGGAGCGCGAGCGCTGGCACGGCCGGCGCGTCGGGGTCGTGCTCTCGGGCGGCAACGTGGACCGCGCCCTCTTCGCCCACGTTCTAACGACCGGCGAGCGGATGGCGAAGGTCGCCTCGGCGGCGACGCCGATTCGCCGCGGCCTTGGCGTATGATGCTGGGATGGATTCCGCCGCGCAGGATCTATTTCCGCCCCCGCCCGAGTTCGCCGCCCGCGCCCATGTAGGCTCGCGCGCCTCCTACGACGGCCTGCGCAAGCTGGCGCTCGACGATCCGGAGGAGTTCTGGGGCGCGCGCGCCCGCGCCGGCCTGCATTGGTTCGAGCCCTTCCGCGCCGTGCTCGAGTGGAAGCCGCCCTTCGCGCAATGGTTCCTCGGCGGCAAGACCAACGTCAGCTTCAACTGCCTCGACCGCCACCTCGCCGGCTGGCGCCGCAACAAGGCCGCGCTCATCTGGGAGGGTGAGAACTTCGAGCAGCGCATCCTCACCTACCAGGAGCTGCATCGCCGCGTCTGCCAGTTCGCCCATGCCCTGCGCGGCCTCGGCTACCAGGCCGGCGACCGCGCCATCATCTACCTGCCGATGATCCCCGAGGCGGCGGTGGCCATGCTGGCCTGCGCCCGCCTCGGCATCACCCATTCGGTGGTGTTCGCCGGCTTCAGCTCCGAGGCCCTGCGCACCCGCATCGACGACCTCGAAGCCCAACTGGTCATCACCGCCGACTTCGGCCGCCGCCGCGGCCGCGAAGTCCCGCTCAAGAAAAACGTGGACGCCGCGCTCGACCTCTGCCCCGGCGTGCGCCACAGCATCGTCTATCGCCACACCGGCGGCGAGATCGCCATGAAGGCCGGGCGCGACCTGGAGTGGGCCGAACTGCTTGCCGGCGCGGCCGCCGAGTGCGCCGCGGTGCCGCTCGACAGCGAGCATCCGCTGTTTGTGCTCTACACCAGCGGGACGACGGGCAAGCCCAAAGGCGTGGTGCACTCGACCGCCGGGTATCTGGTCGAGGTCCAAGCCACGATGGAGTGGGTCTTCGATCTGCGCGATGAAGACGTCTACTGGTGCACCGCCGACATCGGCTGGGTCACAGGCCACTCCTACATCATCTACGGACCGCTGGCCGCGGGCGCGACCACGGTGATGTACGAGGGCGCGCCCGACTGGCCGCAGCCCGACCGCTTCTGGGAGATCATCGCCAAGTACCGCGTCAACGTCTTCTACACTTCGCCCACCGCCATCCGCAGCTTCATCCGCCACGGCGACGCCTACCCGGCCCAGCACGACCTCCGCAGCCTGCGCCTGCTGGGCTCGGTCGGCGAGCCCATCAACCCCGCCGCCTGGCACTGGTACCACCGCACCATCGGCCACGGCCGCTGCCCCATCGTGGACACATGGTGGCAAACCGAGACCGGCAGCATTCTGCTCTCCCCGGTGCCGGGCGCCGTGGCCACCAAGCCCGGCTCCGCCACGCTGCCGCTGCCCGGCATCGCCGCCGACATCGTGGACCTCGACGGAAAGCCGGTGCCCGACGGGCAGCAAGGCTACCTCATTCTGCGCAAGCCCTGGCCCTCGATGCTGCGCGGCCTCTACCGCGATCCCGAACGCTACCAGGAGAGCTACTGGTCCCGCTACCCGGGCAGCTATTTTACCGGCGACGCCGCTCACCGCGACCGCGATGGCTACTACTGGGTGCTGGGCCGCGTGGACGACGTCATCAACGTCAGCGGCCACCGCATGAGCACCATGGAGGTCGAGAGCGTGATGGTCCGCCATCGCGCCGTGGCCGAGGCCGCCGCCGTCGGCCGCCCGGATGACCTGAAGGGCCAAGCGCTGGTGGTGTTCTGCACCGTCAAGGGCGGCGCGTCCGCTCCGGCCGCCGAGCTCGCCCAGGAGCTGCGCGCCTGGGTCGCGCAGGAAATTGGGGCCTTCGCCCGGCCCGAGGAAGTCCGCATCGTCGAGGGCCTGCCCAAGACCCGCAGCGGGAAGATCATGCGCCGCTTGCTGCGCGAGCTCGTCACCTCGCGCGAGGTCAAGGGCGACACCACCACGCTCGAAGACTATGCCGTCTTGGTGAAGCTCAGCTCCGAAGGAAAGGACGAAGACGAGCTGCTGGGAAAAAGCTCCTAGCAGAGCAGATTTCCGGCTATGCTCTTGGGATGGCAACCAATCCTGCTGCGATGAATCCCAACCAGGCTCTGTGGGAAAAGGGCGACTTCGGCCAGATCGCCGCCTTCATGCGCGAGTCGGGCGAGGCGCTCATTGCTTCGCTCGGCGTCACCGCCGGCATGCGCGTGCTCGATGTCGGCTGCGGCGACGGCACCACCGCGTTGCCTTCGGCCCGCGCCGGCGCCGACGTGCTCGGCGTTGACATCTCCCGCCCGCTGGTGGCGGCGGCGAATGCCCGCGCGCAGAAGGCGGGACTCAAGAACCTGAAAGTGCAGGAAGGCGACGCCTGCAATCTGGAAGGCGTGCCCGACGCCAGCGTGGACTTGGCCATGTCCATCTTCGGCGCCATGTTCGCGCCCAAGCCCTTCGAGGTGGCGAAGTCCATGGTGCGGGTGACCAAGCCCGGCGGCCGCGTGGTCATGGGCAACTGGATTCCCGGCGACCCCACCTTCGTCTCGCAGGTGCTGAAAATCTGCTCGGCCTTCACGCCGCCGCCGCCCGAAGGCTTCGTCAGCCCCATGCTCTGGGGCGTCGAGAAGCATATCGTCGAGCGCTTCGCCCAGGCCGGCATCCCGGCCGAACGCATCAGCATGACGCCGGTCACGTTCTGGTTCCTCAACGATCAGAGCCCGGAGCGGTTCGTCGAGCTCTTCCGCGACTACTACGGCCCCACCATGAACGCCTACGACGCCGCCCGCAAGAACGGCAGGGAAGCCGATCTTCATCGCCAGTTCGTGGACCTCGCCAACAGCAAGAACGAGGCGGCCGGCGGCGGCACGCGCATCCCGGCCACCTACATGCTGGTGACCGTCCGCCGCTAGCCGGATGGATGGCGCGGCGTCGCCAGCAGCTACAATCGTTCGGGATGCTGCCGACCGTCAACGACGCGGAGCAGGCGCGGGAGCGGATGGCCGGCACCGCGCTGCGGACGCCGCTGGTGCGGCTGAACGCGGATGCCGCCGCCGAGGTGTGGCTCAAGCTCGAGAACCTGCAGCCCATCGGCTCGTTCAAGATCCGGGGCGCGGCCAATGCCATGGCGCTGCTGCCGCGGGAGCAGCTCGCGCGCGGCGTGCTCACCGCCTCGGCCGGCAACATGGCGCAGGGGGTGGCGTATTGCGCCCGGCGGGCGGGGGTTCCCGCCACCATCATCGCCCCGGACACCGCCCCGCGCACCAAGATCGAGGCCATCCAGCGGCTGGGCGGCCGCGTGATCCAGGTGCCGTTCGCCGCGTGGTGGCAGTGCTTTTCCGATCGCGCCTATCCCGGCATCGAGGCGGCGTTTGTGCATGCCTTCGACGATCCCGCCGTGATGGCGGGCAACGGGACGATCGCGCTCGAGCTGCTGGAAGACGGGCCCGGCCTCGACGCGGTGGTCGTGCCCTGGGGCGGCGGCGGATTGGCTTGCGGCATCGCGGCGGTGCTGCGCCAGCGCGCGCCGCGGGTGCAGGTGTTCGCGGCCGAGGTCGAGACGGCAGCTCCGCTGGCGGCGTCGCTGGCGGCGGGCGCGCCGCGCGAAGTTCCGTACCAGGCCTCATTCGTGGATGGCATCGGCAGCAAGGCCGTCTTTCCCGGCATGTTCGCGCGCGCGCAGCAGGTGCTCGCCGGCTCGATTGTGGTCTCGCTCGCCGACGCCGCCGCGGCCATGAAGCTGGCGGCCGAGCGCAACCGCGTCATCCTGGAGGGCGCCGCCGCGTGCGCGCTGGCCGCGGCGATTTCAGGCCGTGCCGGAGCGGGCCGGATCGCGGCCATCGCCAGCGGCGGCAATATTGATTTGGCGAAATTCGCCGAGTTGACGGCCGGCTGATTTAGAGGATCGGGTAGTTCCACTCCTCGATCTGCTTGCGCAGGAAGGCCAGCGCCTGGTCGGCGGTGGCGCCATCCACCACGCGGTGATCGAAGCTGAGCGTCAGGTAGACGATCGAGCGGATGGCGATGGCGTCGTTGATCACCACCGGCGTCTTGTGGATGCCGCCGATGCCCAGGATCGCGACCTGCGGCTGGTTGATCACCGGCATGCCGAAGAGGCCGCCGTAGATGCCGTAGTTGCTGATCGAGAAGGTGCCGTCCTGCACTTCGTCCGGCAGCAGCTTCTTGCTGCGCGCGCGCTCGGCCAGGTCGTTGACTCCGCGCTGCAGGCCCAGGAAATTCTTCTCCTCGGCGTGCTTGATGACTGGCACGATCAGGCCCCAATCGAGCGCCACCGCGATGCCGAGGTTGATGTCGTTCTTGTAGACGATGGACTTCTCCTGCATGGAGGAGTTCAGCGCCGGGAACTGGCGCAGCGTCTGCACGATGGCCTGCAGGAAAAACGGCATGAAGGTCAGCTTCTGCCCGGTGGTGGACTCGAAGCGCGCCTTCTCGCGGTCGCGGATTTGCGCGATCGCGCTCGCATCCACGGCGAAGACGCTGTAAACGTGCGGCGAGGTGTGCTTGCTCATCACCATGTGCTCGGCGATGCGCTGGCGCATGATGGACATGGGCTCGACCCGCACCGATCCTGGCGCATACACCTGCGGCACGGGAGCCGGGGCCGGAGCGGCGGCGTAGGCTGGCGCGGGGGCCGGAGCGGCAGCCGAGGCCGGGGCCGCTGCCGCCGCGGCCGGTTTGCTCTCGATGTACTGCAGCAAGTCGCGCTTGGAGACGCGTCCGCCCTCGCCCGAGGCGGGCACGGCCGCCAGGTTCACGCCGTGCTCCTGCGCCAAGCGGCGCACCAACGGCGACGAGCGCACGTCGGCGCCCGCAGCCGCCGCGGGAGCCGCTGCAACCGGGGCAGGGGCCGGGGCGGGAGCGCGCGTCGGCGCGGGCGGCGCGGCGACCACCGCCGGCGCGGGCGCGGGCGCGACCGCAGCGGGGGCGGGGGCCGGGGCGGGAGCCGGCGCGGCTTGGGCTGCCGGTGCGGGCGCCGAAGCGCCGTCGGCAGAATCGAGGATGGCGACCACCGTGTTGACCTGCACCGTCTGCCCGGCGGGAACCTTGATCTCCTTGAGCACGCCGGTGGCGGGAGCGGGAATCTCGGCATCCACCTTGTCGGTCGAAATCTCGAACAGCGGCTCGTCGCGCCGCACCGATTCGCCGGGCTTGCGCAGCCACTTGGTGACGGTGCCCTCGAAGATGGATTCGCCCATTTGGGGCATCACAACGTCCACAGCCATGCCAGAGTTCCTCGTTCCTTGGTTGGGTCTACAACCTTCAATGGTCCCATGAAACCGGCGCGTCTGCCAATCTGCGCCCGAAGACCTCGCAAAAATGGCGCGTGACGAGAGCTGCGGCCGCGGCCAGCGTCCACGCCCTGCCCGTCTCGCGCCCGAGCGAGGTCACGCCCCGGTCGCGAATGCCGCACGGCACGATGGCGTCGAAGCCGGCCAGATCGGGATCGAGGTTGAGCGCGAAGCCGTGGCTGGTGACGCCGCGCGAGATGTGCACGCCGATGGCGGCAAGCTTGCGCGCGGGCTCAGCCTCGGTCCATACGCCAGTTAGACCCTGGATGCGGCGCGCCGGCACGCCCGCCTCGCCCACGGCGCGGATGAGCACTTCTTCCAGCGCGCGAACGTAGTCCACCGGGCCGAGCTCGAGCCGTCCGCTGCGCGCCGGCAGAAATGCGGGCCGGGCGCAGGCGCGCAGGTCGAGGACGGGGTAGCCGACCAGCTGCCCCGGGCCGTGATAGGTGACATCGCCGCCGCGATCGCACTCGGCCACCGCGATGCCGCGCGCCGCCAGCGTTTCGGGTGCGAAGAGCAGGTTCTCGGCGCGGGCGTTGCGGCCCAGCGTCACCACCGGGGCGTGCTCGAGCAGCACCAGTACGTCGCCCATCTCCCCCGCCTGCCGCCGCGCGACCAGATCCTTTTGCAGCCGCTCTGCCTCCGCGTACTCGGTGCGCCCAAGCTGCAGCAGCGCCAACTGTGAACTGGGAACTGTCAACTTGCGCGCTAGGCGTTGATGGTCAGCCCGTAGATGCTGTTCGCTGCGTCCAGAATTGCTTCGTAGACCGTGGGGTGCGCGTGGATGGTCTCCATCAGCTCGTCGGCCGAGGCATTGAGCTGAAGCGCGAGCGTGGCCTCGGAAATCAGCTCGGTGACCACCGGGCCGATCATGTGGACGCCGAGCAGGGTGCCATCCTTGGCGTCGGCGATCATCTTGATGAAGCCCTCGTGCTGCCCCAGGATGGTGGCCTTGGAATTGCCGACGAAGGGGAACTTGCCAACCTTGTACTTGAGCCCCTGCGCCTTGGCGGCCTGCTCGGTGAGCCCCACGCTGGCCACCTGCGGCTCGCAATACGTGCAGTTGGGCACGCGGGTGTAATCAATCGCGTGCGTGGGCTTGCCGGCGATGTGGGCGACCGCCACCAAGCCCTCCATCGAGGCCACGTGGGCGAGCTGGGGCGAGCCGTAGACGACGTCGCCGATGGCGTAGACGTTGGGCTCGGCGGTGCGCATATAGCCGTCGGTCTTGATGAAGCCGCGCTCGAGCTGGACCTTGGTCTTCTCCAGGCCCAAGCCTCCGGTGACCGGCGCGCGTCCGACCGCGACCAGGAGCTTGTCGGCCTCGATCACTTGCGCCTTGCCTTCGGCATCGGTATAGGTGACCCTGACGCCGGCGGCGGTCTTCTCAACCTTCTCGAACTTGGCCGAGGTCTGGATCGAGATCTTCTGCTTCTTGAGCGCCTTTTCGAGATCGCGCGAGATCTCCTCGTCCTCGACGGGGACGATGCGCGGCAGCATTTCAAGCACGGTGACCTCGGTGTCGAAGCGGCGGTAGATCGAGGCGAACTCGACCCCGACCGCGCCCGCGCCGATGATGACCAGCTTCTTGGGGATTTGGTCCAGGGCGAGGATCTCGACGTTGGTGAGGATGCGGTCGTCGGCGGCCATGCCGGGCAGCAGGCGCGCGGTCGAGCCGGTGGCGATCATGATGTTCTTGGCGCGGATGCGGCGCGTGCTGCCATCGGGCGCCTTCAAATCGAGTTGCCCCGGGCCGGCCCAACTGGCTGCGGCGGTGGCCCACTCGACTTTGTTCTTCTTGAAGAGGAACTCGATGCCCTTGGCGTGCTTGGCGACGATCTTGTTCTTGCGCGCCTGCATTTGCGCCCAGTTGACGGCCACCCCGGAGACGTCGAAGCCGATCTCCTTGGCGTTGCGGAAGGTGTCCATGACGTCGGCGCCGTAGAGCAGCGCCTTGGTCGGGATGCAGCCCACGTGCAGGCAGGTGCCGCCCAGCTTGGCGTCTTTTTCAATGCAGATCGTCGCCAGCCCGTACTCGCCGGCGCGGATGGCTGCCCAGTAGCCGCCGGGGCCGCTGCCAATGATGGCCAAATCGTAGGTTTTTTCGCTCGCAGCAGGTGTGGGCATCCTCCATCCTTTCGGCACGCAACCGGGCAACCCCTCATGGTAGCAGGCACACCGGGTCGAACGTCTGCGCTATAATCGCGCCAGTGCGCGTACGGGGAAGCGGTTCCGCCGGCTTGATCGATGGGGCCGCTTCCATTGGCGGCGGTCGCGCCGATTCGGCTACGCCTGAGGAGAAGGCGCCGGCGTAAGCCCATGACGGCGCATGATCTCGGCCATCTTGGCTCGGTCCGGTGGGCCCCCGGCGGCCGCATTGATGACCGCGGCGGACTCACGGAAAAAGTCCGGTCCGATGGCGGCCGGCGTGATCACGCAGAGCGCCTTGGCCTCCCGATTTCCGTTGTTCTCGAACCGGTGCACGGCACCGCGCGGGATGCAGAGCGCCTGGCCGGGTCCGACCTCGATGGGCCTTCCGTCCACGGTCCACGTCAACGCGCCTTCGATGCCGTAGATGGTCTCTTCGTAATGATTGTGGCTATGGGCTGGCCCCAGCAAGCGCTGCGCTCCAGGAACGACCAGCTCGAACGCCGCGATGCCGCCGGCCGAGTCGCTTCCGGTGAGCAGGAAGCGTACGGTGAGCGGCCCGATGCGGATGCTCTCCTGGGAGGGATTGACACGAAGTCCGCTAGCCTGCTCGTTCGGGTTGGCATCACCGGGCATCGCCACCAGTTTATACCGAGCGCGCACCGCGGCGAAGCGCGGCGCAGCCGCCCTCGGGCCCACGCCAATTTTAGCGATCCGGGCTTATGCGGAAAATAGCCGCTTGCGGCAGCACGCCAGCCCCAGCAGCCCGGTTCCCAACAGGAGCAGGCTGGCCGGTTCCGGGGTCACGACGGGCTGGTTGACCGCCGCATTCGATAGCAGCGAGATGTTGTGGCCGATGAGCTCGCCGTTGAACGTGCCGTCCAGCGTCATGGCGCTGCTGCCGCCCGCAGCCAGCAGGATGCCGTTGACCTGGTCGCCGATATGGGTGTTGATGGCGGCATTGGAGGCGGTGAAGTTGTAGAGGATGTTGCTGTTGGCCACGCCCGCGGACATCAGGCCGGCGGTTCCGGTCAGGGAGAGGCCGCCCGATACGTTGATGATGAAAGTGGCGCCCGCCGGGCCGCTCACCGTCAAGTTGGCGTTGTTGAGGTTGATGTTGCCGGTGACGTCAATCACGTTCAGCCCCGCCACCCCGGTGATCACGGTGGCGGAACTGATGCCCGAAGCAAAGGTCTGCGTCGCCGTGGCCGCGGCTGCGTCGCTGGCGGCGTTGAGGGCGGCGGTGGCGTTGCCGGCCAGCAGCGGCAGGCTGATATGCGTGGCGCCGGTCAAGGTGCCGGGACCGGTATATTGCCCCGACGCCGACTCGTAGACGTTGCCGACAATTTTCGACGGCGCCATGTTGGTGATCGTTCCCCCGGCGCCGATGCCGACATTGCCGTTCACCGTGACCAGGCTCAGGTTGATGGCGCCGTTGACCAAGCCCAGCACCGCGTAGTTCCCCGGCCCCGCCCCGCCCGACAGCAGGTCGGCGAATGAGTCGGCCCGCGCCGCCGTGCCGGTGGCCAGCAAGCCGGCCAGCGCGCATCCCGCCAGCAGCTTGCCGGACATATTCGAAGTGCGCCGCATAGGAGATTCTCCCTGCATTTGCAAGGCCGAAGCCCACGCGCCCCAAAACCCTTGGCGTTCAACCGGCTGGCCTCGCGCGCCCCGGCATTTCGTGCACGCTTCTGCACATAAGCGGAACCCGCGGTTCGCCGGCCTCGCTGGGCCACGACCTCAGCCGAGCCGACGGCGCGGGCGGTCGCATTCCACAGCTATAATGAGCGTGTCGGCAAGCGTGCAGCAGTCCCAACGCCCGTCCGGAGAGGTGGCCGAGTGGCTTAAGGCGGCGGTTTGCTAAACCGTTGTACGGTCAAAAGCTGTACCGGGGGTTCGAATCCCCCCCTCTCCGCCAGATATTACGCTTTGTTTTCAACAGAATAGATGGGTATTGGGCGTCGCGTGGCCAAGTTGCAGCTGCGACGTCGGCAGTTGAAGGCCTGCCCGCACCGATCCCAGACGTACAAGAAATGTACGTGCCAAGTGTGGATCACGGGCTATACGGACGGCCAGCGGGTCCGGAAATCGCTCGATGCCCGCAACCGACCCGGAGGCCATGCTGACGCGCAAGACACTGGGTATCGAGACCAAGCTGGCCTACCGAGGACACGTGCTCACCGAGAACCGGAATGGGTGGTGGGCGGGACGCAGGTGACGCACGCCTACGGCAACGCCGAGGCGCACGCGGCGACTTCCCTTGCGCGCGGGTGCGCCTACGCGCCGACGGCGGATTTGCCCTGCTGGAGCTGTACGAGTTCTGAGCAGATAGGCGTGGGCTACGCCATCGGCATCAACCCGGTGCTGCGTCGGCAAGCGGCGGAGCTGCAGGCGATCGCGCAAATCACCTACGAGGCTGCCCGGCACCCACAACGGCTGCATGGCGAGTTTCGGTTGTCGCTTGCCGAAGGCTGGCTTTTCCAGACCGATTTCCTGCGCCTCTGCCGGCGGTTTGACCTGATCCCGCCCGCCGCCCACTCCTACAACTTTCTCCCCGGCGCACGGCCGTTGCGACGGAGCCGTGCCCGCCTGCAGCTTTCCTCACACCACAATCGCCTTCAGCGCCCTGCCCTGGCAGCCTGACCGGCCGCCCCGGCGCCTTCCGGCCTACTCCGCCCTCCGCTGGACAGGTTCATGAATGATGCAGGCTAGAACGAGCCGGTGAGCTTTGCTCCGAACTCGATAAGCTGGTGTGACATTCCCGAGGCCAGCTTGCTAGCCCCGGAGGCGAGGTGGATGGCAGACGCTCCCATTCTTGCAGCATGGGCGCTCAACGCGGTCGCGTTTGCGGCTAGGGCTGCCTGGGCGGCGGCCACCCGCTCCTGCATAGTTGCAACGCGCGCTCCGGCCGCGGAGATGTTCGCGGCGGTTTGCGACGCATTCAACAGGAGTCGGTTCGCGGTTGTCACGGCTCCGCCGACCAACGAGGCCGCATCTGAAACGAGCGATGTCCCGGCGTGCGCCGCGATCTTGGGCAAAAACATAATCAGGCTCGGAATGAGCATTTCGTTGCCACCTCCCTCGATGTTGATGCCCGCTTACTCAACAAGGATCCTGCCCTCGAAGCGTGAAAATATGTCCGACGTACCGAGATACAGCAGCGAAAATGGCACCAGAGATCAAACCTCTTTTGGGAAGATACCGCGCTTCGCGATGCTTCCCATGCGCGGCCCCCGCAGGTCCGTCTCGTTCATTTGTCTTGTCGAATATCCGGCAACGCCGCCACCGATGCCTCCAGCTGCACGACGGCGATCGGCTGGCTAGATTTCCCGTCGGTTACGATGAGTACGCCATTCGTGACGCCAGTGCCGGCACCGCCGTGATAGGAGACGCCAGCCACACAGCTCCCGTGCGCTGGCAGATCCGCGCAGCCTGAAACCGCAAAAGGCCCGGCCACGATGAAGGTGAGGTTCCGCGCGCGTGCGCTGGCGTTGCGAACGGCGAGCGGGAAGGCCTCGTCACGACCCGGAATGGCACAATTGATCTTGACGCTCGCAGGCGCCACCTCGATGCCAGCGTCATCTTGAGTCTCCGCAACGCGTCCGCCGAAAAGTTCCGGTAGGCCAACGGGGAGGTTGAGCGCGATGCCTCCGAGTGCGCCCGACGCCATGCTCAAGGGAATATTGCGGTCCGGCTTCGGCGCGGGGACGACGCCTTCCCCGGCAAGCCCAACCGTCTGTATCGCGCCGCCACCCGTAATAATCGCCAAACCGCTCCGCTCATGGGAAGCGCTCGGCGCGAACGAAAGCGTTGCCGTGCACGATGCGCCGGGAGCGAGGGTGGCGCAGTCGTTCGTCGCCACAAAGTCCCCAGCGCTCTGGATTCCCACGGTCGCTGCCGCTTGGCCGGTGTTCGTGATCGTAATCGGCTCACCTAACCCGACCGTGCCGACCTGCTGCGGCCCGAACTGGATCGCGCTTCGGTCAATCGCGAGGCTAGCCCGATTGGCGGCCACATTCAATGCGACTTGGGATATGGCCGCCGGCTTGCCTGTAAAGATCGAGAGCTGGCCGCTCTGGGCAAGGCCGTTCATTGCCGTATTCGGAAGATATTGGACTGCAATTTGACAGCTCTGTCCGGGTGCAAGCGACGTGCATGCCGTTGACGGGGCGAAAGACTGGCTCGCCGTCACGCCAAGAATGCTGACGACATTGCTCGTGGGATTGGACAGCGCGACTGATTGGGTTTCGCCTGGCGTGCCTGCGAAAGAGAGGCTTGCGACGCTTAGTGCGGGGACCGCGGGGAGGCCAGTCCCTGAAATCGGAATGGCCAATCGGTCGGGCGTGTCCAGCGACCCCAGCGTGAGCGAGCCGGCAAACGGCCCCAGCGCGGTCGGTGTGAATGCGACCGTGAGTGCGCAGTGCGCGCCGGAGCGAATCCAAGGGTGACAACCAGTTGCTGACAATTCGCCCGGTTCAGAACTCTGGATGGTAAGACCTGCGGGCCAACCGCCGATATCAGCAATGTCAATTTCGCGCGAGCTCGTTTCGCCGACTGAAACCCCGCCAAAATCGACTGTTGACGGCATTGCGGAATACTCGACGTAGGCTTTCGCCGACGCGAACGTCATAGTGAGAAGCGTTGACCCATCGGGTGAGTCGATGTTTATTCTCTCATATTCCGTAATATTAGCGCCTGGCGATGCGGTCGCCGTAATCGTGCAGGTCGAGGCTTCAGCCGGATGAGCCGGGCAGGTTGACGCGAGCGCGAAGATCCCCGGAGGCGTGGCGGGAATGACCGATCCTATCGCCACGCCGGAGATGCCGTAAACCGTGGCCGTCGCCGATTTGGTGTCCTGAGGCGAATAAAGCGAAATCCATACAAGGTTGTCGCTGGCCGTAAGCGCCTTCGGGTATGAGAACACCGTCGGAACCTTTGCCGCCGCCAACGCAGGAATCGGTGCGCCGCGTGCGGCCGCCCTAGGGGCCGGCGTGGGCGCAGGGAGGGGTGCCACCGGGTGCGCCATGAAACGCACTGTCGGAGGTACTTGGGTCTTCGGCGGCGGCGCGGCCACGGCTCCTAAGCCGGTAGGTATCCCCACGCCTCGCAACACAATCGTAACGCCTGCGCCGCGGAGCTCCGCATGCGCAGGTCCCGCAATCACGGGTCGGAACTGCACCCATACGGTGAGGGCTCGCCCCGGCGTGAGCGCGTCGGGCGGCACTACCGCAAAGGAAAACGTCCCGGTGAGCGAGAGGTCCAGCCCGACAGCTGAGGATGCAGAAAACAGCATGATTCCCTCGACCGCTGTCGTACCGACCTCCACCGAACCGAAGTCGATCTGTTCAGGGAAGGCGAGGACTTGGCCAACGCTTGAGCCGGAGAGCCAGCACCCTGCAGCCAAAGCGATCAAGGCCGCTCGGCGGAGATCCATAGGGACGCTACGATTCCCCGGGCCCATTGCAGCCCGCCTAGTTGCAATTGGGGCTCAAGCGCCGCCGCCGCCCGGGCGGCTGGGGCGCTTCCGTTCGCCGCGGCCAGGTTAAAAAGAGCGTAGGCAACGTTGAGGTTTCGCGCGGTCCCCCGACCGTCTTCGATCATCTCCGCAAGCCGATAGAGAGCATCCCCGTCGCCTGAGCGTGCGGCGAGCGCCAACAGCCGCCCCGCGAGCGCGGCATTTTTGGGCACCCCTTTCCCGTCTGAGTAGAACTGGGCCAGTTTGGTTTCCGCGCCGGCCTGATGAAGCGCCGTCGCGAGAAGATACCAACGAGCGGCGGCGGTCGGATCGCGCACCACGCCCTTCCCTTCGGCGTAAAGATCGCCCAAGCGTTCTGCCGCCAACCCGTCGCGGCCCTTTGCCGCGACCCCATACCATCGGGCTGAGCCCGCGAGGTCCACCGGAACACCGTGCCCCCCTTCTAACAATTGTCCAATCCGGAATGCCGCGCGCGCCGAACCGGCTTTCGCGGCGGCCAGATACCACAGTTCCGCCAGGTGCGGATCACGCGCCCCGGCCAGACCTTCCTCGTACATCAGGCCGATTTCAAAGCGTGCCTCGACCGAACCTTCGCTCGAAGCCGTTGCGAACCAGCGGAGTGCCTCGGGAACGCTCCGAGCGACGCCGACGCCTTGGAGCGAAAGCGCACCTAGGACGAGCGCGGCAAACACCGGATTCCGCTTTCCCTCGGCCTTGATCGAGGCAAGTGCGGTGCTCAATTGCGCAGCCGCTCCAGCCGAACCGCGCACGATGGTCGGGGAGCATCCGGTCGCGCCGCAAATCGCGGTCTGGCAGCCTGCAGCGCTCGCAAGAGCAAGCACCAGGAACCACGTGCTCAGCCCCCGCCGGGACGAGGGTCCACGAAACCAGCAGCGTGGATCTGCGTTGCAGTTAGCCATGCGGCCACCCGATCAGTGGGGCGTCTCCCGCGGTTTCACCACGGGTTTTGCCACGGCATGCGGCGTCTTCGACGCAGGAACCCGCTTCGGCGCGGTGTCCGCCCCAAAAGATGCGACCACGAGCGTCCCCGCCGGCATCACCGCCGCCCTCCCGCGCAACAGGAGTGCCGCCGGCGCGACATACGGGGTGACGAGCAGGCCCGCCACCACCGCCCCGCCCGCCATCCCAGCATTGCGAGAGCCGCCATGGAACACCGCCATTCCGCTCAGGGGAAACGTCCGGCCATCCTCGAGTTGGATTTCCTCTACGGAGATTGCGAGCACTCCGCCCCGCGCCATTCGGCCACCGGACTTGCTCTCGATTACCCTGCCGGCCGCGATCGTGCCGGCACCAAATTCCTGGCCTCCTACGGCAAATGGCTTCAGCGTCGTAAACAACACTATCTGCCCGACCACCGCATCTGCCGACGAAACCGTCTGCGTAGCCTTGAGTTCTAGCGCAAAGGGTATCGGCGGGACTTGGCCAAAGAGCAGCCCTGACAGGAGAAGCGATGCTATGGCCGCGCGTTGTGAAACGAACCTCATTTTGCACCCCGCTTCCAGGGGAGAGAGATGCGACGGAGGCGACACGCGCAACACTCTGCCCGATAGAACCAGAGAGCGCCGGCGCCAAATCGGACCGGCGCCAGAGGAGCCCCAAACGTCCCGAAATGAGTTCGAGCGCCGGGTGTGAATGCGGCGATAGCTTCGCGAGGAAAGGTGCCGCTCGCATCCCATCGAACATGTCGAGCCAAACGCCTTATCCCGCCGTCCATCGGCTCCTCGGCACCCTAACCCGTCTCATCGGTCTCGCCTGTTGCCTGGGATCGTGCACCCTGCATCCGGGGGTACTGGCAATCGCACAGACGGCCGTCCCCGATCCGCTGGCGATTTTGGCTTCGATCGAGCGACCGCGGCAAGCGCCGGAAGCGAATCGCACGCGGTCGATCTTCCAGCGATCCGAATATTCATTCCAGCTGACTGGACTCCTGTCACTCAGCTCGAACGGTTCGTTGACCACGAAGCTCGCGCCGAATTCCGTCGGCTTTCTTTTCGGCATGCGGTACCATTTCAACCCTTGGGAGGCAGTCGAGTTCGAACTCGGATCGAGCAACGATGGCACCCTCTATTCGTCGCCGCTTCCGGCTTCGGGCGCGCCGTCGCTTCCGAGCTTCACCGCGGCGATGCGGCGCATCTCGCTCAACGAAGTTCTTACCGCGAGCGCCACCTCACATCTCGCCCCATTTCTCATCGCAGGGGGCGGTGTAGCTGAATTCCAGCCTTTCCGGAACAGTCCGGCCCTATTCAGGTCCCAGGTCAGAGCCATGGCCACGGTGGGGGCCGGTGTCGACATCCGCTTCTTGCACCTGGGCGTGCGGGTGGAAATAGAGGGGTTGTTCTACAAAACCCCCGATTTCCACACTCCCGCCATGCCCGCGGCCTGGACCCACGTCGCCCAGCCGTCCACCGGTTTGACCTTTACCTTTTGAACACGGAAGCAACGCATGCATTTGACCTGCTAATGGAGATTTAAGCCAGGTAGAATCGGAGACTCTGGGTGGTGGAGCTAAGGAGAACCGATGAAGAAGCGGTATAGCGAGGAGCAAATCATTGCAGTTGTGAAGCAGTGCGAGGCGGGCCGGTGAGTGCCGGATTTGTCGCGTGAGCATGGCGTCAGCGAAGGCACGATTTACGCGTGGAAGGTCCGAGTTTGGCGGCATGGACGTAGCGGACGCCAAGCGACTACGGGCACTGGAGGAGGAAAACCGGCGGCCGAAGCAGATCGTTGCGGACCTCTGCCCAAACAAAGTCGTCCATGGTCAAATGGCAGGAATCCTGATCCGTTTCGGCGGCCGCTTCGTGCCAATGCCCACGAGGGAGGTACAGGAGCTCTCCGCGGCCGCGAGCGCCAGGTTCCGCGGTAGGGTTTACTCCCGCCGTATGCGGCCGCGTCGGAGATCCTCGAGGCGCTCGCCGCGCAACAGGGGCAGATACTCGAGCGGAGAGAAATTAGGCGGCTCTAGAGCCGCCAACGCTTGCGCCCGAGGATTTGCAGGACAAAAACGTCGTGGATGTCGTAATGGCGTTTCAGCGCCCTGTATCCGCGCGGCGTCTAATAGAGATTGACGTTGGTCAGGAAGCTGATTTCCTGTTCGGCAGCGCGGCAAAGCGCCTGCAGGCGCCGCGAGAATCGCTGGACTCCGTCGATACGGATCGAATCGCCCAGCGTGAAAGCGCCCCAGGCCTCAGCCGCGTCATGGCACTGCCGAGGTTGTCCGCCGGTCCGGAATGATCTCGAGCGAGCCGGGAACCCTGCAGACGGCGGCAAGGGTCGCATCCAGATCGCGCTCGCTGAAAAGGGAGGCGTAATAGGCGCGATGGCGGCCTCCCCGGCTGAGCCGCAGCGCGCGCTTGCCCCAATACCCCTCCTCGAATACCTCGGGGCGAACAGGTGCAAGGAGCCAGTGCCATCCGTCGGGCCCTGCGCAGGCCGGAGAGAGCATTATGGAAGCCAGCCGAGCATGAGGACGGGCTGGCGGCTCTGCACGTCCTGGCAGGCCTGGGGCGTCGGCGAACCGTGACCGATCAGAGTTGCACTCGCGCAGGCGGCCTGGCGGTACGCACGCCACCGCCGGATTGATTTCCGGTACTCCTGGTCCAGCGAGCCCCCGGGACGGGATTTTCGGTGCAGACTTGCACCTTCTTTTTTGGATCGAGCTCCGAGGCAATCGCCGCCTCTTCTTGAGCCACTCCTTGGCCCGGAGCCCGGTCCTTGCAAAGCTGCTCGAGCGCTTTCGGGCAGCCTTTCAATGACCGCGATATCGTTTTGCGGCTGAGCGGCGCCCTTGGCGCCACCACTGGCTGCCACGACAGAAGGGTGCGCCCAGGTCAAGAAGGAAATGCGCTGGCTCTGGACGACCAAATCACATTCTCGACCCATCTCCGTTTTCGGGCCATAGGAATCGTCCACCGTAAAGCAGTACGCGCTAAAATAATCGACCCAAAGCTTCTGCGATTGAGCGAATTGCGCAGCGGCCCGGGCGAATCCCGCTGAAGCGCCGCCTCGACTTGGTCGGATCTTCGTATCACCCGTGCCAATCCCAAGCAAAAGCTCCAATTCGGATCTCCAATCTGACAGGTGCCTGCAAGGTCATCGAAATGGAGCGGCTGCGGTCGAGCAGACTGCACTGAAGCCTGCACCGCAGCTGGCGCCTGCGCCGCCCAAGGCAGGGCGGCAAGAGGAACACAGGCCAGCACGATAAGAAAGTGCGATTTTGACAGGCGCATTTTATTGGAGTTGACCTCCTCCCGGGTTCAGGTCCAATCATAAACTGCCGGGTTTGGCTCCGGTGGGAGCGGGTTCACGGCGTGCGGTGGCGGGACGAAGGGAGCCGTAGGCGACCGAAGCCCCGCCACCGCAGAGGCGGCCTCGTCGGGCGTGCGCCCATCGAGGGCCGTGTGTGGCCGATTCTGGTTGTAGTCATCCCGCCAGGCAGCCAGGATCCGCTTGGCGTCAGCGAAGCCCAGGAACCAGTGTTGATTCAGGCACTCGTCCCTCAGCTTGCCATTAAAGCCTTCGATGTAGCCGTTCTGCGACGGCTTCCCCGGCTGAATAAACTCCAGCCTGACGCCCTGGTCGTAGGCCCATTGATCCAGAGCGCGGCCTGCGAACTCGGGCCCGTTGTCGGTGCGAATGAGGGCCGGCTTACCTCGCTCCTGGTCAGCCGATCCATGACCCGCACCACGCGCGTGCCCGGCAGCGACGTGTCCACCTCCAACGCCAGACATTGTCGGCTGTCATGTGCTGCCCGGGCGCCGATGGCCTGGCCAGCGGCTGCCGTACTCGCGCGAGATACCGCTTCCGCCTGCGGCGCCGCAATGCCAGCCCCTCCTCCCGATACAGCCGCAGTATCCGTTTGTGGTTCACCTTCCATCCCTCCCGCCGCAACAACAGGCGCAGCCGCTCATAACCAAACCGCCTGCGTTCCGCCGCCAGTTCCAGCAAACGCTCCCGCAGCCCTGGGTTCGGTGCGGGCTTGGCCCGGCAGCGCTGGCTGGATCGTTGGGCCGGGATCACCCGGCAGGCCCTCCGCTCACTCAACTGCAACTGCTCGGCGAGCAGCCTTACGGCCGCTCGCCGGGCATCGGGCCTCAGAACTTTCTTGACAGCACCAGCCGAAGCCCTTTCACGTCCAGCATCAACTCGGCCACCAGGTGCTTCAGCTCGCGGTTCTCGTCCTCCAACTGCCGCAGCCGCTTCGCCTCGTTCACTTCCAGCCCGCCAAACTTAGCCTTCCAGCGGTACTGCGTCTGTTCGCTCGCTCCGAGCCGGCGGCATGCCTCCTTCGGCTTGCCGCCCGCCTCGACTTACCCGATGATCTGCTCCTCGGTGAACTTGCTCTTGCGCATTGTGCGTCCCTCCTCATGGGCAGGAACTCACATTATCCTTGGGCCTGTTTTCGGGGAGGAGGTCAGAGTGCATCATGCAGCCTCGCTTTTGGGACGTGCAGGAAGTTGGGCGCGACCGGCCGAGGCCGCATGGCAAATGAAAGCCAATGGACTTTTAAGAAGCGACCCTCGCTCTCGTTTGTTTTCTGACGCAACCAGCGAGCCGGCTGAGCGGGGGTGCAAATCGTTTCAGTCCCTCATTAAATTTCCTACCCCCCCCTCTCCGCCAGATGCCGCGGGCGGGTTAGCGGTCCACTTCGATGTACAACTCGGGCTGGGCATTGGGCCAGCGGAAGCGCATCGCTTGCACGATGGCGAGGGCGTCCTGCGCCCGCGCCGGGTCGGGGCTTTGCAGAATTTCCAGCTCCGCGGCCGAGCCGCTCTCGCGCCGCGTCATGTGGATCAGCACCGGCGGCAGGGGTGCCGTGCCAGGAGCGGGCCGCAGGTAAAGGCGCTCCGGCCGCGCCAGGCCGAAGGACGGGCCTTGCGCCAGCATGGCGGGCGTGGGATCGGCGGCGGCGGGATCGGCCCAATCCCGGATCGCGATGGACTGGACCGAGAGCACGACCGCGCCTTCTTGCCAGACGGTGATGCTGCTCGGCAGCGCGCGGCCGTGGAACGAGGGGCCGTTGCGGTAATCGAAGAACGTGTACACGCCCGGCGCTTCCGACCACAAGGCCAGCGTGCCCGACTTCGGATCGACGCAGAATTCTTTTTCTTGCGCAGCGCGTCCCGCCGCTGGAAACGGCTGGTTCTGCCGCGTGACCAGGATGCATTCCAGCGCGGCGCCCTGCCATGAGACCGAGGCGGTGCGGATGGAATCGTCCCCGGGGGTGTTCTCCATCGGAGCCAGCAAGGCGGTGTGAGCGGTTTGGATGCGCATGGGCACCGGCGCCGCCCCGTTGGTGCTCCACACCCGCCCCAAAGAATGCAGGCGATCGGCCGTGGCCGCGCCCAGGGTCGCCGACCAGATGCCGCCGGTCGCGGGCGACCAGGCCTCGTGCAATTGGCCGGTGCCGCCCAGCACCTCGAAGCCGGCCACGGAGCTGTCAGCCTGGGCGCTGAGGGTGGCATCGAGCTGGAACGGGATGCCGCCGGCGTATTCAAGGTTGCTGTTCTGGCGCGCGCGCGAGAGCAGGGCCAAGGCCGCGCTGCGCGCCTCGGGCGTGTCGGCGGGAGCGACGGCGCCGGTGACCAGCTCGGCGCCGTCGCTGGGCGTGCTTTGGCGCAGAGGCGGAGCGGGCGGGAGCGCGGGCTCGCCTTTGCCTGGCGGTGACGCGGCCCGCGCGACGCGCGGCGCAGGCGCAGCCGTCACGGCCGCGACCGCCGCGTGGAGGGGAGTCGCGGGCGTTGGCGGGCGGAAGCGCACCACGGCGGCGATCATCACCGCCGGCATGGCCAGCAGCGCCATGGCCAGGGTCAGCGATTCCGCCAGCCGGAACGACACCGCGCCCCTCCAGGCGAGGATGCGGCGCACCCGCCGCTCGGCGCCGCTGCCGCCCTTGGCCATGGCCAGCGCCTGCCATTGGGCGCGCCGCTGGGAACGGGCGAAGGCGGCGAAGAACTGCAGCAGCAGCTCGGCGTAGTCTTCGCGGACCGCACCCGAAGCGAGCGCGGCTTCATCGCCGGCCTCCTCCGCCAGCTCGGCCAAGCGGTGGCACAACCACCAGCTCAGGGGGCTGAACCAGAACAGCGCCCGGTACAGCAGCGCGCATTGCTGGGCCAGCGCATCGCCGCGGGAGACGTGGGCCAGCTCGTGGGCCAGCACCGCGCGCAGCTTGGCATCGTCCCACTCGCTCCAGCCCGCCGGCAGCAGGATCACGGGCCGCCATACGCCGGTGGTCAGCGGAATCGCAGCCCGGTCGCTGGCCGCCAGTTGCGGCAGGCGCTCGAGGCCGCAGGCGCGGGCGCGCCCGCGCAGGCACTCCAGCGCCGCGGCACCTTCGATCGGCTGCGCGGCCTGCCGCAGCCGCGCAATCGCGCGCGCGCCGACCAGGGTGCGGAGCAAGAAGCCCGCGGCCGCCAGCGCGTAGGCGAGAAGCAGGGGCGCGGCCAGGCCGGTCGCGGCTGGCGGGATGAAGTCCACGTGCCCAGGCAGCGTCCCGGGCAGCGTCCACGCCGGCAGCAGCCAGGTGAGCGCGGGCAGCGCGAAGGCGGCATAAAGCACGATCATCCAGCCGCAGACCTGCACAGTCGCGCGCCGCACCCGCAACAGCAGCAGCGCCGCTCCCATGGACGCGCCCAGCGCCAGCGCGCGCAGGGCCGTGCCCAGCAGCAGCTCCAGCAGATGCCCTGGCCCGTTCATGGCTTCCTCCCCGGCTTCGCGCGCTGGGCCGCGATCCCCTTGGCCAAGCGCTCGAGCTGTTCGGGCTTGAGCACCGACTGGTCCACCAAGCCCAGCACCAAGGCTTCGGCCGAGCCGCCGCAGAAGCGGTCCACAATGTGCTTCACCGCGCGCACGGCCAGGCTCGACCGCTGGGTCGCGGCGTGATAGATAAAGGCCCGGCCCTCCTGGCGGTGTTCCAGCAGGCCCTTGTCCTCGAGCCGCCGCAGCATGGTGCGCACGGTCGAGTCTTTGAGGCTGTGGCGCGGCAGCAGCGCTTCCCGGCAGGCCTCGGCCGAGCCTTCGGGGTGTTTCCAGTAGAAATCCATCACCGCTTGCTCGACCTCGCCCAGCGAGGGGCTGCGGGGTGCGGGCTTTTTCATTTCGCGGCTCCTTCCGCCTTCCAGCCCCCTGCGAGGCTGGCCAGCACCATCACCCGCACCGCCGGCGAGCGCAGGTTGGCGGCGTGGCTGGCGGCTTCGGTGAAATCCACCTTGGCCAGGCTGGTGTAGATCGCGCCCAGCGTGAACATCCGCCCCGGCAGCTCTTCCGGCTTGCCGGGCTGGCGCAGCGCGTCCACGGTGTACTCGGCATCCAGCGTCGCCGCCTGCTGATCGGCGGCGGCCAGGCAGCGCCCGGCCAAGTCGTGCGCGGCGTCCGTCTCCCCCAGCTTGGCCTGAATTCCCGCCAGCTCGGAGGCGGTCTCGAGGTTCGAGCCCAGCATGGCGGCGGCGTTCGCGGCGAGATTGGACCCGCTCGCGGGCGGGGGAGGATCCTCCTTCAAGCTGATGCTGCTTCCGATCATCGCCGCCGCCGCGTCAGCGGCCTCCTGCGCTTGCTTGGGGTGGTCCTTGGCGAGCACGCCGGCCACGCCTTCGAGCGCGCGGAAACGATCTTGCGGCGCCGGCAGCGCCGCCGCCGCCTGCACCGACTCTTCGGGGTTGGCGGCATCGGCCGCCGAAAACAGAATGGACATGTACTTGGGAAAGTGGATGTCCATCTTGCCGTTCGCGTCCGCGGCAACGGTGATGCCGCCGATTGAAGGAATGGAAGGCGGCGGCGGCGCGAACGCCGGCAGGCTGGCCTTCAATTCGTCGGCGCGGGCGGGATCCACCTTGCCCAGCAGCACCATGGCGGAGTGGCCCAGCATGGCGCCCTGCTGCTTCTCTTGCGGCGTGCTCGCCAGCGTGCCCAATTTCTGCATGAGCGCGGTCAAGGCGTCGGCGAGCTGCGCATCGCGAGCGGGCGCTAGGCGATGGCCAACGCCGAGGAACGAGCTGGCCAACAGCGCGGTGGTCATGTCATGGACGCGTTCGACGGCGGCATAGCCCTGGCCGACCAGACCGCTCCACGCCTCCGGCGCGGAGCTCTTCTTCATGGTCGCCGCCAGCGAGACCGTGCTGAAGGGGAACGAACCATCGCTCTGCTGGCATTCATCCACGATGGCCTGGACTTGCTCGACGGTCATCCCCTTCGCCTCGAACAGAGCGACCTTGTCGTACAGCTCGGCCTTGGTCAGGCCCGCCGGCGGCGTGGTCTGGTGCACCAGCGCCATGGCGCGGTCCGCCTGCTTGGCCAAGCTCATGGCCAGCAGCGCCGGGCCCAGCACCGCGTCCCGGTCCTGACGCGCGTCGGCGGGCAGCGCCAAGGCTTGCCGGAACGCCGCTTCGGCATCGTCGCCCGCGGCCGGCTGCTGCGACATGGCTTCGTTCTGGGCGATCAGCGAGAGGTAGATCGGCTCGGCATTGGGCGGCAACTGCCGCGCCGCGGCCCGCGCCTGCGCGAACAACGCCTCCGCCGCATTCGGCGGCGGCGCGGGTGCTTGCGCCCAAGCCCCGAGCCCGGCGCTCAAAACCACGGCCCATGCCCATCGCAACTGCATCGTGAACCTCCGGCCCGCCGCACCGCTACATTATGTAACACATAGGAAGCGGCCGGTCAACCGCGATGCGCGCATGGAGGTTCCTACAGCAGCCGTGCGAGGCCGTCGGCTTCGAGCTTCTGCACCAGTTGGCTGACCTTCTGCGATTTCGAGCGCGGCACGATCAACAGCGCGTCGGGGGTCTCGACCACCACCAGATCGCTCACGCCCACCAGCGCCACCGTCTTGTCGGGCACCTGCACGAAGTTGTTGGTGGCGTCGAGCTCGACCACCGGGCTGCCGATCGAGACCGTGCCGCCGCGGGGGGCGAGCTGCTGATAGACGGCCGCCCAGCTGCCGACATCGTTCCAGCCCAGGTTCTTGGCCGGCACGCAGATCAGGTTGCGGCTGCGCTCCATCACCGCGTAGTCAATTGAAACGTTTTCGCACTCCTGGTACCAGCGGTCCAGCACCGCCGCCATCTTCGAGCGCGGCGCTTCGGCGATGCGGCGCAGAATCTCGGCGCTGGCGGGCAGGAACTCCGCCAAGCCCTCGAGAATGCTCGAGACCCGGAAGATGAAGATGCCGGCGTTCCAGAAGTAATGCCCGGCCTCGAAGAACTCCTTGGCCTTGGCGGCGTCGGGCTTCTCGGTGAAGCGGCGCACGCGCATGGCTTGCGCCTTCGAGCGCGGGTCGTGCACGGCTTCGATGTACCCGTAGCCGGTCTCCGGCCGGGTGGGCTCGATGCCGAGCACCACCAGCTTGCCCGGCTTCTGCGCCTCCTTCACCCCGGTGCGGACCACGTTGACGAAGGCGTCCTGGTTGGCGATGTAGGCGTCCGAGGGGAAGACCCCCATGCAGACGTCGCCGCGGGCGCGCAGGATCATCTCCGCGCCCAGGCCGATGGCGGGGGCGGTGTTGCGGCCCACCGGCTCGGCCACGATCTGGTTGGGCGGCACCTGCGGGGCTTGCCGCAGGATGGTCGGGCGCAGCTCGCGGCTGGTCAGAATCCAGATGTCGTCAGGGGAGGCGAGCAGCGGGCGGAGGCGCTCGAGGGTGAGCTCGAGCATCGTCTTCTCGCCTAGTATGGGTAAGACTTGCTTGGCCGCCCCGCGGCGGCTGCGGGGCCAGAAGCGGGTGCCGCGGCCGCCGGCCAGCACCAGGGCGCAGAATCCTTGGGGTTTGGCCGACGCGGGCATGAAGGGCAGAATAACAGGGAAACTGCGGCAACTACAGCAAAAACAGGAAAAACAGGCCCTGCAGACACTGCCGACCCAGCCCGCACTGGCCTCGGCCAAAAGGGCTCAGGCGGCGCGGAGGCAGCCTATAATGCGGCATGGTTTTTGCCTTCTTGCTGCTTTGGGGCGCGGCTGCGCCGCAGACACCGCCGCAGACGGTCAAGCCGCCGATTCCCTATAGTGCCTACGACGGCTGGAACGCCATCCGCGGGACCACGCTTTCCCGCGACGGCCACTGGCTGGTCTACGCCCTGGTGCCAGAGGATGGCGACGGCACCCTGGTCGCCCGCAACCTCGACACCGGTGCCGAGCACCGCGCCGCCCGCGGCGAGAACCCGACCATCACCGCCGATGGGCGCTTCGTCGTCTTCTCGATCGCGGCAACGCGTGCCGCCCGCGACGAGGCGAAGCGGAAATCCAAAGGCAAGCCGCCAGAACCGCTGCACAGCGGCTTCGGCGCCATGGAGCTCGCCACCGGCACTGTGTTCACGGTGGACGACGTCAAGAGCTTCCGCCTTGCCGCAAACGGCTCCGGCTATGTCGCCTATCTCATGGAGCCACCCAAAGCCGCCAAGAAGGCCGGCGACGACGAGACTGGCGGCAAGAAGCCCACCCCCGGCAGCGACCTCGTGGTTCGCAAGCTGTCCGACGGCACCAACGCCAAGATCGCCGACGTCACCGACTATGCCTGGGCGAAGAGCGGCGGCGAACTGGCCGCGGCCACGCACAACGGCGTCGAGGTGTGGACGCCGACCGCCGCGCCGCGCGCCGTCGCCACCGGCGCCGGCGACTACGCGCAACTGGCGTGGAGCGATTCCGGCACCGACCTCGCCTTCGTCAGCGACCAAGCCGATGCCAAGGCGAACCCGCCAATCTATCACCTGTACCGCGCATCCGGCTCGGCCGCCGCGCAGGAGATCGCTGACGCCGCCTTGCCCTCCGGCATGGCGGTGAGCGAGCACGGCAAGGTCTCGTTCTCGCCCGACGGCGCCCGCCTGTTCTTCGGCATCGCGCCGCCGCCCAAGCCCGAGGTGAAAAACGCGCCGCCCATCACCCAGGTGGATCTCTGGAGCTGGACCGATGCCGAGCTGCAGCCCATGCAGAAGGTCAAGGCCGAGCAGGAGCGCGACGCGAGCTACCCCGCCGAGGCGCTGCTCCATGACCCGAGCGGCTCGCCGCGCGTGCTCGCGCTGGGTTCGGCTGCGATACCGGATTTGCTGCTCTCGGCCGACCAATCGCAGGCCGTGCTGGCCACCGATGTGCCCTACCAGATGCAGGCGTCCTGGGAAGGCGGCGATGACAAGGATTACTACCGCGTGAGCCTGAGCGATGGCAGCCACAAGCCCGTGCTCAAGGATGCCGTCTTCGGCGCAACCCTTTCGCCCGGCGGGAAGTACCTGCTCTATTTAGATGAGGCCGGGCACCACTGGCACACCATCCGGCTCAGCGATGGCCGCAACGCCGATCTCACCGCCGGACTTTCTGTCGCATTTCAAGACGAGCGCTGGGACCAGCCCTCGCCCGCCCGCCCCTATGGGGTCGCGGGCTGGACCGCCAACGACGCCGCGGTGCTGATCTACGATCGCTACGACATCTGGGCCTTCGCGCCCGACGGCGGCGCGGCGCGCAACCTGACCTCGGCCGCGGGGCGGAAGCAGCACGTTGCCTATCGCTACGAGAAGCTCAATCCCGAAGAAAAGTTCATTCCCAGCGGGCCCATATTCCTCTCGGCCACCAACGAAGACACCATGGACACCGGCGTGTTCCGGCTTTCGTCCTCCGCCACCCCCAGCCAACCTGCGCGCCTTGATTGGCGCGCGGCGCAATTGGGACCGCCGCTCAAGGCCAAGGATGCCGACGCCCTGGTCTTCACCGTGCAGCGCTTTGATGAATTCCCCGATCTGTGGGCGGTCACCGCTGCCTCGCCCACGCCCCGCAAGGTCAGTGACGCCAACCCCCAGCAGGCCAAGTACCGCTGGGGAAGCTCGAAGCTGATTCACTACATCAACCGCGACGGCAAGAAGCTCGAGGCCTTGCTGATCACGCCCGAGGGCTTCGATCCGCACCAGCAGTATCCGCTGATGGTGTACCTCTACGAGCGGCTTTCGCAGAACCTCAACCACTACGTCGCGCCCGCGCCCGGCACCAGCATCAACGCGCTGCGCTACGCCAGCCACGGCTACGTCGTGCTCGAGCCCGACATCGTCTACGACACCGGCGCGCCCGGCGAAAGCGCCATGAAGTGCGTGCTGCCCGCCATTGACACGGTGCAGGCCATGGGCTTCATTGACCCGCATCGCATCGGCATCCAGGGGCATAGCTGGGGCGGATACCAAATCGCCTACATGGTCACCCACACCAACCGCTTCCGCGCGGTCGAGGCCGGGGCCGTGGTGGCGAACATGACCAGCGCCTACGGCGGCATCCGCTGGGCCACGGGCATGGTGCGCGAGTTCCAGTACGAGCACACCCAGAGCCGCATCGGCGCCACGCCCTGGGGCGATCCGCTGCTGTACCTCGAGAACTCGCCGCTGTTCTCGGTGCGCGACCTGCACACCCCCTACCTGACCATCGCCAACGACGCCGACGACGCCGTGCCGTGGTACCAGGGCATCGAGTTCTTCACCGCCCTGCGGCGGCTGCACAAGCCGGCGTGGATGTTCGTCTTCAACGGCGAGAAGCATGGCCTGCGGCAGCGCGACAACCAGAAGTATTGGACCGTGCGCCTCGATGAGTACTTCGACTACTGGCTCCAGGGCGCGCCCGAGCCGGCGTGGATGAAGCAGGGCGTGCCGTACTTGCAGCGCGGCGAAGCGAGCGTGGACGGGCTGTACGGAACGACAGGAACGACAGGCACTGCAGGCAAGGCAGGCGATGCCGGGTCGCACTGACGAAGCCAAGCGGTACGCGGGCGCGAAGCTGCGGCACAGCCTGATCGAGGGCGCGGTCAAAGCCGCGGCCGCGATCGCCTTCCTGGTTTTCGGGGCCAGCGAGGCCCTGGCCGCGGCGCTGCACGGGAGCGTCTTGGCGTACGTGGTGCTCGCGGGCGGGGGCTTGGCCCTGCTCGGCGTGCCCTTCGGGCTGGGGAGCCGCCGCATCGAAATCCGGTTCGGGATGAACCGCCAGGGCCTGGCCTCCTGGGCGTGGGATTGGATCAAAGGCCTGCTGGTCGGCGCCGCGCTCGCCATCGGTGCGGTCGAGGTGCTGTACTGGCTGCTGCGCGCCGCGCCCGGCGCGTGGTGGCTGTGGGCATGGGCGGCGTTCGCGCTGTTCACGGTGGTGCTGGCCCAACTGGCGCCGGTGCTGCTGTTTCCGCTGTTCTTCAAGATGCGGCTGATGTCCAGCGACGACCCCCGCGAGGCCGCCCTGATCGAACGGCTGGAGGGCACCTACGCCCGCCTGCGCGCTGCCGACCCGAAGCTGCCGCGCCTGCACGGCATCTATGAATGGAAGCTGGGCGAGAAGAGCGCCAAGGCCAACGCCGCGCTTACCGGCTGGGGCAAGACCCGGCGGGTGATCATCAGCGACACGCTGCTCGAAGCCTCCCCGCCCGAGGAGATCGAGGCGGTCTTCGTCCATGAACTGGGCCACCACGTGCACCGTGACATCTGGCGGGGCCTGGCGTTCCAGTTGGCGCTCTCGTTCCTGGGCTTCTGGCTGGCGCAGTGGGCGCTGCGCAGCCTCGAGCAGCCGCTCGGGCTGCGCGGCATCAGCGACGTGGCCGGGCTGCCGCTGATCGGCCTGGTGTTCGCCGGCCTCGGCCTGGCGCTGCTGCCGGCCAGCAACGGCTTCGTGCGCGCCATGGAGCGCCGCGCCGACGACTATTCCTTCCGCACGCTGGGCACCGCCGCCCCCTTTATGGCCGGCCTGCGCCGGCTGGCCGAGAAGAACCTGGCCGAGGTCGAGCCGCCGCGTTGGAAGGAGTGGCTGCTATATTCCCATCCCTCGATCGCCACCCGCTTGCGGCGGGGCGAGGCGTGGCAGGCCGGGCACAACCCTGGAGTCCAGTGACGCGCGCGCCAGTTGGCGCAGTTCCTCGAGGCTGAAGCCGCCGTGCTCGTTGAGCCAGGCGTACTCGCCGAGCAAGGTGCAGCCGAAGATGCCGGGGTCGTCGCTGCTGACCGCCATGCGCACGCCGCGGCGATGGAGCTCGTGGGCCGGGTGCGGCTGGCCCGGGCGCAGCGCGCCGGTCTTGTAGTTCGACGTCGGGCAAACGTCGAGCGGCGTGCCGCGGCGCGCCAGTTCGTCCACCAGCCCGGGGTCTCCAATGGCGCGCAGGCCGTGGCCAATGCGGTCGGGCGAAAGCTGGCGCAGCGCATCCCACACCGATTCGGGCCCGCAGGTCTCGCCCGCGTGGATCGAGGTCCGCAAACCGGCGGCGCGGGCCCGAGCGTAGCCGGGGGCGAATTCAGCGGCCGAGCGCTGGGCCTCGTCGCCGCCAACGCCGATGCCCACCACCGCGCCAGCGGGCGCGAGCTTCAGCGCCCAATCCACCACGCGCTCGAAGGGCTCGGCCCCGAACTGCCGCACCGCATCGAAGATCCAGCGCAGGCGCACCCCGGTCGCCGCCTCCGCCCCGGTGCGCGCCTCCTCGATTGCCTCCCAGTAAGGCTCGACCTCGACCTGGCGCCACAAGAGGATCCCCAGCGACAAGAACACTTCCGCGTACACCACCCCTTGCGGCGCCAGCGCCTCGGCCAAGGCCGCGACCGCGGCGGCGTAGTCGGCCGGATTGCGCAGCAATTGGCTGGCGGTCTTGATGGCTTGAATGAAGCCGGCGAAATCGCGGAACTGGTACAGGCGCTGGCAGGCAGCGAGCGAATCGAGGCCGAACGGATGACCTTGGCGCTGCGCCAGTCGCCAGAGCGTGGCCGGCGCCAGGCTGCCCTCGAGGTGCAAATGCAGCTCGGCTTTCGGAGTGGCGCGGAGTTGTTCGCGCTCAAGCTCGGTCACAGCGGATCCACAACCCGCAAGCCGCGGAGCGATGGAAATTTGCGGTCGTGCGTCCAGATTTCGGTGGCGCCGTTGTCGCGCGCGGTGAGAGCGATCTGGAGATCAGCAATTTCCGTGCCCATGCAGTCCCGTTCGCTCGCCAGCGCCAACAGCCGATGGCGCGAATGCCGCCCTGGGCTGCCACAGTGCGCCACCGGCGCGGGTCAAGTCTTCGACGAAGCTGCGCGCTTGGTCTGCGGTCGAAGCCTGCGTGCCCGCCAACGGTCGCGTGGCCAGCCGCCAGAATTCCGCGATGACGGCGAGCGGAACCCCCCAACCCGAAGAGCCTCGCGCCCGTTCCAGCGCCGTGATGGCTCGCAGGTGCTCGGGACGGTCCAAGCGATGGGCGTAAAACAGCAGGTTGGTGTCAATCGCGACCAGGCTTCGCCTCCTCGCTTTCAAGCCATGCCCACATGTTCCGTCGGCTGCTCAAATCGACTTCATCCGGAACCGGCGACCTTCCGGCCACGGTGGTCCACGGGTACGGCTGGGGCGCAGGCTGCGGCGACGACATCTGCTGGCGCAAGCCCGCTTCGATCAGCGCGCGCAAGCTCGAACCACGGTCAATCGCAACTTTCTTGGCCTGCTTCAGCAGCTCGGGGTCGAGGTCTACGGTCGTCTTCATGAAGCAATATTACTGTAAAGATTGCAATGTTGCAAGCAAGCTCGCAATCTCGTCGCCGCTGTTGTACAGATGGGGCGAGCAGCGCAGCCAGCCGTTGCGGGCCGAACAGATGATCTTGGCTTGACCCGAGCGCGCGACCACATCCTCGGCAGCCAGCGCCGGATGGCGGAACGACGTGATGCCGCTGCGGCGCACGGCTGGATCGGAGTCCCGCAGGATTTCGCAACCGAACGCGCGCAGGCCGGTGCGAAGCTGATCGCCCAGCGCCAAAACGTGTTCGGCGATGGCGGCGATGCCAACCTGCTGCAAAAGGTGCACGGCGGCGTCGAGGCCGGCGAGGCCGAGCATGTTCAGCGAACCGCATTCGAGCCGCGCCGCACCGCTGCGCCAGTTCAGCTCGCCGGCCAGCGCCGCGCGATGCGAGGCGGCCAAGTCGTCCCAGGCGGCGACCGAGAGCCATCCGATCTCCGGCGGCCGAAGCACTTCGAGCAGCGCCGGAGCGACATAGAGCAGCCCTGCGCCTTCGGGCGCGGTGAGCCACTTGTGGCCATCGGCCGCCAAGGCATGGATGCCGGCGCGCTGCACGTCCACCGGAAACGCGCCCAAGCCCTGGATGGCGTCCACCACCAACCACGTGCCGGTCTCGCGGCAAATGCCCCCCACGGCCTCCAGATCGGCGCGAAATCCGCTGAGGAATTGAACGAAGCTCAACGTGAGGAGCTTCGCGCCGCGGCAGGCTTTGCGGATCTGCTCCAAGTCGGAGAGCGCGGCCTCGGGCAGCAAATCCAGCTGCACGCCGCGGGAGCGGAGCGCGAGCCAGGGATACAAGTTGGCGGGGAACTCGCACTCGAAGCTGACCACGCGGTCGCCCGAGCGCCACTCGAGCCCTTGCGCCACCGTGGCCAAGCCCTCGGACGTGTTCTTGATGAAAGCAATCTCCGCCGCACCCCGAGCATTCACCAGCAGCGCGAAGCGCTGCCGCATGGCCTCGAGCGCGCTCAGCGTGGCCCGCCAATCCAGCGGCGGGCCCGACTGGTTGAGCTCCGTGGCGGCCGCTTCAATCGCGGCCCGGGTCGGGGTCGCGATCGGGGCTTGGGAGGCGTTGTTGAGGTAGGTGCAGCGCCGCACTAGCGGAAACAACTCGCGGGCTGAGGCCAGGGTCAGCATCGGCTCGGGACCGTGGACGGGTAACGGCCGCAGGGCCGTCGGCGTCCAACTATAGAGTATGGACGTATACTGGGGTCAAGGAAGTCCTGCCATGAAGGCTGCCCGTCTGCATCGTAGTTGGCCTAGAGTTCTTGCTGCCGCGCTGGGCATGTGCATGGCGCTGCCGCTGGCGGCGCAAAGCTCCAACGAAAAAGACCTCAAGGACATCGGCCATCGCGGCGTGGGCGATGGGATGAACTTCTACTCCTTGGAAAAGGAGATCGCGCTGGGCAAAAGCCTGGCGCAGCAGGTCGAGGCCACCGCGCGCATCGAAAAAGATCCGCAAATCAACGAGTACATCAACCGTTTGGCCCAGAACCTGGTGCGGCATTCCGATGCCAAGGTCCCCTTCACCGTGCGCGTGGTCGAATCGCCCGATGTGAACGCGGCCGCCTTGCCGGGCGGCTATTTCTTCGTGAACACGGGCTTGATTCTGGCCGCTGACAACGAGGCCGAACTGGCCGGGGTGATGGCCCATGAGATCGCGCATGTGGCCGCGCGCCACGGCACCCGCAGCGCCACCAAGGGCGAGTTGATCAATTACGCCACCCTGCCGTTGATCTTCGTCGGCGGCGGGATTGGCTTGGCCGGCCGCAGCGCCGCCGAAGTGGCGGTGCCGCTCGGCTTTTTGAAGTTCAGCCGCGGCGACGAGCGCGAGGCCGATTTCCTCGGCATGCAGTACATGTACGAGAGCGGCTATGATCCGCAGGCGTTCACCGAGATGTTCGAGAAGCTCCTGTCCCAGGAGAAAAAGCAGCCCGGCACCGTGGCCAAGGCGTTCTCCACCCATCCGCCCACGCCCGACCGCATCCGCGCCTCCGAGAAAGAGATCGTCAACCTGCTGCCCGCCAAGGCCGACTACATCGAGAACACCTCCGAGTTCGACCAGATCAAGGCCCGGCTGGCCATGCTCGAGCACAAGGACGCCACTGATCTGAAGCTGAACGGTAGCGACCGGCCCAGTTTGATCCGCCCCGATGGTTCCGCGGCGACCACGCCCGACAGCAAAGACGGCAAGCCTACTTTGAAACGGCGGCCGGACGGCGGCGGCGGCGGCTTCTAGCCCGCAGCACAACGAAAGTACGCCGCCTGCCTTCCCATCCTCGGGATGCCGAGGATCTGGATCGTCGTGCTCTTGGCCGCCAGCGCCTGCGGCCAGGGAGGCGGACCGCGAATGGGCTGGGCCAGCTCCTCGAAGCTGTTCCATTTCGCCCAAGGCATGCTGGTCGAGGCGGCGAGCTTCGATCTCTCCATGACCGCTGCCGGATTGCGGCATCCGCCGGTGCTGGACTACGGCCGCACACGCCTGGATTTCTCCCGCACGCTCCGCGAAGCCGGGTCGGCGCGCTTCGCGGGCGCGCGCAATCCCTATGCCGTGTGCGGCACCTATGTCGCCGCCGACGGCCTGTTGCTGTGGGCCGCGGCGCGCGGGTCACGGCGCGGGCGCTGGTGGCGCACGCTCGCCAGCGCGGCCCTGCTGGCGCAGGCCGTGGCCCACTTCGAGGGCGGCGCCAGCTGGGTCGGGCTGCCCGGCAGGCTCTCGGCCCCCTACGCCCGCTTCGGGCCGCAGTGGACCTGGTGAACGGCACGCGTGGGTCGTGCTCTAATTGCGGCATGAGAGTCGCTTCATTGGTGTTGGCGCTCATGGCGGCAGCCGCAGCGCAGAGTCCGTTCACGGTGGGAACAGCCAGCGCCCTGCCCGGGCAGAAGGCCACCGGCTACCTCGACGTTCCGGCCGGGCGCGATGCCGGCACCCATCTTCCGGTGGTCGTGGTGCGCGGGGCGAAGCCGGGGCCGGTGCTGGCGCTGGTGACCGGCGCGCACGGCACCGAGTATGCCTCGGTGATCGCGGTCGAGCAGCTCATCGGCAAGCTCGATCCCCGGCAGGTCGCCGGCACCGTGATCCTGCTGCCGCTGGTCAACCTGCAGTCGTTCCTGCGAAAAGTTCCGCACGTGAACCCGGTGGACGGCAAGAGCATGAACAGCGCCTACCCCGGCGATGCGAATGGCACCCAGACCGACCGCGTCTCGCTCGCCATCACCCGCGCGGTGGTCGAGAAATGCGACTACCTGGTGGATTACCACGGCGGCGACATGGACGAGAACCTGCGCCCCTACAGCTACTGGTCGAAGACCGGCAACGCCGCGCAGGATGCCATCACCAAGAAAATGGATCTGGCCTTCGGCCTCGACACCATCATCGTCACCAGCGACCGCCCGCGCGACCCGATGCACTCGCGCTTCCTCGACAACACCGCCAGCACGCGCGGCAAGCCGGCGATTGCGGTCGAGGCCGGGCACTCCGGCCGCGTGGACGCCAGCGAGGTGGCGCTGCTGGTGAACGGCACCTTCAATTTGATGCGGCTGCTGAAGATGCTGCCGGGGGCCGCGCCCCTGGAGCAGCATCCGACTTGGATCGGCAAGGTGGACACGGTGACCAGCCCGGCCGAGGGGATCTTTTATCCCAGCGTGGATCGCGGGGTGCGGGTGAAGGCGGGAACCGTGCTCGGCCACGTCACCGATTACTTCGGCAAGACCGTCTTCGTGGCGCGCGCCCCCGCCGACGGCGAAGTGCTGTATGTCGATGCGGTCCCCACCATGAACCGCGGCGGAACCGTGGCCGAGTTCGGCGAGATCGTGGCCGACCCAGGGAGCTAGAAGTCAGCTAGAAATGGAAGCCGAGCGCCAGCACCGGATACAGCTTGTAGCGCGCGACCTGGTTGTTCAGCTTCGCCACTTCGGCCTGCACGCTCGACTGCACCGCGGCTGAGCTGGTCGGCTGGCAGTTCGCTCCGCTCGAGTCGCACGCGCTTCCGGTCAGCGTCAGCGTGGTTTGCGGCGTGCCGTGGTAGGCGACGCCGACTTCGAAATCCACGCCGAAGCGGCCGTCGCCGCGCGGCACCAGGTTCCCCAGGCCCAGCGTCAGCAGCGGCGCCGAGCGGCGTGCGCGCAGCAGCGCGCTGCCGCCGACCGGGTCGGTGGTCGAGCTGGTGAAGTTGCTGCCGCCCAGCGAGAACCCCTTGCCGCCGGGCACCGCGGCGGTGGCCGAGAGCTGGTTGCCGTCGTACAGCAGCCATCCCGGACTCAGGTGCAGCGGGCCCCAGAAGAACCAGTCGAATTGGGCCGAGACCGAGCGCATCTGCAGGCTGCCGGCATAGTTGATGCCGTCGTGGGTCAAGTCGTGGTGGTAGCTGAAGTCGTTGAAGCCGAAGCGCAGGTTGGTGCTGTCGCTGGTGCGCACGCCGAATTGCCCGCCGATGCCCAGCGTCGAGGCGCGCAGGCCGAAGCCCACCCGGGCCGCGCCAATCTGCGCCCAGGCAGGTACCGCGGCCAGCAGGAACACGAACGAGAGTGCACGGCGCATGGGGGGAGTATCGGCATTGCGCCCCGCACCTTGAACCGGCTACTCTCATGGCATGGCTTGGAACCGCACCTCGAACCCCGTCCTGCGCCGCGGCTGGGACGCCGGCGCCATCGCCGGCGAAGGCACGATGACCATCTCGGGTGCGGTCAACAAGACCGGCATCCTGCTCTTTTTGGCCTTTGCCAGCGCCTGCTGGGTGTGGGCCCAGTTCAACGCCAACCCGGCGCCGGCCACCGTCAGCGGCTGGATGATGCTGGGCGTCTTCGGCGGCTTGGTCGTCGCCATGGCCACCGCCTTCAAGCCCGTCTGGGCGCCGGTCACCGCCCCGGCCTACGCGCTGCTCGAGGGCTTGGCGCTGGTCGGCATCTCGGCCATCTTCAACCTGCGCTACGCCGGCCTGCCCGGCGAGGCGGTGCTGGCCACCTTCGGCGTGCTCTTGGTCATGCTGCTCGCCTTTCAAAGCGGGCTGGTGCGCCCCACGGCCCGCTTCCAGATGGGCGTCGTCGCCGCCACCGGCGGCATCGTGCTGCTGTATTTCGCCACCTGGATCCTCGGCTTCTTCGGCTTCCAGTTCACCACCCTGTACGGCGCCGGCCCCGTCGGCATCGGCTTCAGCGTCATCGTCTGCGCCATCGCCGCGCTCAACCTGGTGCTCGATTTCGGCATGATCGAAACCGGCGCCCGCCAAGGCGCGCCCCGCTACATGGAGTGGTACAGCGCCTTCGCCCTGCTCGTCACCCTGGTCTGGCTCTACATCGAGATCCTCAACCTGCTCGCCAAATTGCGCGAGCGCTAGCCGCCGCGGAAGACGCAGCCCCGCAAGCGGCGGCCGAACCACCCGGCGCATGGCCGGCGGTAAACTGAACTGGTCTGCGCGAGAGTGGCGAAATTGGCAGACGCGCCAGACTTAGGATCTGGTCCCCGCAAGGGGTTGGGGGTTCGAGTCCCCCCTCTCGCACCAGCAAGCCTTCAGCATTCAGTAGTCAGCACTCAGCTTTGTGGCCGCATCGGAACGCAGCGCGACCGCGTGGAAGTCCTTGCCGTGGGCCTCGGGGCCGATCGCAATGACAATGGCCCCGACCAGCAGCACCACCGCCGCCAGGCTGCCCATGGCGGTGGCGTAGCTGAAGTGCTGCGCCAGCACGGCCTCGATGTAGGCCACGCTCGAGGCGATCAGCACGCCGAGCTGGTAGGCGAAGCCCGGGAAGAATCCGCGCAAGGCGGAAGGCGAAAGCTCGTTCAAGTGCGCCGGAATCACGCCCCAGGCGCCCTGCACCATGAACTGCATCACGAACGCGCCCGCCACGATCAGCGCCGTGGTGGCGCCGCCCACCCACAGCGGGATAATCAGCACCGCCAGCAGCACCGCCAGGATCATGGCGCGCTTGCGGCCGAAGCGGTCCGAGCCCAGGCCGAACAGCAGGCCGCCGGCGATCGCGCCCACCATCGAGACGATGTTGATCAGCGCGGTGGCGTGCACGCTGTAATGGCGCTGCGCCTTGAGGAAGGTCGGGTACATGTCCTGGGTGCCGTGGGAGATGAGGTTCATCATCGCCATCAGCGCCACCAGGTACAGGAACAGCTTGGCGTTCGAGAAGATCGAGGTGCGATAGGTCGCCCAGTCGGTGCGCGCGTGCTCCCAGGCTTCGGGCTCCTTGACCTTGAACAGGATGAAGAGCGAGAGCAGCCCGGGCAGCCCGCCCACGAAGAACAGCATGCGCCAGCCGAAGGCGGGAAAGATGGTGAAGTAGGCCACCGCCGCCAGGATGTTGCCCAGCGCGTAGCCCTCTTGAAGGAAGCCCGACAACAGGCCCCGCCAGCGCGCCGGGACCGACTCCAGCGCCAGCGACGCGCCCACGCCCCATTCCCCGCCCATGCCGATGCCATAGAGCAGCCGCAGCCCGAGGAACACGGCATAGCTCGGGGCCAGGCCGGAGAGCACTTCCACCACCGAATAGAACAGCACGTTGGCGATCAGCAGCTTGCGGCGGCCGTACCGGTCGGCCCAAAGGCCGAATAGGAACGCGCCGATGGGGCGCGTCGCCAAGCTGGCCGTGATGGTCAGGGCGATGGCCGGGATCGAGCGCCCGAACTCGTGCGCCACCGGGCCGAGGACGAACACCAGCACGAAGAAATCGAAGGCATCGAGCGTCCATCCCAGAAAGCCGGCCAGGACGGCGTTGCGTTGATCGGCTCGGGCCTGCGCGGTGGACATCGTAGGGGGATGGTAGCAAAATCAATGCAAGAGCAGCAGAGGCCCACGTGCGCGCAGCAGCAATGGTTTTGGCGTTCGGTTTGCCGTTGGCGGCGCAAATTCCGGCAGGAACACGGCTCGAGGTCCAGCTTCCCGCGCGCACCCGCATCGCCGGCGCGGGGCAGCCGCTTCACGGCGTGCTGCGCGAGCCCGTCTATGCCGGCAATCGCCTCATCCTTCCCGCAGGGACCGCGCTGGACGGCACGGTCACCGCGGTCCACGGCCCGCGTTGGTGGAAGCGGATTTGGGATGGCCTCGGCGGCGACTTCAGCCCAGTGCCCGCCGTCCAGGCCCGCTTCGATCGCCTGCAACGGCCGGACGGAACCTGGACCCCCATCGCGGCCTCGCCGGCGGCCGAAGCCCCGGTGCTGCGGATGACCTCGGCCAGCCCGCAGCCCAGCCGCCGGCCATCGCTCGAGCGCCAGATCAGCGGCATCTACCATCGCCAAGAGGACGCGGCCGAGTCCTTCGTGCGCAGCCAAACCCAGTGGTCCCTGGTGAAGGACGAGGCGGTCGCCAGCCTTCCCTATCATCCGAATTTCCTCGCGCCCGGCGCGGCGTTCTCCGAGGTGCTGGCTGCGCCGCTCGCCGCTCCCGCCGCGCTGCCGCCCATCGCTGCCGCCCTGCCCGATCCGTTGCCGCCCGCGCTGCTCTTGCACGCCCGCCTGGATCAGGCGGTCTCGTCCGCCACCGCGCGCTGGGGCGACCCCGTGGCCGCGACGCTGGACGAGCCCGCGCTCGGCCCCGACGGCGCGGTGCTGGTGCCGCAAGGAACCAAGCTCGAAGGGCGCGTGGTCGAGGCGCGGCGCGCGCGTTGGTTCGGGCGCGGCGGCAAATTGCGGTTCATCTTCACGCGTTTGCAGCCCCCGGGCGGGGCCGCGCAAGCCGTCAGCACCACGCTTGCCGCCGCCAACGGCGCCGGCGGCGAGCAGATGAACGGCGAAGGCGAGGTGCGGGCCGCTCCGCCGGCGCGCGCGGGCGCGGCCCTCGCCCTCAGCCTGGTGGCGAGCTCGGCCATCCGCGGCGATGGCGACGACGCTTGGTCGCTCGATGCAGGCAGCGGAACCCACCTGCGCCTGTGGGGGCCGATCGCGGCCGCGCTGCTGCCGCGGCTGCAGCCGCTGGCCCTGGGGCTTGGCTTCGCCAGCGCCGGCGAGACCATCTATTCCCATCTCTTGAGCCCCGGCGCCGAGATCGCATTTCCCGCCGCCACCGAGCTCGAGATCCGGGTCAACCCCCGCCAGCCGTAAGTCAACTTGAGCCCGGGTCGGCCATACGGGCAAACTGAGTAGATGGCGTCCGCATGGCAACGCACCTCGAGGGCGCTGCGGCACCGCAACTACAAGCTGTTCTTCAGCGGCCAGAGCATCTCGCTCGTCGGCACCTGGATGACCCGCATCGCCACCAGTTGGCTGGTGTACCGGCTCACCGGCTCGGCGATCTTGCTGGGCTTGGTCACCTTCGCCGGCCAGATCCCCACCTTCTTGGCGGCGCCGTTCGCGGGCGTGTGGGTGGACCGCTGGAACCGGCACCGGGTGCTGCTGGGCACCCAGGTGCTGGCCATGGTGCAGTCGTTCGCGCTGGCCGCGCTGGCGCTGACCCACATCACCATCGCCGAAATCCTGGCCCTGAGCGCATTCCAGGGCCTCATCAACGCCTTCGACATGCCGGGGCGCCAATCGTTCCTGGTGGACATGGTCGAGCAGCGCGAGGATTTGGGCAACGCCATCGCCCTCAACTCCTCGATGGTGAACTTGGCCCGGCTGATCGGCCCGGCCATCGCCGGCCTCATCATCGCCGCCTGGAGCGAAGGCTACTGCTTCTTGATTGACGGCATCAGCTACCTGGCGGTGATCGCCTCGCTGCTGGCCATGCGCCATCTGCCGCGGCGCGCGGCCCCGCCCCGGGTCGCCATGTTGACCGCGATGCGCGAAGGCTGGCAATACGTCTCGGGCTTTCCGCCCATCCGCGCCTTGCTCAGCCTGCTGGCGCTGGTCAGCCTGCTGGCCATGCCCTACACCGTGCTCATGCCGATCTTCGCCAAGCAGGTGCTGGGCGGCGGCGCCCACACCTACGGCTTCCTGATGGGCGCGGCCGGATGCGGCGCGCTGGCGGCGGCGCTATCGTTGGCGGCGCGCAAATCGGTGCGCGGGCTGGTGCGGCTGGTGCCCATCTCGGCCGCGCTGTTCGGCGCGGGTCTGGTCGGCTTCGGCCTCTCGCGCTGGCTCTGGCTGTCGCTGCCGCTCATCCTGGCCGCCGGCTGGGGAATGATGCAGCAGATGGCCTCGACCAACACCATCCTGCAGACCGTGGTGCAGGAGGAGATGCGCGGCCGGGTGATGAGCTTCTACACCATGTCGTTCGTGGGCATGGCCCCGTGGGGCAGCCTGCTGGCAGGCGCGCTGGCGAGCCGACTGGGGGCCCCGCACGCGGTGCTCCTCATGGGTGCCTGCAGCCTGCTGGGCGCGGCTTGGTTCCTGCGGCAGTTGCCCGAGGTGCGGGCCGCGATCCGCCCGGTGTACGAGCGCCTGGGCATCATTCCCGAAGTGCGGGCCGGGGTGCAGGCGGCGGCGCAGCTTACGACGCCGCCCGAGGAATGAGGGAGTCGAAGAGCGCGCGCGTCGCCGCCAGCACCGCCGCCGCGCCGCTGACCGCAAACGGCAGTTTCAGCGTGCCGTCGGGGGTGAACTGCGCCCCGGGCGAGCGCTCGAGCAGTCTCGCGATGCGGGCGGGCTCGACCGGCGACTGCGGCGTGAACTTGAGCCACAACTGGTCGCGGCGGCGCTCGAGCGAGCGCAGGCCCAGGGCGCGGCAGGCCGGCTTCAGCGCGGCGAAGGCGAGCAGGTTCTCGACCGGAGCCGGCGGCGGGCCGTAGCGGTCGCGCAGCTCCCGCACCACGTCCTCGCGCGCGGCATCGGTTTCAGCCTCCGCCAGGCGCTTGTACATGCGCAGGCGCTGGTTCTCCTCGGGCACGTACTCCGCCGGAATGCGGATGTCGAGGCCGAGGTGCATCTGCACTTCGCTGGCGGGCTCGGGGGCGTGGCCCTTGAGCTCGCGCACCGTCTGCTCCAGCATCTGCACGTAGAGGTCGAAGCCGACCGCGTCCAGGTTGCCGCTCTGCTCCCCGCCCAGCATGTTGCCGGCGCCGCGCAGCTCCAGGTCGAGCGCCGCGATCTTGAACCCGGCGCCCAGCTCGCTGAATTCGCGCATGGCGGCCAGCCGCTTGCGCGCCAGCGGCGGCAGCTCGACCTCCGCCGGCACCAGCAGGTAGGCATAGGCGCGGCGGTTCGACCGGCCCACCCGGCCGCGGAGCTGGTACAGCTCGCTCAGCCCCAGCCGGTCGGCGCGGTTGATGATCATGGTGTTCGCCAGCGGGATATCGAGGCCGTTTTCGATGATCGTGGTCGAGAGCAGGATGTCGGCCTCGTGCCGGACGAAGCGCAGCATCACCTGCTCCAGCTCGTCTTCGGGCATTTGGCCGTGGCCCACCGCGATCCGCGCCTCCGGGGCGAGGCGCTGCAGCAGCGCGGCGACTTCCCAAATGCTGTCCACGCGGTTGTGCACGAAGTAGACCTGCCCGCCCCGCGACAGCTCTTGCTGGATGGCCACGCCGATCAGCTGCTCGTTCCAGGCGGCGACCACGGTCTGGATGGCCAGCCGGTCGCGCGGCGGCGTCTCGATCACCGACATGTCGCGCAATCCGGCCAGCGACATGTTGAGCGTCCGCGGAATCGGCGTGGCCGACAGCGCCAGCACGTGGACCTCCTTCTTGAGCTGCTTCAGCCGCTCCTTGTGGCGCACGCCGAAGCGCTGCTCCTCGTCCACCACCAGCAGGCCCAGGTCCTGGAATTGCACATCGCGCGACAGCAGCCGATGGGTTCCGATCACGATGTCCACCTTGCCCTGCGCTACGCGTTCCACCGTCTGCTTCTGCTGCGGCTTGGTGCGGAAGCGGCTCAGCAGCTCGACCGTCACCGGAAACGCCCGGAAGCGCTGCCGGAACGTCTGCTCGTGCTGGAAGGCCAGCACCGTCGTCGGCGCCAGCACCGCGACTTGCCGCCCCTCGCTCACCACCTTGAAGGCCGCGCGCATGGCCACCTCGGTCTTGCCGTAGCCCACGTCGCCGACCACCAGCCGGTCCATCGGCCGCGTGGACTCGAGGTCGTGCCGCACGTCCTCGATCGCCTTCTGCTGGTCCTCGGTCTCGGAATAGGGGAAGGCGTCCTCGAATTCGCGCTGGAAATTGCCGTCGGGGGCGCAGGCCGCGATCTGCACCGCTTGGCGCGCGGCGTAGAGCTTGAGCAGCTCGTCGGCCATGTCCTTCATGGCCTTCTTGACCCGGCTCTTGCGCTGCTCCCATTGCGTGCCGCCCAGCCGGTCGAGCGCGGGCGCCGCGCCTTCCGAGGAGCGGTACTTCTGCACCAGGTCCATGCGCGTCAGCGGCACGTACAGCTTGGCGCCGTCGGCGTACTCGAGGATCATGAACTCGCCCGCGCGGGCGGAGCCCGGCTCCTCGGCGAAATTCTTCAGCCCGGCGTAGCGCCCGATGCCATGCTCGACGTGGACGACGAAGTCGCCGGGCGCGAGATCGCGGAAATCGCTGAGGAAGGTCGAGACCTTGACCCGGCGCGGCGGCTCGGCCATGCGCTGGGCCGCGTCTTCCTGGAACAGGTCGTTGCTGCTGAAGAGCGTGAGCTGCTGGTCCGGCAGCGAGAAACCCCGCGCCAGCACGCCGCGCACCACCACCGCCGCCGCCGCTTCGGTCGAGAAGTACGCCTTCTCCGAGAGGTAGTCCACGCCCGAACGCGGCGCCCGCCAGCCGAACTGGAACGGCACCCGGTATTCGGTGAACAGGTCGCCCAGCCGCTCCACCTCGCCCGCGCTGGCGCCGAAGAAGAACAGCCGCTGGCCTTGCGCCAGTTGAACCTGCACCTCCTCCATCATGCGCGCCATGGCGCCGAAATAGCGCGGCGCCGGGCGCGAATTCAAGCCGATCCGGCGCGCGCGCGCGCCCTGCTCCTCAAGCCCGGGCGCGATGCCCAGCTCGATCGCTTCGGAGCGGAGATCGAGTTCCTCGATCTCGAGCTCGCGCGCCTCCACCGCCCGCTGCTCGCGCAATTGCGCCTGGAATTCCTCCGGCGTGAAAAACAACGCCTCCGGCGCCGGCCCCGCCTCGGGGCTGGCGGCGAACCGCTCGCGCAGCCGCTGCCACCACCCCTCCAACTGCGCCCCCACCACCGCCGGTTCGGCAACCAGCACCAAGGGCCGCTCGAATTGATCCCAAAGGCTGTGCTGGTAGCCCTCGAGCGCGGCGGCCCGGAACTCCCACCCCGGCGGCGGCGCATCGCCCAGCTCCGCCCGCAGCGCGGCGGTGAGCGGCATGGGCGTCAGCGGCAGCAGCAGCACCTCCTCCAAGGGCCGCACCGAGCGCTGGCTGGCGGCGTCGAATTCGCGCAGCGATTCGATTTCGTCGCCGAACAGCTCGATGCGCACCGGCTGCGGCGCCTCCGGGCTGAAGACATCGAGCAGGCCGCCGCGGATGGCGAATTGCCCCGGCAGCTCGACCGGCTCCTGCCGCTGGTATCCGACCAGCACCAGCTGCTCGGCCAGCGCCTCGGGATCCAGCACATCCCCGCGGCGCAGCCGCCGCACCAAGCCGCGGCTGTGGCCCGGCGGCGGCAGCTTGGCGGCGGCGGCCACGGCCGGAACCACCAAAAAGCGAATGCCCTCGCCGATGCGCCACAGCGCATGCGCGCGCTGCTCGAGGATGGCGGGATGGGGCGACAGCCCCTCGTAGGGATCAATCTCGAAGCTGGGCAGCACCACCGGCTGCTCTTCCAGGCTCGCCGCCTCGCTGGCCGCGGTCAAATCCACGAACGTGGCCAGCATCTCGCGCGCCTCTTCCGCCGCGCGGTTGTCCTCCACCACCAGCACCAGCGGGCGCTGCGTGAGCCGCTGCAACTGCGCGGCGGCCAGCAGTTGGGCGGCCGGCGTCAGGCCGCCCAGGCGGACGGTTTCCGCCCGCGACCACGCCTGCGCTGCCTGCGCCAGCGGGCTCTGCCGCGCGGCCGAGCGGAAAAACTCGCGCACGAACGATAAGGTCATACCGGCTGGAAGGGAGAGCCCATGGTAGCAAACGGAAGGCTAAACTAGACGCAGATGCACGCCCACGACGGTCATCATCACCGCCACCACGCCCAGACCATCCTGAGCTGGGGCGCGGCGGCGACCCTCGCCTACGTGGCGCTGGCCTTTGTCGCCGGGCTGCGGGCGCACTCGCTGGCGCTGGTCTCCGAGGCCGGGCACAATCTCACCGATTTCCTGGCTCTGCTGCTGAGCTGGCTCGGGGTGTGGTTCCAGACCAAGCCGCCCACCGCGCAGAAGACGTTCGGCTATCACCGCGCCGGCGTGCTGGCCGCGCTCGTCAACGTGCTCAGCTTGTTCGTCATCACCGCGCTGATCGTCCTCGAGGCGGTGGCCCGGCTGCGCGCTCCCGAGCCCGTGGCCACCGCACCCATGCTCTGGGTGGCGGCCATCGGCCTGGCCATGAACGCCGCCATCGCCATCAGCCTGCGCGGCAGCGGGCAGCATGACGTCAACCTGCGCGCCGCGTTTCTCCACATGCTGGGCGATGCCGTCGCGACCGCGCTGGTGCTGGCGGGCGCGCTGGTGATTGCCCGCACCGGCTGGATGGCGGTGGACCCCATCCTCTCGCTGGCCATCGCGCTGCTGATCGTGGTCTCCGGCTGGAGCGTCCTGCAGGACACCCTCAACATTCTGCTCGAAGGCGCGCCCGCCGGCATGCGCTCCGAGCAGGTGGCCTTGGAGCTGGCCGGCGTCGCTGGCGTCCGCGCCGTGCACGACCTGCACATCTGGACGCTGGGCGCCCACGCCCATGCCCTCAGCGCCCACGTCCAGATCGAGGATATCCCTCCCTCGGCCAGCGAGCAGATCCGCCGCGCGCTATGCGCGCTGCTGGCCGAGCGCTACCACATCCACCACGCCACCCTGCAGTTCGAGCATGGCGACTGCGGCGGATGCGCCATGGCCGACGCCGGCCATGGCCATCATTAAGCCCTGGCCGGCGCTATGCCTTGGCGCCGGCCGCGCCTTTGCGGATGTCAATGCCGCCCTTGAAGAAGGCGCCGTCCTCGATGCTGATGCGGGCCGCGCTGACGTCGCCGGTGAGCGCGCCTTGCGCCTTGATCTCCACCCGGTCCACGGCGGTGACGTTGCCGTTGAGCTTGCCCAGGATGATCACCTCGCGCGCATTCACGTTCGCCTGCACTTGGCCGTTGATCCCCACCGTGAGCACGTTGCTCGGCAGCTCGACCGAGCCCTCCAGCTTGCCGTCCACATAAAGATCCTCGTTGCCGGTGATCGAGCCCTTCAGCAGGACGGTCTTGCTGATGTGGGTCGGGCGATCGGCGCCGCCGCGAGCCGGCTGCGGGGCTGCGGCCGCCGACGGGAGCGGGGCCGCCGGTGGGATGTGTGCTGCGGGCTTGACTGGGGGCGGCGGGGGAACGTCCCGTTCGTTTTGCGACTTCCACATGGACAAAGGCTCACCTCGGGTACCAGGTTGGCAAGAAAGACTGGTCCCATTGTAGGGCCACGCTCCGCGTCCGGCAACCGGGAAACGCCTTATGCTGGCAAAGTCGAATATGCAGGCCGAGCGCCAATGGCTGGAATGGGTGCGGCGCGCCGCCGAGCGCGGTCGCGCGCCCGCGCCGCACCTGTCGTTGGGCATCGGCGATGACGCCGCCGTGCTGCGTCCGCGCCGCGGCTGGGAGCTGGTGGCCACCACGGACCTTTTCGTCGAAGGCGTGCACTTCCTGCGCGCCCGCGATCGCCCGGCCAGTTGCGGGCGCAGGCTGGCCACGCGCGCGCTCAGCGATCTGGCGGCCATGGGCAGCGAGCCCATGGCGCTGCTGGTCTCGAGCTTGGTCCCCAAGCAATTGCCCTCGGCCTGGGCGCGGGCGTTCTGCCGCGGAGTATTGGCCGCGGCGCAGGAGGCCGGCGCCGCGCTGGCCGGCGGCGATACCGCCACCGCCGGCGGCCGGCATGGGCGCATCGTCTTCGATGTGGTCGGCCTTGGGCAAGTTCCCCGCGGCCGGGCGCTGCTGCGCAGCGGCGCCCGGCCGGGCGATCGCATCTATGTTTCGGGCAGGTTGGGCGAAGCCGCGCTGGGGCGCGAGCTGGTCCACCGCGGGCTCCGGGCCGCCAACGCCGAGCAGCGCCAAGCCCGGGCGCGCCACCGGCATCCGCGCGCGCGCTGGGAGCTGGGAGAAGCCCTGCGCGGGCGCGCCTCGGCCGCAATCGATCTCAGCGACGGCCTGGCGACGGATCTGCACCATGTCTGCCGCGCCAGTGGCGTGGGCGCCGAGGTTGTCGCCGCCCGTCTGCCGTCAACCGCCAACGACCCGCGCTGGCGCCGCGCCCTCTTCGGCGGCGAAGACTACGAGTTGCTGTTCACCCTGCCTCGGCAGCAGCGCGAGCCCCGTGTGCGCGACGCCGCCGTGGCCGTCACCTGCATCGGCCGCATCACCGCCGCGCCCGGCATCCACTTGGTTCTCGCCAACGGCCGCCGCCAGCCCCTCCCCGACGCCGGCTACCAGCACTGACCCCCTCCGCGCCCCCTCCTGCGGCCTTAGGCCGGGGCGAAGCCCCGCACAAGGTGCCCGTGCCACTGCCCGGGTGGATTCTCATAACTATTGCATCAATAGACCTCGCTTCGACACGCGGGCGGTCGGCCGCAACGCCACTTCTTGGACGCTCAACCCCGGCGATTTCGCCGACCCTCCCGGCCTCAAGCTCGCCTAATCAAGAGGTGCCACGCTATTGCTTCACCTGCACCAGCAGGTCGAGCAAATGGTCGGCCTCCACGAACTTCGGGGTGAAGGGCACCGGCAGCGTTTGCCGCTCCTGGTCGTGGGTCACCGGCATCAGGCCCCGCACCCAGGTCGTCTCATCGCGGAACACGTAGACCGGAAGCAGCCCGCGCCAATGCTGCGGGTTCTCCACCGTCAGCGTGACTTGCGGCTTGCCGTTCGCCGCCGGCGCCAGATCCGCGCTGAAGGTCAGGGAAGGAATCGTGTCGCCGCGCAGCCAGGGGCCGAAGAACCAATCCAGCTTGTGGTTGCCGTCGAGATCCATGGCCGGCGTCATGTGGCGCTCCATCGCCGCTTGCAGCCCCGCGCTGGTCGCCGCCCCGCCGCCGCTGGCGCCGGCGAAGTCACGCAGCGCCGCGGTGAAGTTGGCATCCGGATCGGCGCTCTGGGGGTTGAACATCATCTGCCGCAGCATGTAGAAGACGTAGCCCCCCTTGGCCGCCAGCAGGGCCTCGCCGTCGTCGCTGCGCGAGCTGAGCCGTTCGGCCCCCAGCCAGAGCGCGCCCGTGCGCGCCGGAATGTGCCCGCTGTCGGGATCGCGCCGCAGCAGGAATTGGCGCCAGCCTTGCAGCGTGGCCAGGCTGGCGTCCAGGCCGTAGCGGGATTGCTGGTACAACAGGCCGCTGACCTGCCGCAGCCCCGCCATCAGCCATTGATCGTGCACCGTGGCGGGCTCGGTCCACGCGCCCCACCACTGCCCCGCCGCTTGCGCTGCGGGCTCGAATTGGGTGAGGCGCGGGTCCAGATCGAGGAACGATCCCGGATCCAACCCGATCAGGCCGGGGGAGGGGAGGAGCGAAACACTCGAGCTGCCCGCAAGCGATGCGGACGCCTCGGCAAACGGATATGGCCCGAAGCGCGCGGAGAGGAAATCGAGCACGTTCACCAGCCGTCCGCCGGCCAGCGGCAGCAACGCAGCGGCGTCGCGGGAGGGAGCGGCCAGCCGCAGCGGCAGATGGCTGCCGTTGGCCAGTTGCACCGTCTTCTGGGCCACCTCGTCGCGCCCGATCGCGAACCCGGCGCGCAGCCCATGGCTCGATCGCCACTGGCTTTGCCAATGCCCGTCCACTTCGGCCTCTGCGCCCGCGCGCGCGCCCGATGCCAGCAGGTGATCCTGCTTGTCGGTGGTGAAGGTGAGGTCGAAATCGGCCCGCGCCGGCGGCAGGCTCGCCAGCGGATCGGCCCCCAGCGTCGGATACCACCCCGGCGCGGCGATTGCCTCGTGCCCCGCAGCCCCCAGCACCGCCGGCGCGGTGCCGCGATAGCGGATGCGAAGCCGCAACCCGCCGCCCGGCGCAACCCCAGCCGGCGTGCGCACCGCGAACCAGCCGGCGTGCTCGGGCTGCAGCCAGTCGAGCGCCTGCGCCGCCCCGGCGTCCGCCGGGGCCTCGACTTGGCCGATCTTCAATTCCGAGTCCAGCGTGAACAGCAGCACCTCCGACGGCGCCGCATGTGCGACCGTCAGCGTGGCGTCGGCGTCAAGGTCGGGATGATCGCTGACCGCGGCGCTGATGGCATAGCGCGTGATCTGGGCCGCCTGCGGCTGCGGTGCCTCCGGCGGCGTATAGGCGCACCAGATTTCGGGCACCCCGCCGTCGCCGGATTCCCCCGGCGCCCAGACAAACACCCGCGCCGCGGCATCCTCCCGCGGGTCCGCGCCGGAGTCGAATTGCGCCTCGATCCACTCCCCGTGCTGCATCGAAAGGCTGGCGTACAACAGCCGCGGCGTGCTTCGCGATGCGGCTTGCAGCCAACGCCCGAGCAGCGGAAGATGATGCGACTCCTCGAACTTGGCGCGTTCGGCCAGTACTTTGGCCGCCGCGCCCGATTCCGCCGGAGCGAAATGGACGGTGCCGCCGAGCGCGGCCAGGAATTCGCGCGCGTCGCCGAAGCGGAACACGGCCGCGTCGAACCGCTCCGCGATTTCACTGCGGCCCTGGAAGCGCAGCATCTGGCTGCGCTCGAGCCCGCCCAGCGGGTTGTCGGCGGGCTGGACCTGGATCGCGCCCTGCCCGGTGAAAACGGCGAGGCCGGGCGCATCGGCCGTGGCCTGCTCCATGGCCACTTCGCCGTCGGCAAAGAGAATGCGGAGGCCTTCCCACTGGAACGCCACCTCGTGCACCGCCGCGGTGCGATCCAATCGGGGATGGAGCAGGCGCGCGTACTCGACCGCCAGCGTCTGACCCTGCACCGCCACCGCGGCCAGCAGCAGAAGGGCGCCGGCACGCATCAACCCTCCTCAGGAAAATCGCGCGCAATCCAGGTGCGCGAGATCACGTCATGCCAGCTCAAGCCCTGCAGGTCGCAGAAGATCCAGGCAAAACCCAGCCCCAGCGACCCCAGCGAGATCAGGCTCGCCCAGCCCCGGCGCCGGCAAGCGGCCGCGTCGGCCGGGCCGTCCGCGCCGGCGACGTGCAGCCCGCGCCAGCGCAAGCCCAGCGTGCTGCCCCCCCAGTGCGCGCACAGCAGCAGATACACCGCCGCCAGCAAGGCGGGAACGCCCGCGCAGGCGGGAAGCCAGTGGCGCAGGTCCTGCGCCCGCAGCGTAAGCCCTGGCTGCCCCAGCACCGTCCACGTAACCAGCGCGAACAGCCCGCTCGCGCCCATGACCAGCGCCGCGTCCAAAGCGGCGGCCAGCACGCGATCTTCCCGCACCGCAACCGCCGAGGCGATGGACGAATCCGCCGGCCGCGCCGCTGCCGCCATCGGCAGCGGAAGCTGGAGGTATCGCGCCGCCCCGTCCGCCCGCCGGTCCTGGCCGCGCAGCGCCGCCGGCGCAACTTCCATGCGCATGGCGCCCGCGTCCTCGCTCCAGCGGGCAGGCGCCGCCACCGCCTCGGCCACCACCTCGCGCGCCGCCGCAGCCACCGCCCGCAGTTGCGGCGCCGGCGCAAACTCCGGCGCGGTCGGCCGCGCCGATGCTGCCGTGGGGAACTCAATCAGGCCCTTCGCCGCGGCGCGCGCTGGCGCAAGCGCAAGCGGCTGGGCGTTCTGCTGCCGCCGCGCCCGGTACACACCCACTCGATGCGTCAGCTCGCGCCGCCACTCCGGCATCGGCGGCAGCAGCGCGGGCGCGCATTGGCACTCCCCAGCACGGCGCCGGCATTCAGGGCAAGTCGTCATCTGCGCACGTCGTCGGAGCGCTGCAACGGGCATGGTACTTTGGCCCATGGGCCTCCGTTCGCTCGCGGCCAAGCTCCGAGCTTTGATTATCGCCGCTGGCGCATCGAGTTGGATGATCTCCGCAGCCTTCGCCAGCGCGCCTCAGCTTCCCCCAGGTAACCAATCAGGTACCGTCGCGCCGCCGCAACGGCAGACGCGGCGGCTCACCCTGCCCGGCGGCGCGGCCGCGGGCGTGAAGCCGGGCGACACCATCACCATCGAGGCCGACCGCATCACCGCCGTGGTCGCCGCCGGCAAGCGAAAGTACAGCGCCCAGGGCCAGGTCCAGATCGAAACCCCGGCCCTGCGCTTCAGCGCCGACGAAATGACCTACGACCTTGCCAGCGGCGAAGCCACCGCCAGCGGGCACGTCGCCTTTGACAGCCTGACCGAGCAAGTGCACATCGAGGGGCGGCAGGGCCGATACAATCTGCGCACCAGCACCGGCGAGTTCGACGACTTCCAAGGCGTCAGCGGCGTCCGCATGCGCGGCCGGGAAGCCACCGAGACCTCCAACAACCCGCTGATCTTCTCCGGCCGCCGCCTCTTGCGCCTGGGCCCCGACCACTATCGCCTCGAGTCGGGGATGGTGACCTCCTGCACCCTGCCCCATCCCAAATGGACCTTGAGCGCGCGCGAAGTGGATGTCGAGCTCGGCGGCAACGCCACCCTGCGCCATGCCGTGTTCCGCTTGTTCGACGTGCCCATCTTCTTCGCCCCCTTCCTCACCCACTCGACCTCCCGCACCGGGCGCCACAGCGGCGTCCTGGTGCCGGTCGCCAGCCACAGCAACATCAAGGGCTACATCCTGGGCGATTCATTTTATTGGCCCCAGGCGCCCAACTTGAGCGTCACTGCGGGAGCGGAGCTGTACACCGCCCGCGGCTGGGCCGATCATCTGCAGATCGACAGCCTGCCCACCCGCAACTCCGCCTTCACGGTGCAGCTCGACGGCGTCCTGGACCGCGGCGCCCTCACCCCCGAGGGCGCCCGCCTCCGCCAAGGCGGCCAGGAACTGCGCGTCACCGGCGATCATGAGTCCGCCTCCGGCTTCCGCAGCGTGCTCGATGTGGATTATCTTTCGTCCTATTTGTACCGCCTCGTCTTCAAGAACAGCTTCGCCGAAGCCATCAACTCGGAAGCCATCTCCACCGGCTTCACCGAACGCCAGCGCGACGGCCAAGACCTCACCGTCGAGTTCCATCGCTACCAGGATTTCCTCGGCCCCAGCCCGCACGCCAACCTCTCGCTCGCCGCCCTGCCCAGCCTCGATTGGAGCGCCTACGCCCAAAGCTTGGCCCGTTTGCCCATTTATTTCTCCTGGGACGCCAGCGGCGCCCTGCTCGACCGCAGCGAGCCCGGCTTCGCCACCGGCGTCCTCCCGCGCCTCGACTTTTCCCCCCACCTCACCGTGCCCGTCTCCACCCTCGCCGGCACCTTCACCGGCGATCTTTCGGTGCGCACCACCTACTACTCCGAACATCAGCAGCTCCAGGGCAGCGCCGTGGCCAATCCTGTCCCCACGCTGCTGGCCGGCGACACCTGGCGCGACGCCTACAGCGCCGACTTGGAGTGGCGGCCGCCCGCCCTGGCCCGCGTCTACCAAGGCCCCGGCGGTTGGCTCGGCAGCCGCGTCGAGCACGTCTTCGAACCCCAGGTGGGCTACCACGCCACCGGCGGCGTGGATGACGCCGATCAGATCATCCGCTTCGACAGCACCGACATCTTGAGCAACACCCGCGAGCTCGAATACGGCTTCACCAACCGCCTGCTCGGCGCAGGCGCGCAGCCGGGCAGCTCGCGCGAGCTGGTCTCCTGGACGCTGCTGCAGAAGCGCTACTTCGATCCCGGCTTCGGCGGGGCGCTGCAGCCCGGCGAGCGCAACGTGTTCCTCACCAACGTGCTCTTCTCCCCCTTTGCGCTCGAGGCCGAGCCGCAGAAATTCTCGCCGCTGAGTTCGGTGGTGCGCGTGGCTCCCTTCACCCGCTTCGACGGCGAGTGGCGGCTGGATTACGATCCCGCCGGACATCGAGTCGCCGCCAGTGCGTTCACGGGGAATTTTCACTTCGGCAAGGGGTTCTTCTCCGGCAGCCATTACCTGCTGCGTTCCCCCGCTGGCCTTTCGCCCCTCGAGGCCTCGCCGAAATTCGACCAGGTGCGCCTCGCCGCCGGCATCGGCAACGCCGCCGCGCCCGGCTTCAGCCTGGCCTCCGCCGTCGCCTATGACGCCGTCACCGGCAAGCTGCAGTACACCACCCTGCAGGCCACCCATAACTGGGACTGCTGCGGCTTCTCCGCCGAATACCGCCGCTTCTCGCTCGCCACCGTCCGCCGCGAAAACCAGTTCCTGGTCAGCTTCACCCTCGCCAACGTCGCCACCTTCGGCAACCTCAAGCGCCAGGACCGATTGTTCTAAAGGGGCTGCGGGCCGTAAGCGCAAATTCGACGGGACCGAGCGCGGCAGCATCCAAACCGGCTGCCGCCCATGTCGTCTGCCCTCAGCCATCCCTTGACGTATGGCCTTCCGGCCGATGGCGCCATGCTGTCGCTCGCTGCCTACCGCGCGCAGGCCGGGTACGAGGGCCTCGCCGCCGCGCAACGCATGGACCCGGCCGCGGTCACCAGCCTGGTCAACAAGTCCAACCTGCGCGGCCGCGGCGGCGCCGGGTTCCCCACCGGAACGAAATGGAGCGTCGTGCCCTTGGGCCCCGACGCCCCCAGCCCCAAGTACATCGCCGTCAACGCCGATGAAATGGAGCCGGGCACCTTCAAGGACCGCCTCTTGCTCGAGCAGCACCCCCACCTGCTGCTCGAAGGCATCGCCATCGCGGCCCACGCGGTCGAAGCCGGCACGGCCTATATCTTTTTGCGCGGCGAGTACACCCTCGCCGCCCGCCGCCTGCGCCAAGCCCTGGCCGAGTCCGCCGCCGCCAACCTCCATCCCCATGTCGCCATCCACCTGCACACCAGCTCGGGCCGCTACATGTGCGGCGAAGAGACCGGCATGCTCAACGCCCTCGAAGGCAAGCGCGCCAACCCCCGCACCAAGCCTCCCTATCCCGGCATCAGCGGCTTGTGGGGCAAGCCCACCGTGGTCAACAACGTCGAAACCCTGTGCGCCGTTCCCGGCATCCTCGCCCACGGGGCGGAGTGGTTCCTCGGCCTGAGCCGCAGCGGCGACGGCGGCACCAAGCTGTACGGCGCCAGCGGCAACCTCCAGCATCCCGGCCTCTGGGAACTGCCCATGGGCACGCCCGTCGGCGAGATCCTCGACCGCGCGGGCGGCTTGCGCCCCGGTCTGCACTTGCGCGCGCTTCTCCCCGGCGGCGCCTCGACCGCCTTCCTCACCCCCGACCACCTCGATATGCCCATGGACTTCACCGCTCCCCAGAAGATCGGCTACCGCATGGGCACCGGCACCATCATCGTGCTCGACGACCACGCCTGCCCGGTCGGCATGGTCGCCAACTTGATCCATTTCTTCGCCCGCGAATCCTGCGGCTGGTGCACCCCCTGCTGGAGCGGCCTGGGCTGGGCCGACAGGATTCTGGCCGCCCTCGAAGCCGGCCAAGGCCAGCCCGGCGACCTCGAAAAGCTCCAACACCTCGCCGGCTTCTGGGGCCCCGGCACAACCTTCTGCGCCCTCGCCCCCGGCGCCGCCGACCCCCTCGCCAGCGCCCTCGAACACTTCCGCGCCGATTTCGAACGCCACCTCGCCTCCCGCCACTGCCCCTACGCCTGAACCGTGAACTGTGAACTGTGAACTCCTCATCGACGGCTCCCCGTTCCCGGTCCCTCCCGACCAGCCTCTGCTCGAAGCCCTCCTCGGCCTCGGCTTCGACCTCCCCTACTTCTGCTGGCATCCCGCCATGGGCTCGATCGGCGCGTGCCGCCAGTGCGCGGTCAAGGAGTTCAAGGACGAGCACGATGCCCGCGGCAAGCTGGTGATGAGCTGCATGACCCCGGTCGCTGACGGACTGCGCTGCTCGCTCGCCGACCCGGAGGCGGTGGCCTTCCGCAAATCGGTGATCGAAGGCATGATGCTCCACCACCCCCACGATTGCCCGGTCTGCGACGAGGGCGGCCACTGCCATCTGCAAGACATGACCGTCATGGCCGGGCACGACTACCGCCGCTACCGCTTTGCCAAGCGCACCTTCAAGAATCAGTACCTCGGCCCGCTCGTCAACCACGAGATGAACCGCTGCATCCAGTGCTACCGCTGCGTCCGCTTCTACCGCGAGTACGCCGGCGGCAGCGACCTCGAGGCCCAGGGCATCAGCGACCATGTCTTCTTCGGCCGTGCCGCCGACGGCATCCTCGAAAGCGAGTTCGCCGGCAATTTGGCCGAGGTCTGCCCCACCGGCGTCTTCACCGATGCCACCCTCAAGCGCCACTACACCCGCAAATGGGACCTGACCTGGGCGCCTTCGATCTGCGCCCATTGCTCGCTGGGGTGCAACCTCTCGCCCGGCGAACGCTACGGCGCCGTGCGCGCCGCCGTGAACCGCTTTCATCCCGAGATCAACGGCTACTTCCTCTGTGACCGCGGCCGCTTCGCCTACGAATACCTCGAATCGCCCGCCCGCCTCCGCCAGCCCCAAATCGCGGGTGCGCCCGCCAGCGGCGCCGCCGCGCTCGCCCAACTCCGAACCCTGCTGGCGCGGACATCCCCCGTCAATCTGATCGGCATCGGCTCCCCCCGCGCCTCCCTCGAGGCGAATTTCGCCTTGCGCCAGCTCGTCGGCCCCGACCGTTTCTTCGCCGGTGCCCCTGCCCGCGACCACGAGCTGGCCGCGCTCGTCCTCGAACACCTCCGCCGCGCGGCGCCGCCCTCGCTCGCCGAAATCGAAGGCTGCGATGCCGCCATGGTGCTGGGCGAGGATCTCACCCAGTCCGCGGCGCGCATGGCGCTCAGCTTGCGCCAGTTGGTCCGCCAGCAGCCGCTGCGCGAAATCTGCGACCCCCTGCACATCCCGCGCTGGCTCGATCATGCCGCCCGCGAAGCCATCCAGGACGCCCGCGGCCCGCTCATCCTGCTCCTGCCCTGGGCCACCAAGCTCGACGATATCGCCTCGCACCTCCATCGCGCCGCCCCCGACGATCTCGCCCGCCTCGCCTTCGATCTCGCCGACCAAATCCGCCGCGGCGCGCCCGCCCACCCCGCCGCCCGCGCCCTGCTCGCCGCCCAACATCCGCTGATCGTGTCCGGTTTCACCTGCGCCAGCCGCGCCTTGCTCGAAGCCGCTATCGCCGTGCACGCCGCCCTCGCCTGCCAGGGCCGCTCCGCTCGCCTCGGCTTCGCGCTCCCCGCCGCCAATTCCCTCGGCCTCGCCCTGCTCGCTCCCCGCCCGCTGCCCGAGGCCATGGACCTCGTCCGCTTCGGCCACGCCTCGACCGCCATCGTGCTCGAATCCGACCTCACCCGCCTCGCCCCCGCCGCCGACGTGGCCGCCTTCCGCCCCCAGCATCTGATCCTCCTCGACCAAGTCCAGCATCCGCTCTGCCAGCGCGCCGAGCTGCTCTTGCCCGTCCCCGCCGCCTTCGAATCCGACGGCACCTTCGTCAACAACGAGGGGCGCGCTCAGCGCTTCTTCCAGTGCGCTCCGGCTGCGCCCGAGGCGCGCGAGAGCTGGCGCTGGCTCGAAGCCGCCCAGGACCGCGACACCTCTCTCGACGTGATGCTTTCCCGAATTGGGCGCGCGTTTCCCGAATTGGCCCCGGCCGCCGACGCTGCCCCCCATGCCCAGTTCCGCCTCGCCCAGCAACATGTTCCACGTGGAACATCGCGCCTCAGCGGCCGCACCGCCATCTCCGCCAACCTCGCCGTGAGCGAGCCCAAACCTCCCGCCGATCCCGACACGCCTCTAAGCTTCACCATGGAGGGTTTCGCCCCGCCCCCGCCGCCCGCACTCACCCCCTTCTTTTGGTCGCCGGGCTGGAACTCGCCCCAAGCCCAGCTCACCTACCCGCACGCCAGCGCCGGCGCAAAATTGTTCCCCCGTCACGCCCCCGCGTCCATCCCCGCGGCTTTCAGCCCCCCGCCCGCCTTCCAACCCCGTCCCGACGCCTTCTGGCTTCTCCGCCGTCCGCATCTGTTCGGCTCCGAGGAATTGACCCGCCATGCCCGCGCCCTGGCCTCGCTCGCCCCCGCCCCCTACGTTGCCCTCAACCCCGCCGATGCCGCCCGCTGCGGCTTCGCTCCCGGACAGACTCTCCGCCTCACCCTCGACGGCGTGGCTTTTGCCCTGCCGCTCAGCCTCGAACCCTCGCTCCCCCTCGGCCTCGCCCTCGTTCCCGCCGGCACGGCCGCCTTCGACGGCGAATCCCTCCCCGCCTGGGTCACCCTCGATCAAGCCCCGGCAACCTAGGCCCGAGCCCCAGCCCCTTGCTCACCCACCTCCAAAGCCCGCATCCCCTCTGGTCGCTGCTCGGCGTCCTGTTCTTCGCCCTCAACCTCGCCGCCGGCTTGATCTGGGTCGAGCGCCGCCTGCTGGCGCTCTGGCAGGATCGCTACGGTCCCAACCGTGTCGGCCCCTTCGGCCTGCTGCAAGTGCTGGCCGACATGATCAAGATCTTCTCCAAAGAAGACTGGATCCCTCCCTTCGCCGACCGTTGGCCCTTCGTCTTCGCCCCCGCGGTCGTGGTCGCCACCGTCCTGCTCGCGTTCGCGGTCGTGCCCTTCGCTTCCGGAATCGTGGTGGCCGACCTCAACATCGGCTTGCTGTTCTTTCTCGCCATGTCCTCGCTCGGCGTCTACAGCGTCGTCATCGGCGGCTGGTCGAGCGCCAACAAGTACGCCCTCCTCGGCAGCCTGCGCGCCGCCGCCCAGATGCTCAGCTACGAAGTGTTCATGGGCCTGGCCGTGATGGGCACCGTCATCCTCGCCGGCTCCTTCAGCCTCGGGGCCATCGTCGAGGCCCAAGCCCGCACCATCTGGTTCATCGTGCCGCAGTTCCTCGGCTTCATCCTCTTCCTGATCGCCGGCATCGCCGAAACCCGCCGCTTGCCCTTGGACCTGCCCGAGGCGGAAAGCGAACTGGTGGCCGGCTTCCACTCCGAATATTCGGGCATGAAATTCGGCATGTTCTTCGTGGGCGAATACCTCGGGGTGACCTTGATCTCCTGCCTGATCACGGTGCTGTTCCTCGGCGGCTGGCTCGGCCCCGGCTTGCCCGGCCTGATCTGGTTCCTGATCAAGATGATGGGCTTCATCTGCTTCTTCATCCTCCTGCGCGCCGCCCTCCCCCGTCCGCGCTTCGATCAGCTGATGGCTTGGGGCTGGAAGCTGATGCTCCCGCTGTCGTTGGCCAACCTCCTGGTCACCGGCGCCATCGTCCTGGCGGTGCGGTGATGTTCTCCAACCTCCGCACCCTCTGGGAGGTCTTCCTCCACGCCTTCCGCCCGCGCGTCACCGTGCAGTATCCCGAGCAGAAGGCCTATCTTTCGGCCCGCTACCGCGGCCGCATCATCTTGGCCCGCGACCCCGACGGCGGCGAGCGCTGCGTGGCCTGCTACCTCTGTGCCGTGGCTTGCCCGGTGGACTGCATCGCGCTGCAAGCCGCCGAAGACTCCACCGGCCGCCGCTATCCCGAGTTTTTCCGCATCAACTTCTCCCGCTGCATCTATTGCGGGTACTGCGAGGAGGCCTGCCCGACCTACGCCATCCAGCTCACGCCGGACGTCGAGATGAGCGAATACCAGCGCCAGAACATGGTCTACGAGAAGGAGGATCTGCTCATCTCCGGCCCCGGCAAATATCCCGGCTACAACTTCTGGCGCGTGTCCGGCGTCCAGATCGGCGGCAAGGCCAAAGGCGAAGGCGAGCGCGAATCGCCGCCCGTGGATCTGCACTCGCTCCTGCCCTGACCATGAACGGTCAACGCTGAACAGCTAACGGTAAGCGCCCATGCCCGTCCTCTTCGGCTTTGCCGCCATCATCGCCGTCATCGCCACCGCCTTGGCGTTGACGCGGCTGAACGCCGTGCATGCGCTCCTCTACCTGATCCCTTCGCTGCTGGCGGTCGCGGTGGCGATCTATGCCCTGGGGGCGCCGTATCTCGCGGCGCTTGAAGTCATCATCTACGCCGGCGCCATCATGGTGCTGTTCATCTTCGTCACCATGATGCTGAACCTCGGCGACGCCGCCTTGCGCCAGGAGCGCGCCTGGCAGCCGGGCCGTGGATGGATCGGTCCCGGAATTCTGGCTGGCCTCCTGTTGGCCTGCTTCCTCTGGATCCTGATCGCGGCGCCGCCCCTCGCTGCCGCCCACCATCTCGGACCCGCCGCCGTCGCCAGCCGGCTCTTGAGCACCTACATCGTCGGCGTCGAGCTGGCCTCGATGCTGCTGATGGGCGCGGTCGTGGCCGCCTATCACCTCGGCTTCGGCTTGCAACGCAAACAGTCCAAAGGAGCCGGCCGAGGCCAAGCCTGACCCATGCCGTTCTGGGGCCTCATCTTGGCGGCGGTGCTGTTCATCCTCGGCGTGGCCGGCCTCGTCGCCCGCCGCAACCTGCTGATCATGCTGGTGTCCATCGAGGTCATGCTCAACGCCGCTGGCCTCGCCTTCATCGCCGCCGCCAGCGCCTGGGCGCAGCCCGACGGACAAGTGATGTTCCTGTTCATCCTCGCCGTCGCCGCCGCCGAGGTCGCCGTCGGCCTCGCGCTCGTGCTCCAGCTTCACCACCTCACTGAATCGGTGGATGCCGATGCCGCCAGCCGCATGAAAGGCTAGCCATGTCCCTGCTGTGGCTCATTCCCGCCCTCCCCTTCGCCTCGAGCTTCGTCCTTCTCGTGGCCGGCCGCGCCCTGGGCAAGCGAGCCGCCGCTTGGCTGGCCTGCCTCGCCATCCTGGCCTCGTTCCTGTTCTCGCTCGTGGTTTCGCTCCGCCTTTTCAGCCTTCCCGCCGGCGCAGCCTTCACCCAAGTCGTCTGGCATTGGATCAACGTCGCCGGCTTCCAGCCCCGCGTGGCGCTCTATCTCGATGCGCTGGCGGCAGTGATGATCCTGGTCGTCACCTTCGTCAGCTTCCTGATCCACGTCTATTCCACCCAGTTCATGCTCGACTCCGAAGGCTACGAGCGCTTCTTCGCCTACATGAACCTGTTCGTGGCCTCGATGCTCACGCTGGTGCTGGCCGACAACCTGCTCCTGCTCTTGCTGGGCTGGGAAGGCGTCGGCCTGTGCAGCTACCTGCTCATCGGCTTCTGGTACCAGGACGAAGCCAACGGCCTCGCCGGCCGCAAGGCCTTCATCGTCACCCGCGTCGGCGACACCGCCTTCATCCTGGGCTTGCTCTTGCTCTTCAACCGCCTGGGCACGCTCGATATCCAGCCCCTGCTGCAGCGCGCTGCCGCACGCTGGCATCCCGGCGCGGCGGTCGCCGAGGTCGCGGCCTTCCTGCTGCTCGGCGGCGCGGTGGGCAAATCGGCCCAGTTCCCGCTGCAAACCTGGCTGCCCGACGCCATGGCCGGCCCCACCCCCACCAGCGCCCTCATCCACGCCGCCACCATGGTGACCGCCGGCGTCTACCTGATCGCCCGCACCCATGTGCTGTTCGCGCTGGCGCCCGCCGCGCTCATGGCGGTCGCCGTCGTCGGCTTGGTCACGCTGCTGCTGGCTGGCTGCAGCGCCCTGGCCCAGCACGACATCAAGCGCATCCTCGCGTATTCAACCATCAGCCAGATCGGCTACATGTTCCTGGCGCTTGGCGTTGGCGCCTGGTCGGCGGCCATCTTCCACTTGGTCACGCACGCATTCTTCAAAGCCCTGCTGTTCCTCGCTGCTGGCGTCATGATCCAGGCCATGCACGAGGAGCACGACATCTTCCGCATGGGCGGCCTGCGCCGCCGGCTTCCGCTGGCCTTCTGGTGCTTTGTCTTCGCCGGCGCGTCCCTCGCCGGCCTGCCGCTGCTCACCGCCGGCTTCTATAGCAAGGACCTCATCGTCTGGAGCAGTTGGTCGAGCCCGCTGGGCTCGGTCGGCCTTTGGATCGGCGCGCTCATCGGAGCCTTCCTGACGGCGCTCTACATCTTCCGCCTAATTTTCACCGTCTTCTACGGCCCTGGGCCCGAGCGCCATCTCTCCCATCTGCCCGGCCCGCTCGAGCAATGGCCGATGATCGTGCTCGGCTATCTTTCCATGCTGGCCGGCTTCATCTACGTGCCCGGGGCGCTGCCGTTCCATTTCACCGCGCGCGCGGTGGGCCCCGGCGAGCTCGGGTCGGAAATCGTCGCCGGCGCGGTCTTCTTCGCCGGCGTCTATGTCATTTATCTGTTCACGCTTCAGCGCCCCTCGCTGACCGATGCGCTCATGGCGGGCGCGTCTCCGCGCCGTCTTCGTGATTTCTGGTTCGCAGACTGGGGCATGGACTGGCTCTATGACCGTGCGCTTGTCCGGCCCACCATCCGCATGGCGCGTGCAGGGAAGGCCGACGTGGCCGACCGCGCCTTCACCGGCATCGCCGCCGCGGCGCAGGCCCTGAACCGCGCGCTCGCGCCGACCGAGTCGGGCCTGGCCCGCCGCTACGCCGGCTGGATCGCCGCCGGCGCCTTCGCCCTCATCCTCATCGCGGTGCTGCGCTGATGCTCCTGCTCTGGCTTCTCGTCATCCTCGCCGCCGCCGGAGCGCTAGCGCCGCTGGTGCACCGTTGGCATGCCAACGCCCCGCGCTGGCTCGCGCTGTTCGCCCTCGCCGCCGATTTCGGGCTGGTGCTGCAGCTATGGTTGCGCGCTCCCCGCCTCGCAGGCTGGCGCATGCAGCTGGACTGGACCTGGATTCCCGCCTTCGGCATCCGCTTCCACCTGGGCCTCGACGGGCTCAGCCTGCTCTTGCTGCTGTTGACCTTTTTTCTGGGCATGGTCGCGGTGCTGGCTTCCTGGCGCGATATCCAGCGCGGGGTGGGGTTCTTCCATCTCAACCTGCTCTGGCTGCTGACCGGCATCGCCGGCGTCTTCCTGGCGCTGGACCTCTTCCTCTTCTACTTCGCCTGGGAGCTGATGCTGGTGCCGATGTTCCTGCTGATCGCCATCTGGGGCCACGAACGCCGCCGTTACGCCGCCATCAAGTTCTTCCTCTTCACCCAGCTCAGCGGCCTGCTGATGCTGATTGCCATCCTGGCGCTCTATCTTTACCATTACGCCGCCACCGGCGTGCTCACGTTCGAATACGCGCAGTTGATGGCCACGCCGCTGGCGCCTTCGGCCTCGCTCTGGATCATGCTCGGCTTCTTCGCCGCCTTCATGGTGAAGCTGCCCATGTTCCCCTTCCACACCTGGCTCCCCGACGCCCACACCGAGGCCTCGACTGCCGGCAGCGTGATCCTCGCCGGACTGATGCTGAAGACCGGCGCCTACGGCCTGTTGCGCTTCGTGCTGCCGCTGTTTCCCTCCGCCGTTCGCTCCTTCGCGCCCTGGGCGCTGGTGCTGGCCGCCATCGGCATCCTCTACGGCGCGCTGCTGGCCTACGCCCAGACCGACCTCAAGCGCCTCGTCGCCTACACCAGCGTCAGCCACATGGGCTTCGTTCTGCTCGGCATTTTCGCCGCCGCGGTCGCTCCGCCTGGGTCCGCAGCGGCGCAATGGGCGCTGGACGGCGTGGTGCTCGAAATCCTTTGCCACGGCTTTTCGACCGGCGCGCTCTTCGTGCTGGCCGGCATCCTGCAAGAGCGGATGCACACCCGCGAGATGGGCCGCATGAATGGCCTGTGGGCGGTCATGCCGCGGCTCGGCGGCGCAGGCTTGTTCTTCGCCCTGGCCGCGATCGGCCTGCCTGGCCTCGGCAACTTCGTGGCCGAGTTCCTGATCCTGCTGGGCACGTTCCACGTCTCGGTCGGGCTCGCCGTCGCCGCCTCCATCGGCATCCTGGCCTCGACGTTCTACGGGGTCGAGCTGGTCCAGCGCGCCTTCCATGGGCCCAATCGCCACGGCTGGCAGCTCCCCGACCTGAGCCGCCGCGAAGCGCTCGCGCTCGTTCCCATGATGGCGGCGCTGCTCTGGCTGGGCCTCTACCCCCAGCCCATCTTCAACACCGCCTTCCCCGCATTCACTTCTCCGTCGGGGGCCGCGCTCCCGGAGCCACCTCGGTCCCTTCCGCAGCCCCACACCCGCTATTCCCTGTTCCCTATCCCCTGATATTTCGCCATGGCCGCCCTCGCCCCCTTCGTGCTCCTCTCCCTCGCCGCCGTGGTGGTGATGATGGGGATCGCCTTCCATCGCAGCCACGGCTTCGCCTTCAGCCTGACGCTGGCCGGCCTGGCGGCCACGCTTTGGAGCCTATGGCCGGTGGCGCGCGTCATCCCGCGGCAAGTCACGCCGCTGCTGCGAATGGACGGCTTCGCGCTCTACTTCATCGGCCTGATCGTAGCCGCCACCCTCGCCGTGGCCATCCTCGCCTATGGCTACTTGAAGACGCAGCCGGTGCGCCCGGAGGAGTTCTACGTGCTGCTGCTGGTCGCGGCCTTGGGCGCTTCCGTTCTCGCCGCCAGCAGCCACTTCGTCAGCTTTTTCCTCGGCCTGGAGATTCTCTCGGTCGCGCTCTACGGCCTCAATGCCTATCCGCACCGCCGCGCCTTGCCGCTCGAGGCCGGCATCAAGTACCTGGTGCTGGCGGCCGCCTCGGCGGCATTCCTGCTGTTCGGCATGGCGCTGGTGTACGCCGCGACCGGCACGCTCGATTTCGCCGCCATGGCGGGCGCGCTCCCCAGCGCGCCCCAGGCACTGGTCTTGCCGGGCGCGGCGCTCATTCTCGTCGGCATCAGCTTCAAGCTGGCGCTGGCGCCGTTCCATCTCTGGACGCCGGATGTCTATCAAGGCGCGCCGGCTCCGGTGACCGCCTTCATCGCCACCGCCTCCAAGGCCGGCATCTTCGCGGTGCTGATCCGCTTCTTCTACGACCTCGGCGGCCTGCACTCGCCCGGCGCGGTGCTGGCGGTCACGGTGCTGGCGATCGCGTCCATGGCGGTCGGGAACTTGCTGGCCCTGCGGCAATCGAACCTGAAGCGCCTGCTGGCCTACTCCTCGATCGCGCACATGGGCTACGTGCTGGTGGCGTTCGAAGCCGCGCTGGCTTCGCCGGCGGTTGCCGCCGCGGCGGTCGGCTTCTACCTGTTGGCCTACTTCGTGACCACGCTGGGCGCCTTCGGCCTCATCTCCGCCCTTTCCACCGCGGCCGGCGAACCCGAATCCATCGAGGATTATCGCGGCCTGTTCTGGCGTCGTCCCTGGCTGGCGCTGATGCTCGCGGCGATGCTGCTCTCGCTGGCCGGGATTCCGCTAACCGCGGGCTTCCTGGCGAAATTCTACGTGGTCGCCGCCGGTGCCGCCGCAACGCTGTGGCTCTTGATCCTGGTGCTGGTGGTCACGAGCGTGGTCGGGCTCTACTATTATCTGCGCGTGGTGGTCGCGCTCTTCTCCACCAGCGACGACTCGGCGCCCGTCGCCGCAGCCATGCCGCCCGCCGCTGCATGGCTGCTCGGCGTGCTGTTCGTCGGCTTGATCTGGGTGGGCGTCTACCCGGAGCCGTTTCTGCGCCTCGTGCTGGCATTGCCGCTGCGGTAACCTGAGAGCGTGACCGAACGCCTCCAGCCCCAGCCAGACAATCCCTGCATTGGCTGCGGCGCGGCGAACCCGCGCGGCCTGCGCCTGGCGTTCGATCTCGACCGCGAGCGGCGGCGAGTCACCGGGCGCTTCACCCTCGGCGCGGATTGCCAAGGCAGCAGTGGCATCCTGCATGGCGGCATCACCGCGCTCGTCTTCGATGAAGCCATGGGCAAGTTGAACCGGCTCAATGGCGGCCGGGCGGTGACCGCCGAGCTGCAGGTCGAGTATCTGCGGCCCATCGCCGCCGATGAAGAAATCACGGTCGAGGCCAGCGAGGTCTCGCGCGAGGGCCGCAACCTGCATCAGCAGGCCGAGATCCGCAACCGCGCGGGCGCGGTGCTGGCCCGCGCCCGCGCCCGCTTCGTCACGCTGCGGACCTGACTAGTGCCGGTGTCCGCCTCCGCCGCCGGGGTGGCCGCCGCCGCTGCTGCGCGGCGCTGGGCTGGAATGGGATTCGCCGCCGCCGCGCGAGACTTCGGGCCGGGAGATTTCCGGCCTGGAAACCTCGGGACGCGAGTAACTAGGCCGCGACATCTCCGGACGCGACATCTCCGGACGCGACATCTCTGGACGCGACGGCTCGGGACGCGAGAAGCTGGGACGCGCTTCCGGGCGCGGCTGGCTCACGATCGAATGCCCGACGGAAAGCGGCGGCCGGGACTCGCGCGCTCCCGCGTTCCCGCCGGGCTCGAACCGCGACCAGCCCGGTCGCCCCGCCGGCGAGGCCGCGCGCGGTGCGTCGGTGCGGGGCTGCGGCGTGAAGCTGTGCATTCCGTTCGGCGCGGCCTCGCGCGGCGCGGCCTCGGGACCGCTCGTCCGTGCGCCGCCGAAGCGTTGGAACCCAGGCCGTGCTTGTGGAGTCGCCTCAGCCGGCCGGGATTCGACCCGCGGCGACTCGGTTTGCGTGCGCAGGTTGCCGGAAGCCTGGAAGTGCTGGAAGCCGTTCGCCCGCTCGGCCGGACGCGCAGCGTTATTGGCTGATCCCTGAGCCCGCACCGCCGACCCCGCCTGCACCCGCGCCTGCTCTTCGCCGAACGAGGGGCGTGCAACCGCGTGCGCATTGCCGAAGAAGTGCGTGGCCGGGTGCTGCGGCAGCGCCGAAGCGCCCACCCGCCGCTCCGAGCCCAAGCTGGCGCGTGTCGGCGTGACCGGCAGCCGGCCGCCGATGAGCGATCCGGTGCGCAGATCCGTTGCGGTCACGTGCTCGCGCGCCGAGAGCGCCCCGCGGCCGAACTCATTCGAGGGCACGCGGACGATGGCCGCACGCACGCGCGCATCGGTGCGCATCGCATTCAGGTTCGAGTACACCACCCGCCCCTGCGAGACCCGCGCCAGCGGCGCGATCACACGCCCGTTGCGGCCATAGAAGTTGTTGATGGTGACGTTGGTGATGTTGACGCGCTCGAAGCCGCGACCGCCCCACCACGGACGGAACGGATCGCAGGGGCCGATCGGCAGCCAGCCAATGTGGCCGAACCCGAAGCCGACGCTCACCCCCACCCCGCCGCCCCAGCCGAAGAAGGACACGTACGCCGGCGCCCACACCGGGCGGTAGTACGGCGACACGGGTCCGGGCCACCACACCCACCGCGGCCCGTAAACGAACCAGCGGCCGTAGTGGTACGGCGCCCATCCCCATGGCTCATAGCCGACCCAGGTCCAGCCCCAATAGGGCTCCCAGTCCCAGCGTCCGTCGCTGTACGGCGTCCAGCCATTCTGGTTGTTCGGCACCCAAACCTCGCCGTACCCCGGCACCTCCGTCCAGTAGCCGTAGTTGTCCAGATCCTGCGCGCCGGTGTAGTACGGGCTGGTGTTGCGCACGCTGGCGGACTCTTCCATCGCACGGTCGCGCTGCTGGTTCCAACTGTCCCAGGAATCGGTCGCGGGCGCGTCGCTGATCTTGTATTCGGGCGTGTCGGTGCCTTCGACGGTGATGAGTTGGCCGGCATGCAACGTGGTGCTGCCTTGCGGCGTGCTGATGTCCACGTCCCCCTGGCGCACGATCACTTCCGTCTCGCTGTCGGAAGGAACCTGGATGCGCACCACGGCCGCGCCCTGCGGCCGGATGGCGATGTTCGGCGTGTCAATCTCGCTGTTGGCCTGCGCTCCCTTGAGCACGACGTAGTCGGCCAGGCCCGAGGCCAACTGAATCTGGATCTGCGACTTGTTCAGGTTCACCAGGTTGGCTTGGGCGTTGTCGCCCAGCCGCAGCAAGTCGGCGTAGTCAATCTGCACCTCGGCGCGGCCGCCGGCGCCGGCGGCGACTTTGTCGCCGCTGACCAGCGGCGCATTCAGGCTGCCGGCGGTCCACTCGCCGGTGTCGCCGCGCTGGGTCGAGACGCTTCCGCTCATGGCGTTGATGTGCGCCACCACCGCATCGGAAACCGGAGGAGCGTTGTTCTGGTCAGCGCTTTGGCCAGCCTGATCCTGCGCAAGCACCAGACCGGCGCTTACCACTACTGCTGCTACGGTCAGCCACATTCGCCGCATGGGGCACCTCCACCACGACTATCGCAAGCCCGGGGCCAAACCCCAAGTCTATGGCGCTCAGTGGCATAGACCGCCGCCAGCGGCGAGGCTTGGCTCAATTCCACCGTCGCCGGTGGTTTTCAACCACCCCCTTCGTCCTCCACGCCCATGGTGCTGAGGCGATAGCGCAGGGCGTTGCGCGACAGGCCGAGCAAGCGCGCGGCCTGGCTCTTGTTGCCGGCGGCGCGCTTCAAGGCCTCGCGGATGACCGCCTGCTCCCACTGCTCGAGCGTCCAGCCGTCGGGGAGAAGAGCGGAGGTCGGTGCCGGCTTGGAGCTCGCGCCCAGATCGAGACGAAGGTCGCGCGCCAGCAATTCCGCGCCCTCCCCCAAGGCGACCGCGCGCTCGATGACGTTTTCGAGCTCGCGGACGTTGCCCGGCCAATCAAAGGCAGTGAGCTTGGCGAGCGCATCGGCGGTCAACTTCGGGACCGCCTTTTCGGCCGCACGGGCGAATTTGGCGACGAAGAACTCCGCCAGCGCCGGAATGTCCTCCTTGTGCTCGCGCAGCGGCGGCAAGTCAATGGGCACGACGTTCAAGCGGTAGTACAGATCTTCACGGAACGTGCCCTCCTCGAGCGCGGCGCGCAGGTTGCGGTTGGTGGCGGCGATCAGGCGGACATCCACTTTCTGGGTGCGGGTGCCGCCGAGGCGTTCGAATTCGCGCTCCTGCAGGACGCGCAGCAGTTTGACCTGCGTGGCCATGGGCACGTCGCCGATCTCGTCGAGGAACAGCGTGCCCTGGTCGGCCAACTCGAATTTCCCCGGCTTGGTTCGGGCGGCGCCGGTGAAGGCGCCCTTTTCGTAGCCGAACAGCTCGCTCTCGAGCAGGTTTTCGGGGATGGCGGTGCTGTTGATCTTGATGAACGGGCCCTGCCCCCGCTTCGAGTGCTGGTGCAGGGCGTGCGCGATCAAATCCTTGCCGACGCCGCTTTCGCCCAGCAGCAGCACGGTGGATTGGGTGGGCGCGACCCGCTCGACCAAGGCCAGCACCTCGCGCATGCGTTCGCCCCGGCCGACGATGTTGGGGTAGTCGTAGCGCGCTCCGAGCGCCTCGCGCAGCGAGGCGTTTTCCCGCCGCAAGCCGGCAACGCTGAGCTCCTTGTCAATCACCAGGCGCAGCTCTTCGAGCGAGAAGGGCTTGAGCACGTAGTCGCTGGCGCCGGACTTCATGGCTTCGACGGCGGTCTCGACCGAGCCGTGCGCGGTCATCACCACCACCGGCAGGGCGGGATGCTCGCGCTTGGCGGCGTGCAGGAGCTCGAGCCCGTCCATGCCGGGCAGGCGCAGGTCGGTGACGGCCAGGTCCACCGGCAGTTCGCGCAGGCGCAGCAAGGCGGTCTCGGCGTCCCCGGCGGTGGTCACGCGGTAGCCGGCCTGCTGGAGCTGCAGTTCGAGCAGGCGCTGCATCTTGGGCTCGTCATCCACAACCAGAATGGTGGGCATTCATCTCACTCCGCCGGCAGCACGATTTCAAAGGTCGCGCCTGGCCGGCCATCGTCCAAGAGGCGCAGCACGCCGCCATGCTGATCCACAATCTTAGCCACGATGGCAAGCCCGAGGCCGACGCCAGCGGGTTTCGTGGTGAAAAAGGGGTTGAAGATCTGTTCGCGCAGCTCACCGGGCACGCCCGGGCCGGTGTCGCGGAATTCGATCCGGGCGCCGCCGCCGGCGGCCGCGGCCGCCGCGACGCTCAACCGGCCGCCGCGGTCGCCCATGGCCTCGAAGGCATTGGAGGCGAGGTTGGCGAAGGCGCGCTCGATCAGGGTTGCGTCCAGGGGCAGATCGGCGAGCGCGGGATCGTAGTGGCGCTCGACCTGAACCGGGCTGTGCGGCCAGCGGGCACGGGCTTCCTCCACGGCGCGATCGAGCAGCGGCGCGATGGCGGCGGGGGCGCGGGTGAGCTTGCCGGGCCGCGCGAATTCGAGGAAACGACTCACCAGCAGGTTGGCGCGGTGCACCTCGCTGGAGATGTAGCCGGCCAGTTCCCGGGAAACCGCATCCGCGGCGGCCAGGTTCTCCTTGAGCATCTCGGCCGAGCCCTGGATGACGGCCAGCGGGTTGCGCACTTCGTGGGCCAAGCCGGCCGACAGCTGGCCGAGGGCGGCCAAGCGCTCGGAGCGGCGCGCCTCGGCCTGTGCGCGGCGCAATTCCCGGTTGGCGACCTCGAGATCCTCGGCGGCTTGGCGATAGAGGTCTCGCTGGCCGCGCGTATCCATCACGAAGCGGTTGATGATCATCGCCACCAAGAACAAGAAGAGGACGCGCAGCGCCAGCTCCTCGACGCCGGCGGCCTCGAGGCGGAAGCTCTGCAGCGCCGGCCAGAGATAGGAAAGGTAGGCCGCGGAGGCGGCCCCCGTCCAGGCCAGCGTGGCCCAGGGCCCGAACAGCATGGCCGCGGTCACGACCGGCACGTAGAAGATCGGGTAGTAGCGGCTGTTGATCGCCACCTCGCCGGTGTGCCCGATCAGCAGGGTTGCGAGCGCCAGCTTGACCGCCACCGCCAGCGCCGGACCTTTCCAAGAAGCCATCTTGCGGAGCAGGCGGCCTTCGAGAATTTGGAAAACCGCGAACCCAAGCAAGATCAACTGCTTGTGCACTTCTCCCAGCGGCGGCAGCAGGGCCAGGCCGGCCAAAAATACCAGCCAGCATAAATCCATCCAGGTCCAGGACGCGTGCCAGCGTCGCGGGGGTTCGGGTTCCGCCACGCCTCGAATCTAGCACGCGCCCGCGCAGCGAAATTAATCTCCCGATGATGTGATGGCTGTGGCATACTTCGTTGCATCCCCCGGCGCGACGCGCGGGGGTTAGCTCCCCCCGGAGAAAGCAGGTCGCGTCATGATGCGTGGATACCGTTTGGGGCTGGCCTTGGCCGCTGCCCTCGTTCTTCCCCTTGCGCTGATTCCGACGACTCCGCTGTGGGCGCAGACCGCCTCCGCCGGGGCGCTGGTGGGCACGGTGACGGATGCCAGCGGCGCGGCCATACCTGGGGCCAAGCTCGAGCTGAAGAACACCGCCACCAACCTAGTGCAGAGCCAAGGCAGCAATGCCAGCGGGGCCTACACGTTCTCCGGGATTGCGCCCGGCACCTACACGCTGACCGTGAGCGCGCCCGGCTTCCAGAGCCGGGTGGTCACCGGCTTGGCGATCGAGGTCAACAAGAGCTTCACCGTCAACCCGCGCCTGGTGGTGGGCCAGCAGAGTCAAACGGTGGAAGTGACCGCCGACTCGCAAGTCGAACTGCAGACGGTGGACGCGACCCTCGGCAACGTGGTGAACATGGCCAGCATTGACCACCTGCCCACGGTGCAGCACGACACCGTCGAATTGCTCGGCCTGCAGCCGGCGACCTTGGGTTCCGGCAGCGCGACCCGCGTCAACGGGGCCATTGACGACCAGAACACCATCAAGCTCGACGGCGTGGACATCAGCGGACACGTGATGGCCGGGGCGTTCGCCTCGGTCGAGGCGTTGCCCACGCCGGTGGACAGCGTCGAGCAGTTCCGCGTCGGCGTGGCCAACAACAACGCCAGCTTCAATGACTCGAGCGGCGCCAACATCACCCTGGTCGGGCGCCGGGGCAGCAACACCCTGCACGGCTCCGCCTACCTCTTCGATCAGAACCAGCACTTCAACGCCAATTCCTGGACCAATGATCGGCAGGCGATTCCGATCACGCCGTTCACCGACAACCGTTTCGGCGCGCGCCTGGGCGGCCCCATCCGCAAAGACAAGGATTTCTATTTCTTCAACTACGAGGGCCGCCGCTTCCCGGCGACCACGACCGTCACCCGCACGGTTCCCACCGCGAACCTGCGCGCCGGCATCCTGACCTTCCAAGATGCGTCCGGAGCCATCGATACTTGGAATCTGGCTGCGGCGCAGAATTGCGGACCGAACGGCAACACCGCCTGCGACCCGCGCGGCATCGGCATCAGCCCGGCGGTGAGCAAGCTGTTCTCCCTGGATCCGATCGGCAACAACACCAACGCCGGCGATGGCTTGAACACCACCGGCTACACCGCGCCGGTGAAGACGCCGGAAAACACCGACTACGAGGTGCTGCGCGCCGACCACAACTTCAATGCGCGCTGGCAGTTGCACGCCAGCGAAACCTACTACCGCGATTTGGTCACGACCAACGGGCAGGTGAACACCCTGGGCGGCTCGGTGGTGGGGACGCTGGTGCAGCCCAAGCGGGCAACCCAATTCGCGGGCACGCTGGTCGGCCAGATTTCGCCGAACTTGCTCAACACCTTCACCTTCGGCTTCATGCGCGACGTGAGCGTCTCGCAGCCGCTCACCCCCACGGCCGCCGCGGGGCTCGAGAACCTGCCGGGCACGGACACCGCCGACGGCTTCATCGCGCTGCAATCGAGCGCCCTGAACCTGCCGATTGACAACAGCGCCGGCAGCGCGCGCTATCAATGGACCAAGGACGTGGATCTGCAATGGGTGGATGACGCCACCTGGATCTACGGCAACCACACCTACCAGTTCGGCGCCGATGTGCGCACCTTCCCCACCACCCACGCCCGCAACGACAAGGTCGTGGCCGGCAACAGTTCGCTGGCCGCGGTGCTGAATGCCAGCACGTTCTTGAGCATCCCCAACGCCGACGCGCCGCCGACCTGCACCGCGACGCTCACCACCAACTGCCTGCCCAAGAGCAGCACCTCGACCTGGAATGCGCTGTATTCGACCATGCTGGGGCTGGTGGACAACGTCAACATCGAAGCCGCGCGCGACGCCAGCCTGAACCCGCTGCCCTTCGGCACCACGCTGCAGGCCAACGCCAACTGGCAGGAGTACAACTTCTACGGCTCGGATTCGTGGCGGGCCACGCCCTCGCTGACCCTGACCTACGGTCTCAGCTATGGCTGGCAGACGCCGCCGATCGAGCGCAACCAGCAGCAAGTGCTGCTGGAGAACGCGGCTAATGGGCAAGTGCTGACCGCCTCCGGGTACCTCAATGCCAAGGCCAGCGCCGCCAATGGCGGGCAATTCTACAACCCGACGCTGGCGTATGTCCCGGTCAAGTTCACCGGCCAGAACGTCTTCCGCACCGATTGGAGCAACCTCGCGCCGCGCTTCGCCGGCGCCTGGAATCCTTCCTTCACCGGCGGCCTGCTGGGCGAAGTGCTGGGCGACCGCAAGTCGGTGCTGCGCGGCGGCCTGGGCATGGTCTACGACCGCAGCAACATGGTGCAGAACGTCGAAATCCCCATGCTGGGCGTGGGCTTCGCGCAGACCCTGACGGTGGCCAAGCCGCTGTGCAACGCCAGCGGCACGCCGGGCGCGGGCTGCAATGCCGCCATCGGCACCACGGCCGACCCGGCGGCGGCGAGTTTCCGCGTGGGCGTGGATGGAACGATTCCGCTGCCGGCATTCACGCCGGTTGCCAACCCGCAAGCCGGCGTGATCCCCGGCCTCAATGGCGAGCAGGTGTCGTTCCAGCTCGATCCCAACAACAAGATCGGCCGCAGCCTGACCGCGGATTTCACCCTGCAGCGCCAGTTGAACCGCTCCATGCTGCTCGAGCTGGGCTGGACCGGCAATTTCGGCCGCGACCTGCCCGAGGCCATCAATTTCAACAACGCGCCCTATATGTTCAAGGATCCGGCCTCGGGCCAGACCTTTGCCCAGGCCTATGACGCGATCAACGCCCAGTTGGCGCAAGGCGTGGCCGCGAGCAAAGTGGCGGCGCAGCCTTGGTTCGAGCATTTGGTCCCCGGCGGCACCGATGCCTTTGTCGGCAAGAACAGCAGCTCGTTCAACTCCGCCAGCGTGAGCACGCTGTTCCAGTCCATCGACAACCTGCGCCTGGCGCAGAGTCTGCCCACCTTCGACAACCAGGACGTGGGCACCTTGTTCATGCGCACCCACCTGGGGTTGTCGAATTACCAGGCCTTCATCGCCACGCTGCGCATGAACCCGACCCACGGGCTCAACTTCGATTTCAACTACACCCGCTCGAAGCTTCTCAGCAACGGCCTCGGCGACCAGGACAGCGCCGGATTCTTCGCCGACAGCTTCGATCCGTTCCGCACCTACGGGATTGACTCCAGCGACCGCACCAACACCTGGAATGCGACCTACAACTACAACCTGCCGCACACCTCGGGCGCGGGCTGGCTTGATCGCCTGACCTCGGGCTGGTACCACGCCGGCGTGCTCACCTATGCCAGCGGCGCGCCGCTGCTGGTGAGCGAAGGCGGGCAAGTCTACGGCGGCGGCAACCTCGGCCTCACCAATGCCGCCGATGCCATTCCGACCGTGGATGCGGATGCGCTGGCCGGTCAAACCGGCGTCTTCGCCAACCTGAGCAGCGCGACCATCGCCACCAAGGGCAACACCAGCGCCGGCGGCCTGGGATTCAACGTATTCCCGGATCCGACCGCGGCCTTCAACTCGTTCCGCACCGTGCAGCTCTCGACCGACGGCCGCAGCGGCAACGCCAACCCGCTGCGCGGCTTCGGCTCCTGGAATTGGAACGGGTCGCTGGGCAAATCCACCGCGCTGACCGAGAGGCTGAACCTCGCCTACAGCCTGCAGGTGTTCAACGTGCTCAACCACCCCTTGTGGAACGACCCCCGCCTGGGCCTGTTCGGCACCTCGCCGGCCAGCTTCGGCGTGCTGACCGGCAAGTCCGGCAGCCGGACCATGGAGATGGGGCTGCGGCTGGAGTTCTAGCCGCGGTTCGCTACTGCATTTGCGCGGCGACATGGGCCTCGGCCAAGGGGCGCAAGACCTCGCTGGGCAGCTTCTGCACGCGGGCGGCGGCAATTTCGAATTCAAGCTTGGCGGCGGCCTCATAGACGCCGAGCGCATTCGACGTCTGAACCGGCTGGAAGCCCATCTGCGAGGCCAGGAAGCGCTGGCTCTGCTGCGGGCCGATCGCCTTGCCTGGGTCGGGCGGATCGAGGGGAAGCGAGCGATACAGTTGTTCGTAGTCGGCCGCATCCTGGTCCGCCAAGTCCAGCAGGTGCGCCATGAGGCTGCGGGCATCGCCGTGCTGGCCGAGTTTGTCCTCGGCGAGCGCCAGGCTGGCTGCGGTGGCGGCGTTGTAGCTTTGCTTCAGGAAGTCGTCATCGCCGGCCATGGCAGCGGCTTCCTTGGCAGCTTGACGAGCAAGCTCGGGCTGGGTGGTCGCCTCGGCGCTTGCGACCGCCACCAGCGCATGGAAGCGATCGAGGGGGCTGGCCTGCCCTGATGCAAAGGTCAATGCACCGCCGGGATCGGTCTTTGCCATGTCTTCGGCGGCGATTTGCGGCGGCGTGCCCGGTCGTTGGACAAACTTGCCGTTGCTGCCCACGTCGCCATAGGTAGGCGGGCTTGGAGGCGCGACCACGAGAGCCGGAAAACGGGCCTCGAGTTCTTGGGCCTTGTCGGCATCAATTTGCTTCAGCAGCGCCATCAGCTTGGCGGCGGCCGAAGCATTGATGGGCTGGCTGTCGCTGCCGGTGCGGGTGAGAAACGAGACCAGCGCGGATTCCAGCTCGGCATCGAGCTGCGGCGCCAGCTCATGCCCGCCGATGAGCGATTCGAAACCGCCGGTCAAGCCGAAATTGATGAGGTTGGTTTCGTTCCCAGCCGCCTTGTAGATGGACCGCACGAGCTGGTCGCGGGTGATGACGTCATCGCTGGAGGACTTCGCCACCGCGAGCGCCGCCTGGTAGGGGAAGCTGCCGGACTGCGCGCATTCCTGGACCAGCGCCGCCGTCCGCGCCACCGGCCACTGCTTGGCGGCGCGCACCAGCACCCAGTTGTACATGTTGCTGCGGGGAACGTCGCCGTGCTGCGCCAAAGCCAGCGCAGCTTCGAGCTCTTGCAGGCGCACCAGCGCGATCACCGAGCCCAGCTCCGTCTGGCTCTTGAGGTATTGATTGAAGCCGCGCGGAGGCAAGTCCAGAGCCATCTGGAAGAGGGTCTTGTAATCCTCGATCGCCTGCTTGGGGAACACCTTCAATTCGAGCCCGACAATCTGCGACATCACCACCGGGCGATCTTCCTCGGGGATGGGCTCCAGGCCGGCCTTGGCCTGCTGGAACAGGAATTGCGCGGTGTTGGGCGCGGCTGGCGCGGGCGTCTGCGCCCCGAGCGCGATCCCCAAGCTCACGCAGACCAGAAGACAATCCCGCATAGATGGCGACTCCATTCCGCGGCGCGGTGCTCTGGAGCCAGTATATCGGGATGCCGCATACTGAGGGCTTGGGCACCAACCTCCCACTCGCTGCGCCCGAGCCGTCGGCTGGGGCGCCGGCCCGCGAGCCGGCCTGGACCGGGCTGGAGATCACGGTCCTCATCCTCTTCACTGCTATCGCCATGGGGGTGTTCACCTTGGCCGCCGCCTTGGCGGGGGCGATCGGGTCGAGCGTGGGCCATGGCGGCGGGTTGCAGAGCTCGGAGCTGCTGCTGGTGGCGGCCTCGCTCATCGGACAGACCGCGGGGCTGGCGCTGGGGTTTGGCGTGATGTGGGGCTGGCTCAGCGCGCAGCGCGGGGTGCGCTTCTGGCAGGCGATCCACTGGCGCCGCTTGCGCCTCGAAACCGCGGCCGCGGTGCTGCTGGGCGGCGTCGTCACCATGATCGGGGTCACGATCCTGGGGCACTTGCTCCCGGTGCCCAGCGAAGTGCCGATGGATCGGCTGTTCACGCCGCGCACGGCGTGGCTGCTGGTCCTCTACGGCGTCGGCATTGCGCCCTTCTTCGAAGAGTTCTTCTTCCGCGGCCTGATCTATCCCACCTTGCGCGCGACCTTCGCGGAAGGCGTGAGCCGCGACGAACTGCGGGCGTGGCGTCCCTTGATCCGGGTGCTGTCGGCGCTGGGCATGCTGGCTTGCGCTGGTCTGCAGATGCGCCTGCGCCTGCTGCAGCCGGGCGCGCGCCCTTCGCCGCTGGCTATGGGGGTGTTCCTGGCCCTTTTGCTGCTGCTGGTTGTGCCCGATGCCTTGCTCCTGCCCGTGGGCGGGCTGCTGAGCCAGCTTGCGCGCCTGCGCCGCCCCGAAGTTCTCGCGGTTGCCGGAACCGGGATTCTTTTCGGCCTGATGCATGCCGCGCAACTGGGCTGGGCCTGGGCGCTGGTGCTCATTCTGGTGCTGGTGGGCGTGGTGCTCACGCTGGTGCGGGCCATCACCGGCTCGGTGATGGCGAGCTGGCTGTTCCACTGCGCGTACAATGGAACTCTATTCGTCGCGCAGTATTTTGCCACCCAGGGATTCCGTCATTTCCCGCCTGGCCTGCGCTGAACCGCCATGGACGACCGTCTTCAGCTGCTCGACCTGCTCGCCCGCGATTCGTTCCGCCTGGGCGAGTTCCAGCTTTCCAGCGGCGGCACCAGCGACTACTACGTCGACTGCCGCACCACCACGCTTTCCGCGCCGGGCGCCCTGCTGACCGCGCGCGTATTCCTGGAGGAACTCCGCCAGCTCGACCCCGCTCCGGACGCGGTCGGCGGCTTGACGCTTGGCGCCGACCCGATCGTGGTGGGCGTCGCCATGGAAAGCGCGCGCTCGGGCAAGCCCATTTCCGGCTTCCTGGTGCGCAAAGCCGAGAAGGCGCATGGCATGGGCCGCCGCATCGAGGGGCCGGTTCTAACCGGAATGCGGGTGGCGATCGTTGATGACGTTTGCACCACCGCCGCTTCCACCGTCCAGGCGATCGAGGCCGCCTGGAGCGAAGGCTTGGAGGTGATCGCGGTGCGCTGCCTGATCGAGCGCGAAGAGGCCGGCGGCCGCAACAACCTCAACCAGCTTTGGCGCGCCCATCGCGGCCGCCCCTGCCCGTTCCAAGCCATTTTTGGCGCGCAAGAGGTGAGAGCCGCCCACAAAGAGCTGCTGCGCGGCGGCAACACCATCGCCGAGGCCGCGCAATGATCCCCACGCTGGAGTGGACGCCGGAAGGCGTCCGCCTCTTGGACCAACTGGCGCTGCCGGCAACGGTGCGCTACGTGCTTTGCCGCGATCATGCCGAGGTGGCGCGCGGCATTCGCGACATGATCGTGCGGGGCGCGCCGGCGATTGGCGTGGCCGCGGCCATGGGCGCGGCGTTGGCGGTGAAGAACTCCGCCGCCGAGTCGGTCGCCCAGCTTCGGGCCGAATTGGACGGGGCCTGCGATGCGCTGCGCGCCACGCGCCCCACCGCCGTGAACCTGGCGTGGGCGCTGGAGAAAATGCGCGACCGCTTCGAAGCCGAGGTCGCGGCCGGCGCCGGCGCCGGCGATCTCAAACGGGCCATGGAAGACGAAGCCCGGCGCATCGGCGCGGACGATGTGGCGATCAACCGGGCCCTGGGTCGGCACGGCGCGGCGCTGCTGCCGCAGCAAGGACGGGTGCTGACCCACTGCAACGCCGGCGCGCTGGCCACGGCCGGCTACGGCACCGCGCTGGGCGTGATTCGAGCCGCTGTGGAAGCCGGAAAAAAGATCGAGGTCTTCGCCGACGAGACCCGCCCCTATTTGCAGGGGGCGCGGCTGACGGCTTGGGAGCTGCATCAAGACGGCATCCCCACCACCGTGATCACCGACAGCATGGCGGGCCATTTCTTGCATAGCGGCCAGATCGCTGCCGTGATCGTCGGCGCCGACCGCATCGCCGCCAATGGCGACGTGGCCAACAAGATCGGAACCTATTCCGTGGCGGTGCTGGCCAAGGAGAACCAGGTTCCGTTTTACGTGGCGGCCCCGCGCTCGACGCTGGATTTGACGCTGGCTTCGGGCGAGGCCATCCCGATCGAGCAGCGCAGCGCGGCCGAGGTCACCCATCTTGCCGGCGTGGCGCTGACGCCGGAGGGCGTGGCCGCCGCCCATCCAGCCTTTGACGTCACCCCGCATCGCTACGTGGCCGCCATCATCACCGAAGCTGGCGTGGCCCGCCCCCCCTTCACCCAAAGCCTCCCCCAACTCATGGAGGCCTATGCCGACGCTGCACCAGGAAATCGCGCAAGCCGCAGCCGCGCTTGAGCAAGCCGGCAAGGATTCGCCGCACCTGCAGGCCGAGGTGCTGCTGGCCTGGGTGCTGGGCCAGCCGCGGTCGTACTTGTTTGCCCATCCCGAGGAGGCGCTGGCGCCCAAGTTCGAGGCCCGCTATCGCGGCCTGGTCGCGCGCCGCGCAGCCGGCGAACCGCTGCAGCATCTCACCGGCGAGCAGGAATTCTTCGGTCGCCGCTTCGAGGTCACGCCCGCGGCGCTGATTCCCCGTCCGGAGACCGAGCTGGCCGTGCAAGCGGCGCTGGAGGTGCTGGCGCCCGACGCGCCCGCGCAGGTGCTCGACATCGGCACCGGCTCCGGCTGCATCGCGGTCACGCTCGCGCTGGAGCGGCCGAACGCGCGGGTGCGCGCCACAGACTGCTCCGCCGCCGCGCTCGAAGTGGCGCGCGTGAACGCGCGCAACTGGGCCGCGCCGGTTGAATTCGCCGAAGGCGATCTGCTGGCCGGGCTTGAAGGGCCGTTCGACTTGATCATCTCGAATCCGCCCTACCTGAGCGAAGCGGACTTGGCCCAGGCGGCGATCGAGGTGCGCGAGCATGATCCGCACGAGGCCTTGGTGGCGGGCCCGCGCGGCACGGAAGTGTACTCGCGCTTGATTCCCGCGGCCCGCAAGGGGCTGCGGCCCGAGGGCTGGCTGGTGCTCGAAATGGGATATGCCTCGGCCGAGCCGGTGCGCAAGATGCTGAAGGCGGGCTGGGACGGGGTGGAGTTCCGCCGCGACCTGCAAGGCTGGGAACGGGTCTTGGTGGCTCGCGGCGCCGAGGATCCGAGTTCGTCCTCGACCGCCCTGAAGTGGCTTTGAATGCCGGTCGGCGGCAGGCAAGGGCACACCCCCCCGCCATTCATTCCCCAGGCATGACGCGCCTCGACCCGTCCGTCACGTCAAGCTAGCCGAGCGCGGCCAGCAGGGTTCGGGCTTGGGCGGCGGTCGGCTGCTCGGGTTCGGGAGGAACGGCGAGGTAGGCTTCGAGCAACTGCTTGGCCCAGGCGAAATCCTGATTCGTCTGGCGCAAGGCTTCGGCGCAGAGGTAGTCGCCGAGGCGGCTGTCGGGGTGCTGGGCTTGGGCGGCGTCGAGGACGGCGCGGGCCTGCGGCAGCTTTTTCTCATGCACCAAACTGGCGGCGTGATAGCCGGAATACAGCGCCGAGGCGGGGTTCATGGCATAGGCCTTGGCCAGCGGGGGCGCCGCGGCGGCGAAGTCGCCGCGCTGGTAGAGCGCTTGCCCGAGGGCAAAGAGGCCGCGCGGGTCATCGGGATGATCCTCGGCCGCCAGGCGGTATTGCGCCAGTTCCTGCTCGGGCTGCTTGAGCGAGGCGTAGATGGAGGCGCGCGCCAAGCGCCCGTCCACTGGATCAATTTCGCCGAGGCGGTCGGCATGCTTCATGGCGTCGGCGCTGCTGCCGCCAGCCGCCGAGGGCAGGGCCAGGTCCAAGTCAATCCAGGCCCATTGAATGTCGCCCGAGCCGGGGTCGAGGGCGGTGGCCTTCTCCAACTGCTTCTTCATTCGCGGCAGAACCAATAGGGCGCGGAATTGATTCATGCCTTGGGCGCGCTCGGCGGTGGCCTCGAACAGGTAGAGGTGGCAGGAGGCGCAGGCGTCGTCCAGCGCGACGGCGCGCTTGGCCTGGTCGGTGCCGGCGCGCAAGTCCCCGAACTTCAGCAGGACGTGGGCGTAATAGGCGATGAGCGGGGCATTGCGGGCGTTGGCGGGCTGGGCCAGGGCATCGGCCAGCAGCTTGCGGGCTTCCTGCCAACGCCCCCATTCGACCAAGTCGGCGGCGCGGCGCACGACTGGATCGGAGGGCGGCGTCGAGGCCGCGGCGGCGGCGGCGCCGCAGCCGACCAAAACCAGTACTGCCACCATTGGACCCGCTAGGCGCATATTCGTGAGATTTTATAATGAGCGGGGCGGCATGCGCATTTTACTGGTCGAAGACGAGCACAAAGTCGCCCAATTCATCAAGAAGGGCTTGCAGCAGGACCACTTCGCCGTGGACCTGGCGGCCGACGGCGAAGAGGCGCTGTATTTGGCCGAGGCCAGCGCCTACGACCTCATCATTTTGGATTTGATGCTGCCCAAGGTCTCCGGCTTTTCGGTCTTGTCCACGGTGCGCAAGCGCAACCCCAATGTGCCGATCCTGATCCTGACCGCCAAGACCTCGGTCGAGGACCGGGTGCGCGGCCTGGAAATCGGCAGCGACGACTACTTGATCAAGCCCTTCGCCTTCGCCGAACTGCGGGCGCGGGTGCGGGCGCTGCTGCGGCGCGAATGGCGCGAGCTGAAGCTGCAGTTGCAGGTGGCCGACTTGGTGCTCGATCCGGTGAAGCGCAAGGCGTGGCGCGGCGACAGCGACCTCGAGTTGTCGAACAAGGAGTTCATGCTACTCGAGTACCTGATGCGCAACGCCAACCAGGTGGTCACGCGCACCATGATCGCCGAGCATGTGTGGGACGCGAGCTTCGACAGCTTCACCAATGTGATTGATGTCTACATCAGCTTCCTGCGCACCAAGATCGACAAGGACCGGGCGCAGAAGCTGCTGCACAGCGTGCGCGGGGTGGGCTATATGCTCAAGGACGAGCCGGCGGGGGCGCCGGCATGATCCGCGCTCGCCATCTGCGGCAGTTCGTTCGGCGCCTGCTGCGGCGGCTGATCTGGCGTCCGGCCTCGACCCGCGGCCAACTGACGCTGCAGTACACGGTGGTGTTCAGCTTGATGCTGGTGCTCGCCGCCGGCCTGCTCTATTTCACCCTCAACTGGATTCTGTTCTGGAACATTGACAACGACCTGCAGAACGAGGCGGCGCTGGTGAAGCAGTACATCCGCTTCGACCAGGGCAAGCCGGTGCTGCTGAGCCACGCGCCGGACCTGGACGAGAGCTACGACCTGAACACGATTTTCGCCACCTCGCAGATCTTGAACGTCGAGGGCGTGCCGGTGAAGTCCTCGCCCGAGCTCACCGCCTTCGGCTTCTCGTTCGAGCCCAAGCAGCTGAAGGGGCTGGTGGCGATGCAGCCGCCGCCCACGTTCACCACCATGGGCGGCCGGCGCGACGAGCAGGTGCGCTTCGTCAATACCATCTTGAACAGCGCCGACGGCCACCGCTACCTGATGCAAATCGGAACGCGGCTGAAGCCGATCAACGACGCGCAAGACACGTTCCTGTGGGTGATGCTGATGCTGCTGCCGGTGACGGTGGTGCTGAGCGCCGGCGGGGGCTCGGTGCTGGCGAAGCGGACGCTCAAGCCGGTGACCGACATGACCCACGCGGCGCAGACCATTTCGGCCTCCAACCTGAGCCAGCGGCTGCCGATGCGGGGGCGGCGCGACGAGCTGGACGAGCTGGCCGAGACCTTCAATGCCATGATTGCGCGTTTGCAGCAAAGCTTCGATAAAATGAATGAGTTCGCGGCCAACGTCAGCCACGAGCTTCGCACCCCGCTGCAGGCGATGCAGGGGGAGACGGAGCTGGCGCTGCTGGCGCGGGCGCCGCTGGGCGAGTGCCGGCGGGTGCTGGAGAGCAATCTCGAGGAGATTGATCGGCTCAACCGCATGATCCGCAACCTGCTGGTGCTGGCGCAGGCCGATGCGGGGGAGATGCGGCCCAAGCTCGAGGCCATGGATTTGAACGAATTGGTGCGCGACTTAGTGGAACAGATGCGGGTGGTGGCGCAGGCGCGGGGGGTGGAGCTGCGCGCGGCCACCAGCGCGCCGGTGCCGCTGCGCGCCGACAGCCTGCGGCTGCGGCAGATGGTGCTCAACCTGATCGACAACGCGGTGAAGTACACCCCCGGCGGCGGGCGCATCGAGGTGCGGGTCGAGCGCGCGCCCGGGGCGGCGGGGCCGGAGGCGCGGCTGCTGGTGCGGGACAGCGGGGTGGGCATCGCCGCCGAGGATTTGCCGCGCATCTTCGACCGTTTCTACCGGGCCGACAAGAGCCGCACCCGCAGCGAAGCGGGGGCCGAGGGATGCGGGCTGGGGCTGCCGATCGTCAAATGGGTGGCGGAGACGCATGGCGGCTCGGTCGAGGTGTCCAGCCTGCCCGGCCAGGGCAGCAGCTTCACGGTGCATCTGCCGCTGGCGGGGGCGGCATGAACGTGAATGGAAACGGCTCGCGCGGGCCCGCGTCCCCGCGCTGGAAGGTGCAGGTGCTGGTGCCGGGGCTGCCGCTGCAATCCTGCTCGGTGCTGCTCACCGGCCCCAAGAGCGAGCATGTCGTGGTGGACACGGGGTTTCCGCAGCACGATTCGATCCTGCTCGAGGGCCTCAAGCGCGCCGGGGTGGCAGCGGAGGAGGTGGCCGGGGTGATCAACACCCATTTCCACCTCGACCATTGCGGCAGCAACTTTCTGTTTCCGCGCGCCTGGGTGTACGGCTCGAAGGTGGATTTCGACTGGGCTATGCGCATCTACGATTCCGTCTGCGGAGGTGAAACGCGGCGCGAGGTGTTCCGCACCTTCTACCCCGAAGCCACCGAGGAGGAATTCGACCGCATGGACGATGCCCGGGTCCTGCAGCTGCTGCAGTGGATGTGGGATCCGGCCTCGCTGGGCGCGATGGAGCGCTACCGCTGGCACGAGCAGCAGGAGCTGGGGCTGCCAGGCCTGCGGGCCATCGCGACTCCGGGGCATACGCCGGGGCACCTGTCGGTCGAGGTGGACGGGATCGAAGGGCCGTACCTGATCGTGGGCGACGCGCGCCCCTTCGGCGATGACGGCGCGGCCGGCTACGACATGCCGCCGCACAACCACGCCGAATTTCAGCGCTCACGGGAATGGATTGATCGCTTTGAAGGTATTCTGATTCCTGGGCACGATGCGCCGTTTTCGCAGTCGCATCCGGCCGCCAACCCCGAGGACGAAGCCTCGCCCGTCAGCCAACGCCAATGAGCACCGCATCCGTTCCTTCCTCGACCGCCGCCTCGGCGCGCGGCATCTCGCGCCGGGTGGAGCAGTTCACCGAGAGCGTGATCCGCGAGATGACGCGGCTGGCGATGGAGCACGACGCCATCAATTTGGCGCAGGGCTTTCCTGATTTTCCGGCGCCGGATTTCATCAAGGAGGCGGCGATCCAGGCCATCCGCGACGACATCAACCAGTACGCGGTCACCTGGGGCGACCCGCTGCTGCGCACCGCCATCGCCGGCAAGTACGGGCGCTGGTACGGGATGGAGGTCAGCGACCCGAACCTGACGGTCTGCTGCGGCTCGACCGAGGCGATGATCTCCACCCTGATCGCCGTGCTCAACCCGGGCGACGAGACGGTCGTGTTCGAGCCGTTCTACGAGAATTACGGGCCGGACACCATCCTCAGCGGGGCGACGCCGCGCTTCGTCACGCTGCGCGAGAGCGCCGAGGGCTGGAACTTCGACCGGGCCGAGCTCGCGGCAGCCTTCAACGCGCGCACCCGGGCCATCATTGTCAACACGCCCAACAACCCCACCGGCAAGGTCTTCACCCGCGCCGAGCTGGAGTTCATCCGCGATTTGTGCGTGCAGTGGGATTGCCTGGCGATCACCGACGAGATCTACGAGCACATCGTCTACGACGCGCGGCCGCACATTCCCCTGGCCACGCTGGAGGGCATGGCGGAGCGCACCATCACCATCAGCGGCATCTCGAAGACCTTCAGCGTGACCGGCTGGCGGGTGGGATGGGCGATCTCGCCGGCTCGGCTGGCGGGCGGCATCCGCAAGGTGCATGATTTCCTGACGGTGGGCGCGCCGGCGCCGCTGCAGATCGCCGCCGCGCACGCGCTCAATGTCGGCGACGCGTACTGCCGCCAGCTTTCGGCCGACTACACCGCCCGCCGCCAGCGCGTGATTCCGGCGCTGCAGCAGGCCGGATTCCCCTGCACCGCACCCGAGGGCGCTTACTACGTGCTCACCGACGTGACCCCGTTCCTCGATCGCTGCGGGCAGGAGGAATTCGCCCGCTGGCTGGTGCGCGAAGTCGGCGTGGCCACGGTGCCGGGCTCCAGCTTCTACCACGACCGCGCGCTCGGGGCGGCGCAGACGCGCTTCTGCTTTTCCAAGGTGGACCCCACCCTCGACGCCGCCGTGGTGCGCCTGAAGAAGCTAGGGTAAAGAGAAGCGCGCATCCGCCGCCCACGCCCCTTAATGAGACGGCACGCGCGGCGGGGCCGATGCCCCTAGGGCGTCCACGACCTCGGCCCCGGTGAACTCGACGGCGTGCCAGCCGCGGTGGCGGGCGGCGACGACGAACTCGGGCACATCGTCGAAATAAAGTATCGCCTCGGGCGGGCACCGAGCCGCGGCTTCGGCGGCGGCGTAGATCGCCGGATCGGGCTTGGCGGCGCCGACCTCGTGCGAGAGGATGAGGAAATCAAATTCGCCGAGCAGCGGGCGAGTGCGGCGCAGGAACTCGAAATGCACGGCGTTGGTGTTCGACAGCAAGCCGAGGCGGTACTGCCCGGCCAAGGCGCGGATGCGGGCGGGCTCCACCAGCCAGCGATCCTCGAAAATGGCGTTCCACCAGGCGTCGAAATCGGGCGCGCCGACACCGGCCAAGGCGCCCATGCGGCGGCGGAACTGCTCCGGCCTCAATTGCCCCGACTCGAAGCGATTGCAGAGCTCGGCGGCCTCGGCGGCGCAGCCGCCCCAGCGGGCGCGCAGCGGCGCCAGGCTGAAGGGAACGAGCGTGTTGCCCAGATCGAAGACGATCGTTTGAATGTCAGCCATAAAACGGAATTGCCAGTTGGATCCCGCCGCAGCGGCGGTCCAACTGGCAATGGCGTCCTGGTGCGGAGCTTCAGGCGGCGCGATGGCGGCCCTTGGTCACCGCTGCGGGCTGCTCCGTCTCCGGCAGCAGCTCGAGCACATAGCCGGCGTCGAGCGACGCCGAGCAGCGACCACACTTCTGGCCCGGCATCACCCGCAGGCGCGAGCGGCCCAGCCGCACCTCGGGCGTCGCCAAACCGTCCACGGTACGGGTGCACATCGGGCAATGAATCTTCGCTTTGAGACCTTCCATGATTGCTGGCATGTCTGCCCACCTCCTCCCGGCAAGGGTTCAAAAAAACAAAAAATAATGGCGTGCTGCAAAAAAACCAACTTGGCCATTGGACGCCGTTTGCACACCAAAAGTTTCAGCCCGAAGGCCGCTCCCCGCAAATTAAATTTGGTCGGGTGAACCCCTGGAATTACTAGCGCCCGAGGTTCTGGTGCGCGCCGAATCTTGCGACGCCCAGCCCGCCGAAACGCCTAGGAACAAGCCCTGAACGCCCGGTGGAAGGCCCACTATACACGCCAGTCCAGGAATTTGCAAATCCTGGCCGGCGGCCCGCCTAACCATTCGGTCGGCGCGGGTTGCATGAAGCATGCCTGGCCAAAGCCGCGGGGGATTGGGCGAAAATGGAATCCTCATGCCGACTGCTGCCCTGACCAGCCTCTCTCCGGAAGAACTTCTCCTGCGCGAATCGGTCCGTGAATGGGCCGAATCGCGCTTGCGCCCGAGGGTGCGCGAGATGGACGAAAGTGCCCACTTCGACGACGCCGTGTTGCGGGAGTTTTTTGCCATGGGCTGGATGGGCATCCAGATACCGGAGCCCTTCGGAGGCAGCGGAGGAAGCTTCTTTGACGCGGTGCTGGCGGTCGAGGAACTATCGCGAGTGGATGCCTCGGCCGGCGTGATCGTGGATGTGCAGAACACGCTGGTCAACAACGCGCTGCTGCGCTGGGGCAGCGAGGCCCAAAAGAAGAAATACTTGCCGCGCATGGCAGCGGAATGGGTGGGCGCCTATGCGCTGTCGGAGGCGGGCTCGGGCAGCGACGCCTTCGCGCTGGCCACGCGCGCCGAGCCCAGCGGCGACGGATACCGCCTCACCGGCCGCAAGCTATGGATCACCAACGGACAGGAAGCCAGCCTGTTCGTGCTGTTCGCCAACGCCGATCCGGCGGCCGGGTACCGCGGCATCACCGGCTTCATCGTCGAGCGCGACTTTGCCGGCTTCAGCGTGGGCAAGAAGGAGGACAAGCTGGGCATCCGCGCCTCCAGCACCTGCGAGCTGCTGCTCGAGGACTGCCGCGTGCCCAGCGCGAACGTGCTGGGCGAGGTGGGCAAGGGATACAAGATCGCCATCGAGACCCTGAACGAGGGCCGCATTGGCATCGCCGCGCAGATGCTCGGCCTGGCGCAAGGCGCGCTCGATTGCGCGGTCGGCTACGCCCAGCAGCGCAAGCAGTTCGGCAAGCCGATCGCCGAATTCCAGGGCGTGCAATTCCAGTTGGCGCAGATGAAGATCGAGATCGAGGCCGCGCGGCTGCTGGTCTACAATGCCGCGCGGCTCAAGGATGCCGGCGAGGACTTCATCCAGCAGGCGGCGATCGCCAAGTACTTCGCTTCGCAGGTGGCCGAACGGGTGGCATCGCTGGCGGTGGAGGTCTATGGCGGCTATGGATTCGTGAAGGATTACCCGGTGGAGAAATACTATCGCGACGCCAAGATCGGCAAGATCTACGAGGGCACGTCGAACTTGCAACTGCAGACGATCGCGAAGCTGATGCTGCGCGGCTGATCGGCGCTCAGCCGCGGTGGGCTTCGTGGCGTTTGAGCATGTCCTGCTCGAGGGCGAAGATGTCGGCGATGAACACGACGCCCAGCTCGCGCGGCGGCGCCTCGGCGCTCATCACCAGGGCGTGTTCGGCGTTGTTCTCGATCATGCGGTGCGCGAGCGTGGCCAGGCTTTCGCTGGGCGCAGCGGGCAACGCGCCGGCCTCGCTCCAACCCGAGTCGGGCACGGGGCGCATGATCTCGGCCGCCTGCGTGCTCCAGAGCTGGAACTGCGGCGCCACGTAATCTTGTGAAACGATCAGGCCGCGCTTGGCCAGCTTGCCGGTCATCATCGAATCGGCGCTGAACAGGCGCATGGTGCCGTCGGCGATCATGACGCAGACGATCAGCGGCAGCACCGACTCCGGATTGTGGCTGAGCTCGAACAAGAAGACGACGGCGGTGAAGGGAGCGCGGGCGATGCTGCCGAAGACCGCAGCCATCGCCGCCAAGGCGTAGAACGCCGGCGGACTGATGGGCGCCTGCGGCAGCAGCGCGTGCCAGGCCTGCGCGAAGGCCGCGCCGACGCCGCCGCCCACCACCAGCGACGGGGCGAAGACGCCGCCGGTCGTGCCTGAGCCCAGCGAGATCACCAGCGCCCAGAATTTTGCCGCCGAAACCCGCAGCAGCGCGGACGCGGACAAGTGGGCATTGAGCATGGCGCGGATGGTGTCGTAGCCGGTGCCGAAGACGGCGGGGAAAAAGTAGCCGATGACGCCCAGCGCCAGCGCGCCCACCACCGGAGCCCAGACCGCGACCGGCCGCAGCGGCAATTTGCCGAAGCCGTCGTCGAGCCAGAACAGGGCCTTGGTCATGGCCAGACCGATGAGGCCGCAGATGACGCCCAAGAGGGCAAAGAGCAGCAGCTCCTCCATGCTGCGCAATTGGAACAGCGGGGTCGGAAACATGGGCGCGTTGCCGCGGTAGTGCACCGCGACCGCGTCGGCGGTGGCGCAGGCAAGCGCCGCGGGAATGAACGAGCGCGCGCGGAATTCAAACAGGATCAGCTCGATGGCGACCATCAACCCGGCCAGCGGGGCGAGGAACGTTGCGGCCATGCCCGCGCCGGCGCCGGAAGCCAGCAGCACGCGGCGATCATAGGCGGCGAGCCTCAGCCGCTGGCCGAGGAGCGACCCCAGCGCCGCCCCGGTTTGAATGATCGGCCCCTCAGCGCCGAAAGGGCCGCCGGTGCCGATGGCCAGCGCCGTGGCCAGCGGCTTCAGGAAGGCCACGCGGCCGCGCACGATGCTCTTGTCCATCAGCACCGCCTGCATGGCTTCGGGAATGCCATGCCCCTTGAGCGTCGGCTCCCAGAAATGGATCATGAGGCCGACCAGCAAGCCGCCAATCACCGGGATGGCAATGACCCAGGCGCCCAGGGAATGGTTCAGCGGCGTCCAGGCCGCCATTTTCCAGCGCCCGTGGAAAAACAGGCCGGTCAGCAGGTAGATGAGGTCGAGCAGCCCCAGGGCCACATACCCGGAGACGGCGCCCACCGCCACGGCGAGGCCGGCGATCTTGAGCGTGTGCGGGCTCAGCGCCTCGCCGAAATCGCGCAGCCAGCGCGTGCGCAGCGGCGGCAGGCGCAGCGCCGGCAGCCTGGGGCGTCTCATGCGCGGGCCCTGCGCGACTTGATAGAATCGCAAGCATGTCCGACCAGCCGGCGGCGGCGCGCCCGCGCTATATTGCGCTCGAAGGGCCCATCCGCGTGGGCAAATCGAGCCTGGCGCGCCTGCTGGCCGAGACCACCGGCGCCCGCCTGCTGCTCGAGCCTGAGCAAAACCCCCACCTGGAGGCATTTTACGCTGGCGAGCCCGGGGCTGCATTCCGGGCGCAGATGCATTTTCTCCTGCAGCGATACAACCAGCTCGCGCCGCTGGGCCCAGGGCGGTCGGGGGAGCTGCTGGTCGCCGACTACATTTTCGAGAAGGACAAGATTTTCGCCTATATCAACCTCAGCGACGCCGAGCTGGCGGTCTATGCGCCCTACTTCGAGCTGCTGCGTCCGCAGATCGCGGCGCCCGACCTGGTGATCTACCTGCAGGCCACGCCGGCGGTGCTGCGCCAGCGGCTCGAGCGCAAGAATCTGCCCGCGGAGCAGCGGGTGTCGGACGAATACTTGACCGAGGTGGTCAAAGCCTACGATCACTTCTTCTTCCGCTATCGCGAGAGCGATTTGCTGGTCATCAACACCACCGAGATTGACTTCGTCGAGCACTCGGGCGATCTGCGCGAGCTGATGCGCCGGCTGGAAGAGCCGGTGGTCGGCGCGCAGTACTACCTGCCGCTCGGCACCGAAGCCGAGTGAGGCGCACAAGCGCTGAAAACACACGGCTTACTGGTTCCCAGCCGCGACCGCACGCAAACTGTTGGAGGCCCTCCCGGCACCGGCCCGAAATGAGGTAACGGTCACGCCTTCAATATCGTTTTATAGAGGTTATGGGGATCCCTGCGTCCAAACATCGCCACACCGGCTGGGTCTGGCTTCTGATCCTGGCCGGCTTGGGCTACGCCGGCTGGCACTATCGGCCCGCACCGGCCAAGTCGGCCGAGGGTGGGGCGGAGGCGGGACGCGGAGGTCGAGGCGGATCGGGCGGCGCGAACGCGGCGCCGGTTCCGGTGGTGGTGGCGCAAGCCACGAGCCACTCGATTCCGCTGTACCTGGGCAACATCGGCACCGTCGCTCCGGCCAACACCGTCAGCCTGCGCAGCCGCGTGGACGGGCAGATCATCCAGATCCATTTTCAAGAAGGCCAGATGGTCCGGCAGGGCGAGCTCCTGGTTGAAATCGACCCGCGCCCTTATCAGGCCGCGCTGGCTCAGGCCCAAGGTCAATTGGCCCACGACACTGCCTTGTACAACGACGATCAGATTGACTACCAGCGCTACCAGACCTTGTACAAGCAGAACATCGTCGCCAAGCAACAGCTCGATTCCCAAGCCGCGCTGGTGGACGAATACAAAGGGGCCATGGCCAGCGACCAAGCCGCCATCCAAACGGCCACGCTCAATCTTTCGTACAGCAAGATCACCGCCCCGATCACCGGCCGCATCGGGCTGCGGCAAGTGGATCCGGGCAACATCGTCCACTCCGGCGACGCGCAAGCCATGGCGGTGATCACGCAAGTGCAGCCCATCGCGGTCTTGTTCACGCTGCCGCAGCAGGATCTGCCCCAAGTCTATGGCGAGCTCTCGGCGGGCAGCCATCCCGCAGTCGCCGCCTTTGACAGCACGAACACCAAGCTCCTCGCCCAAGGCCACCTGCTCACGATTGACAACGCCATTGATCCCTCGACCGGAACTTTCAAGCTGAAGGCGATGTTCGACAACAACGACAATGCGCTGTTCCCCAACCAGATGGTCAACGCGCGCATGCTGGTGGGCAACGCCACCGGCCTGGCGGTGGTCCCGGTGGCGGCGGTGCAGCGGGGCCCGCAAGGCACCTACGTCTACGTGGTTTCGCCGCAGAAAAAGGTCAGCGTCCACCCGGTCGCGGTGCAGGTGACCGAAGGCAACGAGGTGGGCCTTTCCTCGGGCGTCGAGCCCGGAGACACGGTGGTGGTCGATGGCGCCGACAAGCTCGAGGAAGGCTCGCGGGTCGAGACCAGCGTGCTGGCGCCGAAGGGCGCGGTCACGCCAGCGCCGGCCAACGTGGCCACCTCCGATTCGCCCGCTCCGGCACGAGGCGGGCGCCATCGCAGCACCAAGCCCGCCAAGAGCGCGGCTGGCGATCATTAGCATTCCGTTCGAGAGCGAGGCAGAACCGGCGTGAACCCATCGCGGCCTTTCATTCTCCGGCCGATCGCCACCAGCCTTCTCATGGTGGGGATCCTGCTGGCCGGCTTTGTCGCCTACGAGCAGCTTCCCGTCTCCGCCCTGCCGCAAGTGGATTACCCCACCATGCAGGTGCAGACGTTCTACCCGGGCGCCAGCCCCGAGGTCATGACCAGCTCGGTCACCGCGCCGCTCGAGCGCCAACTGGGCCAAATCCCCGGCCTGAACCAGATGACCTCGATCAGCTCCTTCGGGAGCTCGATCATCACGCTGCAGTTCGTCCTCGACCTCAACATTGACGTGGCCGAGCAGGAGGTCCAGGCCGCCATCAACGGCGCGGGCACGCTGCTTCCGCCCGATCTGCCCAATCCGCCCATCTACAGCAAGAGCAACCCCGCCGACGCGCCCATCCTGACCATTGCGCTGACCTCTTCGTCGCTGCCGCTTTCGCAGGTCGAGGATCTGGCGGAAACCTCGCTGGCGCAGAAGATTTCGCAGGTCTCGGGCGTCGGCCTGGTCAGCATCTCCGGCGGGCAGCGCCCGGCGGTCCGCGTCCAAGTCAATCCGTCGGCGCTGGCCAGCTATGGCATGAGCTTCGAGGACTTGCGGACGGCGCTGAGCCAAGCCAACGTGGACCAGGCCAAGGGGTTCTTCGACGGCCCGCACCAGTCGTACACCATCGGCGCCAACGACCAGCTCAATTCGCCCGCCGACTACGCCCCGCTGATCGTCGCCTACCGCCACGGCAATCCGGTGCGCCTCAGCGACGTCGCCCAGGTGGTGGCCGGCGCCGAGAACGAAAACCAAGCCGCTTGGGCGAACACCGAGCCCGCGGTCATCCTCAACATCCAGCGCCAGCCGGGCGCGAACATCATCGGCGTGGTGGACCGCGTGCAGGCTCTGCTCAAGCGGGTCCAGGCCTCGCTGCCCACGTCGGTCGGGGTTCAGACGCTGACCGACCGCACCATCACCATCCGGGCCTCGGTGCGCGACGTCGAGCTCGAGCTGGGACTGACGGTGGTGCTGGTGGTGCTGGTCATCTTCATCTTCCTGCGCAACGTCCCCGCCACCCTCATCCCGAGCATCGCCGTGCCGCTGTCGCTGGTGGGCACGTTCGCCTTCATGTACCTGCTCGGCTTTTCGGTGGACAACCTCTCGCTGATGGCGCTCACCATCTCGACCGGCTTCGTGGTGGACGACGCCATCGTGATGATCGAGAACATCAGCCGCTTCCTGGAAGACGGCCTCTCGCCCATCCAGGCCGCGCTGGAAGGCGCGGGGCAGATCGGCTTCACCATCATCTCGATCACCTTCTCGCTGATCGCGGTGCTGATCCCGCTGCTGTTCATGGGCGACGTGGTGGGCCGGCTCTTCCGCGAGTTCGCCCTGACCCTGACGGTCACCATCCTGATGTCGGCGTTCGTCTCGCTGACGCTGACGCCGATGATGTGCGCCCGCCTGCTGAAGCACAAACCCGAGAGCGAACAGGGACGGCTATACCATCTCTCGGAACGCGGCTTCAAGGCCGTCATCCGCTTCTACGGCCGCACCCTCGACTTCATCCTCGAGCACCAGTTCGCGACCTTGGTGGTCACGGCCGCCACGCTGGCGGTCACGATCTACCTCTACGTGATCGTTCCCAAGGGCTTCTTCCCGGTGCAGGACACCGGGGAGATCCTCGGCATCTCCGAAGGCCCGCAGGACATTTCGTTCGCCGGCATGGCCGAGCGCCAGCAGGCGCTGGCCCAGGTCATCCTGAAAGACCCCGCGGTCGAGAACATTGCCAGCTTCATCGGCGTGGACGGCACCAACACCACGCTCAACGACGGCCGCATCCAGATCAATCTCAAGCCGGTGGAGCAGCGCCGAGCCAGCGCCTCGGAGATCATCCGCCGCCTGCAGCCCCAGCTGGCCCAGGTTCCCGGCATCGCCCTCTACATGCAGCCGGTGCAGGATCTCAGCGTCGAGGACCGCGTCAGCCGCACGCAATTCCAGTACAGCGTCGAGGACGCCAACGCCGCCGAGCTGGCGCAATGGGTGCCGAAGCTGGTGGCCAAGCTGCAGTCCATGCCGCAGTTGCGCGACGTCGCCAGCGATCAGGAGAACGGCGGCCGCCAGGCGATGGTGACCATCAACCGCGACGCCGCCTCGCGCCTGGGCATCATCCCCTCCACGCTCGACAACACCCTCTACGACGCCTTCGGGCAACGCCAGGTCTCGACCATCTTCACCCAGCAGAACCAATACCACGTGATCCTCGAGGTGGATCCCAAATACCAGCGCAACCCCGATTCGCTGAAGGAGATTTTCGTCAACGCCGGCTCGGGGGGCGGCGGGGGCGCGGGCGCGGTGGGCACGGCGGCGGCGGGCACGGTCAGCGCATCGGCGACCCTGACCGGCGTCTCGACCGCGGGAGGCACCGAGGTTCCGCTCGACACCTTCACCCAGGTCCAGCAAACCACGGCGCCGCTCACCATCAACCATCAAGGCCAGTTCCCGGTGGTCACGCTTTCGTTCAACCTGGCGCCGGGCGCGTCGCTGGGCGACGCGGTGAACGCCATCCACCAGGCCGAGAGCGAGATCGGCCTGCCGGCTTCGGTGCAGCCGAGCTTCCAAGGCACGGCGGCCGCCTTCTTGAATTCGCTGGCCAGCGAGCCGCTGCTCATCCTTGCCGCCCTGATCACGGTGTACATCGTGCTGGGCGTGCTGTACGAAAGCTACATCCACCCCATCACGATCCTGTCCACGCTGCCCTCGGCCGGGGTGGGCGCGCTGCTGGCCTTGATGCTGTTCCACAACGAGTTCAGCATCATCGCCCTCATCGGCCTCATCCTGCTCATCGGCATTGTGCAAAAGAACGCCATCATGATGATTGACTTCGCGCTCGAGGCCGAGCGCAAGCACGGCAAATCGCCGCGGCAAGCCATCTACGAGGCCTGCCTGCTGCGCTTCCGCCCCATCTTGATGACCACGCTGGCCGCCATGATGGGCGGCATCCCGCTGGCGCTCGGCACCGGCACCGGTTCGGAGCTCCGCCGCCCGCTCGGCATCTGCATCGTCGGCGGCCTGATTTTCAGCCAAGTCCTGACCTTGTACACCACGCCGGTGGTATACCTGGCCTTCGATTGGCTCAGCCACCGCCTCGGGCGCAGCGCCGCGGCGGGGGGCATGGAGGACGCGCCGGCGGAGGCCTAGCATGCGCGACCTGGGCGTCTCCAGCATCTCGGCTCCGTTCATCCGCCGCCCGGTGGCGACTTCGCTTTTGACCGCCGCCCTGCTGCTCGCCGGCTCGGTCGCCTTCCGCCACCTGCCGGTGGCTCCGCTGCCCGAGATTGATTATCCGACCATCTCGGTCTCGGCCGGGCTGCCGGGGGCCAGCCCCGAGACCATGGCCTCGGCGGTGGCGACGCCGCTCGAGCGGCAGTTCAGCCGCATCGCCGGCGTCACCGAAATGACCTCGTCGAGCTCGCTGGGCTCGACCAACATCACGCTGCAGTTCGACCTGGACCGCGACGTCAACGCCGCCGGCCGCGACGTCGAGGCCGCCATCAACGCCGCCCGCGGCCAGCTTCCCGCCAACCTGCCCGGCAACCCGCATTACCGCAAGAGCAATCCGGCCGACGCCCCCATCCTCAACTTGGCCATGAGCTCGACCGAGGTCGGCATGCCCGCCGTCTATGACGCCGCCGATTCGATCGTGGCGCAGAAGATCTCGCAGATCGAGGGCGTCGGCCAAGTCTTCGTCTACGGCAGCTCGCAGCCCGCGGTGCGGGTGGAGGCCAATCTGCCGGAGATGAACAGCTACGGCATCAACCTGGAGCAGGTCCGGCAGGTGCTCAACAACGCCAACGCCAACCGGCCCAAGGGCATGCTCGGCGCCGGCGCGCACTCGATGGAGATCAACTCCAGCGACCAGCTCTTCACCGCCGACGAGTACCGCCCGCTCATCGTTGCCTGGCGCAACGGCGCCGCCGTCCGCCTGCAGGATGTGGCCCATGTCTATGACGGAACCGCGGATTACCGCAATGACGGCAGCGCCAACGGCGAGCCCGCGGTCACCGTCGCCGTGTTCCGCCAGCCCGGCGCCAACATCCTCGACACCGTGGACCGGGTGGTCGCCGAGCTTCCCTCGCTGCGCGCCTCGATCCCGCACACGATGCACATCATCGTCAGCCAGGACCGCTCGCCCACCATCCGCTCCTCGATCCACGATGTCGAGATCACGCTGGTCATCTCCATCCTGCTGGTGGTGCTGGTCGTGTTCGCCTTCCTCCGCGACCCCCGCGCCACCGCCATCCCCAGCATCGCCGTGCCGCTCTCGCTGGTGGGCACCTTCAGCGTGATGTACCTGCTGGGCTACAGCATCGACAACCTCTCGCTGATGGCGCTCACCATCGCCACCGGCTTCGTGGTGGACGACGCCATTGTGGTGATCGAGAACATCGCCCGCCACATCGAGAACGGCATGCGCCCGTTCCCGGCCACGCTGCTGGGCGCGAAGGAGATGGGCTTCACGGTGCTGTCGATGAGCACCTCGCTGATCGCCGTCTTCACGCCCATCCTGCTCATGGGCGGCATCCTCGGCCGCCTGTTCCGGGAATTCGCAGTCACCTTGAGCATCGCCATCGGCTTCTCCTTGCTGGTCTCGCTCACCACCACGCCCATGCTCTGCGCCCGCTTCCTCCGCCACGAAAGCGGAAAGCACGGCCTGGCCTACCGCCTCGCCGAGCGCGGCTTCGAGGCCATGAAGCGCGACTACGACATCGGCCTGCAGTGGGTGCTGCGCCACCAGGCGCTGGTGATGAGCCTGCTGCTCGCCACCATCGCGCTCAATGCGTACCTGTTTGTCGTCATTCCCAAGGGGTTCTTCCCCCAGCAAGACACCGGCCGCCTCAACGGCTCGATTGTCGGCGACCAGGATTTATCCTTCGCCGCCATGCGCGACAAGCTCGACCAGTTCGTCTCCATCGTCCGCGCCGACCCGGCGGTGGACACCATCACCGCCTACACCGGCGGCAATCGCACCAACACGGCGCGCATCAACGTCCAGCTCAAGCCGATCGAGGTGCGCAAGCTCAGCTCCGACCAAGTCATCGCCCGCCTCCGCCGCTCCACCCGGGTGGTCCCCGGCGCGCAGCTCTTCCTCACCTCCGTGCAAGACGTCTCCGTGGGCGGGCGCGGCAGCAATGCCCAGTTCCAGTACACGCTGCAGTCCGAGAACCTCGACGACCTCAACAAGTACGCGCCGCTGATGCTGGCCAAGCTGCGCTCGATTCCGCAGTTGCGCGACGTCAACAGCGACCAGCAGACGCATGGCCTCCAGGCCAGCCTGGTGATCGATCGCGACGCCGCCAGCCGCCTCGGGGTCTCCATGCAGGCCATTGACGCCACCCTCAACGACGCCTTCGGCCAGCGCCAAGTCTCGAACATCTACGAGGGCATCAATCAATACCACGTCATCCTCACCGTGGACCCGAGCTTCCAGGCTGGCCCCGACGGCCTCCGGCAAATCTACGTGGCCTCGACCGACGGCGCCTTGGTGCCCGCCAGCGCCTTCGCCCACTACGCCCCGAGCGAGCTCTCGTTGGCGGTGAACCACCAAGGGCAAGCGCCCGCGATCACGCTCTCCTTCAATCTCGCGCCTGGGGCGGCGCTGGGCGACGCCGTGGCCGCGGTCAACAACGCCTCGGTCGCGGTGCAACTCCCCGACAGCGTGCACGGCAGCTTCCAGGGCACGGCCAAGGCCTTCCAGGATTCGCTCGCCAGCGAGCCCTGGCTGATCGCCTTCGCGCTCGCCGCCGTCTATATCGTCTTGGGCATGCTCTATGAAAGCTACATCCACCCGATCACCATCCTTTCGACCCTGCCCTCGGCCGGCGTGGGCGCGCTGCTCGCCTTGATCTACTTCCGCAGCGACCTCAATTTCATGGCGCTGATCGGCATCATCCTGCTGATCGGCATCGTCAAAAAGAACGCCATCATGATGATTGACTTCGCTTTGCAGTGCGAGCGCACCGAGGGCCTGCCGCCGCTCGAAGCCATCCATCGCGCGGCCGTGCTGCGCTTCCGCCCGATCATGATGACCACCCTCGCCGCCATGCTGGGCGCGCTGCCGCTGGCCATCGGCGGCGGCACCGGCGCCGAACTGCGCCAGCCCCTGGGCATCACCATCGTCGGCGGGCTGCTGCTGAGCCAGGTGCTCACGCTGTTCACCACCCCGGTCGTCTACCTCTATATGGATCGCTTCCAGGCCGCCGTGCGCCGCCTCCTCGGCCGGCAACCGCGCCCGGCCATGGCTCCCGCCGCCTAAGCAGCTGCTCCGTTGAAAGGCGCGGAGCCCCGCCTCCAGGTTCCAGCGCCCCCGGAGCAGTTCTGCTATGCTCCGGGCCATGAAGCTGATAGGCTCCGCTCTGTTCCTGGCTGCGGCCGCCGCTGCGCCGTGTCTCCTCGCGCAGCAGGCTCCGCGCGCGCTCACCGTTCCTGACGTGATGGCCTGGAAGGGGGTGGCGGGCAGCACCCTTTCCAACGACGGCGCGTGGCTCGCCTACCGCGAGACGTCGCTCGAAGGAGACGGCAGCGTGACGTTCCGCCAGACCCATGCCGACAAGAGCTATGCCTTTGCGCTCGGTGAAGCGCCCAGCGGCGCTGGCGCCGGCGGCGGGCGCGGAGGCCGCGGCGGAAGCGCGGGAGCGAACCTCGCATTCTCGAGCGACGCGCGCTTCGGCGCCTTCCTTGCCGATCCCAGCCATGCCGAAGGCGAACGCCTCAAGCGCCAGCGCAAACCGATTGAGAGCCACGCCAGCATCGTGAACCTGGCAACCGGCACCAAGACCGACTTTGCCCGCGTGCGCCGTTTCGCCTTCTCGGGCGACAACCCGGCCTGGATCGCCTTCCAGAAGCTTCCGCCGGCTCCGCCCGCCAGCACGGGGGCAGCGGGCGGCCGGGGCGGCGCCAGCGGCGATGGCAATGCCCCCGAGGCGGATCCGCGCGGCAGCGACCTCATCCTCCACAATTTGGCCAGCGGCGAGGAAATCAACCTCGGCAACGTGGGCGAGTTCGCATTCGACCAGCACGGCCGCTACCTCGCCTACACCATCAGCGCCGAGGACCGAAGCGGCAACGGCGTGGACCTGCGCAATCTCGAGACCGGCTCCAGCCGCGCACTCGACAGCGACGATCACGCCATCTATCGCGGCCTGAGCTGGAACCAAGCCGGCACCGCGCTCGCCGTCCTCAAGGGCACGGACGACAAGGCTTGGCAGGACAAGCGCTACAGCGTACTCGGTTTCACCGGCGCCAACCTCGCCACCAAGATAGCCTACGATCCCGCCTCCGACCGCAGCTTCCCTGCGGGCATGACGGTCAGCCCCAACCGCAACCCCTCCTGGAGCGACGATGAAGCCACGGTGTTTTTCGGCATCCACCCAATGAAGCCGGCGGCGAAGGAAGGGGCCGGCGCTCCGGAGGACGCCAGCGACAGCGTGGACCTCATCATCTGGAACTACCAGGACCCGCGCCTGCAAAGCCAGCAGATCGTCGAAGAGCCGCAGGACCGCAACTACAGCTACCTGAGCGAGTACCGCGTGGCCGACCAGAAGTTCATCCGCCTCGCCGACGACACCGTGCGCACGGTCGCGCTCGCGCCGCACCAGCGCTACGCCATCGGCCTCGGCAACCAGCCCTATGAGCTGGATGGCCACCTCGACGGCCAAACCTACGACGACATTTACGTCTACGACCTCTCGACCGGCGTGCGCAAGCTTGCGGTCCAAAAGGCGCGCTGGCAGGACGAACCCGCCCCCGATGGCGTGCACTTCGCCTTCTTCCGCGACGGCAACTATTGGGTCTATGACATGGCTTCGGGCACGAGCGCCAACGTCACGGCTCGGGTGCCGACCTCGTTCATCAACACCGAAGACGACCATAACCTCGATCGGCCTCCGGTGCCGCTGGTGGGCTGGTCGCGCGACAGCCAGAATCTGCTGCTTTCGGACAATTGGGATCTTTGGAAGGTGCCGATCTCCGGCGGCGGCGCCATCAACCTCACCGCCGACGGCAAGCGCGACGCAATTCGCTACCGCCGCCCGGTGAACCTCGATGCCATGGCCGATCCGACTTTGCGCGGTTTCGATCTCTCGAAGCCTGTCTACCTCGATGCCTACGGCGAATGGACCAAGAAGGACGGCATGGCCGTGATCGAACCCGGCCAGCCCGGGGCGCGCCGCATCGAATTCGACGACGCTTCCTACGCCGGGCTCGAGAAGGCCAAGAATGCTCCCGTGTACCTCTATACCCGCCAGACCGCCGACGATCCGCCCGAGTTCTACACCGCCGACGCCGCGCTGGCGCAGCCCGCCAAGCTCACCGACTTCGCTGCCGAGGTGAAGCCGTTCGCCTGGTCCAGCGGCACCCTCTTGGTGAATTACGTCGGCTACAAAGGCGACCGCTTGCAAGGCGCGCTCCACCTTCCGCCCGATTACGTCAAGGGCAAGCAATACCCGATGGTGGTCGAGTTCTACGAGAAGATGTCGCAGAACGCGTTCCAGTTCCAGCGCCCCGCCGCCAACGGCTTCAGCATCGGGTTGTACACCAGCAACGGCTACGCCGTCTTCGATCCCGACATCACCTACAAGGTGAACGAACCTGGCGTCTCGGCGGCCATCTGCCTGGAGAACGCGGTCAAGGCCGCCATCGCCACCGGCGTTCCCGACCCCGCGCGCATCGGCATCCACGGCCACTCCTGGGGCGGATACCAGACCGCCTTCACCATCACCCAGACGCACCTCTTCGCCGCCGCCGCCGCCGGCGCGCCGCTCACCGACATGATCAGCATGTACGGACTCATCTACAAGAATTCAGGCGAGACCAACGGGCAGATCTTCGAAGCCTCGCAGGGCCGCTTCACCGGCCCGCCTTGGGATCTGTGGGACATCTATACCCGCAACAGCCCGGTGGCCAACGTCAAGAACGTCACCACGCCGCTTCTCATGCTCAGCGACCTTGGCGATGGTGCCGTGGATTTCACCCAGGGCATGGAGTACTTCAATGCCTTGCGCCGCCTGCACAAACCGGTGGTGCTGCTCGACTACCCCAGCCAGAACCATTCCCTGGCCAAGCGCTCGGACCAAAAGGACTACACCATCCGCATGATGCAGTTCTTCGATCATTACCTCAAAGGCGGTCCCATGCCCGACTGGTACGCCAAGGGCGTGCCGGCGCTGCAAATGGCCGACTACCTGAAGAGCTTCAACAAGAAGACCGAAGCGCCCGCAGCGGCTGCGGCCGGCGACGGCGGCGGACAGTAATCCCGTGCCCGCACCCATCGCCCCCGGCGTTCGCATCGGCCATGTGCACCTGAAAGTGGCCAATCTCGAACGCGCGCTCGCTTTTTACCAGGGCGTGCTCGGCTTCGCCATCACGCAGCGCATGGCCCACAGCGCGGCCTTTCTGGCGGCCGGCGATTACCATCACCACATCGCGCTCAACACCTGGGAGAGCGCCGGCGGCCGGCCGCCGGCAGCGGGCGCGACCGGCCTCTACCATCTGGCCATTCTCTATCCCACCCGCCCGCAGTTGGCGGATGCGCTGCGCCGCGTGCTGGCGGCGGGCATCGCCCTCGACGGCGCCGCCGATCACGGCGTCAGCGAGGCCCTGTATCTGCGCGATCCCGACGACAACGGCGTCGAACTTTATTGGGACCGCCCGCGTGAAGCTTGGCCCCGCTCGCCGTCCGGCGGATTGGCCATGTTCACCCAGCCCCTCGATCTCCACCACCTGCTCCGCGAGCTGCCGCCCGCCACCGACCCCGAGCCCGGCCCCGGCCCTCGAGATCTTTAGGCGCATGCCGGTGCTACCATAGCCTTCTATGGGACAAGAGGCGCTGCAGGGGGCGCTCGAGCTGCTGGTGCTGAAGGCGCTGAGCCGCGGGCCGAAAGAGGGCATGCACGGCTTCGGCATCGCGGTCTATATCCAGCAGGTCTCGGCCGAGGCGCTGCGCGTGGAAGAGGGATCGTTGTACCCCGCGCTGCACCGCATGGATCAGGCCGGACTGATTTCCGCCGCCTGGGGCCTGACCGAAAACAAGCGCCGCGCCCGCTACTACCGGCTCACCGCCGCCGGCCGCCGGCAACTGGAGCGGGAGCAGGCCAGTTGGCGGCAGACCGCCGCCGCGGTGGCAGCGTTCCTCGAGGCCTAGTCGTTCCTCAGGCCTGGTCGCTCTTCAGGCCTAGTTGCGCAGCGTCCATTAGACTGGACGGGATGAAGCCAGCGGCGACGAACCCCGGCCCCACCGCGGTCCCGCGCGCGAAGTCCGCCGCCTTGGTCGGCTCCGGCATCCTGCTCAGCCGCTTGGCTGGATTGCTGCGCGAAAGCATCTTCGCCCACTATTTCGGGAACTCCGACGCGGCCGACGCCTTCAAGGCCGCCTTCCGCATCCCCAACCTGCTTCAGAACCTGTTCGGCGAGGGGGTGCTTTCGGCCTCGTTCATTCCGGTCTACGCCGCGCTGCTGGCCCAAGGCGACGAGGAGGAGGCCGGGCGCACCGCGGGCGCGGTGCTGGCGCTGCTGGCGCTGGCCACGGCCGCGCTGGTGCTGATCGGGGTGCTGGCGACGCCTTGGCTGATTGACGCCATCGCCCCCGGATTCCACGGCGCCAAGCGGGTGCTGACCATCGAGCTGGTGCGCATTCTCTTCCCCGGCGCGGGGCTGCTCGTGCTCTCCGCCTGGTGCCTGGGGATTCTCAACAGCCACCGCCGCTTCTTCATCTCGTACATTGCGCCTGTGGTCTGGAATGGCGCCATGATTGCGACCCTGCTCGGCTTCGGCCGCCACTATGGCCAGTTCCCGCTTGCTGTGATTCTCGCGTGGGGCTCGGTGGCGGGCAGCGGGCTGCAGGTCGCGGTGCAGTGGCCGGCGGTGCGCAGGCTGCTCGGCCGTTTGCGGCTCTCGCTCGACCACCGCGCCGCGCATGTGCGCGAGGTGGTGCGCAATTTCGTGCCGGTCTTCTTCAGCCGCGGCGTGGTGCAAATCTCGGCCTACGTGGACGCGCTGCTCGCCAGCCTGCTCCCCACCGGCGCGGTGGCGACGCTGGCCTACGCCCAGACGTTGTATTTGCTGCGGTGAGCTTGTTCGGCATGTCGGTGTCGGCGGCGGAGTTGCCGGAAATGTCGGGCACGCTCGGGGAGGCGACCGAAGTGGCCCAGACGCTGCGGCGGAGGCTCAATGCCGGCCTGCGCCAGATCGCCTTCTTCGTGGTGCCCTCGGTGGTGGCGTTCCTTGCGCTGGGCGATGTGGTGGTGGCCGCGATTTACCAAACCGGAGCGTTCCGGCACGGCGACGTGCTCTACGTCTGGGGAACGCTCGCCGGCGCCAGCCTCGGGCTGCTGGCATCGGCGCTGGGACGGCTGTATTCGTCCACGTATTATGCCTTGCGCGACACCCGCCATCCGCTCGACTACGCCGCGGTGCGGGTGGCCCTGACCACCGGGCTCGGCATCGTTGCCGCCTTCTGGCTCCCGGGCTGGCTGGGGCTCGAGCGGCGCTGGGGCGTGGCGGGGCTCACGGCCGCGGCGGGCATCGCCGCCTGGGTGGAGTTCACGCTCCTGCGCCGCGGCCTGCGCAGCCGCATCGGCGCGACCGGCGTGCCGCGGCCGTACCTGGCCAAGGTTGCCGCCGCCGCCATCGCCGCCGCCGCCGCCGCGCGCTGGCTGCTGCAGGCCTTTGCCGGCCATGGCCCGCGCTTCACCGCCGTGTTCGTGCTGGGCCTCTATGGCGCGGCCTATTTCGGCGCGGCCTGGGCGCTGAGCGTGCCCGAGCTCGCTGCCGCCGGCAAGCTGCTGCGCCGCGGCTAGGCGCGCGACCACACGGCGATATAACGTAGTCCCATGGCGGCAGCTTCCAAGCCGGCGGACCGTGAGGTCACGGTCGGCGTGCGCGAACTGAAGAGCAATTTGAGCGGCTACCTTCGGCGCGTGAAGGCAGGCCAATCCGTGGTGACCACCGAACACGGACTGCCCATCGCAAGGGTGGTGCGCGAAATCGGCACAGCACCGAGATCGCTCGATGAGCGAATGGATGAGCTTATCCGTGCCGGCGTGATCTTGCGCAAGGGCCGCAAGCTGCGGGCGGCAGCGCCGACTGCGCGGACGCTCGACGGCGGCTGCGTGTCGGACTTGATCAGCGAGCAGCGCGATTGATCGCCTACCTCGATTCGAGCGCGTTGGTGAAGCTCGTGATGTCGGAAGCGAACTCGCGCGAGACCCATCAGCGGCAGCTTTGGCTAGGCTGCGCTGCTTCCAGCCCTGGACCTACTTCTGGTTGGCCGAGCCAGTGATGAAGCCGCGCACGTCGGCATCGAGCGCCTTGCGCGCCACCGCATCCTGGTAGATCATGTGGCCCACTTGGTAATGGGTCACGGTGATGTTCTTCTGGATGTCCGGCGGCAGGAAGAGGTGGTGCATGCTGTACTCGGCCTCGTAGAACGGGCAGGCAAAATCGTAGTAGCCGGTGGCCAGCAGCAGTTTCATGGTGGGGTTCTTGGCGAAGGCGCTCTCGAGCAGCTGGCTCATGTTGTCGCTCAGATCGAATTGCCAGCCGTCAATGCCGCCGCCGTAGACGTCGTCGGTCTTGTAGCCCAGCTCGTCGCGCACGTACTGCGTCCACATCTCGGTGTACACCGGGCGCTGCACCCAGCTCGGATCGAAATCGTTGCGCTGCTGGCCGGGAACACGGTTGAAGCCGGTCATGCGGCCGTCCAAGCGGCCGATGCCCAGCTTGCGGTCGCGCAGGAGTTCGGCGTCGAACAAGGAGGAGCTGATGCGCAGATTGTAGTCGTCGAGCAGCTTGCCGGGCAGGCCGGTGAAGCGGGCCAGCGATGCAATGGCTTTCTGGCGCTCGGCGCCCTGCAGCGCGTCGCCCTGCTCGAGATCGAGCAAATAGTCGGTCGAGGCCCATGCTTCCGAGGCCTTGACGGCCTGCTCCAGCGTCATTTTCTGCAGGTCCGCCGGCAGCTTCTTGTGGAACCAGGCGCTCGCGGTGTAGGTGGGCAGGAACAGCACATTGGGCAGATCGTTGTCGGGCGATTCGTCGAGCGTCTTCATGTCGAGCACGCTCGAAAGCAGGATCACGCCGTTGAGTGCGATGCCGCGCTGGGTCAGGTAGCCTGCAAGACCGGCCGAGCGGAACGTCCCGTAGCTCTCGCCGGCCAGGTACAGCGGCGAACTGTAGCGGTCGTAGCGGGTGAGATAGCCGCGGATGAACTCGCCCAGCGACTGCAGGTCGCCGTTGACCCCGGAGGTGGCGCGCAGGGCCTCGGCCGAGACCGCGCGGCTGTAGCCGGTGCCGTCGGGATCAATGAACACCATGTCGGTGTAGGGCAGCCAGGTCTCCTGATTGTCCACCAGGCGGTACGGCGCAGGCGGCAGGGTGCCATCGTCGTTGAGCACGATGCGGCGCGGGCCGAATCCGCCCATGTGCACCCAGATGGCGGGCTCGCCGGGGCCGCCGTTGTAGATGAACGACAGCGGGCGCCGATTCGGCGATTGCTGGCCGTCGAGGGTGTAAGCGACGAAGAAAATGTGCGCCTCGGTCTTGCCGGTGGCGTCGGCCACGGGCATGCGTCCGGTGGTGGCGGTGTAGGAGAGCGTCTGGCCGCCCACCTGGATCTGATGATGGGTGACGATCGGGGCGGCGTCGGTGGCGCTGGGATCGAAGGGATGCCCCTGCGGCCCGAAGCCGCCGCGGCCGCGGCCTTGGCCGAATAAAGGAAGCGCGATGCAGGCAAGCGCAGCTGCGAAGAGAGCGCGAAGGTTCATGGCAAGCGATTATAGACTGAAGGCGATGCGGGCGGTGGCCATCATTGGCGGCGGCATTGCGGGGCTGGCAGCGGCCTGGGAGCTGGAGCAGGCCGGGTGCCGAGACTGGGTGCTGTGCGAGGCCAGCGCGCGCCTGGGCGGGGCGATCGAAACACGGCGCGAAAACGGCTTCGTCATGGAGGGGGGCGCCGATTCCTTTCTCACCCGCCGGCCCGCCTGGCGCGAGCTGTGCCGCGAGTTGGGGCTGGAAGACGCGCTGATCGGCACGGCGACGCCCTCCGCAGGAGCGCAGATCCTCCACCGCGGCCGCATGCAGCCGCTGCCGGCGGGCTGGCGGATGCTGGAGCCGACCCAGTTGCGCCCGCTGCTGCGCTCGCCCCTGCTTTCGCTGGCGGAAAAAGCAGAAATTGCCCTGCGCTGGCGGGCTCGGCGAGGGAAGGCCGGGCGCGAAGAGTCGGTGGCCGGCTATCTTCGCCGGCGCTTTGGATTCCGCGCCGGCAGCGCCCTGGCCGCCGAGATTGCCGGCCCGCTGCTGGGCGGCGTCTACGGCGGCGAAGCTGAGCGCCTCTCGGCCGAGCCCTTCCTGCACCCTCCGCCCGCTCCCGCGGGGGGCGGCAGCATGTTCACGAGCCTGCGGCACGGCATGGGAAGCCTGATTGACGCCTTGGCCGCGCGCCTCGGCCCCGAGCGGCTGCGCACCGAGTCCGCGGCCACGGCCCTGGGGCCGTCCGCGGATGGCTGGAGGATCGAAGTGCGGGGCTCGGCACCGCTGGCGGCGGCGGCGGTGATCGTGGCGGCTCCGGCTTGGGTCGCTGCCGAGCTGACCGCGGCATTCGACCCGGACTTGGCGCACGAACTCGCGGCCATCCCCTGCGCCTCCTCGGTCAACGTGAATCTGGCCTACGCGCAGGCGCCGCCGCTCCCCGCGGGACACGGATTTTTGGCCGGCGCACGCGAGCAGCCGCTGCTGGCCTGCACCTTCGCCCACCAGAAGTTCTCCGGCCGCGCTGCGCTCGGCGGCGCACTGCTGCGCCTATTTTATTCCGAAGCCGCCGCGAGCTGGAGTGAAAGCAAGGTCATCGCCGCCGCGCAGCAGGCGGCCGCGCGCGTGCTGGGCATCCAGGCCGCGCCTGATGCCGCCTGGGCGCGGCCCTGCCCCCGCGCCATGCCGCAATATGTGGTGGGCCATGCCGCGCGCATTGCGGCCATCCTGGCGGCTGCCGCGCGCCACCCCGGCCTGGCGCTGGCCGGCAACGCCTACGCCGGAGTCGGCGTCCCCGACTGCATCGCCAGCGGGCGCGCTGCCGGCGGCGCGGTTCTGGCCGCGGCGGCCGCGCCATGAGCCCGCGCGTGCTGGTGGCAGCGGACCGCGTCACGGATCTGTTCGCCGACGCCGCGCATGGGCTCGGGGCCTCGAGCCTGAGCTTCGCCCATGAAAAGGATCCGCGCCGCGCCTGGCAACGGGCTCTCGACGAGCGCCGACCCCAAGTCGTCCTCGCCGCGATCTGGCGCAACGCTCCGCCCGACCTGCTCCTCGATCTGCGCGAACGCGGCGTTCCCTATGCGGTCTTCCTGCTTGAGCTTCCCGCCAGCCGCTTCGCGCTTCGCCCTCGAAGCCGCGCTTGGCGCACCGCACTGGCCGGCGCCGAGGCTCTGATCGCCCTGAGTGGCTTCCTGCGCGAGGCATGGATCGCGCGCGGCGCACCGCCTGAACGCTTCCTCTTGCTTTCCGCCGGACTGCCGCCCTCCGATGCGCTTTCGCTGGGCCGGAATCCCGCGCCGCGCACCGTGCTGCTCGACGCCACCGGCGGTTGCGCGCCCGGCCTCGAGCTGGTTCCCAAGCCCTTGACGATTTATGTCGCGGGCGGCATGCCGCGTCGCCCGCCCCGCCGCCACGCCTTCCTGCCCTTGCCCGCTCCAGCGGCCCCGGCACTGGAGCGTTGTTCGGCAGTGCTGGCGCTGCCGACCCGCGAAATCGGAACCAGCCACTGGGTGGCGCAGGCCCAGCTCAGCGGCGTTCCGCCGGTGGCGACGGCGCGCGGCGGCATTGCCGAGCAGATTATTCATGGAGTGAGCGGCTTCCTCGCCGCCCCCGCCGATCTGCCCGGAATCAGCGAGACTCTGGAAGAAGCGCTCGAGCAGGCTCAGGGGTCGGGATTGCAACTCCGATCTGCAGCGCAGAATGCAGCCGAGGCGGCCTTGGGCAAATTGGGCCAGCTTTGCACGATCATGGCAGAAGACCGTTGCAGCGAGCCCGCCTTGGCCATCGAGTTCGCAGATTGGCTCGCCGAGCACCCACGGAGTGAAGCGTCCGTGATCGCCGCGTTGCGCGACGAAGAGGCCGGCGAACCGCGCTTGCGCGCGCTTGTGCACGCTATTTCGCGGCAGCGGCGGCTCGACCTGAACCATGCCATCGCTTTCTTGCGGGCCTGCGACTGCCGCTGCGTGGCCTACGGGCCCGACCCCGGCGCTCGCGATGCGGTGGCACGGCTGCAGGGCTGGGGACTGGACCCATCGCCAACGCCCGCCATGGCCGACGCGGTCGTCTGGGAGGCAGAGGAATCGCCGGACTTGGGGGCTCTGAGGCGGCAGTTCCGCGCTGCCAAGGCGCTGGTGGCGATCACCGGGAATGGGGTGGAAACCTTAGAGTTGGGCTAGGACAGCCGACGCCGCCAGTCGGTTCGCCGGGGGCTCGGCCGCCCCGCGCACGGGGGTGGCTGCGCCGGCGCGGCCCGACGGCTCCCGATGGGGTCGCCTGGCCCGGGTCCGCTCCAGGATCGGCCGGGTGGATTTTGGATAAATTTGGCGCGAACCGCTGTAACTTTGCCCTCGCCCAACCCGTTGTCAAGGGATAGGCGGGTCGGCGGGCCTCCCCTTTCGACGGGGAGCAGGCGGCCCCTGAAAAGGTACACGGGCATGGAACACACCGACTACCGCGAATTCTTTTCCACGCTGGCCAACACCTCACGTCTGGCCATTGTCCAGCTGCTGCGCCGCCGCGGCGCCACCGTCACCCAAATCGCTGAGACGTTGGGATACGAGCAGAGCCGCGTGTCGCACTCGCTGGCACGGCTGCAACGCGCCGGCATCGTGGTGTGCCGCTGGGAAGACAAGCGCAAGATGTTCCATCTGGTCGAGGGCGTGTCGCCGTTGCTGCGCGACATCGAGGTCTACTTGGAGCACCACCCCAAGCCGGCGCGAGGCAGCGTCGAGCGCGAGTGGGCGGGCGCTTGGGCGGCCGCATCTTCCGAGTAGCGGGGCCGCCGACCTAGGCAGCTTTTGCGAACAGCGGCTGCGACGCCTCCGTCAGCAATTCGTCGGCCTGCCGTTCTTCATTTTCGCTCTCGGCCAGCAAGCGGGCCACGCGCGATTCCCCGATGCGGTCGGCCAGGGTGCGCAACGAGCCGTAGCCCGAGATTTCGTAGTGTTCGACTTTCTGGGCCGCGATGATCACCGCCAGGTCCGAGCAGGCCGGATCCATATCCTTTCCTTCGCTGACCGATTCCTCGCCCTCTTCGATCAGCCCTTGCATGCCCTTGCACGTCTTCGCCTTGCCTTTGACTCCGAGCAGCTCGAAACCCTGTTGAAGCCGTTCGACGTGCCCGCGGGTCTGCTCCAGATGGTCCTGGAAGCATTGCCGGAGCTGGGGAGAGTGTGCGGCCTTCGCCATTTTCGGAAGCGCTTTGACGAGCTGGTGCTCGGCGTGGAGGAGGTCTTCCATCTGATCCACCAGCAACGCCTTCAACTCGGGCAGGTTCTCATGGGGCATCGGGTTCTCCTAAAGGCTCGTAGCCTGGAATAGGGGTTGCGATGCCACCCGGGCGGCGTGCCGTTGCACCGATTCTGGCGGCGGCATATCCTCGGAACATGCAAAACCAACCTGCCGCGCCGTTGAATCCTGGCGCCATTCTCCAGCTTGGGCTCGGCTTCTGGGGCTCGAAGACCCTGCTGAGCGCGGTCGAACTCGGCGTATTCAGCGCATTGGGCCCAGGGCCGCGCACCGCCGAGCAATTGCGGCAGGCGCTCGGCCTGCATGCGCGCGGCGCAACTGATTTTCTGGATGCGCTGGTGGCGCTGGGCCTGCTGCTGCGCGAGAATGGACGGTACTCCAACACTCCGGAAGCCGCGCAGTTCCTGGACCGCAGCCAGCCGGGCTACGTCGGCGGCATCCTGGAAATGGCGAATGCGCGGCTGTACCCGTTCTGGGGAAAGCTCACCGAGGCGCTGCGCACCGGCCAGCCGCAGAACGAAATCGCGCACGGCGGCGGGAATCCGTTCGAAGTTCTGTACAGCGACCCGGCGCGGCTGCGCGAGTTTCTGCGGGCGATGACGGGCATCAGCATCGGCTCGGCGCGCGCCATCGCGGCCAAGTTCCCTTGGGCGGAGCATCGCAGTTTCGCCGATATCGGCACCGCGCAGGGCGGATGCGCATGCGAGGTGGCGCGGATGCATCCCCATCTGCGCGGCATCGGCTATGACTTGCCGCCGGTGCAGCCGGTTTTCGAGGAATACGTGGCTGCGCAGGGGCTGGCGGAGCGGGTTCGGTTCCATCCCGGCGATTTCTGGCGCGACCCGCTGCCCGAGGCCGAGGTGCTGATCCTGGGGCACATCCTGCACGATTGGAAGCTGGAGGAGAAGCAGAAACTGCTGGCCAAGGCCTACGCGGCGCTGCCCCCGGGGGGCGCGTTGATCGTGCATGAAGCCATGATTGACGATGAGCGGCGCTCGAACGCGTTCGGCCTGCTCATGAGCCTGAACATGCTGATCGAAACCCCTGGCGGATTCGACTACACCGGCGCCGATTGCATCGCATGGTTGCAGGCAGCCGGATTCAGCGATTGCCGGGTCGTGCCCCTCGCCGGTCCCGACTCGATGGCGATCGGCCGCAAAGGCTATTGACTGGCGCGGGACCCCGCGGGGCTTCGCCCCGCGACCCGCTTTACGCTCGGCAGAGCTGGATCCCTGGGACCCCAGCCCTGCCGGGCCCGCGCCGCTTCGATCCCCGAGGGCGGACCGCCCTACGGAATTTCGCGGTCTTTCCGCGCCGACTTGGCCCGCAGTGCCAACGGCGCGGCCCCCGCGTAGGGAACCGGAGTGGGCTGGGCCGGCGGCGCGCCGGCCGCTGATGGATGGTGCCGCAGAAGGGACTCGAACCCCCACTCCCTTGCGAGAACGTGGACCTGAACCACGCGCGTCTGCCAGTTCCGCCACTGCGGCACGTGCAGTAATTCTACACTATGCGATCTCGCGCCGAGGCGGCACCTCGGCGGGCGCGCTGGGCTCGGCGGCGGCGGGAAGCTCAAGAATGAAGCGGGCGCCGCGCGCGGGGCCGTCAGTGTAGCGCAGGCTGCCGTCGTGGGCTTGGGCGATCCGGCGCGCGCCAAACAAGCCGAGGCCCATGCCATGGGGCTTGGTGGTGACATAGGGCTGGAACAGCTTCTTCTGGGCCTCGGCGGAGATGCCGGGGCCGGTGTCCTCCACTTCGGCGCAGGCGGTGGGGGCCGCGCCACGACCGGGGCGGGTGCGAACCGTGATCCGGCCGGAGGCGGAACCGATGGCTTCGACCGCATTGAAGATGAGGTTGACCATCACCCGCTGCAGGTCATTGGCGCTGCCCCGCACCAGCGGCACCGGCGCCAGGTCCTCGACCACCGCCAAGGACGTGCGCGTGCGCCAGAGCGGGCGGGTGAGTTCGACCGCATCGCGGGCGACCTGGACGAGATCCACCTCGGTCTTGCGGCCCGCGCCGCCGGCCAGGTAATCGCGCAGGCGACGCACAATCTGGCCGCCGTCGACCGCGGCCTTGTCGATCATTTCCCGGTACTTGCGGCGTTCGGGAGCGGGGGCGTTCTCCATGATATCGAGCACCGCGACGGAACGCCGCACGATGTCGAGCACGTGGTTGAAGTCGTGGCTGAGGCCGGAGATCATCTCCGCCACCGCCAGATGGCGAGTGTTGTCGAGCGCATGCATCTGCATGTTCTTCAGGGCCGTGACGTCGGCGACCATCACGATCGCGCCTTCGATGCGGCCATCGGCATCGCGCCAAGGCGAGGTCGAGACCAGCACTTGCACGCGCCGATCGAGCTCGACATCCAGCACCGTGCCCTCCTCGCGGGCGGTGGCGCCGGTGCGCAAGAGATCCTCGAGTTCGACATGGTTTCCGCGGTCAGCGACGAACTGGAAGCGCTGGCGCAACTCCGCCGCCGTTTGACCCACCAGCGTCTGCCCGGGCCGCTGCAGCAGGGCATGCGCGGCCGGATTCATCGAGACCACCCGCGTGCTGCGGTCGAAGAGCAGCACCGCATCGCCGACGTGCTCGAGCAGCGCGGCCAACTGGTGCGCGCCCACGGTGGCGCGCGCGCCGCTGCGCCGCCGCAGCTCCATGAGCACCACCACGAACAGGCCGACCATCAGCAGGATCAGCTCTTCCTCCCAGGTTGCGTAAAACGTGCTGGCGGGATGCTGCACCTGGCTGGGAAAGAACCAGATGCGGTAGCTGGCGCTTCCGGCCACGCTGAGCAGCACCGAAAACACGCCGCCCCAGAAGCCGAACAGCGCGTCCACGATGGCGATGCCGGGCAGGTAGATCAGCAGCGTGATGGCGGTGTCCGGCTGCAGGATCACCAGCAGAATGGTCGCGGCCAGCGAAATGCCGATCGCGGCCACGGCCGAGCCGAAAATGCGCAGCATCCGCATGCCATGCGGATTAGATGCTGGCGGCGGCGGGGCTCAACGGCTCAGGCCGGCAGGGCGCGGGCTTGCTCGTGGGCGTGGTAGGAGCTGCGCACCAGCGGCCCGGCTTCCACGTGGCCGAAGCCCATGGCCAGCGCCTGCCGGCGCAAGGCGTCGAATTCGGCCGGGGTGTACAGCCGCTTGACCGGCAAATGGTCGCGCGAGGGGCGCAGGTATTGGCCCAAGGTGAGGATGCTGCAGCCGGTGGCGGCGAGCGCGCGCAGCGCGTCGAGCAGCTCGGCTTCGGTCTCGCCCAGACCCAGCATCAGCCCGCTTTTGGTGCGCAAGCCCGGGGCCATGCGCTTGGCATTTCGCAGCAGTTCGAGCGAGCGCTCGAACTTCGCCCCCGGACGCACAAAGCGGTAGAGGGCGGGCACCGTCTCCGTGTTGTGGTTGAGGATGTCGGGCCGCGCCTCCACCACGATGCGCAGCGCCGCTTCACTGCCGCGGAAATCGGGGATCAGCACCTCGACCGTGCATTCCGGCACCCGCTGGCGGATGGCGGCGATGACGTGCGCGAAAATGCGCGCGCCGCCCAGATTGTCGTCGTCCCGGTTCACCGAAGTGATCACCGCGTGCTGAAGCTGCAGCCGGGCCACCGCTTCGCCCACCCGGCGGGGCTCGTCGAGATCAATCGGCAGCGGCTTGCCCTTGGGCACGGCGCAGAACCCGCAGCGGCGGGTGCACAGATTGCCCAGGATCATGAACGTGGCGGTGCCGTGGTTCCAGCACTCGCCGATGTTCGGGCATCGTGCCGACTCGCACACCGTGTGCAGATCGAGGTCGCGGGCCAGGCGGCGCAAGCGGTGGAAATTCTCGCCTCCGGGGACCCGGACGCGCAGCCACTCGGGCCGCGGCTGGCGCGGCGCCTGGGCAGGCTCGATCTGGATCAAGGTGGGGGCGGAAACTCCCATTTTGGCCTCGGTTTCATTATCCCCTATACTGCGAAAGAGGTACTCCGGTGGACGAACGCAGTTGCCGCGAGCGCGTGCGTTGGCTGGCCAGCCAGGCCGGCCTGGAGGTGTTTTTCATCGCCCCCGGCGAACTGGAGCCGGGCAGCCGCTTGGGCGCGGTATTCACGCTCGAGGATTTCGATGCGCCGGTCGAGCTGCTGGACCCGGATCGGGTCGGCGACGACGAGATCCGCGAGGCGGTCGAGCGCGGACGCCTCAGCTTGGTCGAGCGCTGCGGATGCGAGATCGTGCACGACGGCGCCGGCGTGTTCCGCTGCCTGCGCCACGAGGTCGAATGCGACACCGGCGAAGAGCAGGATCCGGTGATCCGGCAGACGCTGCGCTGGACCGCGGCCTGCCCGGTCGGCGGCGTCACCCAAGCGTTCTATCTGCTGGGGCATCAGCCCCCCGAGACGAAATAGCGAATTCCTCCAAAGGAGAACTGCCATGCTTCGCAAATCCGCAACTTGGCTCGCGCTGTTGACCGTGGCTGGCTTCGCTGCAGCCCTGCCCGCCGCGGCCCGCGCCCAGAAGGCGCTGGAGCGCCTGCAAGCGTCCGCCAAGGCCTTCCACGAAATCATGACCGCCCCCGATGGCGGCATCCCGGATGCGATCCTGAAGCACACCCAATGCGTGATGGTGGTGCCGGGATACAAGAAGGCGGGGCTCGGGTTCGGCGGCGAGCTGGGGCGCGGCGTGGTCACCTGCCGCACCGGCCGCAGCTGGTCGGCGCCGCTGTTCGTCAGCCTGGGGGGCGCCAGCTTCGGCCTGCAGATCGGCGCCCAGGAGAGCGACGTGGTGATGCTGATCATGAACCGCGAGGGCGAAGACTCCCTGCTGCAGGACAAGGTCTCGCTCGGCGGCGACATGGCCGCGACCGCGGGCCCGGTCGGGCGCGATGCGAACGCCCAGACGGACTTGAAGCTGAATGCCAAGATGCTGGCCTATTCGCGCAGCAAGGGCCTGTTCGGCGGCATCACCATCAAGGGCGGCGTCATCAAGCAGGACCACGACAGCAACCAATGGCTGTACAAAGACGCCACCGCGCAAGCCATCCTCGACGGCAAAGTGCCGCAGCCCGACGCCGCCAAGCCTCTGCTGGCTGAACTGGCCCACCGCGCCGGTTGAGCTAAGCGAGCAGCCGGGCCGGGTCACGGCGGGCGGCGCGGCGGGCGGGCAGAAGCGAGGCGGCTAGCTCGAACCCGAAAGCCAGGCCGAGCACCGCCAGCGCCACCCCGGCATCGAAACGGGGCGGCAGTCGCGCGCGCGCTTCCAGCCAGCGCGACAGCGCCCACCCGGCGCAGAGCCCCAAGGCCAGAGAAGCCGTGGCCATGACCACGGCCTCGGCCGCCAGCAGGCCGAACAAGCCGGCCGCAGATGCGCCGAGCGCACGCTGCAGCCCAAGCTCGCGCTGCCGGGTGCCGACCGCCAACGAGTGCAGCGCCAGCAGCGCCAAGCCGGCCGCCAGCAGGCCGCCGACCCCTGCGGACCAGACCAGTTGGGTCAAATGCTGGCGGGCAGCGGCCTGGGCGGCGATCAGCGACTGCTGGTCCTGAATCTGGAAATCATCCGCCTGGCCGGGTGCGAGGCGGTGCCGGCGCCGCAGCATCGCGCCCGCGCGGGCAGCGACGCCAGGCATCGCGGCTTCCGGCGCGATCTGGAGGAAGAACGCGGAATCGAAGTCGCGGTTCATCCACCGGTGCTGCGCGGTCGAGAACGGAATCAGGATCTCATCGTCCTCGTTCACCGCATCCAAGCGCTGCCCGCGCGCTTGGAGCACGCCAATCACGCTGAAGGGAATGCGGTCGAGCAGCAGGCGATGTCCCACCGGATTGGCTTCCGGGTACAAATCCCGCGCCACGCCCGCGCCCAGCAAGGCCACGCGCGCCAACCGGCGGTCTTCGGTGGCATCGAAGAGCCTGCCCGCCGCCACGTTCCAGCGCCGCATGCCGAAGAAGGCGGCGCCGACGCCGACCACGGCGGCATTGTTCTTGGCCAGGTCGCCGGCCTTGGCCAGCGCCGTCCCGCTGGACTCTTCGGCGCTGGCAGCGATCTCAGGGATGGCGCGCAGCATCGCCTCCAAGTCGCTGCCGCGCAGCGTGGTGACGATGGTTCCGGTGCGGGCGCGGCCGCCGACATTGCGGCTCAGAGCCGGGGTAATGGCCAGCACGTCGCTGCCCATGGCCGTGAGCTGGCCCAGCAACTGGGCGCTTCCGGCCTGGGTGGTGTTCAATGCCGCGATCACCAAGGCAGCCGACAAACCGCCGCAGCCCAGCAGCAGCCCGCTGCGAAGGGGGAAGCGCCATAGCTGGCGAAGGGCCATCCTCCAGGCCGCCATCGCCTAGGACCGCAAGGCCGCCACCGGATCGAGGCGCGCTGCCAGCGCCGCGGGCAGCAGGCCGCACCCCACCGCCAGCACCAGCGCAGCCGTCGCCAGCGCAGCCGCCTCGCGCCACGGCCACCGTGCCGGCTGGTGCTGCCAAGCCGCCATGCCCGCAATGCCGGCCGCGCCCAGCAGCAATCCCAGCGCCACCGCGCACGCGCCCAGGCCGCCGGCTTCGGCCAGGAACTGCAAGAGGATATCGCCGCGGGTCGCGCCCGCGGCGCGGCGGACGCCGATCTCGGCGCGGCGCTCGCTCACCCCCAGCACCATCAATGCGATGATGGCCACCGCGCCCAGGCCGAGCGCAATCAGCGCCGCTGCGCGCAGAATGGAGGCCAGCCGCCCGCTCACGGCAGCCAGCTGCGCGGCCACGGCGCTCGGATCGGTCAAGGTGAAATCGTCCAGGGCCGCCTCGGCGATGTGGTGGCGCTCGCGCAGGCGTTGGCGAATGGCTGCGAGCGCGGCGGCGTTTTCGCCCGGCGCGCGCACCTGCGCCACCGCCATGGTGAGGAAGTCGCGGTTGAACAAGCGCCGGCTGGCCGTCGTCACCGGGATCAGGATGACGTCGTCGAGGCTGAAGCCACCTGGACCGGCCCCGCGCGCTGCCAGCACGCCTTGCACCTGAAAGGGCACGCCGCCGAGGCGCACCGTCCCGCCCAAGGGATCTTCATTCGGGAACAAGGCCGCGACCACGTCCGCCCCCAGCACCGCCGCCCGCTCCTCGGCCGCCAACTGCGCCGGGGTGAAGAACTGGCCGCGCGCCAGGCTGTCGCCCCGCAGCGCCAGCCAGTTGGCCGAGACGCCGAACACGGCGGGGGTGTGCTGGCGATCGCGGTACTGGACATCAACATCGAATGCGTTCTGCAGCTCGGCCACCTGCCGGACCGCCGGCAACCCGGCGATGGCCTCGGCGTCCGCGAAGGTCAGCGTGGGGGGAACGTTGCTGAGCGAGACCATGCCTCGGGTCTTGCCTCCTCCCGGGCGCACCAGGACGGTGTCGAACGTCCCCAGCATGTTCTTCACCTGGGCCATCGTCAGGCGGCGGGCGTTGTCGCCCGCCGCGTCCACGGTGAGCAGGAAGCCGATGGCGATGGCGATGCCGGCGATCATCGCCGCCATGCGGCGGGGATGGCGCCGCAGGCTGCGCAGCGTCAGGGATGCATTCACAGGGGACATGGGATCTCCTCGGCGATGAGGCCGTCGCGCAGCACGATCTGGCGCTGGGCGCGGGCGGCGACGACGGCGTCATGGGTCACCAGCACCACCGTGCGCCCTTCGGCGCGCAGCTCCAGCAGCAGGTCCAGCACGGCCGCGCCGGCGGCGGCGTCGAGGTTGCCGGTGGGCTCGTCCGCCAGCAGCAGCGGCGGATCGTTCATCAGCGCCCGCGCCACCGCCACCCGCTGCTGCTCGCCGCCGGAAAGCTCGCTGGGGTAATGGCGCAGGCGCGGGCCCAAGCCGACCCGCTCCAGCATGGAGGCAGCCCGGCGGCGGACCGCCGCCTGCGGCGGCCGGGCACCGAGGTACCGCGTCGGCACCTCCACGTTCTCCAGCGCGGTGGTGCGCGGCAGCAGATGGAACGACTGGAACACGAAACCGATGCGGCGGGCGCGCAGGCGCGAGCGCTCGCGGTCGCTGGCCGCGCCCACATCCGCGCCTTCCAGGCGGTAGCGTCCGCGGCTGGGCACATCGAGCAGCCCCAGGATATGCAGCAGCGAGGATTTCCCCGAGCCGGAGGCGCCGCGGATCGCCACCATCTCGCCGCGGGCAATGCGCAGGCTCAGCCCGCGCAGCGCCGACACCGGCGCGCCGGAGCCGCGGCGGTAGGTTTTTTCAATGCCGTCAATCTCGATCATGATCCTCCTTGCACCAAGGCCACGGCGTCCTCGGGGCCGAGGCCCGAGGTCACCTCCGTCCAGCCGCCGACATGCGCGCCGATGGCGACCGTGCGGCGCTGCGGGCCTCCTCCCGCCCGCGCCAGAACGAAGCTGCCGCCGGCATCGCGCCCCAGCGCGGCATCCGGCAGCATCAGCGCGCGGCGTTCGCCGGTCTGAATGGCGAGGTTGGCGGTCATGTCCGGGCGCAGGAACGCCGGCACCGCGCCCAGCGATGCCACGACGCCGTAGTTCACGACTCCGCTGATGATGGTGGCCGTCGGGTCAATGCGGGTGACCGTGGCTGCCAGCGGACGGTCGGGGAACGTCTCGACCGTGAACCGCACCCGGTCGCCCGGGCGAACATTGCCGATGTCGGTCTCGTCCACCATGCCGACCAGCTCGAGCGCGTTCCGCTCGACGATGGTGATGAAGGTGGGGGCGGCGAAGGCGGCGGCAACGGTCTCGCCCTCCTGGGTGCTGACGGTCGAGACCACGCCGGTGATGGGCGCCCGAATCACGCAATACGAGAGATCGAGCTGCGCTGCCGCCGATTGGGCTCGCGCTGCCGCGAGCTGCGCCTGCGCGCTCTGCAATTGCCACGCCAGGTCCTCTTCCTGCTGGCGGGGGATTAATCCGCCCCCCAAGAGTTCGCGCCCGCGCTGGTCGTCGCGCTCGGCCTTGGCCAGCGCCACTTCGTCCTGCTTCACTTGCGACTGCGCCTCGCTCAGCTTGGCCTCGAGCGGACGCGGATCGATGCGGGCAATCACGTCGCCAGCCCGGATCGCCGAGCCCACCGAGACATCCAATTCCCTCACAATCCCCGACACCTGCGAGCCCACGCGCACCTCGGCGCCCGAGCGCAGGCGCACCGAGCCGCTGGTGGTGATCGCCGCCGGCAGTTCGCGCATCTGCGGCCGCACCCAGGTGCGGACTGGCGCCGCCGCACGCGTTCGCCGATGCCCCCGCCACTGCCACACGCCCGCGCCGCCGATCGCCAACAGGGCCAGCGGGAGCGCCAGCCACGTTCGCCCTCCGCGGCGGCGGGCGGGCGCGGGCGCGTACCAAGGCTGGGGTTCTTCGGCCACGCGCCTAACGACGGTCGAATGCGAGCACCAGGGCCTTGGGGTCACCGGGCGCAGTCTCGGAAACCTCGAACAGCGTGCGTCCATCGTCGGAGAGGTACCGCCGCTCGGTGCGGCGATGGACGCTGCCGGCAATCGAGCCTTCCGTCTCCCACACCGTCACCAGCTGCGGCCCTTCCCAGTGGCTGGTGGTGCGGGCGGCATCGCCGGTGGGCGAGGTGTTGGCCACCGCTTTCCCGGTGAGGTCGTAGGTGGTGACATGCGACATCTTGTTCCCACCGAATTCACTATCTTCATGCACGACCAGGGCATCCGCGGTCTGCGCGATGGTGGCCGTGTCCGACATCTTGGCCATCATGCCCAGGTTGCGGCTTTGGGCCGGATTCAGCACCCATGTGCCCGCGAAGCTGGGCGGAGCCAGCCAGGGTGCGGAGAGAAGCAGAGGCAGGAAAATGGCGGCGCGAAGCGTCATCGAGGACTCCTTTCCCGCCCAGTCTCCGGCCTATACCCGCCTATAGGGTCAAGGGTTTTTTCTGAAATTCGCCGGGCAGCCGCCCGCGGGCATGGCCTCGGCTCGGCGGATCAAGTCGCCGATCTGCAGTTGCAATTGCTTCAAGTCGGCGATCTTGCCCTCGATTTGGGCCAGCCGTTCCCGCGCCAGAGCCAGGAATTGCGCTTGCGGATGGCCCGGGCTGGCGTTCGCCAGCGCCGGGCCCAAGCCATGCATGGCCGACAGCGTGCGGATGTCGTTCAGCGTGAACCCCATCGCCTGGCAGTTGCGCAAGAAGATCACGTGCTCGGCGTCCGCGGCGGAGTACGCCCGGTAGCCCGAGGCGGTGCGCGCCGGGCGGCGCAGGATGCCCTCTCGCTCGTAGTACCGCAGCGTCTGCACGCTGGTGCCGGAACGCTTGGCCAACTCGCCGATGCGCATAGTTCTACGTTAGACGATCTCGCGCTGGTCGCCGTGGCGGCGGGTGAGGCGCTGGCGGTCGAGGTATTCCAGCAGCGGGATGGCGGACTTGCGCGTGAGCCCGGTCCATTGCTTGAATTCGCCCACGCTGAAGCGGGGCGAGGCCGCCCTCCGGCGCGACAATTCGCCCTTGAGCGCCGCGATCGCCTCGGCGTGCAGGTACCAGCCGGGCTGGCACTCGACCAGCCGCCGCTCGCGGGCCAGGGCAGCGACCGCGCCGCGCGCCGCGGGCTGCGGAAACGCGGCGAGGAATTCGGTCAAGGGCGGGGCGGCCAAGCCGAGCTCCCGGAAGCGGGCCTCGATTGCGGTGCGCAGCGTGATCGCAGCCGCATCCGGCTCCGGCGCCGCTGGAATGCGGCCCGCGGCACGCAGCCGCTGCGCAGCCAGCTTTTGCCAACGCGGCGCGAACCTCGCGGGCGCGGCGCCGGCAAGCAGGGCCTGTTCCAAGCTCGCCAACGCGCTGCCGGATATGGCCATGCCTTCCGAGACGTGAGCGCCGGCGGCGGCGAGCTCCGATTGCAACTGGGCGCTGCGGAGCCCCGCCGCGGCGGCCAGCGCGGCCAACCCCGCTCCGACGGTGCCCGCGCGCTCGAGCCGCAGCCGCAGGCCTGCCCGGACGTCCGCCACCCGCAGCGCGGCCAGATGCCGCGCCGCCTCCGCGCGCTCGGCCAAGCGATGCCGCGGCGCATCCGGTTCGAGCACGCGGCCTCCGCCCAGGGTTTCCGGCGGCGAGAGCCGCCGCAGGATGAACCGATCGCCGGCGGCGGCGCACAGGGGCGATTCGAGGCGAAGTTGGGCATATTGCGGCGCCTCGATCCAATTCAGGGTGGCGAAGGCGCTGGCGGCGTGGAGATGCACCTGCAGCCGCTCGCGCGCACGGAGGTCCACGCCCGGCAGGGCTTCGAGCGCGACGTCCCATTGCGCCGTGGCGCGGAACACCTCCGGTTCGCACAGCACTTGGCCCCGATGCAGCGCCGCCACTTCGATTCCCGCCAGGTTCACGGCGGTGCGCTCGCCGGCGCGGGCGGCCGCCACCGCGGCCCCGTGCACCTGCACGCCGCGCACGCGCGCGCGCTGGCCGCCCGGCTCGAGCACCGCCTCGGCGCCGGGGCGGATGGTTCCCGCCAGCAAGGTGCCCGTCACCACCGCGCCGAAGCCCGGCATCGCAAAGGCGCGGTCCACCGGAAGGCGGAAAGGCGCGCCCGCATCCCGCGCGGCAGCAGGCAGGGCCTCGAGCGCGCCCCGCAGCGCGGCCAAGCCCTCGCCGGTCTTCGAGCTCACGGCCAGCAGCGGCGCCTCCGCGAGGAACGAGCCTGCAACCAGGCTGGACACCTGCCCGCGCACCGCGGCCCGCTGCTCGGCGCTGCCCAGGTCGCATTTCGTCAGCGCCACCGCGCCGCGCTGCAGGCCGAGCAGGCGGCAGATTTGGAAATGCTCCGCCGTCTGCGGCTGCACGCCGGCATCGGCCGCCACCACCAGCAGCACCGCATCCACGCCGCCCGCGCCGGCCAGCATGGTGTGGATGAAGCGCTCGTGGCCGGGCACATCGACGATCGAACGTTCGATGCCATCCGCGCCCCGCCAGTGGCCGAAGCCCAAATCGAGCGTCATGCCGCGGCGCTGCTCCTCGGCCAGGCGATCGGGATGCACGCCGGTGAGCGCCTCCACCAGCGCGCTCTTGCCGTGGTCCACGTGGCCGGCGGTGGCGAAGGTCACGAGGCTGGGATTTCCGCCACGATCGCGGCCAGCGCTGCCTCGGGATCCGGAGCGGCGGTGACGGCCCGTCCCAGCACCAGATAATCCGCACCCGCGCGAATCGCCGCAGCCGGCGTCGCCACCCGCACCTGATCGCCGGCATTCGCCCCCGAGGGCCGAATGCCCGGGACCACTAATTTGAGCCCCGGTTGCGCCACCCGGATGGACGCAGCCTCCTGCCCCGAAGCCACCGCCCCCCCCAGGCCCGCCGCCGCCACCTCCGCCGCGAGCGCGGCAACTTGCCCGGGCGCGGCTTCCAGGCTGGTGAGCACGGTCACGCCCAGCAGCATGGGCGGATCCTCGCTCGCCCGCGCGGCCTCCGCCGCTGCTGCCATCATCGCCGCGCCGCCCGAGGCGTGCACGGTAAGCATCTGAACCTCGAGGCGCGCCGCCGAGCGCACCGCGCCAGCGACGGTGTTCGGAATGTCGTGCAGCTTGAGATCGAGGAACACCCCGATGCCCAGGCCCCGCACCCGGCGCACTAAATCCGGTCCGGCCGCGACAAACAGCTCGAGGCCGATCTTGACCAGCCCCACCCTGCTTCCCAGCCGCCGCACCCACGCCAGCGCGGCATCGGCATCGGGAACATCGAGGGCAAGAATCAGGCGTTCGCGGGCTTCCACGTTCTCAGATTAGCCGCAATTTCACTCGATCGCCCGGACTCGCCGCACGCCCGCCGCCCCCGCCGCCGTGACCATTAGCCCCGCACCGGACAGGGCGAACAGTCCGCTGAGGCTCCACGCTGCCAACCAACCGGCCAACGCCAGCGAAATTGGCATCAGGCCGAGCGTGGCCAGCATCAGCACGCTCATGACCCGACCGCGCACCTGCGCCGGAATGCGTTGCTGAATCCAGGCGGCAATGTGGACATTGACCACGCCTCCCGCTAGGCCGATTGCCAGCAACAGGATGCCGATCGCCCACCCGCTGGCCAGCGCGCCCAGCGGCGCGATGCAGCCTGCCATCGCCGCGGAAACGCCGAGCAGCAGCAAGCCGCGGCGCCGCACCCGCAAGGTTCCCGCCAGCAGCGTGCCCAGCAACCCGCCTCCCGAGGCCACCGCCACCAGGGCTCCGTACGCAACCGCGGAGTTGAACCGCACCTTCGCCAAATAGGCGAGGCCGACGCCGATGGGGCCGGCCACGCAGAAATTGATCATCGCTGCCAGGAGCATGAACGCCGTCAAGGGCGCGTCGCCACGCACATGCCGGAGGCCTTCGCCGACGGATGCCAGCATGCTGGCACGCTTCGCCGCCGCGATCTTCGGTCGCAGCGGCGGATCCGGCAGGCCCATCAGCGCCCCGATGATGAACAGAAAGCTGATGGCGTCGAGGTAGAATGCCCACGCCGTGCCCCACGCCGCCATGACCCAGCCGGCTGGGGCTGGACCCGCCAGGCTGGTGGCCTGCACTGTGGCTTGCTGCACCGAGTTGGCGGCCACCAACTGCTCGGGCTCGACAATCGCCGGCAGATAGGCCGAACCCGCGGGCAGCCCAAAGGCGTCCGCGACCCCGAAGCAGAAGGCGAGCAGATACAGATCCGCGAGGCGCAGGCGGTGCAGCGACAGCAGGCCGCCCACGGCGGCGACCAGCAGCGCCCGTGCGGCCGCGGCAGCCATCATCACCCGGCGCGCGGAGACGCGGTCGCTGATCGCTCCTCCCAAGAGCATCAAGACCACGCGCGGCACCGCCGCCGCCATCAGCACCGTGCCCATCGCCAGGGCCGATCCGGTCAGTTGCAGCACCAGCCAGGGCAGCGCCACGAAATAGCATTGATCGCCGAGCAGCGAGATGGTGCGGCCGATCCACAGGCGCCGAAACCAGGGCTGGCGCAGTGGATGCGGGCGAAGGGGCGCAGCCGGATTCGGAGCAGCCATGAATGCTAATGTAAATTCACATTTACGTTTTGTCAAGGCTACTACAATGGCTGCGTGCCCAAGGCTTTTGCCAAACCCCAATTGGAGCCGCAACAGGCCCGCAGCCGCGAATCGCTGCGCAAGCTGCTCAAGGCCGCGGTCGAAGTGCTGGGCCAGCACGGGGTGGAAGGGGCGACGCTGCCCCGCATCGCTGCCCACGCCGGCTTGTCCGCCGCCTCGGTCTACCGCCGTTTCCGCGACAAGGATGCCCTGATCGAGGCCGCCATCCTGCGCGTGCTGGAACGCCAGCGCGACCACGTCGCCGAGCAACTCAAGCCCGGCATGGTGCGGCAGATTCCGCTGCCGGTGTTCACCGCCCAGATCGTGGGCAACATGGTCGCCGCCTACCGGGCGAACGGAGCCCTGTACCGCGCCATGAAGCAGTTCAGCGCGGCCCGCGAGGGCACTGCCTTCTGGAAGCGGGCCCGGCAGCTCGAAACTGAAACCATCACCGCCCTGGTGGAGGTCTTCCTGGTGTACCGCACCCACATGCAGGCGCCGCATCCGCGCGAGGCGATCGGACTGGGGCTGCTCATGCTGGCCAGCACGCTGGCGGAGCTTTCGACCCGTCCCTGGCCGAAGGGCTACGCGCGCCTGCTGCCGCCCGACGACCCGGCCTTGACGCGCGAGCTGGCCCGCGCCTTCCTGGCCTACCTCGGGGCGTCCTCTCAATAGTTGACACGAGTAGCCCCTTGTGTCAATGATTGAGGGGAAGGAAGGCGCAAGGCCATGGGCAAACCGACGGAATTGGTGCAGGGCTCGCTCGACCTGCTGATACTGCGCACGCTGCAGCCGGGCGCGATGCACGGCTGGGGGATCGCGCAGCGCATCCACCTGCTCTCGCGCGAAGTGCTCCAGGTTCGCCAAGGCGCGCTCTACCCCGCGCTGCACCGCTTGGAGGAGCGCGGCTGGGTGCGGGCGCATTGGGGCGAGAGCGAGCAGAACCGGCGGGCGCGGTACTACGAGCTCACCGCTGCCGGGCGGAGACACCTGGGGAAGGAACAGGCGCAATGGGACCGGCTGACCGACGCCATCGGGCACGTGCTCCGCCCGCAGGAGGATCAGCCATGATTCGAATCTTTGTCGTCCTGGGGCGCATCTTCCGCAGCCGCAGGCGCGAGCGTGACCTGCGCGAGGAGTTGCAATATCATCTCGACCGGCAAGCGGCTGGCGCCGACGCCGAGGAGCGGCGGCGCCTCGCGGCCCAGTTCGGCGGCGTGGAACCGTTGGTGGTCGAAGCGCGCCAGCGCGGGCCGCGGCGCTGGCTCGACGAAGCCGCGCAGGATCTGCGGCACGCCGTGCGAAGTTGGGCGCGGTCGCCGGGGCTATGTTTGTTGATCCTCGCGACCCTGGCGCTCGGGATCGGGAGCACCACCTCCGTCTTCAGCATCCTCGACGGCCTGGTGTATCGCCCGCTCGAGGTTCCGCGGAGCGGCGAGTTGCTGGCGGTCGCTCAGCACGTGCGCGGCGCGGCCCGCAGCACGCGCGACGACGCCACCTACGTCTCCGAACAGGAATTCCAACGCTACGCCGCCGGCAGCGCATCGGCTTTCCAGGGCTTGGCGGCCTACATGCCCTCGGTTCCAGCCAGCCTGGAGCGCGCCGACGCTCTGAAACCCCTGGTTGGCGATTTGGCAACGTGCAATTATTTCCGCGTTCTTTCCGCTCGTCCCGAGCTGGGGCGATTGCTCGCCCCGGGCGACTGCGCGGCGGGCGCTCCGGCGGTTGCTGTCCTGAGCGACGCGGCTTGGCGCAAGGAGTTCGGTGCCGATCCATCGCTGGTTGGACGCGCGATCGTGCTGAACCGCGTACCCGTGGCCGTCATCGGGGTTGCGCCCCCGGGCTTCTGGGGCACGGAAGTGTCCGCCACCGACTTCTGGGCGCCGGTCACGCTCGAGCCGGCGTTGATGCCCGAATGGAACGTGCTGGTCGATGCCAACACCAGTTGGCTCGCACTGCTCGGACGCTTGCGGCAGGGCGTGAGCCCATCCCAGGCCCAGGCCGCACTGAGCCTGACGTCCCGCCAGCTGGATCGGGAGGAGGCCCACCGGCGCACCACCGTCAGCGTTTCCAGCCCGAGCTTGCTGGCCTCGCCCCAAATGCGAAGCAAGGTCCTGCTGGCAGCCACGGTGCTGCTCATCGCGATGGGGCTGGTCTTGCTGGTCGCGTGCATCAACGTCGCCAATTTGCTGCTCGCGCGCGGCCTTGGGCGGCAGCGCGAGTGGGCGGTGCGCATGGCTTTGGGTGCCAGTCGCGGCCGTATCGTCCGGCAGTCGCTCGTCGAGACCATGGTCCTTGCGCTGGGCGGCGGAGCGGCAGGCATGCTGACCTCCCGAATCGGCGGCCGTGGCCTGATCCGGCTCGCCCTCGCGCAAATGCCGCCGCATGCGCCCTTCCGTGTGCCACTCGCAGCCGATGGCCGCACGCTGGGGTTCGGGGTTGGGGTCACGCTGGCCACGGCCGCGGTTTGCTGTTTGCTCCCCGCATTGCGCAGCGCGCGCGGCGACGTCAATCCGAAATTGAGGGACGCGGGACCCGGCGTGTCGGCGGGGGCGCGCGCCCATCGCCTCCGGAATGCGCTCGTGGCCGCGCAGGTAGCGGCCTGCATGGTGCTGCTGCTCGCGGCGGGAGTGCTGTTCCACAGCCGCCTGCGCATGCTCGACGGCAACCCCGGCTTTCGCCTCGGCGGCATCGCATCCATCACCTACGACTTGGCCCACGCGGGCTACGACGGCGCGCGCGCGGCCGGCTTTCAGCGGCAATTGCGCGACCGGCTGCTCGCGCTTCCCGGCGTGGCCACCGTCGCTGCCGCCACCACGCTGCCGCTCGGCGACCGGCACGACTTCACTGGTTTCGTTGCCCCCGACGGCCGCGATCTTTCGGTTGAAGACTCGGAAATATCGCCCGGGTTCCTGCCGCTGCTGGACATCCCGCTGCTGCGCGGCCGCAACTTCACTGCCGCGGATTTCGGCGCCCGACGGCTGATCCTCTCCGCGGCCGCGGCCAAGCGCTTCTTCCCGGAGGCCGACGCCGTGGGGCAAAGCCTGCGCCGGGGCAAGCAGTTGTGGCAGATCGTCGGCGTGGCTGCCGACGCGCAAGTTGCCGAACTGGGGGTGTCGGATTCGAACTTCGTTTACCTCTCCGAATCGCCCGACGGCCAAGCCGATCTCAAAATGATGGTGGGTCTGCATGCGGGCGCAACGATCCCGGCCGGCGAAGTGCGCGCCACGGTCCACGCCCTCGATCCGCAACTGCCGGTCGAAGTCGCGCCGCTGGCGGACAACCTCCAGATCTGGCGGCTGCGCTCGGGCTTGCTGTCCAATCTAGCGGGCACCCTGGGAATGCTGGCCATGCTGCTGGCGGGAACCGGTTTGGCGGGCCTGCTCAGCTGTGAAGTTCGGGCGCGGCAGCGGGAGATCGGCATCCGGGTCGCGCTGGGCGCTGCGCCGAAGCAAATCGCCGGCCATGTGGCCGGGCAAATGCGCGGGCCGCTCGGGTCGGGCATCGTCGCCGGGCTGGCCCTGGGCGCGGCCTGCTTCCAGGTGCTCTCGCACGTGCTCTACGGCGTGAGCCCCTGGGATCCGGCAACCTTCCTGCTCATGCCCCTGTTGCTGCTGGCGGTGGTGCTGTTCGCAGCCGCTGCGCCGTTGCGGCGGGCATTGCGCCTCGATCCGGTTCAGGTGCTCCGCGAAGATTAGCTAGCGCTTGAAGAGCGCGTCGAATTTCGAGCGGGCGTCCTCGGCGGTCGCGCGGCCCTGGGCGCGCGGGCCGGTGGCGTTGACCACCGTGACCGGCGAAAAATAATCGCAATGGTTGGCGCGGTCTTTGGTGCGCACCCACTCCGCCTGGTTTTCGCGGCACTCGTGATGGCTGCCGGGATCGAAGTGGCGGCAGTTGCGGCAGACATGCAGATCGGCGTCGCAATGAGGGCAGGTCTCGCGCAGCGCCACGCGCGCACCCGCCAGCAGCGGAACGGCCCCGGCGCAGCTCCAGCAGTTCATATCCGCACGATAACAAAAAAGGCGCGGGAACCGGGTTCCCGCGCCCCCTGAATACGGCTGGCTTGCACGACGGCTTACGCCGGCTGGCTGCTGCCGGGGCGGAGCGGGCGACGAATGCCCATGCCGCCGCCGCCCACCGCGCCTCCGAACAGCGCGACGCCCAAACCGATGAGCGCGATCCAGAACAGGCCCCAGCTCACGCTGCCGGCGCCGTGCTTGACCGCTTGCCCCGCCGTGGTGGCCGCGCCCGCGACCGGGGTGGTCACCTGGCCGAGGATGTCGTTGGCCCGGGCGGTGGGAATGTTGGCATCACTGGCCAGGGTGCTGGCCGCGCCTGCCTTGTCCCCGGTCATCAGTTGGTTGCTGATGGTGGTGGCCTGCGCGTTGGTGACGTTGATGCCGTTGCTCTGCAGCACGCCCTGCACCGAGGCGCTGCGATTGGTGCTGATGGCGCTCATCGCGCCGCTGGCCAGCCCGCTGGTGGCCTGCACCGCCGTGCCCGCCACCCAGCCCACGATCAGCAAGGCGGTGATGAGGGCCATGCCCCACAGCGTGATGCCGCGCATCATGCCGTGCTTCTTGGTGGTGCGCGGGGTGCGCCCTGCCACCCAGGCACCCAGGAACAGCGAGATCAGCAAGACCACGACGCTCCACGCCATGGTCCCGGTCCCGACGCCCGACCAGGAACTCGCCTGCAGCGGGTTCAACGAGGAGAACCCGACGCCAAATACAAACGACAACAGCAGGATTCCCACTCCCGCAAACGTCATGTAGCCGGTCCACACGCCGTTCCACTCCATATGGCGCGGAACTTCGCCGCCAGCCACGGCCGCCTGCGAGGCGAGATCCCGGTCCAGTTGCCGCCGAACGTAGAGCCTGCGCTCAATGCTGCGAACCGTACTCATCTCGATCCTCCTTGAAAGACGCTTCCATCTCGTTGCGATGCATGGCCGCGCCGGGGGGTGTGTTGCACCCGGGATTGGATTTTGACTTTGGACCGGGTTCTTCAGGCGGCCGTGAAGTCGAATTTTCCACGCTGCCCGCGGTTTTCCTCGACATAGCCCCACGCCTGCCCGGGATCATGCGTGAAGGCCAGCAGCCAATGCTCGCGCGCCGCCTGCTCGAGCAGCTTGCGCTTGTTCTCCACCGTCTCCAGCGGGAACAGGTCGAAGGCCATCACCCAGCTCGGCTGCAGGTGCCAGTGGGTCGGCATCAAGTCCGACATGTAGCAGGCGCTTTCGCCGCCCGAGCGCAGCAGCACGCCTTGAAGTCCGCGGGTGTGGCCGGGCAGAGGCATCACCGAAAGCCCGGGCAGCAGCTCGCGCTCGCCCTCGAGCAGCGCCATCTGCCCGGAGGCGACCAGCGGATCGTAGTTATCGGACAGGTAGCTCACGCGGTCGCGCTCATGCTGCTCGCGCGCGTGCTCCCATTCGGCGCGCTGGACGCAGTACTGCGCGTTCGGGAATGCGGGCACGATCGCGCCATCGCCGGTGCGCAACGTGTTCCAGCCGCAGTGGTCGTAGTGGAGATGGGTGTTGATGACGAGGTCCACCGCCGCCGGATCGAAGCCGGCGGCGCGCATGCGCTCGAGGAAATCGCGGCGCGGGTCCACGCCCCAGTTCTCCATCTGCTTGGGGGTCAACTTGTTGCCGCAGCCGGTCTCGACCAGGACGAGCTTGCCAGCATGGCGGACCAGCAGCGAATTGAGCCCGCTGCGCACCCGGTTGCGCTCGTCGCTGGGCGCATGGCGGCTCCAAAGCGGCTTGGGCACGACACCGAAAAACGCGCCGCCATCGAGGAAATACGTCCGATCGGTGAGCACGGTGAGCTCGGCCTCGCCGCAGCGGCGGGTGAACGGGCCGGTCCACTCCTGGTTCCTGTCCTGGTTCACGAATGCCTCTCTTTCAGATGGCGCCAAGCCAGCCACGCCGCCACGATGGCAGCCGCAAGGATGAGGATATCCAACCGGGCGAGCCAGCGCAGCAGCCGGCGCCAATGGCCGCCGAGCGCCCAGCCGGCGAGCGACAGCGCGGCGACCCAAACCGCCGCGCCCAGAAAGTTGAACAGCAGGAAGGGCCGCCATTCCATGCGCGCCAACCCCGCTGCCCAGCCGGCGAACATGCGCAGCCCGGCCACGAAGCGCGAGATCAGGATCGTTGGCGGTCCGTGGTGCCGGAAGAAGTCGCGGAACCGCGCGCCCTGGGTCGAGGCGCCCAGCCAACGGCTGCGCAGCACCCAATTCCCGGCATAGCGACCGCAGGCATAGCTGGCGGCCTGCCCCAACGCGCTGCCCATGGTTCCCATGAGCAGCAGCGCCAAAAAACCGAAGCCGCCAAACACGCGCTGGTGGAAGCCGGCATAGAGCAGCGTGACTTCGCCGGGCAGCGGCAGGCCGAAATTTTCGAGGAAGAGCAGGGAAAAAACCGCGAACAAGCCCCAGTGCTGGAAGAAAGCCTGGAATTGCGCCAGCGCGGGGTGCATGTCTATTGCAAGAAACGCAGCACCCGCTCCGCGAATCCGGCGGGGTCTTCGGCGTGCGGCAGGTGGCCAAGGCCGGGCAGGATTTCGAGCTGCGACCCCGGCAGGGCCGCGTGCAGCGGGGCTGCCGTCGCGGCGGGCACGACGCCGTCGCGGCTTCCCCAGAGCAGCAGGGCGGGGCCGGTGCGCCTCCCGAGCTGCGCGCGCAGCCCGGCCAGATCGCGCCGCCAGCGACGGGCATAGCCCGCGACCGCGGCGCCGAGTCCGCGCTGCCGCAGAATCGCGCCGTATTCGTCCACGCTGGATTCTCGCATTTTGCGCTCATCGCCGTACATGCGCCCGAGCAGGGCGCGGTGCGTCCCGCGCCCGACCCGCGCCCCCAGCCAAGCGCCGGCCCGGGTAGCGAGCGGGTTGAGCATGCAGCGCTGGCGGCGACTCGGCATCCAGAACGGATGCACCGGCGCTGCCAACACCAAGCGAAGGCCCGGAGCGCCCACCCCATGCTGCAGCGCCAAGGCTCCGCCCCAGGAGGAGCCCACGATGGCGGGCGTGTCTATTTCCAGCGCGGTGAGCGCCTGTTCGAGCCAGATGGCAAGCCCGGGAAGGCTCAGCTGGGTGGCGCGCGAGGCGCTGATGCCGGGAAGCTCCAGCAGCCAGCAAGTGTAGGCCGAGGCCAGCCGCTCAGCGGCCGGGCGCCACTGCGCGCCGCATCCCAGCAGCCCGTGCAAGAACACCAGGGGGCGGCCGCTGCCCAGAACCTCGAACCGCACGCTCCCGCAGGGCAGCACCCTACTCCCCACTGCCTGGTCCCTATTCCCGGATCCGCTCCGGCAGGTTCATGTCGAACTGCATCTCGGGCTGGATCAGCGCCAGCAGCGGCCGCGCCACCTCGTCGGCGGTGAGGATGCCGGCCTCGGTCCATTGATCGGCGCTGGCCGAGTGCACGCGCGCGGGAATCGGATCCATGGCGGGGTGGGAGACGCGAATCACCGAAAGGCCGGACTTGGGGTGCGCGCCGGCGGAAAAGCTGTTGAGGCGGTGGGTGAGGAAGTGCACGGCTTCGGCGCGGGAGCTGAAGCCGGGGTACTGGGGGTTCGGATCGGCTTCGGCATCAATGGAGAGGCGATGGTCGCCCGAGTGCGCCAGCACCTGGTAGCGATGGTAGGCCGCGGGCTGGCTGGCGATGGTGATGTCCACCACGGCGTGCTCGGTGGGAATCGCCAAGCTCAGCACCGCCGCCGCCGCGCGCGCAGAAACCCAGGAGCGGACAAACAGCACTCCGGGTTCGGCTGCGTGCCGGACGTAGATGCGGTAATTCACTTGGCGGAATCCGGTCAGGATATAGGGGAACGCCGCGCCGGCCTCGAGCGCGACCGTGGCCAGAAACGCGCGCGGCCCTTGCGGCGTGTCGCGCAGGTCCAGCTCGATGCCCGCGGGCAGCAGGGGCGCGAGCCGCTCGGGCGGCACGGTGTGGATGACGTAAAGGAGGTTGCGGAGCTTGAGTCCGATGGCCATGCGCGAGTGATCTTCTATTGTAGGGGGAGCTGGGGTTGCGCCGAGAGCCCGCGCGCGGCCCACTGATGCAGTGTGAAGCGGGGAAACGCCGCGGCGGCGATCATGGCGGCGTTGTCGGTGCACAGCGCCAGCGCCGGGGCGAACAGGCCCAGGCCCAGGCGTTCGGCCGCGGCTTGCATCTCGCGGCGCAGCGCCCGGTTCGCCGCCACCCCCCCGGTCAAGAAAATGCTGGCCGGCGGCTCGCCCGCGGCCGAACGCTCGTCCACCGCCGCCACCGTGCGCTCGACCAAGTCGGCCACCACCGCCTGCTGGAACGAGGCGATCAGATCGAGCGTGGCTGGATCGCAGAGCGCGCGCCATTCCTCGAGCGTCGGGTTGCGTCCGAGCGCCGCCACCGCCTGCGTGCGCCCGGCAATCGCCGGTTCCCAGCCCTGGAGCTGGACGTGCCTCAGCACCGCGGTCTTGATGCCGCTGAAGGAGAAATCCAGCGGGTTGCCCTTGAGCCGGATGCGGCCGAACGCGACCGCGCGCGGATCGCCGAATTCGGCCAGTTTGTCGATGAGCGGGCCACCCGGGTAGCCGAGGCCCAGCAGCTTGGCCACCTTGTCGTAGGCCTCGCCGGCGGCATCGTCGCGGGTGCGCCCCAGCGTGGCGTAGTGATAGGCGCCGGCGGCGTCGCGCGCCACCGTGTAGAGGTGGGTGTGTCCGCCGGAAACCACCAAGGCCAGCGCCGGCAGGGCCGGATCGGGCCTGCCGTGGCGGCGCTCTTCGAGCAAGACCGCGTGCAGGTGCCCTTCGAGATGATTCACCGCCACCAGCGGCTTGGCGGCTGCCCAGCTCAGCGATTGGGCATAGGTGATGCCCACCAGCAGCGCTCCGGCCAGGCCGGGGCCCTGGGTGACGGCAATCGCGTCAACGTCCGCAACCGAGCGCAGCCCCGCCTGCTCCAGCGCCTGCCGCACCACCGGCACGATGCCGCGCAGGTGCTCGCGGCTGGCCAGCTCGGGCACCACCCCACCATAAATGCGGTGCACCGGGACCTGCGAGAGCACCACGTTCGAGAGCATGCGCGCGCCGTCTTCGATCACCGCCGCCGCGGTCTCGTCGCACGAGGTCTCGATGCCTAGAATCCGGGCCACACTTCAATTCTAGGCTGCTAAGCTGAAGGCATCCCATGTCCGGCCTCTGGACCAGCACCCGGCGCACGCTCGAAATGATCAAGTTCGAGCACTCGGTGTTTGCGCTGCCCTTCGCCCTGCTGGGCGCGCTGCTGGCCGCCGGCGGCTGGCCGCCGTGGCCGGTGCTGGGATGGATCGTGCTCGCCATGGTCGGCGCCCGCAGCGCCGCCATGACCTTCAACCGCATCGTGGATCGGCGCGTGGACGCCGCCAACCCGCGCACCCGCGGCCGCGCGCTCGCCGCCGGCACGCTCTCGCTCGCCTTCGCCTGGTCGTTTTTCGGCCTGAGCGTGGCCGCGTTCGAAGTGGCCGCGTGGCGGCTGAATCCGCTCTGCCTGGCGCTTTCACCGCTGGCCGTGGGCTGGGTGCTGTTTTACTCCTTCACCAAGCGCTTCACCTGGCTCTCGCACTGGGTGCTGGGGCTCGGCCTTGGCATCGCGCCGGCGGCGGCCTGGATCGCAGTCCGGGGCTCGCTCAGCCTGCGCATTCTGCTCTTGGTGGCGGCGGTGACGCTGTGGGTGGCTGGATTCGATTTGCTTTACGCCTGCCAAGACATTGATTTCGATCGCAGCCGCGCGGACTTGCATTCGGTGCCCAAGAGGCTCGGCATCGCCCGCACGCTCAAGCTTGCCCAAGCCTGCCATCGCACCATGGTGGTGCTGCTGGCTTGGCTGCTGCTGGTGAGCCACCTCGGCGTGCTGGCCTGGGTGGGACTGGCGGCTGTCGCGGGCCTGCTGATTTGGGAGCACTCGCTGCTCGCGCCCGATGATTTGTCGCGCATGAACGCCGCGTTCTTCACCGTGAACGGCTACATCGGCATGGTGCTGCTGGTCTTCTGGGGCGCGGCGATCCTGATTTGACCATGCGGCGCCTGCTGTTGCTTCTCTTCCTCTCCGGGCTGCTGTACGGGCAGTTCGCCAAGCGGCCGGGAATGAGCTACGCCGAAGAGACCCCGCCGAATCGAGTCCGGATCGTGCTGAGGCACCTGCACGGCCAAGCGCGCGACCGCGGCGATCAGGCGGTTCCCGCGGTGGCGCTGGGGCTGTACACCGAGGCCGCGCCCCACACCTTGGTCGCGCTGGGCCAAACCGACGACGGCGGCAACTTCGACTTTGGCAAGAAGCTCGCCGCTGGCTCCTACCGGCTGATCGCCATGTACCCCGGCCTGTGCACGGCCAACATTCCCGTCGAGGTGAACCCGCGCGGCCCCAACCAGAAGATCGAATTGCGCATGGAGTACCCCGGCCTCGACGTCTGCAGCTACGCCACCGCGAAGTGATCAGCGGATCTCGACCGGCTGCGACGTCGCGAAAATCCTGCCGTCGCTGAACTCGCCCACGACCACGCGCAGACGGTAGCCGCCGGCGGGGGCGGCGAGCGTGAGCGCGGCGCTGAGGCCTTCGCGCCGGAGGCGCTGGACCGTGGCCTCGCTGACGTGCAGATCCATCTCCCCTTGTTTGCCAACGACGAAGCGGCCCTGCTCGTCAAACAGCCCAGCCAGGAAATAAAGATCCTGCACATGATAGCCGCCGCGCCGGCTGACCAGCGGCACCTGGGTCATGTCCAGGCGCACGGTCACGGTGTCGCGGCCCGCGCCGGAATGCGAGTCGGCGGTGGCCGCGACCCCCGCCAGCGCCTCGGTCGAGCGCATGGCATCGTCCATCTGATCGCGCAGGCCGGCGACGCTGGCCTCGGGCAGCGGCGCGAAATAGCCGGCGCGGGCCTGGACGGTATCCCTCGATCTGCGCGCCAGCGCCACCGTCAGCTTGTGGAATTTGCCGTCGCGAGGCACGTCGCCCGCGGAGAAGGCCAAGTGGTAGGTCACCTCGGGCGTCATCCCCAGCCGCTCGAAGCCGAGCCTGAGGTCGTTGCTGTCCTTGAAGAACAATCCGCCGGTGCTCTGGGTGAAATTGGCCATGGCTTGGCGGACTTCCTGCTGCTCGGGCAGCTTGCGGGTCTCGTTGAAGACGTACACGGCCAGCGGCAGCGTGCCCATGCCGTCTTGATCGCTGAGCGCGCGGCCGGGACCGGTGGTGTAGACGCCCTTGGCGTCCAGCGCGTCAATGACGATGCTGGCGTGGAGCGCCGCGCTGACGATGTGCTCCTGCTGCTGCTCGAGTTGCGGGCCCTCGCTCAGGAAGCCGCCTGAGGCCAGCACCAGCAGCCGATTGCCGGGCTGGCGCGCAAGGTCGCCGAGGCCGGCCAGCAGCGCGGCCTGCGTCGCCTCGGAGGCGCCGCGCGCCTGGTCCCATTCGCCATTGGCCTGCGCGACCACCTGTTCGGAGTTGTTGTCGCTGCCGGCGATGCCACCCGCGACCTTGCCGCCGGTGTAGGCGCTGGTGCCGTCGTCCACGATGCCGATGCGTTGATTGCATTCGATCTTCTCGGCCAGGGCGGCGTTGAGCGCCGCGGCATCGAGATGATTGGCAATCAAATACGCCTGATAGGGCGTCATGCGCGGGCAGACGCCATCGTCGCCGTATTTCGACTGTTGCGGATGCGGCCCCAGGCCGGCGATCGCGCCCGCCAGTTTGCCGCGGTCGAGGGTGAAGCCCAGCTCGCCTTCGGCGGAGGCGGTGTACAGCGCGGCCCGGTCGCCCGCCGTCAACGCTTCGCGGACGAAGCGGAGCGCGGCGTTGCGGGCGTTGGCCAGATCGTTCTCATCGGTGTTTACATCGTCGAAGAAGAGCTCGACGGCGCGCGGGGGCGCGGGACGTGGGGATCCCGCGTCTTCGCGAGCGGAGCGAGGAGAGGTGGGCTGGGGCGATGGGGAATGGGGAATGGGGGTCGAAGTCGAGACCGAGAAGGCGCTGAGCTCGCGGAGGCGGCCGTTGTCGGTGACGGCGAAGTCCGGCTGCGTGAGGCCGGCGACGGGCTGGCCCTTGGGGTCGCGGACCACGGCATCCACTTCAACCAAGTCGCTGGTGGCCGAGAAGCGCGGCGGCGGCAGGTGGTACACACCGCCGGTAACGCGGATCTCCTTCGGGGCTTGCGCCGCCGCGATGCTCAACAAAACGACGAGGACCGCGCGACGCATCAGGGGATCCCAACGTTCTGGCCGTCGGCGAAGAGCTTGCCGCCGTTCTTTTCGCCAACCACCACGCGCAAGCGATAGCTGCCAGGCGGAGCCTCGAGCGTGAGTTTGGCGCTGAAGCCGCCGGCTTCGAGCTTCTTCCAAGCGGCATCGGCGAGGGCGAGATCCATTTCGGCTTGCTTGCCTTTCAAGAACTCGCCATCGGGCCGGAACAGGCCGGCCACGAACAGCAAGTCCTCGCGGTGGCGGCCGTTGTGGTCGAGAAATCCGATCTGGTTGGGATCGAGGACCACTTCGACGGTGACTTTGCCTGTGACCGGCCGCGCGGCGATGCGGCCGCCGAGATTCGCCGCCGGCGCGGTGGCGCGCATGGCGTCGTCCATCTCCTGGGCGAGATTGGCGGCGGCCGCGCCGGGCGCAAAGTAGCCGGGACGGGCCTGGATGATCTCCTTGCCGTGCTCGGCGACCTCGATCCTGAGCTTGTGGTATTTGCCGTCGCGGGGGACATCGCCGAGCGCGAAGGCCAGGTGATAGGTGGTCTCGGGCATCAACCCGAGGCGCTCGAAGCCCAGCGTGAGGTCGTTGTTGTCGTGGAAGAACATGCCGCCGGTGGCCTGCGCCAGCGTCGCCATGGGCTGGTCCTCGGCCTGGCGCATGGACATCTTTTCGGTCTCTTCAAAGACGAAGGTCGAGAGCGGCAATGTGCCGTGGTCGGTGGCCTCATTGAGCGGTCGGCCGGGGCCGTCGGCGTAGAGTCCTTTGGCGTCGAGGGCGTTGATCACCACGTTGGCGTGCAATGCGGCCTGGATGATCTCCTCTTGCTGTTGCTCGAGCAACATGCCGCCGCCCAGGAAGCCGCCCGAGGCCATCAGCAGCACGCGGCCGCCCGGTTGCCCTGCCAGCGCCGCCACCGCGCCCTGCTCGGCCCGCAGGGTATCGTCGGCGATGCCCTCGGCCTGCGTCCAAGTCGCCTCGGCTTGGGCCAGGATGGGCTCGGTGGCATTGCGCGAGGCCGCCAAGCCGAGCGCGGCGATCGGTTTGCCGGTAAGGCTGTCCTCGGGCTGGGTGCCGGGGCAGGTGTTGGCTTCGTCCACGGCTGCCTGCAGCGCCATGGGATCGTGCTGGACGATGATCTGGAACGCCTGGTAAGGCGGGATGCGCGGGCAGCCCAACATGCTGTCGGAGTTGCGCGGGTGGGTGCGGATCTGCGCAATCGTCGCCAGCAGCTTGGCGGCGTCGCGGGTGAAGCTCAGGTCCTGAACGGCCGAGGCGGTGAAGACCGCGACCTGGTCGCTGGGTGCCAACGCTTCGCGCACGAAGCGGCCCGCAGCCAGGCGGGCATTGGCGAGGTCGTTCTTCTCGGTGTTGACGTCGTCGAAGTAAAGCGCGACGGCGCGCGGCGGGACGGATGCGGAAGGCTCGGCGGCGGGACTGGCGGGACGTGGTGACGAGGACTTAAGAAATGGAGGATGGGGAACGGAGGCGGCGGTGGAGACGGAGAAGGCAGTGAGGGCGCGAGGCTGGCCGTTGTCGAGGATGCGGAAGCGGTCGCGATCCAGTCCGGCGACGGGCTCGCCGTCGCGCGTGCGCACCACCACGTCCACCGCGACTTGGTCGGTCTCGGCCTGGAAGCGCGGCGGCGGAAGCGTATAGGCCTGCGACCGGGTTCGGACTTCCGGCTCTTTCGTCTGCTGCCCCAGCAGCGGACCGATCAGGCACAGGAGCGCGATTCCGGCTTTCACCCCTTGAATCTACACCGGGGCGCGCGGCCCGCGGCGCGATTCTCGCCCTGGCCTCAGCCCGGTGCTATATTGGCTCGACATGCGCCCCAGGTTCTTGTTTGCGCTCCTGTTAGCTGCGCCTTTGGCGGCTCCCTCACAGCAGTTGGCGTCCGAGTATCAGCAGATACTTCACCCCACGCTGGCCCAGGAGGCGCCGATCGAGAACGCCGCCGCCAATTGGGACGCGCTGCACTTCACCTTCAGCCAGGGCCGGATGGCCTTGGCTGCGCCCGTCGAAGGCAAAGAGACGACCGCGATTTTTCTCGGCAAGGGCGAATTGGATGTGGCCGCGCCCAACTCAATCGAAAAACAGCAGATGAAGTTCCTGGGCGGGCAGGACCACATTGCCCTCCCCTTCACCGCCGCGGTCATTCGCTTCGGCGATGGCGCGGCTTGGCGCAAAGCTTTGGGCGAGGGCGCGCATTTTCGTCCGGCGACGTCGGCACCGGAATTCACCGCCGTCGCCAATGAGCGCGCGGACGCCATCGAGAGCAATGGCCTGAGCGGCGGCGTGCTGCAGTTGCTGGCGCTCGACTCGCCCAAGCTCACCAACGGGCTGCCGTGGCTGCAAGCTGAACTCAAGACCAGCGACGGCTGGGTCGAGGCCGAATACGATCCGCGGGATGCGGAAACGGTCGCCGTCCACCAATACCGTCAGCGGGCGGCCTTCGGAGCGGAGTACTTCAATGATGAGTGGGCGCACTTCCCCGCCGGCCCGCAAGCCGGCGCTGCTCCAGGTTCGGTTGCGGCGCTGCCGCCGCCAGATCAGCTCGGCGATTACAAACTCGATGTCAGCATCCCCGACAACCTCGACATGGCGATCGAAGCGGGGGTCAAGGTTACCGCCAACGACGCCGGCCGCGGCCTGATGCTGGCGCTGGATTCGAACCTGCGCGTGACCGCCGCCAAACTGGTCGGCGGCGAAGCGGTCGAAGTGCTGCAGCCGCGCGACCCGGGACGCGAACCCAATCCGGGCTACCAGGGCCAGTGGGTCTATTTGCGGCTGCCCAAGCCGCTGGCGGCCGGCGATGCGGTGCGGTTGGCGCTGAGCTACCACGGCAAGCAGGTGGTGCAGCGCGTCGGCAAGGGGAATTTCTTCGCGCGAAGCGGAGGCTGGTATCCGCTGAATCTGTGGGGGCCTCCGTTCGAGCGGGCCAGCTTCGCGCTGCATTTCAAGGTGGATCATCGCTACACGGTGATCGCCACTGGCGTCCGCAATTCGAATGAACGCCAAGGCGATGACCAGATCACCGACTGGTCCACGCCGGTGCCGCTGACTGTGGCCGGCTTCGCGTTGGGAGATTACAGCGAGATGTCCTCGCCGGTGACGCTGGGGGACGGGCAGAAGGTCACCGTCAACGTGTTCTCGAACAACGACCCGGATGACATGCTCGAGTCCGTCAATCTGATCGGCTCCCTGCCGCAGGCGCCGACGCAGGCGGCCATCCCGATCGGCACGCTCGACACCAAGCGTTTGGCGCCCGAAGCCATGGCGCAGGTGGGCACAGCGCTGCGGTTCATGCAGTCGTACTATGGGCCGTATCCGTACGCAAGTTTGTCGGTGGTTCCGATTCCCGGCAGCTACGGGCAAGGCTGGCCGGGGCTGCTGTACCTGAGCAGCTTGAGCTTCCTCGACTCGACCCAACTGCACGTGCTGGGCCTGCCCTCGACCGCGCTGGCCGAGATCAGCGACACCTTCCGCGCCCACGAGACCTCGCACCAATGGTGGGGGCATCGGGTGAGCTGGGCCACGCCGCATGACCAATGGATTTCCGAAGGCTTCGCCAACGCCTCGTCGCTGCTGTTTCAGCAGGCCAGCGACGGCATGCCGGCGGCGCTCGAGACGCTGAAGGAGTGGCGGCGCGACCTCGAGGCCAAGAGCCAATTCGGCGTGGTCCACGACCAGGATGGCCCGCTGTGGCTGGGCTCGCGGCTGATGTCCTCAAGAGACCCGAGCGGCTACGAGATCCTCACGTATGACAAGGGCGGCTACGTGCTCTACATGCTGCGGCAGATGATGTGGGACACGTCGCACAAGGACCCGGACGAGGCGTTCAAGGCGATGATGCACGATTTCACCTCGACCTACGCCGACCAGGACGCCTCCACCGCCGACTTCCAGAAGATGGTCGAGAAGCACATGCTGCCGGTGATGGACATTGACCACAACCGCTCGATGGACTGGTTTTTCCAGAAGTTCGTCTACGGCACCGGCATCCCGCGCCTGAAATTCCGGGCGACGGTCGCCCCCGACGGCAGCCACTTCAAGGCCACCTTCGACATTGACAACCCCGAAGGCTGGCACGGCCTGCTGCCGGTCTACATCTGGCAGGGCAAGCATTTCATCCACGGGCAGGTGCCGGTGGTCGAGGCGCACGAGACCGTGGCCGTGCCCATGGGCTTCAAGCCCGACAAGATCGTCGCCAACCAGTTCCTCGACATGCTGGTCGAGGTGGACCAATAGACGCGCGCGTTCGACTAATCTTCGCGGAGAGCGGCGATGGGGTCCACGCGGGCGGCGCGGCGGGCCGGAAGCAGGCAGGCGGCCAGGGCAACAGCGGCGAGGACCAGCGCTGCCGTGCTGACCGCGACGGGATCGAGCGCGGCCACGCCGAATAGGTAGCGGCGCAGGAACTGCCCGGCGGCGGCCGCGAGCAGCAAGCCGGCACCGATGCCGAGGGTGGCCGGGCGCGCGCCTTGGCGCAGGACCAAGCCGAACAGCGACGCCCGCGAGGCGCCCAGAGCCAGCCGCAGGCTGAACTCGCCGCGGCGCTGCTGGGCGACCAGCGCCACCACGCCGTAGAGCCCGATGGCCGCAAGCAGCAAGGCGAGCCCGGCAAAGGCGGCGAGCAAGAGCAAGGCGAAGCGGGCGGGCGCGACCGAATCGGCGACCAGGCGCTGCAGCGTCTGCGGGGGCGCGACCGCGACGTCCGGGTCCGCGGCATGGACGGCGGCGGCGATGTGCTGGGCATACGACTGCGGCAGCGCGCCACTGGGCGCCGGGCGCAGGCGGACGAGCAATTGCATGGCCAGCATGGACGGCCACGGGCGCTGGGTCGAGGGGGAGAACATCTCGGGCGTGGCGGCTTCGCTGATCTGGTCGTGCTTAAGGTTGCCGACCACGCCGACAATGAGGCGAGGGGCAGGGTCCACGGGCACGTGGATCTGCTGGCCGACAGCGGACTGCCCGGGGAAGAAATTGGCCTCGAGCGCCTGGTTCACGATCGCGACTGGGCGCGAGGTGGCGGAGTCCTCGTCGCTGAAGACGCGGCCGCGCAGCAGCGGAATGCCCGCGGCTTGGAAAAATCCGGCGGAGGCGATGGTGTAGTTGGCGATGGTCGGTTTGCGCGGATCCCGCGGCCGCCCGGGGATCACGACGCCGGTGCTCTCGGTGGCGCCGTCGAGCGGCGCGACCTCGCCGAAGCCGGCAGCGGCGACCTCGGGCAGGGCGGCCACGCGGGCGCGCGCGGCTTCGAGGAAGCGCGATTGCGCGGCGGCGTCGGGATAGCGCACCGGCGGCAGGGACACGCCGAAGGTGACGGCATCGGCGGCGGTGAATCCGCTGGGGGCCGCCAGCGTGGCCAGGAGCGAGCGCGCCAGCAGGAGGCCGGTGACCGCCAGCACCAGGGCGAGCGCGATTTGGCCGGCGACCATGGCGTTCCGCATCTGCTGCGAACCCAGGCCGACGCGGCTGCGCCACGCGCTGCCCAGGCTGGCCGAAGCGTTCGACTGCCGCGTCAGCGTCCACATCGGCGCCAGGGCGCTGAGCAGAGCGCAGAGCAAGGTGGCGGCTGCGCCGAAGGCAAGCACACGCCAGTCGAGGGCCGCGGCCTGCAGTTGCGGCAAGGTCGCGGGTGCCCAGAGGCGCAAGGCGTCGAGCAACGCCCCGGCGACCGCCGCGCCCACGAGCGCGCCGCCAAGAGCGAGGGTGAGCGCCTCGGCCAGGACTTGCCGGCCGAGGCGGCCAGTGCCGGCACCGAGGACAGCGCGCAGCGCAAATTCCCGGCGGCGGCTGAGCGAGCGGGCCAACAGCAGGCCGGCAACATTCGAGCAAGCGACCAGCAAGACCAAGCCGACGGCGGCGAGCAGCAGCCAAAGCGGGCCGCGCAGCGCGCCGGTGGCTTGCACCGCAAAGGGCTGGGCGAGCGAAGTGTACCAGCCGCGGCCGCCGGGGGTGCGGGATTCGGCTTGCTGGCGGTAGGCGTCGAGTTGGGCTTGCGCTTGGGCCAGGGTCGCGTTCGCGCGCAAGCGCCCGAGCAAGGAGAGTTCGGAATCCTCAAAGCGCACCAGCGGGCCGGGGGGCGCGGCAAGCGGCACCCAAATTTGGGCATGGCGGGCGAAGGCGAAGATCGCCGGCTGGGTGGCGCCCGAGGGGAAATCGAAGCCCGGCGGCATCACGCCGACCACGGTATAGGGCTGGCCATCGAGCGAGAGGACGTGGCCGACCACGTTCGGGTCGCCGTGCAGCTCGCTGCGCCAGACCGCATCGCTGAGCAAAACGACGTGGCCGCGGTTGGGCTGGTCTTCTTCTCGGGTGTAGACGCGGCCGAGCTGCGGGGCGACGGCGAGCGCTTGGAAAAGGCCTGCCGAGGCGATGACCGTGTCCAGGCGCACCGGCTGGCCGAAGCCGGTGAGGTTCATGGCGCCGGGCTTGAACGCTCCCGCGCTGGCGAAGGCGGGCAGCGCAGCAATGTCGCGAGCGGAGACGCGGTCCCAGGGGATCACATCGGAGCCGATGGCGAGCTGGGGCGGCGCGAGGTGCCAGATGTAGGCCAACTGCTCGGGCTGCGGATAGGGCAGCGGGCGCAGCAGCGTGCCGTTGACCACGCTGAAGACGGCGGTGCTTGCGCCCAGGGCGAGCGCCAGCGAGACGATGCCCGCCAGCGCGAAGCCGGGCTGGCGGCGCAGCAGGCGGAGCGCATAGCGCAGGTCGGCAAGGCCCTCGCCGAGCCAGCGCGCGGATTTGGCGGATTGGCTCTGGTCGCGCCAGTGCTCGGCCTCGCCGAAGTGTTCGCGGGCGTGCCGGCTTGCGTCGGCGTCGCCGGCGCGGGCGAGGTCGGCGGCTTTGGACTCGAGATGAAAGCGCTGCTCCTCGGCGAGGTTCCGGTGCAGCCTGCCGGGGGCGGCAGCGTTGCGAAGGCGGGTGAGCCAGGACATGGGCGACTCCTTCAGGCGCGCTGCAGGACGCGCAGGATGGCGGTGTTGGCGCTGCGCCATTGCGCCTCCGCGGCTTGGAGGTGCTTGCGGCCGGCGGCGGTGGCGGAGTAGACGCGGGCGCGGCGCTTGTTCTCGGTGGTGACCCACTGGGCTGAGATCCAGCCGGCCTCCTCCATGCGGTGCAGGGCGGGATAGAGCGAGCCCTCCTCAGGGCGCAGCTTCTCCTGCGACATGGCCTGGATGTGGGTGGTGATGGCGTAGCCGTGCAGCGGGCCGCGGCGGACCAGGATCTTCAGCGCCAGCAGCGGCAGCGCATCTTGCAGCGAGGGGTTCTTCATGAAGCTGGCTCCCTAAGCCAGCTTAGTATAGCGCAGGCGCGGCAAGCCTGCGGGCGGGACGCCCGCAGGCCAGGCTTAGAAGAGGTACAGGGTGAAGAAGAGGAAGATCCAGACGATGTCCACGAAGTGCCAGTAGTACTCGGCGGCCTTCAGGGACATGTGGTAGTCCTGGTTGTACTCGCCCTTTTCGAGGCGCCAGTAGACCAGCGCCAGCATCAGCAAGCCTACGGTGACGTGGGCGCCGTGGAAGCCGGTCATCAGGAAGTAGGCCGAGCTGAAGGCGCCGGTGGTGACGGTGAAGCCGAAGGTGCCGTTGAGCAGTCCCCACTCGAAGCCCTGCATGCCCAGGAAGGTGATGCCCATGGCGATGGTGAGCAGGAACCAGTTCTTGGCCGCCACCTTCTTGCCGTGCAGGAAGGCATGCACCGCCCAGTTGAGGGTGAAGCTCGACCCCACCAGGATCAGGGTCGCGATGGCGGGCATGGTGGTTTCGAGCTTGGGCATGCCCGCCGGCGGCCACTGCGAGCCGGTGAAGCGGGAGTAGTAGAGGTACTCGAAGTACGAGAAGAAGATCATCGCCTCGGAGGCGAGGAAGAAGAAGAAGCCGCGGGTGAGGTCCTTGTTGGTCTGGACCTTGTCCATGCGGCGGCGCTCGACGGCGATGGTGTTGGCCCAGCCAGAGGCGGCGATCAAGGTGTAGAGGACGGCAGCGACCAGCAGGACGCCGGCCAAGGGGACGCCGAGGTAGACGAGGAAGACGAGGAAGGTGACCGCGCCCATGCCAGCGGCGAGCAGCACCGGCCAGAAGCTGGGCTGGGGGGCGTGGGCCGAGGGATCCGAGTGCGCGGCGTGGGTGCCGGGGCCGTGGGCCGCGGCGCTGCTGGTGGCGTGGGCGAGAGTCGAGGGCTCCATCGGTGTCCTATTTCATCCAGTGCGGAAAAGCGAAGGTCGTCTCTTCAGGATAAATCCAGCCGTGATGGGCGGCGTAGGGCGTCCAGAGGGCGCTGGCGAGCGCGAGGAAGGCGATGGCCCAGCCCAGGCGGCGGTTGCGGCGGCGGATGTGCTCGGAGACGATGATCATTGGCCGGTGCCTGCGGGCGCGGCGGGCGCAAGCGGTTCGAGGGTGTACATGACGCTGACGCGCTCGATGAGGGGGTTGAGGCCGTCGTTCATCTGGTAGATGACCGGCAGCGACTTGGTCTCATGCGGCTTCATGGTCTGATCGGAGAAGCAGAAGCACTGGATCAGCGCCATGTGGGTGGCGGCATCGGCGGGAAAGATGTCGTGGATGGCGCGGAAGCGCACCGGCTGGTCGCTGTTGTTGGTGAACGTGAACGTATTCTGCGATTTCTGATCGAGGTGCACGGACTGAAGCGAATCGCTGGGTTGCAGCGTGACATTGAGGCCCTTGGCGGCGAGTCCGGTGAAGACGATGTTGATGCTGCGGGCGCTCTGCGGACCGCTCTTGGCTTCGAGCTTCTGGTCGGCGGGGACGAAGAGGCCGTAATGGGCGCAGAACATGCGGAACAGCGGGACGTTGAGGAAGGCGAAGCCGACCATGCCGGCGACCAGCAGACCGAGCTTCAACCCCCTTTTTTTCCTTTGTTCCGCGGTTTTCATTACGCGATCTCAGGCAGCTCGGCGAAGTTGTAGGCCGGCGGCGGGCTGTCGGTTTCCCACTCGAGGTGCTGCTCGATGGGGTTGGAGTTCCAGGGATCGGCGCCGGCGTTCTTGGGGCCCTTGACCGCCTTGTACATGCTGTAGGTGAAGATCAGCCCGGCCAGCAGCATGAAAGGGAAGCCGAGGGAGATGAACTGGTTGAGCGGGGCGAACTCGGGGCGGTAGCTGGCGATGCGGCGCGACATGCCTTCGATGCCGAGCAGGTGCATGGGCATGAAGACCCAGTTCATGCCGATGAAGAACAGCCAGAAGACCCAGCTTCCCATCTTTTCGCTGAGCATGCGTCCGGTCATCTTCGGGAACCAGAAATAGGTCCCGGCGAACAGCGTCATCACCGAGCCGCCGACCAGCACGTAATGGAAGTGGGCGACCACGAAGTAGGTGTTGTGCACCTGGATGTCGAAGGGCACGACCGCGAGGAGCAGTCCGCTTAACCCGCCCAGCACGAAGGTGAAGATGAAGCCCATGGCGAACTTCATGGCGGTGGAGAAGCGGATGACGCCGCCCCAGACCGAAGCCAGCCAGGAGTAAATCTTGACGCCGGTGGGCACGGAGATGGCCATCGAGGCCATCGAGAACCAGACCCGCGCCTGGGCGGAGATGCCGGCGGTGAACATGTGGTGCGCCCAGACCATGAAGCCGATGACGCCAATCGCCCACAGCGCCGCCACCATGCCCTTGTAGCCGAACAATTTCTTGCGGGCCATCGAGGGGATGATGTGGCTGACCATGCCGAAGCCCGGCAGGATCATGATGTAGACCTCGGGGTGGCCGAAGAACCAGAACAGGTGCTGGTAGAGCAGCGGATCGCCGCCGAGGGCGGGGCGGTAGAAGCCGGTGTTGAGCCAGCGGTCGCTGAGCAGCATGAACATCGCGCCCGAGAGGACGGGGACGGCGAGGACCAGCATCCAGGCGGTGACCACCCAGCTCCAGACAAAGAGCGGGACCTTCATCCAGGTCATGCCGGGGGCGCGCATATCGATCACGGTGACCAGGAAGTTGATGGCGCCCATGATCGAGCTGATGCCGAGCAGGATGATGGCCATGATCCAGAGGTCTTCGCCGTGGCCGGCGGAGAACTGCGCGGTTGAGAGCGGCGGGTAGCTCCACCAGCCGCCGGCGGCGGCGCCGCCGACGACGAAGAAGCTGCCGTAGAGCATGAGCGCGGCCGGGATCATGAGCCAGAAGGCGAAGGCGTTGAGCTTGGGGAAGGCCATGTCGCGCGCGCCGATCATCAGCGGCACGAGGTAGTTGCCGAAGCCGCTGAAGGCGGTCATCAACGTGAGGAAGATCATGATGGTGGCATGCATCGTCATGAGCTGGTTGTAGAGCTCGGGGCTGAAGATGTGCCAGTTGGGGTTGTAGAGGTTGAGGCGGATCATGCCCGCCAGCGAGCCGCCCAGCCAGCCGTTGAGCAGGGCGAAGACGATGTACATGATGCCGATCTTCTTGTGATCGGTGGTGGTGAGCCAATCGAGCGCGCCGGTGTAGTGGCGCGCGGCTTGCGGCGGATGGAGCGTGGCGGAATGGGTGCTCACTGGGCACCTCCAATTTTCGGCGCGGTGGGCGGCACGGCGGTCGGGGTGGGCGCGGGGGCTTTTTTCTTGGCCAGCAGCCAGGCCTGGAATTGATCGTTGGGGACGACCTGGACCTCGATCAGCATTTGGCTGTGGTTGGTGCCGCAGAGCTGGGTGCACTGGCCCTTGTAGTAGCCGGGGTCGGCCTTGAACCAGAGGTTGGTGAGGCGGCCGGGCAGGGCGTCTTCCTGGATGCCGAGGCCGGGAACGTAGAAGCCGTGGATGACGTCCACGCTGGTGAGGTCGAGATCCACGACTTCATCGGCGGGAACGACCAGGGTGTCGTTGGAGATATCGATGCCGTACTGGGGGTACTTGTACTCCCAGAAGAACTGGTGGCCGATGACCTGCACGTTGAGCGAGGGGTTGTTGCCGCCGAACTCCATGAAGTGGAGGGTGGGGAACGAATGCAGCGCGACCAGCGCGACGACGATGGCGGGGATGACGGTCCAGGCGAACTCAAGCGGATTGTTCTCGTGGAAATCCGCGGGCTGGCGGCCGTCGCCCTTGTCGCGGAACTTGATGAGGACGTAGACGAGCAGGACGTAGGCGATGAGGATGAACGGAATCACCCAGAGGAAGGCATGCCAGCTTTCGGCCGCGCCCAGCTTGGCCACGTTGCTGCCGGCGGCGGTGAAGGGGTTGCGGGTGTCGGCCTTCATGCCCTGCGCGGCGGCGGCCGAGATGGCCTGGGTGGCCGTCTGCTGGGCTTGAAGGAATGCGAAGGCCCAGGTCATGGGGTTGCTTTTCCCTTCTGAAGTAGTTGCTGCACGTAGGCGTAGAGCGAATCGAGCTGCGGCTTGGTGAGCGCGCCGTGGCCGGGCATCATGCGGCCGGGCAGGCCGTGGAGGACGACATTGGCAAAGCCGGCAGCGTCCTGCGGGGAGCGAAGAATGATGGGATGGCTGAAGCTCTCGGCCTTGACCTCGAGGTAGGGATCGGAGCCGACCATCATGACCGGCGTGCCGCCTTCGCCGTTGGCACCGTGGCAGGATTGGCAGGATTGGCGGTAGAGGGCTTCGCCGAGGGCGAGATCCACCGGGCCCGGCGCGGCGGCGGCGGCGCCGCCCGGCGGCGTTCTTGCTTCGTCGGCCACGATCTGCATGGCGACGGAGATGGGGATGCGGGGGCCCTCGGGGACGGGATTCAAGGGCGGGAGGGCGGCCGGGCCGGTCGAGGCCGGCGTTTCGATCGAGGCCAGCTCGGCGGCGCTGTTGGGCTGCAGCGCGTCCTTCGGAATGAAGTTGGCGCGGATGTAATGCACGACCGCCATGCGCTCCTCGGGGGTGAGGGCGACGAAGCTGGGCATGGAAGTGCCGGGCGAGCCATTGGTGACGGTGTGATACATGGCCAGCACCGAGGTGCCGAAGCGGAACTTGCCGGAATGGTAATTGCGCGGCGGCGGGTTGAGGCCGGCGGCCTTGGGGCCGTTGCCGTAGCCATCGGCGCCATGGCAGGGGACGCAGTTGGCTTCGAAGACGTCCTTGCCTTCGGTGAGGAGCTTGGGCGAGGCCTCGAGCAGCGGATGCAGATCCACGGCGGTGGCGGCGCCCGGCGGCGGCGGCTTATGGAAGTTGAAGCGGGAGGCGAAGCTCGCCTTGCCGTATTCGCCGCCGAAGGCGGCATAGATGAGGAAGCCGGCCACCAGCACCGTCAGCACGAAGCCGATGAGCGACCTGATGGAGGGCGTGGCGGGGTTCTGGCTCACAGATACCTCCCCGCCACCGAGTTCAGGAACTTGGGATCGCCGATGGGCACCATGGGATGCTTGCTCAGGTAGCGGGTGTAGAGCAGGCCGAAGATGCCGAGGAAGCCGAGGAAGACGCCGATCTCGATCCAGTTGGGGATGTAGAAGGCGGCGTGGATGGGCGGCATCACCAGCCAGTAGCAGTCGAACCACTCGGCGACCAGGATGAGGCTCGACATCCAGATCAGCACCGTCTCGTTGGTGCGCACCTTCTGGTTCATCAGGATGCAGAAGGGCAGCACCCACTTGGCGAAGAGCAGGAACATGAAGATCCAGCCCCAGCCGTGGACGATGCGCTCGTGGAAGAAGACGGTCTCTTCGCGGAAGTTGGCGTACCAGATGAGCAGGTACTGGGCGAAGCCGATGTAGACCATGAAGATGCTGAAGGCGTGGACGATGCGGGCAAGATCCACGTAATGGAAGTCGCGCACCGCGCCGCCGAACATCTGCCGGCGGCGGAACAGGACGGTGAAGAGCAGCACCAGGGCGAGCGAGGCCTGGAAGAGGCCGGCGAAGCCGTAGACGCCCCACATGGTGGTGCTCCACTTGGGCTCGAGCGACATGATCCAGTCCACGAAGCACCAGGTGAAGCTGTAGCCGAAGAAGACCAGGAAGCCGGCGGCGACGCGGCCGCGGACGGTCGGGGGCTTGCCGAAGGTCCGGCGCGGGACGAGGGTGGCGGGGTTGGTGTCTTGCGCGGTCGAATTGCGCAGGAACCACCAGCCGAAGAAGGTCCAGACGCCGAGGGCGATGAGGGTGCGCGCCGAGTAGAACGGCATGGCGAAGTAGACGCGCTTGCTGTGGGTGATGAAGCCGGCGAACCCAGCGACCGCCCAGGGATAGATGTGCGGCACGCCGATCAGCAGCACGATGCCCAGCAGCAGTGCGGCCGGGAGATAGCTGGCCGCGGCTTCGGGCAGGCGGCGGAAGACGACCGTCCAGGTGGCGCTGGTGATGTACTCGAGGGCAACCAGGAAGGCGCCGCCGACGCCGAGGACGGTGAAGAAGAGGTAGTTGGTCAGGAAGCTGTACCAGGCCCGCTGCGGATCAATCGCCAGCGCGGCGGCGAAGACCACCACCCCGATGACGGTCGCGGCCAGCAGCAGGCTGCGCACCTTGGGCGCGAACACCGCCGGGCCGGGATTTTGAACCGTTATGGTTTCCTCGTGTGCGTGCATAGGCGTTAGTGAGGCGTGGTCGAGTGCGGAATCGCCTGGGTGCCGGGGATGGGGCCGGCGGGACCTTCGGCCGGAGGATAGTCGGTGTCCGGGCTGACGCCGCTGCGCTCGGCCCGCGCCAGATCGGCGGCGGTGGGGTTGGCGGCGCGCTGCAGCACGCGGACGTAATGGATGATGGCCCAGCGCTGGGCCGGATCCAGCTCGGTCTGGTAGCTGGGCATGTTGCCCTGGCCGCCGGTGATGATGGAGAAGATGCGGCCATCGCTGAAGAGCAGCGGCGCGCCGGCGATCAGCGCCGGCGGCTGGGTCATCTTGGGAACGATGTAGCCGAGGCCGTCGGCGCGGGCGCCGTGGCAGACGATGCAGTAGTTGTCGAAGAGCTGCTGGCCCTTGGCCAGGACTTCGGGGGTGACCGGCAGCGGGTTCACCAGCTTGTCCATGCCGGTGACATCCACCGGCTGCGGGAAGGGAGTGTAGTTGACCGGAACCGTGCCCGCGGGCGGGGTGCGCATGGCGGGCAGGTTGGGATCGACGTGATCGGTGCCGAGGCCCTGGACATAGGGCTGGACGTACATGTCGGGCTGGTACTCAATCTGCGTCTGCGTCGTCCTCCCTGGACCCGCGCAAGCACTCAGGCTCGCAGCCACCGCGAGCACGAGGAGGGTATAAGGGATAGGGGACAGGGAAGCGGGGCGGAGTCTAGGCAAGGTCGCGCACCTCCACGGCGCCCATTTCTTTGAGCAGGGACTGGACGTTGCCGCTTTCGTAGGGGCGGACGGGAACGTAGAGGCCGAAGCGATCGTTGGTGAGGCGGCGATCGAGAGGCTCGAAGTTCGGCGCGGGGCGCAGGCGGCCGGCGACGAAGACGGCGATGAAGGTCGAGATGCCGGCGATCAGGATGCCGCTTTCGAAGGTGACCGGCATGTAGGCGGGCACCGAGATGAAGGGCTTGCCGGCGATGTTGAGGGGCCAGGCCCAAGCCATGGTCCAGGCCTCGAAGGTGAAGCCGAGGCCGGCGCCGACGAAGAACATGGTCTTGGTGACGCGGGGCATCCAACTGATCTTGAGGCCGAGGGCCTCGGCGATGCCGTGGACCGGATAGGGGGTGTAGGCGTCCAGGCCGCGGTAGCCTTTTTCGCGCACCGCCTTGATGGCGTTGAGCAGGCTGGAGGGATCGAGGAACAGCGCCAGCACGGCGGGAGGATGGTAGCTGCTAGGCACGGGATTCCTCCAAGAGGGCGCGCTCGCCGACGGGCTCGGCCAGCACGCTCTTGACTTCGGCGATGGCCACGACCGGGACGTAGCGGGCGAAGAGCATGAAGAGGGTGAAGAAGAGGCCGAGCGAGCCGATGAAGGTGCCGATGTCCCAGACGGTGGGAGCGAAGTAGCGCCAATTGGTGGGCAGGTAGTCCTGGGCGAGCGAGGTGACGATGATGACGTAGCGCTCGAACCACATGCCGATGTTGACGATGATGCTGAGGATGAACAGCGTCACCAGGTTGCGCCGCGCCCAGCGGAACCAGAAGATGAGGGGCGCGATGCAGTTGCAGAAGACGGTGAGCCAGCCGGCCCAGGCGTAGGGGCCGAAGAAGCGGATCCAGATGTAGATGTGGGTGTCGAAGGGGCTCTCGCTGTACCAGGCCATGAAGATCTCGACCAGGTAGGCGTAGGAGACCATCATCGAGGTGGCGAGGATGATCTTGGCCATCAGCTCCATGTGGTCAATGGTGATGTAGTCTTCGAGGCTGAAGGCCTTGCGGGTGATGGTGAGCACGGTGATCACCATGGCGAAGCCGCTGAAGATCGCCCCGGCGACGAAGTAGGGCGGGAAGATGGTGTCGTGCCAGCCGGGCACGGAGCTGACCGCGAAGTCGCTGGAGACGACGCTGTGCACCGACAGCACCAGCGGGGTGCAGATGGCGGCGAACAGCCCGTAGGCGGCTTCGTAGTGGTGCCAATCGCGGGCGGTGCCCTTCCAGCGCTGGGCGAAGATGCCGTAGATCTTGCGGGCCAGCGGCTTGGGGTGCATGTCGCGGATGGTGGCGAGATCCGGGATCATGCCCTGGTACCAGAACAACAGCGAAATGGTGGCGTAGGTCGAGACCGCGAACACGTCCCAGATGAGCGGGGAGCGGAAGTTGACCCAGAGGTGGCGGGTGTTGGGGTAGGGGATGAGCCAGTAGGCGATGAGCGTGCGGCCGATGTGCAGCAGCGGGAACATGCCGGCGCAGATGACGCTGAAGATGGTCATCGCCTCGGCGGAGCGGTTGATGGCGGTGCGCCAGCGCTGGCGGAACAGGAACAGGATGGCGGAGATGAGCGTGCCGGCGTGGGCGATGCCGACCCAGAAGACGAAGTCGGTGATGTAGGTGCCCCACATGACCGGGCGCTTGAGGCCGAGCAGGCCGAGGCCGACGTGGAGCTGGACCCAGACGACGTAGCTGCCGATGCCGAGCATGCCCAGGGCGACCAGCAGGCCGCCCCACCACCAAGCGTTGGGCTTGCGGAAGATGGCGGCGGAGATGTCCTTGTTCACCTGGGTCAGGGTGAAGTCGGAGCGGTAGATGGGCGGCTCGGCGGTGAGCGCCATGGGGTGGCGCTCCTGCGGGGGATGGCGATTGATGTTGTCGCTGCTCACGACTTCGACGCCTCCTCCTCCGCCCCGCGATTGCGCACCTTGGTGAGGTAGGTGATGGTGGGCTGGAAGTTCATTTCCTCAAGGACGCGGTAGCCGCGCTCGGAGCGGGCCCGCATCATCTCCGAATCCTTGTCCACCATGTTGCCGAAGTGGATGGCATGCGATGGACAAGTCTGCTGGCAGGCGGTCTGGATGTCGCCGTCGCGGACGGGCAGGCCGCGCTCTTTGGCCCGGTAATGGCCGGCATGGATGCGCTGGGTGCAGAAATTGCATTTCTCCATGACCCCCTTGCTGCGCACCGTGACCATGGGGTTGAGGGCGAGCTCGAGCGGAGAGGCGCGGACCTTGCTGTAGTTGTAGAAGTTGAAGCGGCGCACCTTGTAGATGCAGTTGTTGGAGCAGAAGCGGGTGCCGACGCAGCGGTTGTAGACCTGGACGTTGATGCCCTCGGCGTCGGTGATGGTGGCGATGACCGGGCAGACGCTCTCGCAGCCGGCGTTCTCGCACTGCTGGCAGAGCATGGGCTGCAGGGTGACGTCGGGGTTGGCCTCTTCGCCGCTGAAGTAGCGATCGATGCGGATCCAGGCCATCTCGCGGCCGCGCCAGACTTGGTCCTTGCCGACGACGGGGACGTTGTTCTCGGCGTAGCAGGCGGCGACGCAGGCGTTGCAGCCGATGCAGGCGTTGAGATCGATGGTCATGCCCCAGTGGTAGTTGGGGAAGGGATGCTCGCTGGGGCCGCCATTGTCCCAGAGGCTGGTCTGGGGCTCGGGCTCGGGGTTGCCGGCGCGGGGGTTGGCCTCGATCTGGACCAGCGTGGTCTCGCGCACGATGTTCTCGCCGCGGCCCTGCTCGCCGGTGATCTCGTTGGCGCCGAAGTCGAAGTAATTGTTCTCCTGGGGCGAGGCGATGAGATAGCCCTGGCCGACCTTGCTGATCTTCACCTTGGCGCCGGAAGCGACCAGGGTGTTGCCGGCGACCTGCGCCAACTGGTAGGCGTTGGCGCCGACGTCGGTGCCGACCTCGCCCACCGAAGCGCGGCCGTAGCCGACGTAGATGCTGGCGACCGAGGGGTGCACGCCGACCTGGACATAGACCGGGGCGCGGAGGGTGGTCGAGCCGACGGTGACCTCGCCCACGCCGTAGCGGCCGTCGTTGTCGGCTTCGAGGCCGAGGGACTTGGCGGTCGAGGGGGCGATGGTGAAGTAGTTGTCCCAGCAGGATTTCCAGCAAGGATCGGGGATCTCTTGCAGGAAGGCGTTGTTGCCCCAGGCGCCGTCGCCGAGCATGGCGCTGACCGCGAGCGAGAGCTCGAGCTCGCCCGGAGCGGTGGTCGGGGCCGCGGGGGCGGGCACCGCCGCCAAGGCCGCGGGCTTGAAGGCGCGGGCGGCGCCGGGCTGGGCGCGCTTGGGGTTGGGATCGAAGACGCCGGCTTGCAGGATGCCGACCCAGAAATCGTCGAAGCTGGCGGCCAAATTGTTCTTGGGGTAGATCTGCTCGCGCCAGTGCCGCTGGAGGTAGTCGTGGAACGAAATGGCGACCGCGGGCGGGGCGGGAGGCTTGGCTGCGGGGGTGGCCGCGGCGGCGGCGGTTGCGGCCGCGGCGGTCGCGCCTGCTTTTGCCGGCGGCGCGGCCGTGGCTGCTGCGGCAGCCGGCGCGGCGGCGGCGGTTCCGGCGGGGGCGGGAACGGCCGGAGCGGGCGGAGGAACGGGCGCGGGCGCGGGCGGCGGGGCCAGGAACTTGGCCTTGCCGGCCGGGAACTGCCAAGCGAGGTTGATGAGGGCGTCTTCGAGGCTGCGGCCGCCGAAGAGGGGCTCGATCGTGGGCTGGACGATGCTGTAGAGCTGCGCCTGCGGCTCGGCATCGCCCCAGCTCTCCATCCCGTGCAGGGCGGGGAGGACGAGGTCGCCGAGCTGGGCGGTTTCGTCAAGCCGGTCGGAGAGGACGACGACGTTGGGAACCTTGGCCAGGGCTTCGATGAAGCCGGAGGCGACGGGCATGGAGTAGGCGGGGTTGGTGCCGGAGACGAACAGGGTCTGCACCTTGCCGGCGTTCATGTCGTTGATCAGCGCCAGCATGGCGGCGTTGCTGCCCTGGGCCTGGAGGCTGGGGCTGGAGGCGGCTTCGATGGTCGCGCCTTCGTTCTCGAGCGCGGCGTTCAAGAAGGCGACCACGGTCTCGAGCATGGCGGCATCGCGGGTGGCGCCGGCCAAGCCGCCGCCGCAGACGATGCTCTTGCCGCGCTGGGCCCAGAGCTCGCCGGCGAGGCGGGCGAGCGAGCCCTTGGGGAGGCCGGCGCTGGACTCGACCGCATCGGGCGAGAAGGGGGTGAGCGCCTTGGCCACGGTGGCATCGGAGGCGAAGCGCGACTGCTTGGCGACGACCACCAATTGATGGGCGAGGCCCAGGGCAACCGTGAGCAGTTGCGAAGGCGGAACGAGATGGCGGGAGTCGGCGTTGAGGCCAGTGAGGCTCAAGGCGGGCTCGAAAACCACGACCCGCGACATTTGATTGCGATCGCGGAGTTTGCGCTGGCGGCCGAAGCCGACCGAGTACTCCTGGCGGGAGATGCCGGAGCCGATGGGATCGGCGCCGAAGGTGACGACCATCTCGGCCCGGTCAAAGAAGTAGCGCGGGGTGGCGCCCGGGGGCAGCGGGCCGTAGGCGGCGGCCTGGCCGGCGACCAGGGCGTCGGGGTTGAGGGCGTCGTAGACGACGTGGCGGGCGGGAACGACGCTCAGGAAATCCGCCAGCAGCGCCGTGCGCGCGGGGCCGTGGATGGTGCCGGTGAGCAGCACCGCTCCGCCGGCGGAGAGCATCTTGGCGACCTGCTGATCGGCCTGATCCCAACTCAGCGCCTTCTGCTGGCGCTTGATGACGTGGTTGTTGTTGCGGAAGGGGGTGCCGGTGTCCCAGACGTTGGTCGGGACCATGAGGTTGTAGCTGGGCTGGGCGGCATTGGCGACCAGGCCGGCCAGCGAATGCACGCGCTGCAGGGCGACCGGGGCGCGCAGGCGGTCGGGATCGTAGAGGTTGAGCAGGGAAGCCTGGCCGCGGGCGCAGACGGTGCCGCGGTTGAGGGGATGGAGCGGGTTGCCCTCGACCTTGGTGGGGCGGCCCTCATGGGTGGTGAGGACGATGCCGCAGGCGGCCGAGCATTCGCGGCAGGTCGAGGCGTAGTAGTTGGCGACGCCGGGGATGATCTCGGGGGGCTGCTGGGCGTAGGGGATGATCTTCTCGACCGGCTTGCGCTCGCAGGCGGTGGCGGCCAGCGCGAGGGCGCCGGTGGACCACTTCAAGAAGTCGCGGCGCCCGAACTTGAGGCCGCCTTTCTCTTGGGCGTCGAAGTACTCTTTGGGCTTCGCGCGGAACTCTTCGTGGCGGAGCTTTTCCACCTCAGCGTCGTTGCGCAGGTCGGCGAGCGTCGTCCAGTAGCGTGGTGTGCTCATGATCAGTTGTGGCAGACGTTGCAATCCTGCGGGGCGTTGGCGGTGCGATCGTGGAAGGTGGCCGGATCGCGGTGGAATTTATCGTTGGGGGTGGGAAGGTAGTTGTCGTTGCGGTGGCAGTTCAGGCACTCGGCCATGGTCCACTGCTTGACTTCCTCGATTTGATCCATGTTCTGCACCGGGCCGTGGCAGGTTTGGCACTGGATGCCGGCGGCGATGTGCCAGCGATGCTGGAAGTAGACGAACTGCGGGAGATCGTAGACGCGGACGAACTCGATGGGCTTCTTGGCCGCATAGGCGGCGGCGATCTGCTTGATGGGTTCGGTGTTGGCGGCGACCACGGCGTGGCAGCCCATGCAGACGTTGAGGGCAGGTATGGGGGCCAGGCGGGAGCGGTCCACCCCGGCGTGGCAGTACTGGCAAGGAATATGGTTGTCGCCGGCGTGGAGCTTATGGCTGAAGGGGATGGGCTGGACCGGCGAGTAGCCGACGTTTTCGCCCATGCCGAGCAGCTTCCAGGTGCCGAAGCCGAGCAACACCAACACGATCAGGGTGAGCCGCCAATGTTCTCTCATCTCGAGGACCTACACGCACACATGGAACGGATCGTGCAGCCGGCGGACGCCAAAGCGGCGCGCGGCTGCGATGCAGGCAGAGACGCGGAGGAGAGGGAGACGGCCGCTCGCGGTGCGAGCCGACGATCGAATAAGGAATGAAGGGCCTACTGCAGCAACTGGGTATGAAACCGCAAATGATGTGGCGCCCGTTCCCCTCGAAATCATCCGGTGTTTGCCAGCAACAATAAAGGCTACGGATTTTCCGGGGACGGGTCAAGGGGAAAAGTGCGCAACGAGCGTGGAATCCAGAACACAACCCGTTTCACGCAAGCACGCGCAGCCCAACGCGCCGGCGGGATAATGCGAGCATGTGGGTGAAGATCAAGGGCGCGGCCGAGATGGCCGCGGCGGTGCGGGCGGCGGGGGAGCGGATTGGGCGCGAGTACGCCGGGCGGGATCTGCTGCTGGTCGGGCTGCTGGACGGCGCCGTGTTTTTCTTGGCGGATTTGGCGCGCGCGATTCCGCAGCCGGTCGAGATCGCGCTGCTGCGGGCGCGGAGCTACGGCGGCGGGACGCGCTCGAGCGGCGCCGTGGAGCTCGACGGCGAAATCGAGGTGGCCGGCCGCGACGTGCTGATCGTGGAAGACATCTACGACAGCGGGCGGACGCTGCGGCGGGTGCGGGATCACTTGGCCGGGTTGCGGCCGCGCAGCCTCGAGATCGCCGCCCTGCTGGTGAAGGACGTGGCGCGGGTGGAAGAAGTCGAGGTGCGGCACGGGCTGCTGCATATCCCCGACGCGTTCGTGGTGGGCGCCGGTCTCGACCTCGCCGGGCGCGGACGGAACCTGCCGGACCTGTGGGCGGCGCCCAGCGACACGCCGCCGCAGGCGGCGCTGGCCGAGCTCGAGCGGCAGTTTGGAAGGTGAGTTCACGCCCGCCGGTTTCGCCGGCAGCTGCCTGGCCAGGGAGAGCTGAACGCGGGGGCCGCGCAGTTGGCACTGCGGGCCAAATCGGCGCGGAGTGACCGCGAAATTCCGAAGGGGCAAACGCATGCGTTTGCGCCCCCGGGGATCGAAGCGGCGCGGGCCCGGCAGGGCTGGGTCCCGGGGTGCGAGCATCGCAGCGAGCACGCC